>JAAUXU010021749.1_pt1 | contig 15320 bp, 11 predicted proteins | sample 7278151 | NCBI WGS metagenome assembly JAAUXU01 (sample SAMN14350113, study PRJNA611818) | marine sediment metagenome | isolation source: surface marine sediment (1.8m) | place: French Polynesia: Moorea | collected 2018-08 | reverse complement strand
TTCAATCCAGGTTCTCCCTTGCCAGCGGCGGCGACGAGCGCTACTCGCCTTCCTTCTACCACTTCAAGCCCCACAAGACCATTCACCTCTCTGGCGCTGGGATGGGCGGCGGAGGGGGCTCTGGAGGGACGGCGGGGGGAAACAACCAGGGATCGCTCTACAAGGAGGCGAGGCCGGACAGCCCATACTTCAGGGCGGGAAACTCGTACACAGGTGAAAACATAATTACAGTTGCTATTCACTTCAAAACACTGTCACACAACGTCACCGTATGATTAGGAGCAAGGACACAAAACGCACTACTTGCGCACCTTTTCCCCAATTAATGCACACAGGTTTCCACCGCCCACTGAGGGTCGTCCCTCCCTCGGCAAACGCTCCTTCCAACCACGAAACGAACCCCGAGGTGGCCGCAGCGGGAACGGGGGAGAGGAGGCACCATCAGCACAACGGGCATGTCAGGGGAGGAGGAGGGCCAAGGGTGCTCAGCGCAGCAGGACTCATGGGGAACCACCCTCCTCCGCACCACCACTACCACCAGACACAACAGCACCCCGTCTTGCACCCGGTAACGAAAGCACCCATTTCTGCCCCGTTTCTCTTTCACGGTATGAAGTATTCCCAGCCCGCTCCCCCCGCACCCCCACCCTACTCCAGCCGCACAGCCTACTTCCCATCACACTTCTTCCCGGAGAAGATGTACCAGTACTGGCAGTACTACTACCCAAGGCTGCCGCCAGGTAAAAAAAAATGCTGTAAATATCAACAACACACGCTGCCATGCCCATAAATTAATATTCTTTTCCTTTTCCAGGCGTGTACTCCCGCTCCGATTTGGAGAACATCTACACCTCCCTCCACGAGCATGACCGGACAAAGTCGGCGGGAAACCCAAACGTGTACTTCTACAAGAGCAACGGATACCACCACCCGGGGTTCATATACTGAACGAACTGAAGATTGGTTTTTTTTTAAAAAAAATTAAATTATTCCTTCGCGAAATTATTGAGCGGATTTTCAAAGTTTATTCTCTCCAAAGAATTTTTTGGGCCTAAAAGGAGAAAAGGCTTTTTTTGTTGGTGGCAAAAATGGCAGCAAAAGTTTCTCAAAGCTTTTTGCAGGGGGTTCGCCTCTGGCGAGATACCTATTTTTTGAGCGCATGGGGGGGCACAACTCTTCGAAAAAAAGTTCATTCGACTGAGGTATCAGTTGAAAAGGGCTAGTGTTTTCACAAAACACACATAGTATAAACGTCGTTAAGCACAAAAAATACTCGCACACAAAAAACTCCTTTTGTACCTAAAAACAAACAAAAAAGCACCTTCTCAGTTCATCTTAAAGGGGAGATCAGGAAATGTAGAAAGCAACAAAAAGGGAAACAAATGACAAAAAAATACACGAAAAAGTTTTTCTGTGTGGAAGGGGGAAACAGACTTGGCAGTGGTGTTTGTTTCTTCATATTTCTTCCTATCCTGTCTCACACAGCCTGTAAAATTCTTTCCTATTTGTGATGGTGCGCCTCTCTCAGCTTCTGGATCCACCGCTCTCCGTCCGGGTGGACCGAGAGGAAGGATGGGTCCGGTGGCGCCCCGAGGCCCCCGAGGCCGGTTCGACCCGGGGCGGGGTCGTCCAGGAGGAGCCTCGAACCTGGCTCCACCGTGGGCACCTCGCCGGGGGGGAAGGGGAGGCCTGCCTGGCGCATCAGATCGAGGCGCTTTGGCGTCGGCACGAAGTTCCCCGTGAGCCACGCCAGGTAGTCCCTCTCGTTCATCTGGTTGACCTTGTCTTCCCAGGCCTCTCTCCTGCGCTGGTTCTTGGCCCTGAGCTTGGCGTTGGCCTCCTTGCCGTGGTGCGGGAAGTTGAGCGTCTTGTGCTGGTAGAAGACGAGGCCGATGCGGGTGGGCAGGCGGCGGTTCGGGTGGCGGAGGGCTGTCGTAGCGTGGAGCTCGTGGCGGGCGCATTCGAACAGAACGGACCTGGACAAGAACGGATTATTATTAAAAGTTGAAAGCATTAAACCACTCATATTTTCAACACACACACGTTCCAAAGTTCTTCACAAAAAATACTTTTGAATTTCCGATTCTCGTACGTACCCGTGCGTAAGTGCGATTGCTAGCCCTCCCATGGAGGCGTCGCTGAAGATCTCCTCGTTGTTGGTCTCCTCCACGCGAAGCTTAACGGGCTCCTCTACTCCAGACTCGACGTCGTTGCGAAGAGGGGACTTTTCGTCGTACTTCACCGGAGACTTCTCCGGCGTTAGGGGCGGTCGTGGCCACAACCCGTTCTGCTGCTCCTGCTGCTGCTGCAACTGTTGCTGCTGCTGAGGCTGCTGCTGGTGTTGGTTGCAAAAGCCGTCTCCGCCCTCCCAAGGAGGGGTGGTCATCCCGCCATGGGTCTGGATCGGGGGATGTGCTGGAGGCTGCTGCTGCTGCTGTGTGGGCTGTATGAAATGCTGCTGGGGAGCCTGCTGGGCAGGCAAAGTCCCCTGACTTTGTGGTTGTTGTACTGATTGAGGCCAAGGATGTTTTTGTACTTGCTGTTGCAATCCGTGGAAGTGGCCGTTTTGTTGAGGCTGGGCGGAAGAGGCGGCAGTGTTGTATGGTTTGTACGGTATCACCTCAGGCATCTGTGGAAGAAGGCCTCGGAGGTGTTGAGCACTTGTCGTGGAGGAGGAAGAAGGCACCGAAGGCAGTTGTGGCGTCACCTCGACGGTGTTCCGACCGCTCCATTGGATCCTGGAGAGGTCATGCCCATTGATGAGAGCAGAGGCGGCGGGCGGTTGTCCAAAGTGGCCCTGGACGCTTTGCTGTCCAGTCGGCTTCTGATTGATTACTAGAGACGTTTTGGGCTGCTGCGGTTGCTGAGGCACAGGTTCGGCGGTGGCCTTCGGCTTCCGACCCCTTGGTTTTCCCGAAGGAGCCCTTATCTGGACCCGCTTTGGAGGCTGCACTTTTGCAGAAGCCTTAACAGCAACAGCAGCAGCAGCAGCAGCAGCAGCAGGAGGAGGAGGAGGAGGAGCTCCTCCTGCTTTAGCGGCGGGTCTTATCTCGAACTGGGGAATGTCGTCTTCCAAGCAGTCGCCGCCACCGTCCAGTTGGTGGAGGCTGTCTCGGGCGATGGCGATGGCGGCCGCGATGGACTCTTGGGAAATGACGGGAGATGAAGAAGTGGAAGGATGAGGAGTAGGGCCCGGCTGCTGCTGCTGCTGCTGCTGCTGCTGCTGCTGCTGCTGCTGCTGCTGCTGCTGCTGCTGCGAGCCAAATGACTTTAAGCTATTGAGCATTTTTCCGCCAAAGGTCCCGTTCATGAAGGCGTTTTGTCTCAATCCTGCTTCCCACGTCGCCCCCTTGGTGGCCGCCGCGAGGTTCTGTCCTCCAAGGGAGAAGAACTCAGAGGCCGGTCCTTGTTGCCTGCCCAAGCCTGGCATGGAAGGAAGTTGGGTTTGTTGAGGTCCCACCGAGGGGACGGCGTGGGTCGAAGAGGACGAGGAGGAGACTTGAGGGTTGGAGGCTTGAGCGTTCGCCGGGCCAACGTATTTCACGGAGAAGCCACCAAATGAACCCAGGGTGGGCTTCTTCAGCACGAATGAGGCGTTGGCGTTGGCGACAACGGGGTTGACGGGAGGCTGCTGCCGTACCTGTTGGTCCATGTTTGCGCGTGGTGGCTTTTGCTGCTGTTGTTGCTGGAATACCTGGCGTTGTTGTACTAGCTCGCCCAAACGATTGTCCAAGTTGGCTCTGGCCTGATTGCGGCCATCGGCGGCCATTGCCTTCTGAAGGAGGCCGACCTTTTGCTCTTGCTTCTTCAGGAAGGCTGCGGCGGCCGGAGTGATCTTGTCCGGCGACGTCATTCCCGGGGTTGGCGCGGGGCTCCTCCAGCTCGTGGTGGTCGGGGAGGTGGGGACAGCAGGCGCAAAAGTGAGGACGGTTCCTTGAACGGAATTGTGTGGGTGCAGCCGCCCATGTTGTTGATGTTGCTCCTGCTGCTGCTGCTCCGCCCCCCTGGCCGCCGAGAGGGATCGCTTCATCAGTCTTGAGCTCCTCCTCCTCGTGGGCTTCTCCAGAGGCTTGCTGCGGATGACCATGGTCCGGTGGAACTTCTCAAGGAACTTGACGGAGCCCTCGATATGCTTCCGACTGTACGCCTCGTTGTTTATCTCTGGATCAGCCTGGTCGATCTCCGGTATGTAGTGCGGGAGGACGTGTAGCTGCTCGTCGTCCGGCGCCACAGTGGTGGAAAAAGGGCGGTTCTCCGGCTTGGTCAGGGTGAGGACGACGGTGCAGCCGGCGTTCATGTTGTGGGTGTCTCGGTGGGCGTGCGCGCAAAAGTCCACCACCCCTGTCACGGCCGAGAAGGGCCTCCCTCCGCCCTGGACCGGGTGCCCTATGCGGCAGTCCGAGGCCACCGATTCGAAGGCCACCTGGTTGCCGTAGGAGACGGGGGCCATCCGTCGGTAGAGCGGGGCCAGGTCGGTGGCCAGGTTCTGCAGGGTGTCCTCCAGTTCGGCCTCGTGCTCCTTGTCGCTCAGGCGGAACTTCTTAATGTTCTCCTTGTTGCTCTTGGCGAACTTGCACATGCCCATGTAGTAGCTCCAGGAGCAACCGAAACTGAAGCTGGCGCCGCCCTCCTGGTAAAAAGCAAGAGTACCAATTACCGTTCGTACCATCTTTTAAGGCTGGTCAAAACTCACGTATCCGCTGATTCCCTGGCAGCCGCACAGCTTCTGCGTGTTGCTGCCGCACTTCCTCCACGTCTCCAGCCCGTGGTTGCCCAGCTTCTCCTTGAGCGTCTCGTAAGCGTCGTCCGCCCTGGTCCTGGCCACCCCGTCCCACGCCACTAGCGCCACCACGATGACGGCGTTGGCGCAAGAGTGGCCCTGGCGACGCTTCAACACAGCCAGGTACTTCTCCCGCAGCGAGGATCGCCGAATGACGTACTTGACCACCGGGCAGCCGTACTTTCCCTTGCCTTCCGTCGGCACGAACTTTGCCCGCTCCGTCCGCAGCTCTTCCTCCGAGCACCCGATCTGCAGGCACAGCCTCCGCCGCAGCTCCTCCACCGTCGGCCCCACCCCGAGGTGGGTGTAGTAAGGACCAGAGTCCGGCTCCAGCTCCGCCTTGCCGTCCGGGAAGCACTGGCAGGGAGGAGCCTCCGGCTTCAGGTTGGAGGTGAGTGCTCTGACCTTCTCCGCCTCCTCCTCATTCTCGCACAGATCAGCCTCGTCTTCGTCTTTGCCTCCTTCTCCGCCGTCTGGAGCCACCACGGCCTCAGGGACCTCGGCATGGGCCGGGCCCGTCAGCAGGGCCTTGTCGATCTCCATCTGGGAAACTTGCTCAAAGTACCTCCTTGACAGCGCCCCCCCCAGCGGCTTGACCCTGCCCTGCTCCAGGACAGCGGCGCTCCTGTCTGGATTTTCTGCGTTTGCCGCCTGCAGCCCTGGGTGGACCAGGTTGGCCACGCGGCGGTAGCGCAGACCGAGGTTGTCTGCCAGGCTGGCCTTGCGAGGGATTCGCCCGGGGCGGCGGCGTGCGGCGTGCTCCGAGCTGTTGATGACGTCCTCGGAGCTGGAAAAAAACATGAATGTAAGGTAATATATTTCCAGCGAATTGCTTTGCACACACACGCCACTTTGAGGTCATTAGACACCTGGCACAAGGCCAATAAAAATATGGCCAAGACTGTGTGTTGCTCCTCTCAGTTGCGTGGAAATCTTTACCGGTGTGCCAAATGCAACAACCTTTCCATCGCTCTCTGTACGATTGTTTTTTCTCACCTCTCATCTTTAATGGCGTTCGCCTCCTTATCCTGCTCCTGCTGAAGTTGCGGCGGCGGGATGGGCACCAGCTGGTTGAGCACGGACCAGAGTGCCGCGTTCTCCGACGCGAAGAAGCCGTAGTTGCTGCCGCGCATGCCAGGGACCGGTGCGGCGGGGGCGGACGGGAGCTCCAACTTCAGGAGCTGCTCGGAGAAGGAAGGGTTGACGCCCACTGCAGGCGTCGACACCGGCGGGGCCCGAAACGAGGTTGGCACCAACGCTGTCGACCCAGCTGGAACTCCTGGGCCAGGCGCCGGGATGGCGGTGCCATCCGGCACCTGAAGGGCCTCGCCGAGGGATTCTGGCCCCTGGTTCTCCGCCGCCATAGCCGTGGTGCGCCCCTTCTTCAACTTCCTGCCCCTCCCCGACTTTCCCAGGCACTGCTTGTCGTGCTCCTCCGGGTGCGCCGACCGGGTGTGGCTGAGCTTGGACATCCTCGTCTTGAAGGTCCTGAAGCAGAATGGGCAGACGTGCTCGTGTGCCAGGTGGGCCTCGGCTGCGTCCTCGCCCTCAGAGAAGTCTAGCTGGCACTTTGCGCACCGCACTGCGCCGCCGGACAGGCGCAACAGCAGGTCTGAGGTCTTCTCCGGAGACGGGGACTGCTCTTCGGGCTCGGACTGGAATGTCCTGGCGGGGATGGAGCTGCAGGACTGGGCAGAGGGGGCGATCCCCCCATGGACGGGAACGGGGGGGACGTCGGCGGCGTCAACCCCCTTCTCTTCCCCGAAATTGTTTTCCCTCTTTCCCTCCTCCTCTTTCCCCTTTCCCTTTTTCGGGCGAGGAGAGCGAAAATTCAAATTTCGATTTTTGTCGGCTGCGACAGGAGACGGCGGAAGGGAAGGGACGGCGGCAGGTGCTGGAGCAGGTGCTACAAGAGCAGGTGGAGCCTGTTGGGGGAGCTGGTGGTCGTAGACCAGCTCGTCCTGGACGGGGAGGAGGGGAGGGTTGTGGCGGCGGCGGAACACCACTGGGGGAGGATCTTGGACTTCTTCCCGTGTGGCGGAGAGCGGCTGCAGCTCCTCCTGTTTCACCGTCACCTCCAGCACCAGATGCGAATCTTTCTCCGGCGTCTTATTTTCCTCCGCCACTTCCTCCCGCTCCTTCTTCACCTCTTGCACCTGTTCTTCCGCCTCGCCAACCTTTTCCCCCATCTCCTCCTCCTTTTCTTCTCCCTTTGGCGGAGAAGTGAGCCTGACCGGCGGCGAGGAGGTCTTGGCCACGTTCTTCTCCTCCCACCAGGGAGTCCTCTCCTCCTCCTCCTCCACCTTCGACTGCTGTGCTTTCCTTCTCTTGGACAGCCTGCTCGTCCTCCTGTTCCTCCTGATGTCGACCATCTTGTCCGCCTCGGTCTTGAAGAGGACGATGACTCTCTTCCGCGGACGGTCAATGTCACTGTTGAAGGGCACGTCGTCTTCCTCCTCCACTTGGTTCTCGCCTTTCTCGATGTCTGAGAGGCTCCTTCTCTTTTCCAGCATTTTCTTGGAGAGTGAGGATATGGCGTTGGGCTTCTTTCCCTTCTTCCTGGGGGAGAGATCGACGGGTATATCGGGGCGGACGCGGACCTTTCGGCCGCTGCCCGTCACGAAGCGACGACCGCACGAGGTAGCCATGGCGCTGTCCGACTGGAAGAGAAAGAAAGAATAGACTGTGTTGAAACGCAATTTAATACATGCAGAACAGACAAAGAGCAAGAAAATTGGTTGTGAGCTCCGAACAAAATTCAAGGGGGGGAAGGGAGTGAGAAGGAAGCTGGGGGGAAAACCAATGGAGCCTGACAAAAAAGAGAACTTCACTTTGTTCATGAAATAGTGGTTTTACTTCAAAAAAACTCGTTCTTGCTTCTGCATCTAATAAAAAAAATTAATGAGTTAAAAAAGCACATATGCTTTGATGGCTAGAAAAAAGCGATCAAAGCCGAATGTGTTCCTTCTTAAAAGGAGCCGCTCCTCTTACTGCACAACAGTAGCTTACCGACAAAGTACAACACCACAATTTTTACTGGCATGCAGCAAGCTTAATTTTTCCCAGTGACTCCCACCCCACCAGAACTGGCAAAGGGAAAAGATCAGAAAAGCACTTTCAGATTGAAGACATTTTCCTCCTGTGAAGTTCATTAGTGGTGCAAGAATCCCATCAACTGCTGCTATGTAATTATTGCCGGCTGTGTCAAGCAGGAAGATAAGGAGCAACACAACTGGATGTGTGGAAGAAGGGAAAACTTATCACTGGACTGCTGTGGCAGCTGTCTTCAAGAATGGGAACAAAATCCCATCCAAGATACTGTTGCAGAGGAAACATTATTATTTACTTTGGAAAAATCCAGGGCTTTGATACTTTCTTGTTGCATCACCTAATGAGGGTGCAAGAATGCCATCAACTGCTGTTGTTTTCTGTTGGTAGAAAGTTCCAAATTTCACTCTTTTTTGCTATGTTGTTCATTGATGGTGCAAGAATGCCACCAACTGCTGCAGTGTATTGCTTGCTAGCTATGATGAGCAACAAAAGAGAGAAAGTGGGAGATTGACGCAACTTGACGTGCAAAAAGAAAGGAGAGCTCAACAATGGGCAACATCCATCAGCTGTTTTTCAGAGCAGGAGGGAAATCCTGTCCAAGACCAAGTTGAAGAAAAAACTATGTTTTCTGTTGGTAGAAAGTTCCAAATTTCACTCTTTTTTGCTATGTTGTTCATTGATGGTGCAAGAATGCCACCAACTGCTGCAGTGTTTCGCTTGCCGGCTTTGTCGAGCAACAAAAGAAAGATTGACGCAACTGAACGTGAAGGAGAAGGGAGAGCACGTCAAATGCACTGCTGCATCAGCTGTTTCTAGGATCGGGAGGGAAATCCTGTCCATGGTGATGTTGCAGAAAATAGTTCTACTTGCTCTGATTGATTGGGATATAATATACCCCATTCCAAAGAATTCATTAATTCTGCAGTCCATTCATTTATCGAAACGAAAAACACATATTCTTTTGCCTTTTATCTGCTTATAAAAATTAAAAAATCCAGTGGATTTTAAAGCCAAAATTGCATCTATTTCGCTTTCGCCCCAAAAAAAGCAACAGGAAACATTTATTCCGTGCATGTATGCGGACACTATGAGCTCTTTTTGGGAATGTGTTCTGTAGAATATACGTGTATACGTACTCAAACACCTTTTTCGGCCAAGGAAAAGTGGAGGACAACGCAGAGGTGCTTATCAAAAAGGTCACATGTTCTGTACGATCGAAAGCACCGCAAATACCGGTAGCACGAAATATCGATTCAACGGCGGGAAAATGCTTATGCCAACTCACCAGAACAGTGTTATATCTTTCTAAGGGAGAGGTGGCGTCCCCTCCTGTCTATTGATCCATCAAAAAAGAATTCACTGACATTTTCTGCTTTCCTTTTTCTTTGCACTTGGGTTTCTTGATCACTAAAATAAAAAACACCTCCTTCACGACTCCCGATCACACACATAAGACGTCCACATCTTGCCCTTTTCTTGGCTTGGCTGCACTTTTTCTTTCCTGTTTTTGTCGTGTGCAGCGGCGGGGAGGAAACACAAATGCAAATGACCGGCTGCGGCGGAAGCAACGCCGCAGCCGCACCCGTCAACGGCAGCAGCAGCAGCAGCAGCTTCTACACAGCAGCTTTCCTTTCTCTTTACTACGCGTACTTGTGTATCAAGTGCAAGCACGTACGTATACGTGCGTCGGTCGATTCTCCCACAGCCGAGCCCGATGGACGGACGGACGCAGCCGCTTCTGAATCTGCTGTTGGGAGGGAGGGAGGCTCGCCAAATGTTGCTAACTTTCCATCCATTCGGCAGCTCCTCCTCCTCGTCCGTCGGGGTCGGGGCTCCGTCGGCAGCAAGGAGACGCTGTCGTAAGTAGGGATCCCTCCTGCACTAGGGGTTCCTTGTCTTGTCGTACGGCAGCTGGAGTTAAAAGCCCCTTCTCCATAGCTGCTGCTCTGCCCCACATTGTTCGCACTTGTTATCATAGGCGAGATTCGTCCTATCCAAACGGACAAATTAGTTGGTTTTTTACCTGAGCGAGATTAGGAAAATTAGCGCAAGGAGGGGGGAGTTTTTCGGAAAAGTGGATGTTGCGAGACTTAGCATTAGCATACGTACATCGCATTGAATGAAGCCTTGTTATGAGTCGGGATATATTATGAAGTCCAAAAGTAGCACGGACCATTTCTTGAAATTTTACACCCTGTGGGATCTTAGAATCAATCCGTCTTTCCCACGATATGATCCATATTCAATATAGTTCGACGGTGCATTGATGCTTTCGAAGGGAATTCAAAGGATACAATTGTACAAAAACTTCTTATATGTACCAGATTTAACTTTTTTGTCATCTCTGTACAAACACTGACAAACATGATGGGATCAATGTGCAAATTTTTTTTGGTGTGGTGCCAAAAATTGAGCTTTTCGCTCCTTAAAGTGGTAAGGTACTTGCCCGGCGACAACGTAGTCGAATTGATAATTATCTGCTCTTTCTCCTGTCTCATCGAACCCGTTGTTCTTTAAGACTTGAACTGGTCGTTAAAGTGTCAAAGCCATTGGCGGGAAAGGGCGAGGAAGACTTTGTCCCCTTCTTGGCGGGCGCGGGCGAGGTGGAGAGAAGGGGAGGGAACGGGAAGCGAGAAGCCGAGCAGAAGTCAAGGCGGATTGCGGCTCAGCTGTTGGAAAGAGAGAAAATCGGGAGGGAATCACCACTTCGATTTCACGAGTGATTCACCAAGAAACATTACAGCGCGACTTTGCTAAAAATATGAGCAGAACGGCCAGCAGAACTATTATATAAATTTGTGTTAGTGTTGTTTCAAATGTCTGTTGAATCCCCTCCCTTGTCCTGAGTTGTCCCCCTCGGCCAAGACGGCCAAGACGACGGCGACGGCGACGGGGTGCTCGCTCTTCCCCCTCTTCCTGCTGCTCCTGCCAGACCTTGACCTCCCTCCAGCCCTAGGATGTCCACCGGGATGGTCGGCCCTGCGGGGGGTCCGCTGGCGGCGGCGGCGGCCTCACAAGCGGCACCAGGCGGCGGCGGCGGCGGCGGCGGGAGTGCGGTGGAACACCTGCTGGCCCTGAAGGTGATGCGGCTGACCCGCCCCACCCTGGCCACCCCGCTAGTAGTCACGGCGGACCCCAGAACGGACCTCCTCAGGGATTCCCTAAACGCGGAGCTGCGTTGCGAGGCCACTGCGCTGAGGGGAGCGGAGGAGCTGTGCCTGGGTCAGACCCTGGTCCTGCCTCAGTCCTTTGGCAACATCTACCTGGGCGAGACCTTCACCAGCTACGTCAGCCTGCACAACGACTCCACCGACGCGTGCAGAAAAGTGTCTCTGCGCTGCGACCTGCAGACTGCCACCCAGAGGATACCACTGTACCCGTCGTCTTCCGGAGCCTCCCAGGCCGCAGATAGCTTCCCCCCGGGCGGATCGGTAGACGTGGTGCTGAACCACGAGGTCAAGGAGCTGGGGGCGCACATCCTGGTGTGCGAGGTTCACTACGCCGCCCCACACAGGGACAAGCTCAACTTCAGGAAGTTTTTCAAGTTCCAAGTCATGAAGCCGCTAGACGTCAAGACAAAGTTCTACAACGCGGAGTCCGACGAGGTATTCCTGGAGGCGCAGGTGCAGAACGTGACCCTGGGCCCGCTATGTCTGGAGAAGGTCTCCCTGGAGCCGTCGCAGCTCTTCGACGTGGCATCATTGAACGAGACTGCGGCGGACGGCGGCGACAGCGATTTGGACAGCGACGACGGCAACTCCTCCTCCGACAAGAAGAAGAAGACCGTCTCTGTCTTCGGCCGAGTCAACTGCATCCAGCCGCAGGACTCCCGTCAGTACCTCTTTTGCCTGACGCCACGGCCGGACGTAAGGGCCAACCACAAGCTGCTGAAGAGCGTGACCAGCATCGGCAAGCTGGACATCGTCTGGCGTACCAACCTTGGCGACCGCGGCCGCTTGCAGACCAGCCAGCTGCAGCGGATGGCACCCAGCCACGGGGAGGTCCGCTTCGCAGTTGAGTCCGCCCCGAGCATTGCCCTGCTCAATAGGGCATTCACCATCAAGGGCAGGATTATCAACAACTGGTGAGGGAGCGCATATTTCGACATTAGCATTTCCTTATTAAATATTTTTAATTGTCCCCAGTGATCGCACTCTCGAGCTTGAGCTGAACCTTCTAAACCTGCACCACCCGCACCTTACGTGGAGCGGTACGACGGCCACCAAACTCGGGTTGGTCGAGCCGTCGGGGCAGACGGAGGTGAGCGTGGACGTGGTTCCGCACCGGACAGGGCTGCAGGCAGTCTCAGGGGTGCGACTCACGGACTCTCTGCTCAAGAGGACGTACGAGTTCGACGACTTCTGCCAGGTCTTTGTCTGTCAGGACGACGCACTGATGGAAGCCATCAGTCTTTAGCAACATCATTCCAAGCTCTTTATTTCTGGTATTTATTACTATGCAAAAGATCTTTATTGTAAAGCTGTTGATATCGTTGAAAAACTATTTGCAAACCTAGAACACTCGCCATTCATTGTTAAGCGATACTTCAATCTTGACTTTTTCCGCCCTCTTCCCTCTTCTCGTCATCCTTTTCCAGCTCAGCATCCAGCTCTTGCTCCTCCTCCTGTACCTCCTCCAGCTCCTCCTCCAGCATGATCTCCTCCTCTACCAGCTCCTCCCCCAGCTCCTTGAGCTCCTCCTCCTTCTCTGGGTCCTCTTCTTCCGCCCCACTGAGCAGCTCCTCCTCCACGTCCTCGATGTCCTCCTCCAGCTGATCGATTTCCTCCATCAGCTCGTTCTCCTCCTCCTTCAGCTCCTCTCTTATCCCGTCCTTCACCTCCTTCACCTCCTCCTCTATCTTCTCCTCTTCCTCTTCCTCTCTCGTCTCGTTGATGCTTTCGCCGACGCCGGCGGATTCCTCTTGGACTCTGGTCTTGCTGCTGTTGCCCGCTTCCTCAATAGTCTCACTGTCGGCAACCGTCGCTTTGTCTTCTTTCTTTCCCTCATCTTCCTCCTCAATGAACCCCCCCTCCAGCCTCTCGTCGTCTCCGTCCTCCTCCTCCCCTCCCTCATACGCAGCTTCGCCGTCTTCTTCGTCGGCAAAGTCTACCCTGTGATCGCCGTCGCTTCCGCCCTCTTTCTCTTTGACCTCTTCTTCAGCATCCTCGTCCACAAAGTCCACAGCCTCGTCGTCCTCCCCGTTCACCAGCTCATCATCATCGTCCTCCACCACAAAGTCAACGTCCCCTTCATCCTGCTTCGACGGAACTTTCTCTTCTTTTTTGGCCGACGCAGTTTCATTCTTACTCTTCTCTAATACCTCTTTGCGGATCCCGTCACCTCCCGAGGAAGATGAAGACCCTGAAGCATTGACGCTGCTCTCCTTAACTTCTGCGACTTCCTTGTCTCCTTCACCGTCTTCCACACCTTCTTTGACGACGGTTTTCTCTACGACATTGGTCGAATTCTGACTTCTTGTTCCGTTCGTTTCCTTACCTATCAATTCTCCTCCCTTCTCATCCTCCAGTTTCTCTTCCTCCTCCATGACCTCGACTGCCTTGTCCAGCATCTCCTCTTCCACAACCTCCTCCTCCATCTCAATTTCCTCCTCCTCCTCCAGCAGCTCCTCTTCCATCTCCTCCAGCGCCTCTTTCTCCTCGCCCTCCACTCCCTCCTGGAGAACCTCTTCGATTTCCTCGATCTTCTCCTCTATTGCCTCCTTCTCCTCTTCCATCTCGTCCAGCTCCTCCTCCAACTTCTCGTAGTCCTTCAGCTTGGACTCCCTGTCTTCGTCGTCATCTTTCTCATCCTTGACGTCCTGGTAGTAGTCCTCCTTCTCCGCCACCTCCTCTTCGTCTTCATCATCATCACCGCCCAGCATCTCTTGTACCTCTTCGTCGTCTTCATCGTCGTCCAGCTCCCCCGGCCCGTAGTCCTCCAGGTCGATTTCGTCAGAGCCAGTCTTTTCAAGGCTGCCCTTTTCTCCCTCCCTGGCCGGGTCGAACTCCAGCTCTCCTTCGGAGTCCTCGCCCTTCTCGAATCTCTTCTCCCCCTCTGCATCTCTAGCGGCTGCGGCTGCGGCTGCGGAGGACTTTTCCAGTTTCGGGGCCACCGGGGCGCCACCGGAAGGATTCTCCTCCACCTGTGAATTAAGAATCGACGGATGTTCAAATGAAAGATGATTTTTCTTGAAAATGTTCACTTTCCACTTCTACTGCCTTCGGTGCCGTTATCCACACCGCCAAGGCCAGCAACAAGGTGAAGACGAACGCGAAACGGAGGAACTCGTAGCGCTGGTACCTAAAAAGGAAAAAAATTGAGGGCTGCAACTTATTATTTTCCTTTTTCGTCACCATAGTCTCCTGTGCGAAGGCCTCATCTCCACCCTTCCTCTCCTGCCTCCTCCTTCTCCGCTCTCCAGACTGTCCCCGTCCCCGTCTTCCTCGTCGTCGTCTTCAACGTCCTCCCACTGCTCCCCTCCGCTGCCAAAGCCCTCCTCGCTCTTCAGCAGGGGGTCCTTGCTAGCGTCGTCCGCGCCTGGAGAATGAAATCGCATTACCGTCTGTTTTCAACATTCAACTTCGTCGTTTTTTACCTGACTTCTTGGGTGGAAAGGCTTTCATATGAACGCTGCTCGCCCGGAGTCTCGCCCGGTTCTGAAGCCCCTGCCTGGTTTGACTTTTAGGTGGCGCAGTTCGATGATTGGTAAATTCAAAGTTATGATGTGATGACGATGACGGCCTTCAAGTGTCGGTTCCTCGTTCCCCTCGTGATTCTTACTCAACTCGGCCTCTTAGTCTCTTGCCACGACCCAACCAAGACACCTTTTGCACTTTTTACTTGTCGCCACCGCAATTGACTGCACATGTTAAACCATTCGAGAGAGACGCACCTGAATGGGATCGTTCCGAAGCGAAATGTAAGGGGAGCCCTAATAATGCCCGATCCAATATATCTAAGAATTTTGCACACTTGCTTCAAACGTCGTTTCCGTCTAAAGGGATGGTGTTAATTTTCCTGAGATTCAGATTGAATTGATGGCTCGTTGTCTAATTTCCCCCTCATAAATATGAATCTTACAGTGTTTATTAGATTTTTCATCTGCCAAGGGCTAATGACATCAAAACCCGTTCTTTCGTGAAGTATCTTATTGTGCCGTATATTGTGGTGCATGAGTACAGCAGGAAGTCTTTGAGGGAAACCATAGGTCGTCAAGAGTACCGGGCGTATTGTCTGCTTTCCCTCGGGTTTGATTTTCCCGCCCTTTCCGTTCTCTCCCGCGGCTGCGGCCATGAAACAAAACACGACGCCGGCGGAGGGAGAAAGAAGGAACAGCGTGGGAGATTTAACGACAAAGCTGCCAGGTCGGGGATTAAAAACAGAAAATTGCTAGTTTGTCTTGCTTTTGCCGAAAAACATTGGAATGGAAAAAGATGTGCTAAATCACAAAGACTTCCCAAGCCGAAAACTGAGCTTTTTTACATTTCGA
>JAAUXU010102679.1_pt1 | contig 15334 bp, 11 predicted proteins | sample 7278151 | NCBI WGS metagenome assembly JAAUXU01 (sample SAMN14350113, study PRJNA611818) | marine sediment metagenome | isolation source: surface marine sediment (1.8m) | place: French Polynesia: Moorea | collected 2018-08 | reverse complement strand
TGGCTACCAGAACACTCTGCTGCCATGGCCAAGACAAAAGCAGCCCTTCTCAAGCCTGCAGAAACATATCACTTCGACCCCAAGAAGAAGAGCCATCTATTCACAGATGCACCATGTCGACATGGTATAGGATATGCCCTCATACAACATGATAGAGACCGCCCTCACCTCATACAGTGCGGCTCAAGATCTCTAACATCTACTGAGGCTAACTATGCCATCATTGAGTTGGAATGCCTTGCAATCACTTGGGCATTCAAGAAATGCAGAATTTACCTGGCAGGATCCAACTTCAATGTTTACTCAGATCACAAACCACTGAAGCAAACTTTTGAGACAAAAAGCTTAGACCATATGGAAGGATCTAGAGTCCATAGACTCATTCAAACAGTGTATCCCTATATGTTCCAATTCTCATATGTACCTGGGAAAGATCACTTGACTGCTGACACACTATCACGAGCTCTGGTCTTCCAACCGAACTCAAAAGAGTTCATAATCATGAACTCAGTCCGCACAGCAGTGTTACTTCTGGCCCAGCATAAATCAAGCAATCTTCACTTTGGTAGGCTCATGCAGGGAATGCCAGCAGTATCAACCAAGCACTCCTACAGACCCACCAATGCAATCCAACGCATCATTGCCAATGGAAGCTGTCTCAGTTGACTTATTTCAAACTGCAGGGAAACATAACATCATAATGGTCTACCGTTATTCTGGCTTCCCATTTGTCCACCCTTTGAAACAGCTCAACACTAATACCATAACCAAGTGCCTCACAACATGGTTCATGGATTGGGGCATACCAACATGACTCCACTCAGATGGAGGTCCCCGATTTAGCAGTCCTTTGAACAGTTCTGCAAGGATTGGTATATCATGCATGAACTCTCATCACCTTACAACCCTAGATCAAACAGACATGCCAAAAGCCGATGTCAAAAACATGAAGTACCTCTTAGAAAAACACCATGCTCATTGGGACACATTCAAAGAAGCACTTCTTGAATGGCAAAACACCCCCAGGCCAGATAACCTATCTCCTCCACAACTGATGACAGGACACCACCAACACATGATGCAACCGGCACACCCAGCTGCATACAAGCATATCTGCACCAGACCCCCACCCTGAGAGCAAGCTGACACTAAGTCCAGACAAAACTTCTCTCTCAGCAATAAGGCATTCCTCCAGTGTCCACACAGCAAGCGCTGGGACACTACTGGCAAAGTCATCAGTCAGCATGAACAGGGGCAATCTTATTATGTAGAAGCGAATGAAGGCGGGACATAACTAAAAAAGGCCAAGTTCCTCCAATTGATCCCACCTAGTAATGCATCAACAGCCAGAGAGTAAACATGGGAGGTGGATCATCAAAGGAACAGCCAAAAGCTGCCCCCAAAGAAGTTGGTGAAATTGACAACTCTTCAGGCTTCCACTTCATAGAAGTGCACACCCTTCGATGGGCATAGGGATCAGCTCCCTCATATTTGCAATCGTCCTCAGTGGCATTGCTATCATAATATTAAGAAAGTGCTACAAGAGTTGCTGCAATTGGGCCGCACCACATGCCTGGCCCAACATGGAAATTCCACAACTACATTGGTCACACAGCCCCATGCCAATGCCAGTAGCACCACCACCACCTCCTGTGTGGCGATACCGTGCACTACAAGCACCCCTGCAAGCACCTGCCATTGATATGGTTCTACCAGAGATGCACACAGAAAGCAAGAACAGCAAGCAAAAGTATAATTGGGAAGTCTAATGTATGATACATGTATGATAACATCAATAGATGCCATATGCTATGATATGATAACCACGGTGCCATAATGTACATATATGATGATCATTGTACCATGTAACATACTGTTATATCTATATATACTGTAGTAAATAATGTAGGCCCAGAAAGGTTGAGAGAATCCGGGTCGAAAGGGCTGGCAAGGCAGATTGTGTATTCACAAGAAGAGTCAACGGTTGTGGCAGTGGCCTTCAATGTAGCCGCAAAAATGAACATTGCGCCATGAGAGATGAGTTTTTTAAAGTGTCTTGTGTGTTGTGAACGTGAATGTAGCAAGAGAGCAAGAGCTCTCGCAACCCTTCTGCCTGGGCCTACATTATTTACTGAGGCACAAAGTTTTTTTGACCTGGGCCCGTGACGCTGGGGGTTTTTGGGGGTGAAGCCCCCAATAGTGGGGGGCCGGAGGGGTGGGAGCCCCCCAGAAAGTTTCAGCCACTTTCACTTTCAAAAAGTGGTCAAAAACATCAAAATTCAGTTGCATCTGGCACAGGGGTCTACTCATCACACTTAAAACACTATTGTCACGAGTGCTTGAAACTTGACAAAACTGCAAGATCTCATGTGTAACACTCTCCCCCATACATTCCAACCTTAAATTTGATCTTACAATGATCCCCCTTGGCATAGGACATCGACATGTACCATACGACATTATTTACCGCAAGCACTGTATTGGGTCCCCACTTATGCGAGATGCAATTTGCCCATGGCAGAGTTGAGTAAGTGAAAGTCTGCTGAGATCTTGCCCTTGTCCTCCAACCCAGAAAATAGTGTGAGAAGTAATGTCACAATAGTGAGGCTTCCTTGCCATGGAAATTATTCTTACTGTTCTGTGATATACTGAACTGTATTTCAAGTAAAGCATGCAGCATGCAGGAAGCGTCTTGAAGGCGCTTGGGCTGGAAACCAGACCAGGGATAGATACAGTAGATACAAGAAATCAAAACAAAAGGGGTGCACACATTGCAACGTGAGAAGGACAGGGTGAGTGACTAGAGGTAGACCTGGTGTAGAGATAGGTCGACCTTGTCATGATATAACACTAACATTTTCAGCCATCTAGAAGTTAACATTGGACGTTAAGAAATTAGTTAGGCAGGAAATCAGCAGTCAGGCACAACCTCCCTTGATTCTCGAGTCAGCCCTGAAACACTTTTCCTTCACGAACCAACCAAGTCCTCATTGGTACGTATGAGTACGTTTTGAGGCTAACACTGGTGATCTCGACTGTTGGTGCTTGATTGTGCACAGCACGGGGGTGGAAATATCAAAAGGACACTCTTTAGAAATGACAGAAGGGGACATATGAATACTACTTAATGTTGGTAGCCACGACACCTGTAGGATAACCCAATGCTACACGTTGAACATGTCACTCTTTGGCACGTTGTCAGCAGTGACATCAGCGACAAGGTCAATAACATGCTGAAAGAAAACCTTTCTAAAATAATAGTCTCCCACGAATGATGGGACACGAACGATTGCTCATGAGAGGCCTGGCAGGAATTTAATGGCCTCCAACTCGGTCACCACGGAGGGCATCAGGGCCTCCTAGCTGCGGTGCTTCTTGGCTTGTTTTGTGTCTATGAAATGAGTGACCTCAAAATGGAAACCATTGTTCTAAAGTCTTGTTCAGCCAGATGAATGTGACCCTACCCGTACAATAATAGTACAGTTGCTCTGTACCCAACGACTCCTTGCTAATCTCACCATGGTGCATGACTTTCAGATTCTTCGAGCTCAAGGTGACCCACTCGGAAGTGGCTCCTTCAAGCAATGTCTCCAACACCCCTTTGTCCGGGTCGTCCCCGCAGATCCAGGCCACGTCGCTGAGGACCAATTCCATCTACATCATGTATTATGTCAACCTCACGAGGTTCATTCTGACTGGTGTGGGACCGATTTTTCTGCTCTCCTTCTTCTACTACAGGGTGAGAGCTGCCCGAGATGAGATGCAGATAAAGTTGGCACGTGTCAGCTCTAGGCAGTGGCAATGTTCACGGTACAGCGCAAGGGGCAAAACCTAACGACCTATTTTTGCTTTGTTTCTTGACCTTAACTACCAAGACCTCCTCGTAAGTAATTTCGGTGAGAAGAAACTATGCTTGAAGGCTTTAATGTACATTTTTGAGTGGAATTTTTGCATGGAAAGAGTTCTTCATATAGTGAACCTTAACTTTGACTAAATGACAACCTTGACTCACAGTATTAAGTGCCCATAGGGATGTCAGGGCACTCAACTGTGGCGCCCACAAATGCATGTCGTGACTTTTTGTCTCACGAGACGTTTCGTCTCACCAGACTTTTCGTCTCACCAGACTTTTTGTCTCATCAGACTTTTCGTCTCACCAGACTATTTGTCTCATCAGACTTTTCGTCTCACCAGACTTTTTGTCTCATCAGACTTTTCACTCAGGACCACAGGATACACACCCATGCATGCTCTGATGGGGATGATGACAGCTGTGGCTGCAGCAGCGGCAAGCAGTAAGTGGGCAGCAGAGATGCTCCATCAAATTACTTCTACCAAGCCAGCAGGACAATGTGAATGATTGTGGGGGTTTTGCCATTGCATTTGCAGTGGACTTGTGTCAGGGAATTGACGCATCACAGGTTACTTACAACAAAACAGGTATGAGGGCATATCTTCTCTCCTGCTTTGAAGATGGCAAGATGAAGCAGTTTCCATCTGTAGAGAAACATGGGAGGCAACCCCATGTCATGAAATTACAGCTGTTCTGTGTATTTGGATTGCAATGAAAACTGAAATCTCTCTCTCTCTATATATATAAAGAGCAATGCCCATGCGTCTGTGTTTATTTGACTTCAAGTTTTTGCATGACTGTTTCACAGCTGGTTGCTGTGAGACAGTCAGATGAGACGAAAAGTCCAGTGAGACAAACCATATTGAGATGAAAAGTCAGATGAGACAAAAATCTGGTTGTCCTTACGAACTAGAAATACGAAAAGTGACCAGGACAAAACGCTCTGTCTCGAGCTAAGTACACTTTCGCACGCTTAGGATTCGCGCCGCTGCACTCGAGTTGAGTGTGTAGAGTGAGCGCGTCTTAATATTAACCTTAAAACTAGAGAGAGAGAATGCCAGAATTAATGGAATACTGGATATCGGGTGTAATTCTAGAGAAAATGAGGGTGAGATAGGACTTAAATGTAGATTTAAATAGTGTACATAGAACAACAACGATAGACAGAACGATCTGGCGAACCTTTAAATTGAGCTCCAAATTGCAGTTACTCGTGCCATTAGTGTGCCTGCTCCGTTACCTTGCTCTGAGCAGAGTTAACCCTGTTGTCGTCATAGAACGGTCTCATGGCTGAGATTACCGCCTCAGTCGTCTTCCACAGTCTCCTGGAGAACGTCGCGACGTTGTCTCCAGCTATCGGGGGTATCCGTCCTTCCGGTGAGACCTGAAAGGTTGGCTAAGGTGGGCGAAGGTGTAGGCGTAGGAGCTACTTCCGCTGCAAGAGTCGGAGCACGAGCGTCGAGGGCCGAGACACTTTCGTCTCAAGTAAGATCAGAAGATACACGAGTTGATACTCGATCAGAGTACAGGAGCTCAATCCAGCTCGTTCGCCAGAACGATCCAACCAGAAATCTTATCACACTTGACTCAAAACTGGCCCATGTACAGAGCTGAGCAAAGAGCTCAACGAGAAGCATAGAACATGGAACTTAAACTACACGATAGAAATAACACAGAACGCTCACAATTCCACTTTCTCTGTGCATGTGCGCATGCGCGCGCACACTGGTGAGACAAAAAGTCCGGTGAGACAAAAAGTCCGGTGAGACAAAAAGTGTGGTGAGACGAAAAGTCGATGAATCCCACAAATGACCCCCCATCAGAGCTGGCTGTTTTTGGCCATTTTGGGCCACTTCTTTAATGAAAAGTGCAGAACTTTTGTGGGGTGATTCTGCCTTCCCTGGCCCACCTATATCTTGGGGTGGCACCACCTGAACCCCCTTACACCCCGTATGGGGCCCATTTTTCTGTGCGTCAGGAGAAAAGAGTCAAGGAGGAGGGAGGGAGGGAGGGAGGGAGGGAGCCTAAAAGTTATGCCTAATTGCAGTTTCAAGTAACTAGTACTTTCTTAACCATTATTTATCACCTCGAAAATTCCAGAGCCACTTCTTTGAAAGTAGGACTGTCTCAAATGAGTACAGTCAACCCATCAAAATGCCATCAAATCCACCAAAGACTGGTCTGCAAAACATTTGATGTCAGCTTCGCATGTGCAAAGGAAAGCGTTGTGTCGCAGAATTTGTGCACCAGTGAGAAAAGAGCAAACTCTAGATGAGCGTCTTGTTCGGGATAAGCAATAAAAGGGGTCTCCAATATAGCGCTATTCTGCCATAAAACCTCTCTGACAGCCACTTAAGAAGTTCATTTTTGCCACCTGGTTTAATCATGCTCCGCATTTTATTGTGCAACTTTCCCTTGTTTCGAGACGGACGGCACGATTACACGCGCACCGTCATTATTCACTATTACTCGTGTATGTGACCTTAGTCACCCTGTACCAATATGTCCAGCATCACTGGACCGCGGTGGAACACATAAGGGCCCTGATTGCATCAGTGAATTTCTTCGCTCTGCGACACCAGTGCTGCCAGCATGGACACACGAGACCTAGGCACAGGCCTGTAGGCCTACAGAGACAAGCCCTGTCTGCCCAAATCAAAAACTGACACCTGGGTGTCGATAAAAGCACTTTGATCGCAAAAGTTGAGCAATGAAGTGGATGGGACGAAAATTTCTAGGCTGAGTGAGCCTTTTTTTCTCTTCACACATAAAAATAAGAAGTGTGCACGTGTGAGAGTGAGAAGAGATGAATTAATGAGACGGGTGAGGAGAAGAAAGTGCAAGTAAAAGATGAAATGGAACCGACACCCGCCGGTTTTTAGTCAAAGTTAGTCAGCTCAAAGGTGATCTTGGTAAAGGCCCCTTTGTAATTTAGGAAAGTACATCAGTACTTTCTGTACTGTTCAGTCCTTGGCGTAAGTGAGGGGTACAACGGGCTGCGGAAGAGCAGGTTCTACCGTCTGATTCAGAAACTCTTTCCACGAACTTCTGGCTTAATCTCCGCTACCAATGACTTGATTGTTAAGCGTTCAATGCATAAATAAGGCAAAATGCATGACAAACCAAGTTATTTTTATTTAATTTTTCATTAAACTTCATTTCATGAAAAATAGTGTCCTTGAAAGAGCACCTATTTCTCCCATCCTGCATGGAGCAGAAACGGCGGCTCCGGCGATCACAGTGATCTCTGACCCATTTTGTCACTGGAATAAGCACTTGGTTAGGATAGCTGGTCTGGTTAATTTCGGTTTGGCCTTCTCTCCTGAAGTCCTGGGGTCAGGAGCTGGCGTGAGGGGCGAATCTTAGACTTCAGGTTGGCAGTGCGCACAAGTCTGCTCACACCAGATCTGGAGACATCAAGGGCTTTGACAAGGCTGCTAAAGTGCCTGCTTGGGTTCTTTGCAACCTTCTTCGAGCTCCACCGATTCTGATCTGTCACTGCAGTTCTCGTACGACCACAGTGATGAAACTTTGGTGCAGCATTCCCCACATTGCACATTAAACAACGTACGGTCCGCACTGTCCTCAGACTCACTTCAACTTTTCTTGCCACACGAAGATCTGTGTATCCCCTCCTCAATCAGGACCTTCATGCTAAAGGGTGTAATAGCAAAAATGTCACCGAGTCTCTCAATCTTTGCCACACCTTGGTGATGGAGTCTCCTGACCTCGGCCCGAGAGTCAAATTGTTCAAGTCATTTACGTCCTTGAATGCTTTGACTCTCGGGCCAAGTTTAAGAGACTCCATCACCAAGGTGTGGCCAGAGATTGAGAGACTCAGTCACATTTTTGATGTTACACCCTACCTATACTGCGCTTCCCCAGCACACTTTAATTCATCCATGTCAATTTTCATAACAGTTGTGTTCCAATATCGTGTTACACTACAAGCTCACCCGTTGTTTGTGTGCAATGCCAAAGGGGGGGGGGCAATAACTTTCAAGTGCTGATCTTAAAACTCCTTTTGGTAGTAAACGTGATTGTTTGGAAGTGCTGAATAAAACCAAACAAAGTGTCGGTCATTTCTGTATGCGGTAAAATTGAATTGCCCTGAACCTCGTTACAACTGCACACGAGCCTCAAAACTTTGGAAAGAGTTTCTGAATCAGACAGTACAATGTGTAATCTGCGCCTGAGCTTGGTCGTTTACGCAACATTGCTCGTCAAGATTGAGCCCCGGGAGCCGTTTTGTGACTGCCCATTTTGATCCTAGAGCGCTCAGAGACTCTTGGAGTCCGCAATCCCCAAATGCTTCCTGATGCATGGGAAATTCATGTCCAGTTCTCTCCTTCTTGCAGATATACGCGGAGGTGCAGACCCATAATCAGGACCAGGTGTGTCGAGCTCTCCTTAGTCTTTCTACCTTACTAGAGCTTTCTCCTTCTCCAGGTCCAGCAGGTGACGTCCACGCTCATGGACGAGCAAAAGCGCAAGCACCAAGAGGCCGTGCTATCGAAGCTCGTCATCAACATCATTCTGGTACGACGTGACAGACAGGACTGGGCTTCCCCTTGCTTGTCTTCAGCCTGTTGTTCCATGCTGTCAGGAAGCCACTGCAGTGACTTAGCTGAAATGTTGGTGGACAGCTTGTCTCAACTTCACTTCAACTTGACTTTTCTTTTACCTCACTCTTGCACTGTCTCATTTTCTGGCATTGAGTCTTTGTGTAGGTAGCCAACAGAGAGAGGAATCCCCATGGGACACTCAACCGACGTAGATTTGGATGAGTTAGCTTATCTTAGCTTCTGTAAGGTTGGGCAGGGTTACTCTAGGCTGGGTTGGGCTCGTTGAGATAACCTCGTGTGTCGTGATTTGAGTTGTCCTTCAATGAAAAAAGGTGAAGTCGGGCAAGCTGAACACAGACACTTGAGTTACCATCAAAAATATCTTTCCAGGCTTTCATCGTCTGCCAGCTGCCTCGGGTATTAATCAATGTCCAGGTACGTCTTCACAAGAATGCGGCAGCAACTTTGTTCATGCCAATAAGATGAGACAAACAATGTAAAAGATCACTTGCACCACCAGTGATCTCCTGCACGCATCTTTTCGCATTTGATGCACAGTGCTGAGCTGCAATGTGATGAGCTGGAAACTGACTGTACAGGACATTTCTTCCTGTTTCCCTAAAGCCCATCCGTGCTTTCAGGAGATGATCATGATCGACCAGGCTCGCCACTGCTACTCAAAGGGCCTCGCAGCCTATGGCATCTGGGTGCACGTGGGCATCTGCTACAGGAAAGTAGATAAATTTTTGGATTAACTCGTACACAAGAATTGCTTTGGCTGAAAAAGGCTGGATTAAAAGTTCAGGTTTTGGTCACACTGAGTTTTGCATTGAGGTTGCGGTAAAAAAGTTCCAAGACTGTCACGAACAACAAAGCATAATCAAAACTAAGACATCCTAGTGACACGTATGAACGTGAAATCTAAGTTGCGTATATTTTACTCTAGGCCAATTTTTTACATCTGTGTGCAAGACTCCATTTAAATCTATTCTATTCATCCAAGGGTCTAACAAACGTAGAGGAGGATTGCAGCTGTGAAAATACCTTCATCTCTATATATAACGCTGAGAGATATACGGATAGCAACTGATCAATGACTGACGAACCACGGAGTTTGAGCTGAGCTTACGTTACTCGTGCTAAAGTTACAATGCCTGCCCCGTCACCTTACTCTCCGCTGAGTTCGTCAGATTCGCGTCGTAGAAGGGCTTCATGGTCCCAAACTTTGTCCAGACGCCCTGCGCAGTCCCTTGGAGGTCGTCGATGCGGGTTCTCCAACGATCGGAAGGTATCCGTCCCTTCCAGCGGGTCCCCAGGGGTCGTCTACGTAGGTATAGGCACCGGTGAAGTTGTCGATGAAGGTGTTGCTACCGCTTCGAGAGTCGGTGCACGAGTGATCGGTGGGGCACATGGCTTAGACCAAGGAACAAATCCGCTAGTTCCAAAGTACCAGCAGAAAGTACATGAGCTCAATATCCAGTTCAACAGCCTGGACCAGCTCTTATCACTAAAGCTATCGCTCCGAGCCGAAGCTCGGCATGATACGATACAGTACAGAGAACTTTCCTGAAAGTACAGCAACACTCGAACTTGAATATGACACACAGTGTAACGAATACAGTACAAACAGTCAACTCAAATGCTTAAGTCTATTCCCATAGTTCAGCGCATGCGCGCACACACGAATCGTCAACAGTTATTCGGTCAATCGATTAACTGACTACTTTTCAAATTTAGACAGGTAAATTTTCGATTTAATTTACTCGATCAGTCATTTTTTACATCTCAAATGAGTCATCCACTATTTTTTTTAAAAAAGGTCAGCAATAACGCTTGTAGTCCTCGCCTTCTATCACGACAGCCACTTTACGGTGCCTTTCATTATTTTGCCATGAAATGGGATTTCCACCAAATCAAATGCCTTTTTTCAATTGTAAGTTGTGACTGTAAAGTTGGTCAGGCATTGTCAACTTGCCCAAAATAATGGCTTCCTAACTTTGATACGACTGGAGATAAACTAATGCAGAATATGTGGTTCAAATCCAGTAGTTACTGGGTACAGCACTTTTGGTCAATGCAATAAAGTTCTAGCGTTTTTGCAACTGTGCCAAACCCAAGATTTTCAAATGCTTTAGCCACTTTGTATGTCAAAACAGTGCTTAGATTTTGAATGCTTTGGGCCATTTATGCATGACATTTGCTACAACGAATGAGGAAACCCACAGTGCTTTTTCTTAGTGTTTTAGTCTAAAAGGGAAGTGAGAATGGGCTTAACTTTGGCCAGTCTGACAAGGTGACTGATCTTAAAGTCACTGAAGTGATGAAGGTCTGAACTGTCAACTGGTCTGAAGTTTGCCAAGTCTTACCTCGGGCTGGGCGGAAGTGCGATACCATCGACTCAAAAGAAGACGAATGTGAACAGCAGGTCGAATTGAGCACACTAGAAGCCTTATGTTATAAACATACCTAAAAAAAAAAAACCCTCTACCAGGTTGACAAGATTCGATTTCGACTCGTGGTCACGGCCACCGCTGTCAACATTCGACCAGAATCTGTCTTTTTGCTTGGTTGGGTAGCAAACTTTTTTGGTCGTCTTTGAGTAGAGGCTAACGAGGAGGCTCTTATGACGTGACCCAAAAAGAGGGAAAAAAGCCTCGAAGTTTTGTAGAAACCAAAAAAGTGACCCCAAAGCGTAAAAGAAACGTCCAACGTGACCACGAAGAAGTGCCAGGTTGTGAACGCGGAGCGTACGTTGACGTCGCTATAGTGAGGCGTAGCGAGGATTTTTCCATTTTCTTCTTTAGTGGTGACGTCATGAGGTCGGGCCAAAAGTCGCAAACCTTTTCTTACAAGGCTCTCTGGAAAGTTTGCTCTCTCCATGTGGCCATGGGGTGGACGAAGGCAAAAAAAATAATCGTGCTCGACTTGAGCAAGATGAATTCTGCATCCAGATACGCGCTCTGGACGAGCTGAGCATTAGGGTGCATCGCCTCCTAGGGCTGAGGCCTAAAGCCACGAAAAAGGCCTGTATCGATAGGCCACCTTCATGGAAGGCAGAACAGCAGGGGAGCTGACTTGGGCTCACAGCAGAGACAGAAACCGACCTAAACCTCACCTGTGCGAGAACATCGTCAGTGTTTGGAGAAAGTGGTAGTCAGGAACATTTGCCTTCTTCATTGCATGCATGCACGATCACAGACTTACTTGAGCAGAACTACCATTCGTGCTGAGGCAGCCTGGCAACAATCTGTGCACCGGACAACAAGCAGAACAGACAGATGACTAACTAGCTACTTGGGCATGCAGCAGTGAGCAATCCCTATGGGAAAATCAAGTGTATGTGTGGGGTTTTTCATTTGGTTGATGAGAGCTGCCTTGAATGTGCAATTTTGCCCCAAGTTGCTGTGATTGACTGGAACTTCTTGTCCTAACGAAATCTATTCACGTGAGCAACCAGGACAAAATAACTCCAAGTCTAGAGTAGAGTACACTCACGCCGGTTCGCCGGATCTCACGAATGGTAGCTCTGCTCAAGTAAGTCTGTGATTGTGCATGCATGCAATGAAGAAGGCAATGAGCAAATGGGAAATTCACGTGAAGCATCTGTTCTGTGCTGCGCAATTTTGCGCTCATTCCGCCTCACACGGCGGCGGACAGTGGATTGTTTGGAGCTGGAGCTTTAACACCACAAAAACAAGGGGCAAGGTCAATATGAACGTCGCGTTGCGTCACACGAGGAGCAATGTGCAATTTGGTCCCTGTAGAGTATGATGACCATTACACACGGTCGCCCTTTTTGCGCCCTTTGTGTTGATCTTTTTAACACTGTATACATCAGCTCGCAGAAATGGGCCTGAGTGAGCAGTGTTGGACTATGTGTGAAGGAGCGATAGAAAGAAGAAACACCCTATTCTGCTCTATGCAAGGTTTTGAACATGCCTCATGAGTAGGCGCTGGCATCATAACATTTCATACGAGAACTATTTTTCCACATAAATAAGGATCACACGAGGAAAAAGTGTATTGTTTTTTCCGTGAATGAACGTCTACTTTGCCTCTTTCCTGGTTGTGACAACACCTAATACCAGAACTGATTTGTCTTTCTCTCAGCACCCGTGAGCTCGGAGCTGCAAGCATCCCGCTGATGAATCGTAGAGTTTGATGAGAGGGGCCACAATGTAACAACTACAGATCCCACATATTTCTCTTTGTAGGAGTTCTGGCCTTTTCCGCCCGCTCCCCATGCATTAGGAATGTGGAAAAGTACTTCTTTTTAAGACCTACTTAATATGAACGAAATGAATGCCAAATGGACAATGTGACGCAAAAAACGGTGCATTTGGCAAGTAGCATTTTTTTACACACTCAAGCAGCCGGAAGACGAGAGCAGCATTGAGGGATGCAGAGATCAAGGGTTTGTGAAATCCCTTGCCAAATGCACGTACCGTTTTTTGTCACATTGTTCATTTAGCATTCAGTTCGTTCACGCAAAGGAGGTCTGGAAGATGTGCTGTAGAGTAGTTCTTTTCTAGACCTCCTAAGTACAACGAAATAAATCCAAAAAGGTCAATTCGACGTAAAGACTCTTACGCAAAATGCAAAGGAGTTTGCTCAGTGCTGTACATGAATTTTATGCGTGCCTGTCTTGGGAGGTTGCGCGGGCAGTGCTGATTCAGTGGCGCCCACTGCTTCGCCTCTCCTACAGTTGCTTGGCCCCAGACCTGTTCAGCACCTCATTTCCAACATTACAACTTCTCTAATGCTAAAGCTACACATACTCTATTTCTATCGTTTACATATATCAGTTGGCAGAGACCTCATCGGCGTCTGTGCGTGCGCTCACACGCAAACGCCTCCTAAACTATTTTTTTCCCTTCAAATAAGAAAAGGCTCGATGAATGACATTTTTGCCTCTTTTCCGCCTTCTCAGGACGAAAGTGTAGGTGCGAGGTCGCTCTTTACGCCTGGTCCGAGTCTGTGGCTGAGAAGCTTTCAACGTCATAGGTTCGCACTTTGCCCTCCGCCACATACCGCACGTGCACGTACACAACCTCGAAGACAGAAAATAGGCACTTCTTGTCTTGAACCTCTTCGCCCATGCCCACTCGTTGGGCCTTGAACAAGAGGAATTTATTTTGTTTCCACCTGGAGGAAAGTTTATTTCGCAGCGAACAGAGGAATTTCACCAGCTTTTTGTATGCTCTTGGGATCTGTTTCTCAGTTAACACTGACTGTTGGGAGAGGTGTTCGAACTGCCGAGAAAAAACGTGCTGACCGCGGGGCTACGAACTTTTCAGTTTTAGCTTTTTTTTGACGACCTTCATTTTGCACCCGCAAAAAATAAATTTTTCTTGGGGGGAGTAAGTAACGAGGACAGATAGGAGGAAGCACTCAAAATCAGGATTGCCATAAATTCTATTTTCTGACAGTCATAGTTACAAGTTATGGAAAAACACATGCGGGCAGGATGACGGTGATGGCGTCAATTGCTCCCAACCTAATCACAGAAATATTTGTCATTCCAAGTCAATTTGTTATCTCGAGATTCACTATCGCTTGACATGAGTATTCTTATTTCTAATATGAAGCATAATTCCACCTCACTTTGTTACGGCTTTTTATTTTGCTATATAATGTAAGCTAGAGCTTTGGAACAAGTGTTTTTATGACATTCCGTTCAACATGGCCACATGCCCTAAAAAACATTTTCCTCCAGTGAAAGTCACGCTTACCCTTAAAACTTTGGCCCACCACCTTGGCCCCCTTGCAGCACCTCTTTGGACTCTTTGCAGGTCCAAGTCTAGTCTCATGGGTGGGATCTTAGTTCTTACGGAAGCCACTTGCCACTGCCGATGAGTGGACACAATAAAAGAAACAAACAGGAAACTAACACCTTAGCATTCATGCTTCATGCAAATGGTTGTTCACTTGAGCAACAACTGCACGCAAGAGCATTCGGATCTAATTCATTCCATAGATAAAAAAGGACCGATTCCAGGCGACTTGTAGAAAAGAAAAACGTTTCAGAAGGTGTTGTCACATTCCAATCTTCGGCTTTGAACCGAAACAACGTCAAGAAGTAAAGATGAAACCTTAGTCGACTCCAGTGATCCTGTTTACTTTAGACCAGGGTCTAACCATAAAAGATGACATGAGGGAAAGGCTAGAATAACTCCAATAGTTAAAATGACATTTCACAGTTCAAAGTTTTATGAATTAACATTTATTAGAGTTAACGTTTTATTGTGATGGTTAAGTTGTTGTTAAGCTCAAACCTTTCACTTGCTGAACCAACTTTAAAAAAGGAAAGCATCATCATCCATCAACGTCACTGGTAAGGGGAAACAAAGGAATTCTCCCAGGTTGACCCTGAAAATGTAAACAACAGTGTACAGGTGGCAGGATGACGTAAATTCCGCCAGATCAGTTCCATATTGATCCCACCGTGCTGTTGACCAAGGGTGACTTCTGACTGGTTCACAAAGTTGCGCATGTCTTCGCGAAACTTTGCCTCAGACACAGCTCCGGGTCAAACGTTCATGCTCCGGAATGCAATTCCTGGGTACTGTCGAGCATGATCAGGGGGCAGGAACAAATGGACAGGATTGCCATCCTGTACACGCTACTCCAATGGAATTGGGCTGGTCAGAAGACAAATAGAGGCAGTACTTTCTTGGCAACCTCTGTGAAGACGTATCGATATCAGATGATCACCCTGCCAAAGCAGCTCGATAACTGTCCATACGGATGTGATTATGCGTAAGCGACCTGGACAAACGCTCAGGTCTTAGAGCTAAGTACGCTTGCGCTGGACCTTAAGGTTACGTGCCGCTGGGCTCGAGTGAGTGGCTAAGCTTAAAATTAAAGACGGCGCTCCCAAGAGAGCTAAATACACCCGTTCTTACAGTATTAATAG
>JAAUXU010125367.1_pt1 | contig 15335 bp, 18 predicted proteins | sample 7278151 | NCBI WGS metagenome assembly JAAUXU01 (sample SAMN14350113, study PRJNA611818) | marine sediment metagenome | isolation source: surface marine sediment (1.8m) | place: French Polynesia: Moorea | collected 2018-08 | reverse complement strand
CTGATGGCCTTGAAGAGGTCCTCCTCCTCCCCCCCTTGCAGTTATTCACTGAGGTTTTCTTTGCCCTGCCCGTAGTCGATCCCTAAGCCCTTCTCTGAGAAACACTGTTCATTCCAAATCTTACGCATGTTGATACTCACTGCGCTAGAATTCTATTTAGGTATTAAATCCGTTTTTAAAAATGTTTCCAGCACCCTGTAGTACAATGGTGTCTTTGCAGGATGCCAGCAAAGAGGGTGTAGAGATCGTGTTCGTCTCGTCCGACCGCTCCGCAGAGGACATGGACAAGTACATGAGAGATGCTCACGGCAACTGGTGGGCGGTCGAGCACTCCTCAGAAGAGACCCAAGCCCTGAAAAAGGTGAAATGAACAAAGACGCACACTCAGCCACACGCTCAGTATGCATTGTTTATTGAGTTACAGAAATTCAGCATCTCAGCAGTCCCCACACTGGTGGTGGTGAGGTGCTCGGACGGCCACGTGATCACCATGGAGGGCCGCGGGCACGTCCAGAGCGAGGGAGCGAAAGCAGTGAAAAAGTGGTTGTCCATGTAACAACAACGATTATGTTTTAACAATGTGTGCACATCAATCCTCATTTTTTCCCCTTCCCTGCCTCTATGATAAGGCCTCTCATGTGTTGAGGGTGCGTTTGTACAGGCACGTCCATGTGATTAAAAGAAAGACGAGACTGCTTGCTCAAGGCGTAGGTAAATGTTGTGTTGGTCGTAGGACTCGTTGCAGTCATCTGTGAGAAAGCAGCTGTTGGTAGAAAGCAGCAGCAGAAAGTTAGCATAACTATCCGGATCGGGGGTGGTTGAAAGTCACTGAGCGGGAAATGTGTTTGCTGAGGGCTCATCTCTGACCCCATTACCTCTAATTGCGGCGGGGGGAGACGAACTCAACAATGCTGAGTAGGGCTGTGCTGATCAACGGCTCCTCCTCAGAGCTCAAGCCTGCCCACGATCAGATCGACGGCAAGAAGTTCGTCTGCTTCTTCTTCGCAGCCTCCTTCTGCCCACCGTGCAGGAGATTCACCAAGACCCTCAAGGACTTCTACGAGGTAGAAGTTGTACAAGTAGGACGTCATGGAGTTGTTGTCACTGCTTGACGAGGCTACCATCAAAGTACTGGTTCGAGATGCTCACATTCTTTTCTTTTTGCCTTCGTCGAGACTTCGACAGAGAGGGACAAGTTCACAATCATCTATGTGTCCTTCGACCGCAACAGGGCAGACATGGCCGAGTTCATGGCCAATTCACACGGACCCTGGTGGGCTCTGCCATACAATGCGGACGAGGCCAACGCATTGAAGAAGGTCAGTGAGTGAACAATGGGAAACTTAGCACCAAATTCGGTCTCAGGTTCTTCTTCATCTTCTACAGCGATTCACAATTTCTGCCATCCCCAGCTTGATCGTGTGCGACCACGACTTGAGGTTGGTGACTCGTGATGGAGTCAGCAGCATCGAGGCCTACGGCAAGGACGCCGTGCGCAAGTGGGAGGAGGAGATCTGGCAGAGCTTCTAGGGGATCTCGTGATTTTTTTTTATCAATTTTTTTTTGCAACTCGGTCCATTTCTCTTCCTTGGTATTGAATTTCTTTGTCTCTGCCCTGGCCTCCTCGAGTGGTTGCTGAAACTGCTGCATCATTTCCAGCATCTTCCTCTGGTCCCTCTTGAACATCATCCTGGAAAGCAACGAAACTATGGTTAACAAGACTATGGTGTTTTGCATCACAAATCACGCTATATTACTAGGAAGTGTATGGTGGCTCCCTTGATGGCGCAGGTGATCCAGCCAGTGGCCGTATCAATATCTGTCTCACCGGGTTGCCAGGTAAAAGTTTAGTAGGGTTGGTCTTGGTGAACCCGTCGGCGGCCTTGCACTTCTCAAACACCACATCCTCATGCAAACTTGAAGTGAATGAAGGGCAAACATTTTGCGATGCCCCAGTGTAGGCCCCAGGCCCGCTTCCCTCACCCCTCAGGCCGCCGTTCTCAACGCAGTCCTAGATCGTATTTTCTTCTTTGCCTTCCTCAACACTTCGCTGGCACGGTCGAGCTTGACGAATCGGTCGTGGTCCAACATGCTGGCTTCGCCAGTCTGGGGACAGTCAGGATTGAAATGAACAGAGAAATAAATATGCACGCACTCTGTGATATGCGTATTCTCGTCCATGTCTGAGAGTTAACGGCTGAGTGAAGACGATACGTCTGGACCTGCCTTTCTGAGGTAGGCCTCCTTGATCTCCATGGGGCTGGCGTGCGTCGCGAGGGACCTGCGAGACTCCATACGGCCTCTCGTCGTGCAGAGGGCAGAAGGACGCCATGTGGAGGTTACCGGCCCAGGCGTAAATGGTCTCGGCGGCTGTTGAGCCACCATATCTATGGTCTCGAAAGCATCAAAACGCGTCAGTCAGGTCACTTCTGCCACGTCGTGACCAGCCAGTGATTGTCGTTCTCAACGCTGTCGGGAGTTTCCGGTCCGGAGTCGTAGCTCTTCGGGTGATAATTTCTAGTCACAAGTTAGTACGGACGCACGCAAAACAAAGAAGAGATGAGAAGAAGGCGCTTTCTAGTCCCTGCGCACGCTGAGTGCGCACTTGCAGCTGACGAGTCAGCTGCCTTTCAGAACTGAGGACCCTCAAAGGACTGAGGTCCCATGCTCGTTGTGGCTGAGGATAGAATTTCTCGCTCCAAAACGGCAGTGTTGGGCTTTTGCATAGCATTGAAGCAGCAAATTTAGCGGGGTTTTTTTTAAATTATTTCCTTAGTGCGCTCCCAGAGGGAGCCGCTGATGTATTTTTGACACACAACTCTTTTTGCTCCTGTTCTTTGAGTGGTTGTTGCAATTTATGGCTGCTCAGCTAGGCTTGTTGATACCTCACTCTTATATTTCACAGAAATATCACTCAAGACGGGTCGACAGCTGACGCAGCTGTGGCTGTTGCGCTCCAGTTACGATTAGTGATGCATCGAGCCTGTTTTTTTGTGCTCGGGTCGAGCTCGTGTTGGTAAACTCCAGTGGGAAACGTCTAAGATCGTGTAGTAACAGGAACCACAAGCCAAAGTCCTGGAATATTTTTTGAGTCAAACTCCATTTTCGGACACTCAGTGTCAAACAAAAAGAAACAGAATTGGGGATGAACATGCTCACTATCTCATCTGCCTTAATCTGAAATAAGACTTCCCATAGTGCCAAGGAGTCTCCTCTTGTATGCTCGCTAATAAAGATTTACTGTGACCACTTGATAGCGCATTTCTTCTCACACAAGCTTTACAGAGGTTTAGGCCTAACAGCATTGCTGGCTGGTTTGCCAAAGCATAAGTAATTGTAAAAATAAAGCCGAGCTTGGCCCAACCTATTGGGTCGAGCTTGGGCCAAGCTCAACCCGAGCTCCGTAAAGCTTGTGCGAGCTCCCGAGCTCTTGGAATGGAGGGACCAGCCTGCAAGAGACTGACTGCTCCTGAAGTCTGCCCTTCTCTGTGAAGCACTGCCGAAGGAACTAAAGAAGTTTGCCTGGGCCCTTCATGGTTTTGACATGATTAGGAAGGCCTGCTTTGGACAGGAACTTGAGGAGGACTACGGGGAAAAGATCAGCAGCTGTCTCAAGAGACAGAGGTATTTGAACCTGGGGATTTCTGTGACGCCAAAGGTTCACATTGTGATGTCTCATGTTGGAGAGGATTGCCAGAGGAAGGCCTTTGGAAGGGCCTGGGATGCTCCAGTGAGCAGCCAGGTGAGGCAGTTCAACATGATTTTGGCCTTACTTGGAAGAACTACCAACGTGATCTAGATCATCCACAGTATCCTGGAAATCTCCTTCAAACTGTTGTGAACTACAACTCTTTTCATATCTAAGTAAAGAAAACTGTCGCCATTTAAGAATTTGTGATGTTTTGAGACTCACCTGGGTGCAAAGAATTGAGTTCTAGTCCAGAATACACTTGTCAGAAGTAACTGAGAGAGGACACTTCAGTCTGCATCAAATATCCACCCATGACTTTTAAGGCTGAGCAGTAATGATTTGGCAGCTTACAGTTCTGAATTGCTAAGATCTTGTAGTTTTAGGAACCGCAAGCCAAACCCTTGGAATATTTTTGAGTCAAACTACATTTTCAGACGCTCAGTGCGTTGAACTTCCTTTAGCTTCCTTCACTTTCAGCAGCCTCTCTAACATCTCCTATGTCGAATTCCACCTTGTACTGACATCTTGTATCAGCTTTGATGGTATTTTGGCCCCCAAAGTCTCCTGTATTTCGATGAATTTGTCATTCACCACTGTGCGTGAGGGTCACAATATTTGAAGCTCTTGTTTTAGTCTCTGTCAGAAGTGGAGTTGCTTCGATTGACTCTGTTACAGCTAGATTTAATGTGTGTGCACAGCATGAGATGTGCCACAACTTTGAATCAGAGGCAGATAACTTTGGCAGCATTGTCGGTTACAATAACAAGGATTTTGTCCGTGATGGTGAATTCCTCAGAGCTCTTCATCAGATCTCTTGAAACGCTTTCTGCAGTGCGTTGCCCTGATACTCTGCTGCACTGGAGAACTCCTGAATCCGAGCTGCTCTTTGCATCATTCCAGAAATGACTGGTCACTGCCTGTATTATTGACCGACGTTCACAGATCCATTGTAGTAGAGACACAGTCAGCACCTTGACACTTCCTTCTTCAGTTGGGCTTGAACTTGATGGTAGAGCTGAGGTAGGAGCTTCTCTGTCATGGCCAGCCTAGTCCGAAGCAAGAATTTCTCATCCATCTTACACCACAGCGCAACAAAACCTTTGTCAGTGACAACTGACAAAGGTTTGTATCAAACATTGGTCGTGCTCTTCTCTCCTGGGACACCCCTTTGCGTAGACCTCTGTACGTTTCTTGAGCGCCTGAAAAGTAGTTGGTTGACTTCCTTGATTCTTTGTTGAAGGCTCCTTGACCTTGTTGGGATGAAATTTTTCAGCATGCCTCCATGGCGTGGATGTATTGCTCTTGTACTCCTTTCTGCAGGATCTACATCTTGCCTGCTGATTTACCAATCTGTCGAACAGTTTCTACACATCAGATTTCTTCTTTTGGCTGGAAACCTGGACCAGGTTTCCAGGTCCACTTCTGGACAGGTGTGCATCATGTTCTGCACTGCTTCCTTCCATCTCGTCATTGCCAGAACCTGGTTGCTGGACCTCATGATCCAAAGATTCCTGCCAGTCCTCATCAGCGGCAACCAGCTCCCTGGAGGCCAGATGAGTTGCCACAGCGCCTTGAAGATGTCATGTTAGACAAGGCAAGTCTTCTTCAACATCCGACATTGTCGCACAATTCGAGGCCAGTTTGAACTAGTTGCGAGAATTGTTTAATGGCGGACCGACACCAAAGAGCAGCTTCTCTCTGCTGACACATTTGCCAAAGTTGTTCACTTACAAAAAGTGGACAAGAATTATATTAATTGAATTATATTAACTGCCCGGATCATTAGTTGTTCCGATGGCGCCAGTTGGCAACCATAAACAGTAAACCTGAACCAGCACTGCTGACTCAGTACTTCAGGCTCGTAGGCTCGACATCGGGTCAAGCCTAAGATAGTCGAGCTCGGGCCAAGACGGGTTGTGAGAAATGCCTTGCGGGGCATCGAGCCTACGAGCTCGAGCCCAGGCTCGATGCATCACTAGTTACGATCGACACGAATGTCGTCTTCTTCTTCTGACACACGAGCGTGCACAACTTCTGCACGTCGTGACCTATTCCCAGTTTCACTCCAGGGGCAACTTTGGGCACTGTTGAAGCTCTGAAGAGTTGCGTGTTTCCTCCCACCTAATACCAAATTGTGCAGGAAGGATGATGCAAGTGTTAGGTTAGGCAGGAATACCGCCAACAACTACAGGACAGAGAAGACATGAGGCCTACCATGGACAAGAACATTTGTCCATCTAGTGGACTGAAGCATGAGACACTGTAAGAACATCTTCCAAGAAAGGTGCTAAGGCTAAAGCTAACCTTACCAGGGATGCCTATAACAGGAACAGTTTTGGAAGGCTCGCCGTGCTGTCAGTGTTGCCAGATAGCCAGTTTAAGTACGTCATGTAGGCAACGAGAACCTTGAGTCAAAAAGTGGTCTAGTGCTACCAGGATTCTTCTGGCCCAACATGTTCAATGTGCCAGGACTGATGCACGAGCGGTTACTCACAATTGGGGACTTGGGCAGTCCCCAAAACGCTCTGCTATCCCTGTTGCTTGGCCTCATCCAGGACAACCCGGATGAGGCCAAGACTGAAGCTCTACCCCGAACAGTCGTGGCCGTACAAAGCTTCAAGTGTAACCAGAGCCCAAGCAATTGAATCTGTTGCCGGTCCAAACGTGCTCGAGGAGGTAAAATAATAACACACAGATGTTGTCCCTCCTGGAAAAACCGAGAGATTCTCTAGCTGCCGCTAATTCTGCCTTCTTTTTTCTTCTGTTGTTTTTCCCACCCTATTTTTTCCTTCTCCTCTCGTGTGTAATAATTAGGCGTCGACCAAGTATGATGACGCTCACATAAGTACAGTCGACAGTGACTGTGTGAGAAAAAGACCAGCCAGGGAGAAGAAATCCATTGGTGTCATCGCTGCGGGAATATTTTGGTCTTTGTTTGCCAGGAATTTCAGTTTTACTTCCTTCTCTTTTTTGCGGTTCTTTCTTCAAGCCTTTACTTGGGCGAAAAAAAAAAGTCGCCCAAGTCTGGCGAACTTTTCGAATGCGCGCGCGCTTCGCGAGCTTCCACGAAAATAGTCTCTCCATGGTTTCCCTCTTGTTCTTTCCCACATCCACTGGTACAATTGCTCCATCGATGCCCGCTCCACCAGGCTACAGGTTGTCACAGCTAAATCCGGACAAAGTCTCTTCACAGGACACCTCAAAAATGGCTCAGTTTTCATGCACTCCCAGGATATTGGACGTGTGTCTCAATGGCAAACAGCCATGTGATGTGTGGTCCTTGGTCACCAGCTAATCGAAACCTCCTGGACTGTCAAGGCCCTTTTCATCAATGTCAGTCACCATCTGAGTCTCCTGGGGTCCAAGTCCATGAAGCTGTGTCAGTAGCCCTGTTTTTTTCTGTCACTGGGATGGCCGGGCTGACTAGACTAGGATGGCCAGGCTGACTAGACTAGGATGGCCAGGCTGACTAGACTAGGATGGCCAGACTGACTAAGATGACCAGGCTGACCGGGATGGCCAGGCTAACTACGTGTGGCAGTGAGGAACCTCTCGTCCGGCCCAAGTGGCAACGTCCGTGACCTCGTGCTAGTGGAACTTGGCCGTGTCTTCATAGTGGCGTTCTGTGGAGGACCCCCTGACGACTGCATAAATGTTTACGGTGACACAACTTCTTTCCGGTCTCTAGTTATAACACAATGACTGCTGAGCTTAACTAAAGTTGATGACACTGGATGAGAAAACTAATGATGACAAATTTACAAGTAGAACATTCACTAAGTCGACGTTTTAACCTCAATGGCTGAACAGCTCCGGCGTCTCCGTTTTTCCGTAACACCCTGTGGCGTTTCGGCCTCCACACGTGCAGCGGCAACGTGTGAGCCAGGCAGACTGGTGTCGTCGGCCTCCACACGTGCGGTGGCAGCGTGTGAGCCAAAAAAAAAGTGTGGCCTTTTTGGAAAGTGGCCTTCTAAGGCCCCAAACATCCTGTGCGTTCCGCGCCAGCGTCAACGTAAGCCTAAAAAAAAAAGTTGTGTGCGCGCGCACTTTCTATTGAGGTCCTTCCATGCGTGCGTGTGTATTAATATGATCCTTTTCTCTTCTGTCAAACGCCGTCATAGACGTAGTGTACGAACACACGCGCGCCGAGAGAGAGGGAGGCAGGGACGGAGGGGGAAAACATCAGTCAGCTTCTGGAGCTGGAAGAGGACAGTGTTCAAGGCAAGGACACTTTCGCAACGACTAAAGCAAAAAACATCTTCCAATAGCAGAATTGGTATCACAAGTGGTGTGTGCATTGTGATCTCCAGAGCTCGGACAGGTACAAACACACTGTTAAGACGCGTTTGCACAGGGTGAAATCTTTCCAAAAATGAGTCAACTTTTTTTTCTTTCAAGTCTCTGCAAAGGAAATGAGGCAGAGGATGAAAGGGTGGAAGTCTTGAAAGATCACGACCACAACTTTCCTGGACCGAAAATGCACAAAGCCTCTTCTTCTCGTTCGCGCGCGCTCTTCACTGGCGGCCAAGACAGAGAAGACGGACACAAAGAGCGAAAAAACAGTGGCAAATTCGCACACGGTAACAGTTGGGAACAATAATCCCTCTTCCTTCGGTCTCGATTATTGGACGACGGACGCCATTCAAACTTTCCCCCTCTGGGGAAAACATTTCCCTGTCCTCCCCCCGCTCTTGAAGAATGGCGGATTGTCAATCTTCCACTTTTCCCCTGACTTTTGCGCGTTCTTTCCCTCCCTCCTGACAAAATGGCGAGGAAATCGTGGCAAAATTCAGTTTTCGCCACTGCAGCAGCCGGCGCGTGTGCGCGCGCGCGCGTGCGTGCGGGGGGGGGGGAGAAATGCAAAATTGGATCATTCAAGTACCAGAAGATATCGCGCCAAGAATCCATTTGTTATGTACTGGTGCGAAATTCCGTGTGAAACCAGAGTGTTCTTGCGCTGCCCTGGAGTGAAAACGTGGAAAGTTCCTATCTTTTTTGCCTGTTCTGTTCAAGGTGTGGCGATATGAACCAGGAGGAGGTCGGACCGACATGGACACGATGCAGCAGTCCAACAACGTCCATCCGTACAGCACTTTGCCCACCAAGCTCAAGGTTGTGCTGAGGCAACTCTCCATAGGCAGCCTGTAACTGTTGTTGTTGTTGTTGTTGTTCGACCAGGAAAGTTCGAGAGGCGCGTATCAGCACTATGGCGTCAACAACAACGTGGAAATTTCGCGTCACCCAAAGACGTTGGTCAGAAATCATCATCACTCCAAGCAGACTCAGGCTAGCAGAGACTTTCTGCATTATTCAGGCAAGTAATAAGCTGAGGATCAGCCCAGCCCCAGCCGACTCCAGGCTGCATAAGGCAGACTTGACTGCAGTACAGGGTGAAGCTCCTGCCCCTGTGGCAGATTTGGAGTATTTCCAACCAGGAAGGGTCTTCTGGCCTTCTAATAACCTCCAATGACCCTCTAACATCCCTCTGAGAGTGACGGTCATAATTGAGCTGTCATTATTGATTAACAATGACCGTACTTCTTTTTTTTTTCTCCAGCGCCCACGCAGCACCGGAGTGTAGACAACTTGGACCGGATGGGGTTCAGCGACCGGGGCGTCCCGGACTCCGGAGATATGGTCTATCCCAGGTGAGAAGTGGCCAAGCATTATCACATGTATCAGGGGCAACCGCTGCAGCATCGGTGCAGATCACAGCTATCAGATTTCTGGTGGTTGCTGTGTTCTGCCATTTACACCAGTTTCAAAATTTAGCTTCAGAGGCTTGCAATTTTTTCAGGCCCCTTGACAGGTGCGTTGCAGATGACTTTCAACTTGTTGCCCTCGCTCTCTTCTTTGATGTCGAAAACATTGGAGTCGTCATTGTTGTTGGGTCACGTAGCAGTTGACTTTCAAACCGTGTGCCTGAGGTCTCAACGGACAGAAATGAATAATCCTGCATGCTTGTACGTAGATATGAGGGCAGCAGCGGCATCTCTGGTCTCCCGCACTCCGCGCACATCCGCTCCCTGCGCCGGATCCAGAGTTCCGAGACGGTTTCCACGCCCAGAACGTCCAAGACAGAGCTGCCAAAGAGGGGAGGGACCCATCAGGCAATGCTGTTGGCCAAGAAGTGTCAACAGGACGGCGAGGACGTCAAGGCCTCGATCCAGGTGAGGCATTCTCCAAGTCAAGTTGGCACTTGCAAACGTGGCAAAAAAAAAAAAAATTGCACATGTGCATGCATTGCTGAATTTCCCATTCTCACCAGCTTATTTCCCCACGGTCGGATGAGATTTCCCATTGATTTCCTCTCTTCCACAGCGACATCAGAGTGCTCGGGAATCCGGGAATCCTCAATCCAGAATCGCCATGATCAGGGGCAACCGGAGGCCTCCCAACGCCAGTCGGGTGTCGAGGACGTTGTCCCAAGTCCGCCCCGTCGGCTCCCTCAGCGTCTCCGCCGAGCAGCTCAATAACGTGGCTCCCGGCCCGGGTTCCGGTTCGGGTTCGGGTTCCAGCCCCAGAAGGAGAAGCTCTGACGCCAGCAGCATGCAGGACATCAGGAGCACAAAGGACGCACGAGGCAATTACAGGTCATTGTCCCTCCACACTTATACAGATCATGCTTTACGGTACTGTCGTCTTACTTAAAAAACAATCATCTTGATCACGTTTATTATTATGCTGACGCATAATCTTCTCCTCAGGTCCGTGGCCACGGCAACTTCCGACGGCCTGATCGTGGTGCCTCCATACAACAACGTCGCCGCCTCCTCCTCCGCCAGGATCAGGGTTAACTCCATGGAGAGCAGGTCCTCAATGGTTGCTCCCCACCCCTCCAAGGCCTCAAGAGATTTCAAGAGTCCGGAATCGAATCGCAAGAGCGAAGTCGCCAGGAGAGAAGGCGAAAGGACTCCTCTGGCGTCGTCATCAGTGACGAATGTCCAAGATCCTGGAGAAGGACCAGACGAACGACAAGAAGGAGTTGAAGCTCTCGAGGCCAACGTTGAGTTCGAACCCGATTACTCCAACCCCGAAGAAGAAGAAGAAGAAGAAGAAGAAGAAGAAGAGGTTAACGTCTGCTTCGTCGAAGGTGCCGGCGACGACGTCAACAACAACTCTTCTTCCGGCCACTTCCTAAAGACCGTCTACCGGGTGGGGTCCATGGTCGAATTCCCCGTGACCAGCACGGTTGGGCTGGGGACCACCAAGATGACGACGATGATGATGACCGAGGACCTGAGCCACCGTTGCCTGTCCGACGGGGTCCTCTTCGACCGGTCGGACAGCGCAACCTTTAAAGGTAGGAGGACATGCTGGTCGGGCACTCGCCTTTCTGCGTGCTCATCCTGTGCGAGTTTACAGGGTGCTGCATGAATAAAGTCGCAAGGAAGCCTCCACAATTGTGCGTACCGGGAAAGGCGTAGCCATGAAAAATATTTAAAAGGCGCGTAACATTTAGAAGTGCCTTTTGAACACTCCTGACTCGTATTCTTAAAAATGTGACACTGGGCTTCTGCCTCACCCTGTACGTGTGAGAGAGGCCAGGAAAGGTGGTGTTTTTTTTGCTAACCCGGTACGAGTGTACGGTGTCAGCATGCGTCGTACGTGTCGTACGTGTCAGACAGGTGAGAAAGAGTGGGTTTTTTTGCTCACACTGTACGCAACTGACGCTACTGAGTCATACTGTTGAGAATTGGTCTTTATTTTCAAGTTGACTTCATCTCAAGGTAAGTGCTACCGGAACAGAAATTTCATGAAATTCCATATGGGGACGTGCAGTGATCGCACAAGCTACCGTTGTTGTTCTCTTGGACTTTGGTTCGTGTTTGGTTGCGGATGGATCACTCCTCCGGCGGCGGCAGGTAGAACGGGTCCACGGGGCAAGTCTCTGGGGTGTAGCCGGAGGCAGGAACAATGAACTGAAGCCCGGGGTTGGTCTTGTCGGCGACGCACGTGTCGAACTGGCACATGAGGGCCCTGGAGATGCAGTCGCTGTAGTGCACTTTCATCACGGAGGCGGCGACCAGTTCCATTCCGTCGTACTCAGCGAAGGCCTCAAACTGTATCAAGAAATGGCAGTCATTAGTTATTGATTTGTGAAGTCGCAGTACTTTAAGGATGTCGTACTTCTTGGCCAACCCTGGGAAGGCTCAGGAGGTTGTCATTGCACTTAAGCTCATCCTCATCAACTTCTCGGTCCTGGGTCTGCCTGTAGATGAAGTGAAAGTGCTCGTTGTAGTTGGCGCGGTCGTCGCTCAAGCCGCCCTGTCCGTCCGGGAAGAAGGTGAACGAGGGAATGTAGGCGAAGGCAACGTCGCCACCCTCGAGATCGTCGCCGGGGATGTTGACCTTCATGTAGTGGATGAAGCGTAAGTCGGTTCTCTCAGGAGCCCCGAAGTCGACCACGATGTAGGTGTATTTAGCTTCAGGATCGGCGTGGAAGTAGGGAGTTGGTTCGTCGAGCAGCTGCACATCAAGGCACAATGACTGTTGTAGAGATCAAGTGCTCATGCTACCAGTGCTTCATGACTTACCTGATAGGTCCAGACATCTTGGCCAGGGTGGATCTTGGTGTATTCATACTTGGGAATGACGAGTGGAGGAATTTCCTCAATGTCAAGTTTTTCCATAATAGCGCTGTCTTCCCAGCCATGCTCGTGGCTGAGCATGTTCAGGATGTATCCAGTGGTCTCTTGGCAGGCTTCCTCCATTGCGTGGTGCACGCAACCGAAGTACACCATTTTGCGCACAGCTCCCACCACCATGTCTTCGTCATCCTTCTTATCCTTCTTCCGGTCGACTCCTTCAAGCTGGCCAATGACTTCATCAGCATACTCCTCGCAGTGGTCGCTGGCCCCACTGAGGCTCTCGCCAAGCAAGGTGGATTTGATGTCCTCCTTCACGATTTCAGTTTGAGGGTTGCATTCTTCATCGATCCACCCCATTTTCTCCAAGAAGCACTTCTTGGCCATCATCACCTCCTTCAACATAGCCATGGGGTCCTCCTCCTCCTCCTCACACTCAGACTCTTCTTGTCCATGTCCATGGTGTGGTGCCCAGTGATGTCCCCAGTGATGTGCCATATGATGTGCCATATGATGTCCCACCTTGCTGATGACTTGATGGAGGAATCCCTTGCCGCCTTGCCCCTTTCTCATCTCCATATTCTCCATGTCCTTCATCATCTCCATCAACTCCATCATCTCCTCATCGTCCGGCATCTCTGGACACTCCTCGAGGGCTTTTCCAAACTTTTCAGAGAATGCTGAGTTCTCACCCACGCAGACCTTCAACTTCAGTTCATGTCCACAATCCTTCTTCGACATCATTGGATCCATGTCCTTAAATGTCAATCATACACTCAGTTAGGTTAGAGCAAGTCTTAAATATCCACACGACACTGCTGGTCGTGGCCCCTCCGACATTATGACATCTATTTCAACTGTACCTTAGATACGATCTCATGAACTTGCATCATGAGAGGTGCCAAAGCCTGGATGAACTCATCCTCTTCCATGGAGTCCATGGCCCCGTCGTTTTTGCCTTTGTCCTTGTCCTTGTCCTTGCCCTTGCCCTTGTCCTTGCCCTTCTTGCCATCCACCATGGAAGCGGTGCAGATCAGCCCGATTGCTAAGATGAGAAAGAACTTCATGATGCTTTGATGGCTGCTCTAGGTGGGAGAACATGCTCGATCTGGCGAATCCCGGTCCTTTTATACTTCCGCGAGCCAAATGTTCACACAAAGACTTGATTTGCCAGGCCCATGAATTCGCTTGATGGCTCCATTATCAGAAAAATGCTGAGAAAAGCTTTACTCATGTTGAGCAAACATCAATCTGAATCCGTAGGAAATTGTCATTGTGACTGTGAATTTGCAAATGTACAGAAGTGAAAGCTCCCTCATTGTACAACTATTTCAATTTCGTAATCTAAATAGAATAACAATGGGATTTCCCCCCCAATTGCATCCCAAGCGGACAAACATGTCACGAGGGAACTAAATCATGAATGCAAAGCATCAGCAACTGCTTGGATTAGATGCACTGTGTTCATTCATACCTGGAAAGTCTACATAGGTGTGCAAACTCAAGCATTTCGGGGTGGGGAAGGGGTGACTAACACTGTAGGTAGACCTTTAGCGTGCTTGCCAGGTGCTGACGTCAAATTAACATGAGGGATTAACAGAAGGGATTAACAATTGGGATGCTGTCCTGCTTTCATTGGATTGTGGCTTTTGTTAGAGATTTTTCGGCATCTGCGAAATTGATCACTTTGGCCTCAATGTGGCAAAGTACAGACATCCTCCACTCTCTCAACATTTTGACCTTAACCACGGTCTTGGTGAGCTCCGAGGAACAGGAGGTGGGGGAACATCCTGGACACTTTCTTCGGGGATGACAGAGTTGACCTCATCACTGGCAATTTGTCAACATGGAAAGGGCCAAGAAGACAATCTAGGGGATCATTCGATCTTTGGGATCCCAAAGTTCCGAGGGGGTCTGCCACTCCTCGACCAAGATGGCTTGCAACGCACAATCTGCACAAGTCCACAGTGTGGAGGAACACCAAGGAATACCCGGAAGTTGAAGAAGGTCCCCAGTGTCGGTGAGGATTAGAAGCAAAAGTGTAAGAAGGGCCTGTCCAAGCTCAGGAGGGAGGCTTTGCCAAACTCTGCCCTGGTGACTCTGGATGACAAGGCCTGCTCAGTCTGAAGGTATGCCTGGCAACCCTGTCAGTTGCTCCACTATCACTGGACGAGTGGGCAAAGGTTTCAATGCCATTCAGGCACTAGACCTTGCATCGAAAAGAACTGCCAGAACCACTGTGAGTCATGAGTGTTGGAAGTTTCCTAGGAACCAAACTTTAATGCAGCTGCTCTGCTCCAGGATTGATCAACCTTTACCTTCCAACTGTGGTCGAAAAGACACAGGTTGAGAATAAGAAGGCAATAGCTTTAACTTTTTATTAAATGATCTCATGTAGCAGTGACCAGAGGTCTCCACTCAGTTGACCACATTGAGAGAGAAACTGGTTCTCTAGCTATGAGACCAACTGCACAGAAAAGTAGGGTCAAACCCAGAATCCAAGTCAGAGTGGTCAGATCTTTTGGCACACCTTGGGCAGTCCAAGTCATTTCATTACCAATAAAAAGTGTCGAAAACTCCTGATTTTGACCGCTTTTTTTTGCAGCATTTGTTGTATGAGCACATTGGGTGCGACCAAGCTGGTGGCACTGAGACCACAGCAACTGATTTGTGTGGTCATTGCGCAGGCGCAGATCGACGTTCATCAAACTTCAGGCGTCCGACTCAAAGTCACAAGCAAATTTCAAGTGTCCGTGAGGTAGACGAGATTAAGCGTTGTTTCTTCATCCTTCTTTAAGTCGTAAAACATAGAGATGAAGTATGAAAGAGCACCGAAAGCAATAGAGTTTTTTCATCCAACTGGCGGACTTTCAAAATTTAAAAATCGTGATCAATCCCTTGGATACATAAATATACACTTGATGACTCTTTATGCAGGTTTATAAGATAAGCAGCTTTTGTTGTTATGGAACTCTCTTCACTTCCGCCGCCGCCCGGGGGATGGGGTGTGGGTGTGTGTGTGTGTGGGGGGGGGGGGTGGGGGTGAGGCTGGGTGG
>JAAUXU010000024.1_pt1 | contig 15336 bp, 20 predicted proteins | sample 7278151 | NCBI WGS metagenome assembly JAAUXU01 (sample SAMN14350113, study PRJNA611818) | marine sediment metagenome | isolation source: surface marine sediment (1.8m) | place: French Polynesia: Moorea | collected 2018-08 | reverse complement strand
TCCCTGAGCTGCGCCAGTGCCAACTCTGTCCTCTCCAGCCTGTTCTCCAGCGAGTCCCGAGAGGACTCCTTGGCCAGCACGCAGGACTTGACCGACTCCAGGATCTCCCTGGGGAAGGTCGGGGGGTCGACTGTAACGACCCCCTCCTCGTCGCCGTCCTCCCTCCGTCCTCCTCCCCCTCCTCCACCACCGCCGAGGCATCCCCTGCAGAGCGGGGGCTCGTCGTTCGGGTAGAAGGTCACCTGCTTGTCTGGCAGGAAGTCGTAGAAGAGCAAGACCTTGGGCGCACCGGTTAACTGAAAAAAAAAATCGATTTTAAATTTAAACGAATTTGTTGGTTTAAAAAAAAGTTATATACGAGATTCAATTTATATTGAGATGGACTTGTTGGTTTTCCCACCAAAAATATAAAAATAGATCACCTTGTGGAAGATCATCCTGAGAGGCGGCACCCTGTAGAGCGCGCTACCCAGGCTACACGGGGGAACCCTCCTGAGCCAGACGAAGGCTGGCCAGTTGGACAAGAAGTTGAAGGGGTCGCCGAGCAGCATAGACTCCACATAGGAAACGACCTCCACCTGAAAATATGTTCGAGAATCATTCACGTGAAATATCGATTAATCGTCTTGAACACAAACCTGGGTGGCGTAGGACGTGATCTCCGCCTCCCTCCTTATCTCTCCGATGTCACTGACCGCCAGGCCGTTGAGCAGGTTCATCATTACCACCACAATGAGGAAGATGAAGGCGAGGAAGAAAATGTAGCCGGCGGCGGTCTCGATCGGCAGGTCGCCAAACTCCAGCTCGCCAACGAACATGGTGAAGGTCTTGACCACGCTCAGCCACACCGTGTTGAAGAAGGGGTAATTCTCATCGTCACCGTTGTCTTTAGCTTTGTCGCCTTCTTCCTTGTCCTTGTGCAGCAGGATGTAGAATCCCAAGGCGAAAGGGAAGATGAAGAAAGAGTACCTGAAAATGAACAAAAAGTTGAAACTTGTCTTTTTGTGCATCCTGAATTCAAGTGTTTCTTTCCTCACCAAAGCAGGAAGACGACGAATGTGGAGGTGACCTTGTAGAACATGGTGACGTAAATGTTGTAGGTGCCGAGCCTCGGGTGCCTGCCCACCATGGTTATCCACTCGGACCAGGCCAGCACGATGGCGGCGGTGGCGGCGTGCCGTGCAATGGAGACGGAGTCGGGGTCCGCGCTGCAGCTCAGGAGGAGGAGGGACACGGTGAGGGAAATCAGGACGACCTCCAGCCAGTTCTCAAGGCTGAAGAAGTAGCGCCTATCCGAAAGATCTCTTGGTCGAGTTTTGCCTATTTTATTATGTAGAAAGATAATGCTTACCTTGGGCCTATTCCAAACTGGAGTATCTCTCTCAGAAGCAGGATTGTTACCAGGACGGCTACGATCCACCACAGGACGTGAACGCTTTGTTTTTCTGGATATTCAAAATAGCATTAAAAGAGGAAGTGGTTTGTTGGTAGGCTACAACATTATTTACCTTTACAAGTCTTGCCGTCTTCGTCAGAAGAGACCACGTCCCTCCCGCCGTAGGACGCGAAGATGAAGGAGGTGAGGGCGGCCACGAAGGCGAAGTAGAAGGCGAGGTTCTTGTTGTAGGCCGAGCTGATCCTCCTCCACTTCATCCAGAGGAAGGTTGTCACCACAGGGTGGACCAGGAGATGCCGCAGGTGCTTGGACTGGCTCATGTGCCAGAGGACCTCGGTCTCTGGAAGCGGGGGGCGGCGGTTGCTGCCTCCGGACTTTTTGTCCTCCTCCTTTCCGCCGTCGTCCACCGCCGTCCAGCCCTCCCTCCTCCTCTTCCCTCCGTCTGAGGTGACGGAGACCAGTGAGGGGTCGTCGCCGTCGCGCGGGGGAGCAAGGAAATCGTACTTGATGTTGACCCTGAAGTTGTTGTTGGTGGGCTCGCCGGCCGAGGTGAGGCAGTGCACGGACAGGAAGTCCTCCATGGTGGAGGGCAGGATCTTCTCCACCGGCACCTCGGAGTAGGCGTTTTTCATCCCCACGTTGGCCCCTCGCTCCAGCAGCAGCCTCACCACGGTCTGCGGCCACTGCTGGGTGGCGTAGTGAAGGGCGGTGTTGTCCAACTCGTCCCGAGCATTGATGACTCCCCTGAGCTGGGAATAGAACCTCCCGCCTTCCCCTTCCTCCCCCTGTCCCAAGATGACCTCCAGACACTGTAGGTACCTCTCCTCCATCTCCTCCCTGCTGTGCTTGAGCGAGCCCTCGGCGAAGGGCCTCCGTAGCACGTTGTGCAGAACGGACATCCCCGTTCTCGGGTCCAAAGCTCCAAAGTCGGCGGCACTTTTTCCCTTGCCGTCCTGCTCGGCTGTCTCCCTCAGCACCCTGAGCACGTCTGCATGTCCTCTCCTGGCGGCGAGGACGAGGGCGGGGGCGGTGCCGGGGGAGGCGGCGTTCGGGTCCAGCCCCTTGCGAAGAAGGAGGCGGAGGTGCCGCGGGAGGCCCCACTCGGAGGCGCGCTGCACAAGGCCGAATTCGCCCGAGCTCCTGCAAAGAGAAAGGAAACGAAGGGAGGGAATCAGCCAGAGTAGGTATAACATTAACAGCCGCAAAAAAAAGAAAAAATATTGTGTAGGTGGGATCTTTCTTTGCATGAAAATAAGCAGTTGTTAAGTACCTTGGATATGCTCCATATATTTTGGCGAATCCCTTCCTAACTTACTTCGCCTCCAGGTCAGACACCGCCGCCCCGTCCAGGGCCTCCCTGAACTTCCTCAGCTGTCCCTCGTCCTCCCCCTCGAGCATGAGGTCAGCCTCCTCCAGCATCGTCATGAGCGACTGCTTGACGGCAGAACCAAGACTCTTCCCGGACAGCCCAAAGGACTCGTCGTTCAGCTTCTCCAGCTCGGCAAACTCCTCGGACTTCCCGCCCAGCTTCTCCCTCAACATGTCCCTGATGCTGCTCTCCTCTCCGCACTTTAGGCTCCAGTCGGCTCCGGAGGACAGCAGAGCCCTAACAGCAGCCAGACCACAGGATGAACGGGTGTTGAGAGGCGCCAGCGATGCCGCTAAGTAAAGTGGGGTTCTGTCGCCGGCCTCGTCCGCCGCGTCCACCTCAGCCCCGCGCACCGAAAGGGCCATCCTGAGGCACTGTAGGGCCGGTTCGGGGTCGTCAGAGCGGGCGCACTTCCTAAAAATCGAAAAAAGTTTGTACACAATTGTTGAATTTTATTTTTTTTTAAAAAAACAGGAATATCACCTGGCCAGCATGTGCAGCACCGTCTTCCCTCCGGCCGCCCTTGCGTTGACGTCGGCCGCCGCCGCCAACAGCATCCGAAAGACGCCTGGGAAGGCCTTCTTCCCCGCCACGGCCGAGTGCAGAGCAGTGTGCGCCGTCAGCCTGTTGGGGGCGGCGTTGGCGTCGGCGCCGGCGGACAGCAGCAGTCCCAACGCCCTCTCGTCGCCCCGCTCCGCCGCCAGCTGCAGCAGCGTCTTGTGCTTCTCCTCCGGGTAGGACTTGTTCACGTCGATCACGGAGACGTCTGATCCTTCCTCGTCCACCTCTGCCAGCAGGTCGCAGAGGAGCTGCAGGTTGCCCTCCTTCACCGCGTCCAGAGCGGAGGTCTGAGGAGGAGGGGAAATAAATTTATCATAGCAGCAACAATTTCCTTACTCATTTTCAACATTCGAATCCATCCAGCAGCAGCAGCAACAACAACAGCACCCATTTCCCTCACCTCCGGATTTGTAACGCAGCTGGTGGACCTGCCGAACATCATGGAAGTCTTGGTCTTCTTCTTCTCCATGTTGACCAGGGGCATGTCGTCGCCCCTCCCAGAGGAGGACATGGTACAGGAAATTCTGCTGTTTTTGCTGCTCTTATTATTCTTCCCTGGCCTTTCCCCCCTCTTCGCCACCACCTTGCACAGAGAGAGAAAGTGAGGTGGTGGCTGCTGTTGGGGCGGGAGGTCCCCCTCCTCCTCCCTCAGTGGCAGTCGGTGCGTTCGGTGTCTTACCTTGTCTCCCCCTCCCCTCCTCTCCCCATTCCCATCCCCATAACTGCCGACGCCAGCTCTTTTTTGGGCGGTGTACAGCATGTTGGGCACTATATTGGACGGAAAGCGACCGCGAAAAGTGCTAGGGGAATTTTTCGAATAGCTGGCGGGAGAGGAGCTGGGAAATGGAATTAGGGGCGAATGGAGGTGTTTTTTATACAAAAATTAGCAAAAAAGTGTGGGCTCCATTCAACGGATGATTTGCTGGTGCCCAAAAACCCATGGTAATGAAACAAAGCCATGAAAAGTGTCCAAGCTGCCAAGGCAAAGTCCGGTTCATATGCTCATCTCCCAAGTTCATCTCCCAACTAACAGGTGCTCCAAGTTGCAACGATGTATCAAGCCTTGGGCAGCAGAATCCCAAGTCAAGCAAGGTGTCAGGCATAGGTGAGCGAGGGGGGGGGAATTTCCCCCGGACCCATTTCTTATTTTGTAACATACGCACTTTTTGGGACCCTTATGTACTGTGTCCGCCCCCCCCCCCACCCAAAAAAAAAACACTCAAACCCACGCTCATCTATGGTGCCAGGAGGTGCAAACTCTGAACAAGACATTTGCATCCCAGGCGTGCGGGCCGCCTTAATGGGTTGCGGGCCTGCGGGTCGCGGGCCCCGGGCCCGGCCCGTTACCACCTCTACTGGCGGGAGACAACGCTCGAGAGGCGGGCGGTAAGTTTACGGGCAAACTAATTTGCTGGCCACTTGTTTCCATACTGGAGTCAATAGGGAGCAAAAAAAATATTTTCTTAGTTAAAATTTAGAGAAGAGTAGTGAGGCGGCGAAACCGAATCCCACTTTTCGAATGTGTGTAGTTGGAAGAATATTCGATTTCGCCCTCCCTATTGCCGGGAGAATAAAGGTGCCAAAATTGAACAACAGTCTTCAACGATGTAATTGTTATGCTATAAAGCTGTGTATGAATAGAATAAACAGGAAAAGTTTCTTATAAAAATAACAATGTCTGTTAAGTACAGAAAACATGGAACCCTAAATTTGAGGTATCTCTCGCTCTCTCTCGCATGACATCAGAGCAGACACTGCTGAATGACGTCCGGCAAGGCAGTCCTTATCCCCGCTCCTCCCTTGTCGGTCCTGCCAAGGAGGAACGCCTGGTGGAGGTCGTCCAGCTTTGAGAGGACGTCGTCGTGGGCCTTCCACAGCGGGGTCAGGTCCAAGGGGGGATTCTTCTGGGCCTTCTTCCCTCGCCGCCGTCGCTTCTTGTCCGAGGAGGACTGGTCAGAGCTGGCTTCGGAGCATAGCCGCTGGCAGGCGCTCCACGTGGCCGAGCTGGACAGGGAGACGCGGTTCTCGCCGCGGAAGTAGTCCTGGAAGAGACGAGGCGGATACGATGTTACGAAAAAGTTTTGTCTTGAATAACACACATTGTATAAAGGCAAAGTGAACGTACAAGTCACGACCAGGCCGTTTTGAGGCTCTACAAAAAAAAGTTTCAGAGAGATCAGCAGCTGCAGCTGCAACAACAACAACAATAACATATCAACAACAGTAGCAGTAGCAGCAGCAACTCGGAGTACCGCTTGAACTGATCGATGGTCCCCCCCCCCACCATTTGGATTTCCGACTCGGCCGCCAGCAGCAGAACCAAAAGACATGTGTACCTTGTGCATCTTTGACAACAACTTCCTGCTGGCCCCTTCCTCTCCGCCCTCCTCCTCTGCCACCTCCTTGCAAGCCAGCGCGAAGTTTAGCCAGTTGACCCTGGTCCTCTCCTCGGCCTCCCCCGCCTCCTCGTCCAGGTCTGCCAAGAAGGACCTCAAGTCGTTGGTCAGCACGGGCGAGCGGAGCACGGAGGAGAGGCCGCGAGGGGGGCTGGGCGGGCGGGCAGATGTGCTTTGCTGCAGGAGGTGGAGGAAAATATATAATTCCCATAAAAAATAACAAACGAGAATAAATCTGCTGTCCACTTTCAGTATTTCAATAAATTTTGTTTTGCGAAAAAAAAAAACTAGAAGAGAAATACCGAAGGCTTGAATCATACACAATTTTCGTTCAGTATTTTTTGCAATTTTTTCTCTCTTGTCAAAAGCGTAATCAAAACTTATGCGAATTCAAAAAACAAATCTTACTTCCGTTCCTCCTCCATCGTCCTGCCGTTGCCTTCCGCCTCCGGAAACGCGAGACAAAATCTGACCCATGTCGTCGTTTTCTTTTTTGCTGATCAATGTTTCTTCTCCCATGTACCGTTGTTGGTTGGTCAGATACAACAAAGATGTGTGAAAATGCCGTCTGTTGTAGCTGGATTTTTTTCGCCCGATGCTGGAATGAGTAGTAGAGTAGGGAATGAGACGGACGGACGGACGGAGCAAAGTGAGAGGAGGAGGAGGGAGAATAGGAGAAGAATGCATGCCTAAGAAGGAGCTTCCCCCAGATCCAGGCAGGGGATCGGGGAACCAATAATGAGCCGACCGGCGTGGAGGAGGGGGGGGAGAGGGGGGAGAAAGAAAAGTACGCAAGAAGGAGGAAGAAAAGCTTGATAACCCGTCCGAGGCGAAGCGGGAGAGAGGAACAAGAACCAATTTGGAATTTGGGATCTGGAGCACCTAGAATGAAGGCAAGAGCTGAACCGCCAGGGGAACTGGATTTCATTAGGCAATGGAAAAAAATGCTTGAACGTTCACCGGATTCGCCTTCTTAAACTTGTCCAATAAAACATTCAGAATTTGGCAGCAGTCTCAGACAACAATAACTTCAGCAACAGCTAGGGAATGAAGCATCTTCTCCTTCCTCCTCAGAGCACTTTAAGACTTTTAAGCTCTCCCTCTGCAGGCGGGCGCATAGGGGCAGACGGCGGGCGTGTGCTTTTCGAAAAAACCCTCCCTCCTCCCCTTTTCCCTCCATCTCTCTCCGCTTCATTTTCGTTCTGGAGGATGGAGAAGCTCGCCTCCTCGATTCTCCTCCTCCTTGTCCGCCGCCCCCCTGCAGAGGAGGAGGGGGAGGAGTGCGTGCGTGTGTAAATGAACTTCTTCTTTGTGGCTTCTGCTACTTCTGAAGAGGAAAAGAATGTTGGAGGAGGAGGAGGAGGAGGAAGCGTCTGTTGTTGCTCCTCGTCCGTCGGCGGCAGATCTAAAGGAGGGAGAGAGAGAGAGAGAGAGAGAGAGAGAGAGAGAAAATGCGTGCTTGGATAGATGGAAGGAGGCAGAAGGCTCTGATTGGAACTACTCTTCTGCTTCCTTTCCTCTGGCCGAAGCCGCGATACCTGCCTGGCTTTAGATCGCTATCTATTCTCCTTCGGCTTCTCTCATATCTACCGCCGCCTCCTTTGTGGAAAAGGCGGGCTGGCGCGAATGATTTGGCATGTGCATATGCACGCATTGCCAATTCCGGTTTTCTCCTCTTCTTTTCAAGGCAGGTGCACCAGCTGCACCTACGTATGTATGTCTTGCTCGAAATATGCATGCTCTTTTGAAGCCATTTTGAGACCTTGCTCGATTGACTGCTTTTCATCCTTGCGCACACACGAACCCTTTTCATGTCACTGTGACGGCATAACAAGAGCAAGCATGGAGATTCTTTTCAGCACCGATGCGAGCTACTTCTTCGTCGCCGTTTTCCTTTTGATGTGCTCAGGTAGGCAATGATGAATGGAGCAACAAGTATAGCAAGGAGAATCTGAATAATACCTTCTTTCGTACAATCAGACTCCGCCTCTTCTTTGAGGTGTTTCACGGACACATATGGTATGGAAAAGGAAAAAATATAGGAAACTTTAGAATTCGTGTTTTTGGCTTTGACTAGTTCGCGACGGCAATGAGCCCGAGTTGAGGATGGAGTGCGGAAAAGAATTCACCGCATGCAGGAAGGTCCATAGCGGTGAATGGAAGGAAACTAAATTAAGTTACTATTAGTGATTTATTTTGTGGCAAATCCCCTGTAGGCCACAAGGGCTTCGCCTCGTTCTCCTGCGGCTTCGGCTTCGAGAGCGAGTGTCTGTCATACAGGTTCGGGACGTGGTGCGTCTGCACAGAGGGGGACCTATGCAACCGGGGCCGGAGGGGCCAGGAATCAACGCTTTTGCTCGCTGTCGCCTTTACAGCTTGTCAAAATTGGGTTTTATTTCATGCAACCACACAGAAATAAAAAGAAAAATATGGAAGGCCTCGCCGACGACTCTCCTGGTTGACAATCTACCATTATAGGAATTTACCCTTTTTGATCTTGTTTTCTTTTCTCACCGCCGCAAATTGCCCTGACCTCCAGCCGTACGATCTCCCTGTCGTAGGTTGACCTCCGCCTCTTATCGTCCTTTGTATCTTCCGCCTCCATCTGCCCGCCGCAGCCCAGGGGAAGAGGCCCCAGGCAGAAGTGGACCTTTGTGGAAAAGTATGTTTATTACAATTTGGGAAAATATCCCATAAAATATCACTGCTGTTAAATGTTGACAGTGGTCCTCCCACCCGTCCACCTTTTTCTTCCTGCAAAAGCCTTGTATTATTTAATTTGCTACAATTATTTTGTTGGTTCCATATTCTGTACCTCTTGGACATGCACTCTTGGAAGGATCTCCTATAAATTCAACTAGACTCTAAAACCTTCCGAGGGATCGCTTCGAAAATAAGGGCTGACCGGTATTTGCTCTCGCACGCCGGAAATGTCGTGCCGATTGTGATGTTCACAGCAGAACTGGCGGTGTTGTCGGAGGAGGGCGGCCAAGTTGAAGGTGAATTTGACGAGACCGATGAGTGAGATGAGGGCACCAAAGTTGATGCTGGAAAGGACAAGGCCGGTGAAGAGGGTGAGGAAGACAAGGACGGAGAGGAAGAAATGGAGGATGGGGGAGACGAGAGTAAGGTTTGGGAGGAAGAGGAGGAAGAGGAGGTGGCCAAAGGATTACTCGGCGAGAACTGAAGAACCAGGAATAGACAAAGAAGAATCTTGTTCGTCTTCATGGCAAAACACCAAGATTTTTTGCTCGCTGTTCTACACGGACAAGAGACTAATTTTCGAGGTGAAAAATGAAATTAGAGAAGGCCTCAAAGGGATTGCTTTTCATTCAGAGCTTGCGTACAGATCACAGTTCAAGACATTTACTGCACACATTTTCAGTGAAATTCTGCAAGTTTTTCGCGCTTTCTATCTTAACAAGAACAGAGTTTGTTCAAAGACCTGCGGCGGGGATAAAGTAGTGAAAAAATCAAGGAAAGAATCTACTTGTTATTTGAAAGATTTGATAAAAGTAAAGTTTTTACTTTCATGCTAAAGATTCCAGAAAGATTTGATTTAAGTAAAATTTTTACTTTCAGGCTGAAGATTCCATGCGAATAAATAGTAGGAAGAAGGGCGACCACTGACAACTAAATCTGGATCCCACCCAAAAGGGAATGGTGTACGGCATTTGGATCGTTAGAAAATTGTACGAATGGCAAAAAATGGGCTGAGAAAGCAATTAGCTCGTCAGTTTTACACATTGATCGAAACAAAGGAGGAAAATTGATCAACCCTGGTTTGGAAGATGGCTCGAAAACAGGATTTTTTTTGAAAGTTTCTCGACAGTACATGTACGTAGGGGGAGTGGGTCAATTTGGTGAATACTTGGCCAGTCAATTGGGCGAAACTGCCAAATCAGTCAATTTGGCGATTTTTTAGGGATGTCAAAGTGGCGACTCGACACAGCAAAAGCAGTCAATTGGGCAAATTTATTAAAGGAGCAGTCAAAGTGGTGACACTACCCATACATGCCCATGGGGGGAGATCCCTCCCCCACCCGGGCAAAAAAAACCGTCCCCCCAGGCGGAAAATTTATGTAGTATAGACACACACCCAAGTCAAGCCGAAGTCAAAGAGAATGAAACTAGCTGATTGTTAGTATGGGGAACGTCCGCGCGTCGAATCCCTACATAGAGAAGAGAAGAGCATGGAAGCTAAGAAAAGCGCGTGTTATTTGCGTTAATGATGCTTTCTCCTTATTTTTGATTTCCCTTTGTAGACGTGAACAAATTGTCAGTCTTTGATTGGACCTAAAATCAAAATAAACCTTTTAGATATTACTTGCGGTACGGCTTTTAATAGACTGGCCTCACATTAGTTGTGGATTCCACCCCAAAGTGAATTTACTGTATTAAGCCGACGTATACCGTATTACAGGTAAATGACTATATTGCTTTATCAAACTGCTCCCCTCCACCACCACCACCACCACAACAACTACTTGCCTTACACAGCTCTAGGACCTGATGGCTTCGCCGAAGGTAAAAATGGGGGGGAAATATACCTTCATCCGTTAGCAATCATGGGTTTGCAGAACAAAACGGGAAATAAATTATTCTATCCAACACGGTCGCTCCAAATGTATAGCAATTTTCATTTTCGGAAGTACTCCTCTGTTTATAATGAGTGCAAAAAACAATGTTAAATATATTGTATACCTAGAGAGGTGTGGCTAGCAGTACATCCAGGTATAATTCAAAAATATATTGTTTTTTACCTTAAACATCAGCAAAAAAATGAAAAAGTACATATAAAAACAAAATTTAAAAAAGTGTTTCAAAAGCCTATGTTGTACAATATCACAAAAAAATCCAGATGTACCGCAAACTGGATGTCTAAAAGACCCAGAAATGATCCAATAGTCTAAAATGTCAATTTTTAATATGCTTTTTTTTTAAAAAAAAACTAAGGTTCAATTTGCTGCTTTTTTCTCCTTGTCGGAACGGAATTATGGTGATGCCTGTAAATCTACGTCAAACAAAGGAGAGCAGCATCTTTGAAAAACATGGGAGATAACGTTCAATGACAATCACACCCCTTGACCCTAAAAAGGACGACCGAAGACCATGCCGAAGATGCTGTTTAACTCTTGCTGCTTCTGCGTGGACCTCCGCGAGGGCGTCAAGGCATTGGGGGTCGCATGCATACTGGCAAACGCTCTGGGGCTGCTCCACCAGGTCGTTAGGCTGTACCTGCCGGGGGTGCTATGCCAGGTGACGGAAACTGCCGACAGTTTTTAACACCTGAAGAAAAATGTCGACAATTTTGACCAGCAGTAAAAGTAATTTCGTAACTGCCTTTTTTGTCCAGTTGGCTCTGGGCGTCGCGAGCGTCTTGCTGGTGGCTGGGGCGGCACAGAGAAAAAGAGCATATCTGGTAACGTTATATCCATACAGGCTCATTTGGTTAGAAATATCTGAGCAATTACGTCCAGGTTCCCTGGATGGGACTGTACGGCCTTGCAGCCGTGACCGTGTCCGGGGTGGCCCTACACCAGGCGGTGGCGTTCGGGAGGCACCTGCTCTACCTCTACATCTCGATCGGGCGTAAGACAGGAAATCGTGCAATTCTTTTCCCCATCCATTTATTATTTCTCAATTTTCAGTCCCTCTTGCCTCCTACGCATTGATGGTCGCTCTATCTCTCTATCTCCGCCTGGGCGACCACGCAGACGACATCGGAGGGTATGACCCCGTTTAATTGAAACTGACTGCACTGTAGACAGCACAATCAATTGACAAACAACAATTCAGCACAAATACACTGTAAATATATTCCATGTTCACAAACTTGAGGTCATGAGTTCTCTTCAGCGGCTGCTCTAAATTCTTTCGCCTGCGAGAGCTCCCCGGTTTTCGAAGCGGATTCCGCCGCTCGCAAGGCCAGTTCCTGGCGCCGCGGCAGGAGGGGCAGTGTCACATGCACGAAAGCGTAGCAGGCCTGTGTGCAAAAATAGTTGTTTCGGCTATGACAATTCGTTGGATTTTTTTCTTCATCTAATACCTTGGTGAAGCTAGCCCGCTCTTTCAAGGTGGTAGGATTTTCATCCTCGCAGATGGCCGTAGCAATTTTCAGGGCTTTATCTGCCAGTTGCTCTGGCACCTGGTGGTCAAGACGCCACAGCCTGCCTCTCAACTCGCACAAAAGTGAGAGCCTGGACCTGGCCTCTTCCACGCTGAGGAGAGGTTTGACTGGAGGAATAACGTCCGTAGTCAAGGCGCGGCACACCAGGGTAGAGGTGTACCGCAATTCGTCCACTGCAAAACACAAGACGAATTGCTAGAATGTCTTCAGGTATATTTGATCGAATTTACCTGACGTAGCCTCAGTGACTGTGTCGTTTGCCACCTGGCACAATCGGACCACCGAACCCGAGATATTGTCACCGCAATAAACGTTCTTCTCAAATTTTGCGTCAGTGGTAAGGGTGTTGAGCAGGGAGAGAGACGCCGATCTCCTGGCCGATCCGCTCGCCAGGTCCAGAGTGGGAAGAAAGCTGTGGCAGTTGAGCAGCAGGGTCCTTGGGCAGCTCCCGTCCGCGGAGGAGGCGACGACTCGACCCACAAGGACGTCCTCCTCCTCTTCCGAATAGCTGCGCGATCGAAGGCGAAGCAGAATATTGTGTAGAAGGCCATCTAGGTGTTCGTAGGCCGAGTTCATGGAGGCAAGTTTCGCCAATTTTTCAGCACATCTGCAAGATAATGCAGTAAAAGGGAGATAAGGGGTCGATCCGGTCTGGCGTCAAGGGGGGGGAAGGAGCAACATTTGACCCGGCAGGGGGGGGGCAAAAATTTTCGTCAGGGGTGGGACCAAATTTTTTTGTCAGGGGGGGATAGAGGAGGGAACACGGACAAAATTCTTCTCAAATTTCAGAGAAGAGTCAAAATTGTGAATTTTGCAGGTGAATATGGAAATTTTCGGCCGCCTTTGGCAGCCAGGGGGAAGAACAGTACTACATTAGGGGTCCACCAGGGGGAGGAGTTTTTTTTGAACCTTCATGGAGTTGTTCCCCCGCCCACGCCCACGGATGGTTGTTATTCAAAAACATTTTTTATCACAACTACCGGTAGACTGTATTAACGAGTGGCGCGCCCAAACCGATCCACCCGTCTTGCTGCTGCTGCTGCTGCTGCTGCTGCTGCTGCTGCTGTTGTTGTTGTTGTTGTTGTTGTTGTTGTTGCTGCTGCTGCTGCTGCTGCTGCTGCTATTGGTCTTGCTGGCGCAGTACGTAAAAAACCGTGTGTTGGGGGTGGAAACAGCTCTATCAAGCTTTTTTTCTTATTTCTTCTCGATCCCCCACCCCCCTTTTTTTCCCATGTGCCCGCCCGCCGTGAACTCGTTCAGCAGGGACGGCATCAGTCAAAAAAATGTAAAAAATATTTATTTCAATTTTTTGCGGGGTGTTTGTAGGGCATCTTTTCATGTCATTTTTTTGCCCTTTGTGCACATACCGGTAGGGTTCAAGTGATGTGGTCCACCTTCATCAAGAACCCCTTCTGCAACTTCGGGAGCCCTAACTCAATGCCACAGAGCCCATTCAGTCCAATAATTTGCGACAGTATGCAAAAATGTACGGTTAAAAAATCTTTGTTATGCAAATTCTTATAAGACCCGTAGTTTTTTAATGAATATTTTTGTTCTACCCCGCGGTAAGTTGGATCGATTTGGGTGCGCCACTCGTTATATTGCTAATAGGGGACAGATATGGGACGGACGGACGAGAAATACAACCAACCTCAGAAATTCTACCAATGGCCCCACTAGTTCCAGGGATTTCAACGCCACCATGAAAGCTCGTTTCATTTCGCACCACCTCATCGACGGACACTCCGACAAGGCCTCCGCCAGGGCGCAGACGGTTTCGGTCAAGAGAAAGCTGCTGTTTCCGTCCATCCCGGCAACCAAGTCCGCCAAGTCGTCGACGTGGTCTGAAAGAAATTTATATCTTTTATCTGTTGGCCAATGCGCTCCAGCAGGTGCAAACAGCAGGGTAGGAACAACACAGGATAACCGGAATCGCAAACAGAGTCTGCCTCGTGGAGAGAATGGGGGAGGCTGCTGTTTGTTGCTTCGTCTTGCCTTCCCCAGTGTTTAGAGTCATCAACTTCTTCCCTCCCATGATTCCCTGGCGGCCTCGCAGCTTCTGGTTCGGTCCCTTTTTGTTGACGGCGGCGCCGGCGCTGCCGAACATCTTGTCCATTACGGAGGTAGAGCCACCGTCCTCACCACCGCCGGTGCGCTGTCCCATAAGCAGGGCCGCCGCAATCATCACGATGGGGACCACGTACCCGGCGGAGGGCTTCTTCCCCGCTCCTCCCTCCACGTCTGACCTGTGCACGGTGGTCACGAGTTTTGGAGGAGTCGGCGGAGAGGATGCTTCCGCTCCGGAAGCAGGGGACAATGAGAACAGGCTCTCGAAGAAAGAGGGTTTCCTCCTCTGTCTGTTGCGCGGGAGAGCATTGGCCGTAGGAGACGTTTTCTCTTTTGCAGAGAAAGCTCCGTTGGGACCACTCTCACTTCCGCTCCGAGGAGATACGGCGTTGCGCGCCGTATTGCTTCCTCCTTCCATCGCGTCCGCGATCCCGGTGGCCACCGAACTGGCCGCGTTGTCTAGAGCTCCTTTGACTTCTCCGAGTTTCTCCCCGACGGCGAAAGCGGCGTTTCCGACGGCGTCCGTGCCAGAAGCGATGGCGGAGGAAGACGAGGACCGTTCTTCCTCGGGGAGAGGAGGGGATCTCTGCTGCACCACCGGCTCCCGCCTGTTCCTGTAGAAGAAGCTCAGCGACTCCCTGCTCGGCTTGGGGCTGCTTTTGGAGTTTCCCCCTTCTGCCAAGGCGCTGGAGTCCCGTTGATGTTGTAGTGGCAGGCCGACTCTGGCTTGGCAAGGGCAATCTGCTAGGTGTGTAAAGGGAGGGCCACTACCTTCTTGAGGCCGGAGAGTGCCAGAATTCCCCCCGGATACATTATCGTTGCTTTGCGCGTTTTCATTGTAGTGCACGATGCCCTTGTGGTGGTGATGGTGGCGCGGGTAGTCTCCGTGCACCGTGCCGTGGTGGTGATGATGATGATGTTTTTGAGGAGTCTGGGAGGGGACAGCATCATTTTCATCCGCCATGTGAAAATAGCACGACATGTACGCTCAAAATAATTTGTTGGAATTTGAGCAAATACGCCTTCCCCCTTTTTTAGAGCAATTTTTGAAATTAAGCAAGAAAGAAGTTTGTCCGAAAATTAGTTATGAAGTGGGCCTCTTTCAAAAATCATTTGCTGGTGCCACAAGACCTCTGATGAAAAAAAAAGCCAGGAACAGCGTCAAGGTCGCCTCAGCTCAAGGTTTTGCCAAGCTTAAGGTTCATCTCCCAGCTAACAGGCGCTCCAAGTCACAACGATGCGTCAAGCCAAAGACCGTGGATTCCTAGCCATGGAGGACTCAGGAGACTCAACGCTGAACAATTCTTTGGGATCCAAGCAATTTGTGAAAGAATTGTGAAGCCTCACTTTTTTTTCGGGGGAGGGTCTCTCTTTGGACCACGGCCGATCTGTATTCAAATCCTTATGCCTTCACCCT
>JAAUXU010179807.1_pt1 | contig 15340 bp, 17 predicted proteins | sample 7278151 | NCBI WGS metagenome assembly JAAUXU01 (sample SAMN14350113, study PRJNA611818) | marine sediment metagenome | isolation source: surface marine sediment (1.8m) | place: French Polynesia: Moorea | collected 2018-08 | reverse complement strand
TTCGCATGCCCGGTGGCCCGAACTGAGATTGCGACGATGGCAGGATTTTTAATTTACAGTAAACATACATGAACCTGCAAATGGTCCGAGGAAGACGGCTGAAATCGACGCAAGTAACGTGGCTTGCTTGCTTTGTCGCTTTTTTATCTCGCAACCTTTCGTCTCCAAGACCGGGAAAAAGAGGGGGCCGAGTTGTCTGCAGAGGCAGCCGCTCGAGCCTCAACAGTCTCTAGGTTGTCCATGTGTTCAGCGAATGTGCCGTGCAACTGTCAGGCCGTCTCCGACCCATCCGGGCAGGGGCAGGGAGCGCTAAAGACCTGGAGATGAAAGTAATTTCTGGCCCGATTTTGTTTAGCTTGAGATGAGCTAGTAGTGCGTCACTTATAAAAAATATCTGCCCTTAGGGCTCCACTAAAATCGAAAGCTATGAGAAGTTCAAACTTAACCTAAAATGCCTTCGCGCAAACTTACAGTACTTTTCCCCAAGCAATTGTACCAACTCAGGTCTAGATGTGATTTAAAAAAGTTACATAATACAAATCAACGTTTGAAGACCTCTGGAGGCTGAGCTGAGGCTGCTTATCACCTGTAATGGTGCTCATTTAAAGCTGACCGAAATTTGGGAGAAATCTGATGCTTACTGTTGACATTTAAGAAATGGCCGTGACTTTCACGTCCAGGTCTTTAGTGCTCCATAGCTATGGCAATGAGCTCGGCCGGATTGTTTTGCCCTCTTCTTGTGGCTTCATTGCATCCTCAGCTGGCCCATCGGACCTAGGGCAATCAAGGGTATCCTCGCTGTCCCCTCCCCACACTGCCCTGGGAGAGACAGCTGCCCCTGTCCTGGGAGAAGCAGAGCCAACACCACAGGATAGCTGGCAAGATAGCAGCGTCAATTCGTCCAGGGTCTTCGTGCCACCGTGACAGGTGGCGCCACTAGCGTAAGGAATGAGAAACAGCGAATTCCAGTTCATATTCAGCAGGAGGCAACTTTCAACCATAATTATGATATTCTAAATAGCAACCAAGAAATAGTTGCTAAGGTTTTTGCCTGGGCTCGGTGTCCCCAAATAGTTGAGAGGAACGTCCTGGCTGACCCATTAGCACTGCAAAATTGAAGTATTTTGTTACTTTTGCATCACAGGCACTGAGAAGCCTGCTGAACAATAGCAAGCAATATTTTTGAGCAGGGACAGGCACTTTTGCTCACTCTGGTGATCCTCAGAGCAGCCAAAGTTAAATATGAGAAGCCACCACATAAACTGCCTGTGCTTTCTTGTGCTGATGAAGCAAGTTTCTCCTTTTTTAGTAAGGTAAAAAGTAAAGCTAACGTCAATATCTAAATTTGTATGAACTTTCCGTTTGCTCTCATTCCTTCCGTTCGTGGCGCCACCTGTCAGGACGGCGCCATCAGAGTGGCTGAATTGACGCTTCTAACTTGCAAGCTGTTGTTCGCTGCCAACACCTTTGATCCATGGGCGGCCAGCGCGCCGTGGCCTCAGTCAACGAGGACGACGTACGAGGACATACAACACCGGCAGCCGCGGCCAAGGCAGCAACAGAAGTTAGTGCGTCAGTCACAGACAGCCAAGGCAGATCGATCATCACAGCATGCTGCTGCTTTAGTCCGTGCTATCTCGTCTCGCCTCCTCTGCTCCCTCCCGTCCAGGTCAGCCCCGAAAACCCGTTTCTCAGGTCTTCGACGACGACTTCGTCCATCCTGCTAACGTTGGAGCGGGTCAGCCAAGAGGGAGCCACCGTCCAGAAAAAAGAAGAAAACTCGAGTGAATCGAAGGAAAACGGCTGTCCCGATCTTCGCGATCTCCTTCTTGCCTTCGCCAGCGTGCGATGACTCTGACGGCCTCTCCCCTCTTCGACGAGTATCCAGCCATCCTCTGTGCGAGCTGCGGCGCCTACCACGGGACCACCTCCTGTCCTTCGCCGCCATGGCAAAGTGCCTGTATTTCCGACAGAGCATGACCGGCCCCGAACAGGGACCCAAGAGACCTCAGATCTCGCCCCCCTCCTGGCGCCTTGACCCGGCGATGTCCTCCGACCGACCGACCACCTCCGCTGCCGCAGTAACCACCACCGCGGGCGCTGTCGCTGTAGCGTCCGCATCCCCAGCAGCGACTCCCCTGTCAACCCCCCCGCCGCCGCCATCGCCGTCCTCCCCCACTGGACTCTTGTTCAGCGGTCTGCTGTCGTCTTCGTCCTGTTCGTCGCCTTCTGACGCCGCGGCCTGGTGCTTGCCTTCCGCCCTTGGCGTGGACGGCCCCCCTACTTTGTCGGAGGCAATCCTGGAGACAGACATATTCTTGGTGAGGGAGGAATAGTCATTGTACCTTTCTACTGAGGGTCTTGCATTGAAGCTGTCGAGTCGTTTTGTTCGACTACTGGACCTTGCAGTACAAAGGTTGAATTGACGTAGCAGTTTCTTATTGGCTCAGGCATCCCCTGCAAATGTTGACTAAAGACGATTCCTCTCTAGGTTAAGATTAACTTAGCAGTTCTCATCCGTCTTTTTGCCCGTCAACTTTTGTGGTACTCCCCTGCGTTGCATATTAGAACACGCCGTAATCAGGTGATTGCTCCTGTCAAAAGTGCGTTCCTCAGCGCACAATCCTGCTGCAGTTCTTGATGGCCTAACAATGTGTGTTGCAATATGTAAGAGATAAAGACCACTGCACCACCACTAGACACCATGAACCCGAAGTATCGTTCCGGGGCAGTCCTCGTCGAGGTAGGCCCCTTCCCCCCTCACTGTGTTGAAAAGCCAAGAGGGGGAGGCGTTCTCAAGTAGTAGGAGAGTCCCGAACTTGCCGAGTATCGGTGGACGCTTGCTGATGCAAGCGCTAACACTTTCTGTATATATATATGTACGGAGAATCGTCATTTTATCCGAGACCACGATACTGTTTATCGTGAAGTCACAACCATGGTCGGCGTCAACTTACGACGCGCTGAGGTATGAGAGTTGATTGCACATTGGTGTTGTGCGTCTTGGTATGACTTATGATCAGTACTAATAGTTTTGCAAATAGTTTCTCTTGCATGTCAAACATGCTGCGTGTGTAGTTTTGCTTGAACATCATCTATTTCTTTCTTTTCAGAGGAGCATAGGCATCAGTGACGATTGTTCTGGACAGTGCAAGTTGGAATCTTCTGATCACTTGATGGAGGACCCTGACGAGCCGTCCAATGCGACTCCCACCAACTTGTCCCCCATCCTCACACCCAAGATAGGTTCCCCGATCAGGGAGACCAGTGCCGCCATCTGCACTAACGTAGCGGTCATGACTTCTCAGACACCGCGAGCTTCGTCCTCTCACATTAGTGATCTTAGCTCCAACTGCAGCTCACTGTCTGACGGTGGAGGTGGAAACAGTGGCCTGTGGGGATCGCAATTGTCTCAGTCCACTGTCGCAATGTCTCAGCAGTTGCAAACTCGGCCAACTGGTCCGTTTCGGTCGCTGGTTACGGGACTCGAGACAATCCCTGAGGACGGTGTGACAGAACCTCCTTCAATCTATCAGCCGCTCGTGCCACCTATGATCCCGAAGCCGGCAACAACAAGCTACAATATCAGCTTTCCGACGACTCTCCAGCCTCGCGATAGGTACGATTTCTGGACGCGAGCAGGACTCAGTCCTGCTACAGTAACGGCTGGGGCAGTTTCATCAGGGATGGAAACTGCAGCTGCGACGTTAACAGTAGTGAACCCCACTACAACTCTGCCAGCGCCTTCTCCATGTATCCCAACGCCGCCAGTGAGCAGATCCTCGCATCAATATTTGGGATCTTCGCCAGCTTCCTCATCGATACCACCTTCTCCAGGGAGTGTTTCTAGCCAGCAGGTAAGCAATGGTACCCCATTTAGTTTGTTCTTGGAGGCCGAGGAAGGGCATCATGACGACTGTTGAAAAAGCGATTGACGGAACTGCGACAACCAAATGGTGAAATGTTTCCAACGGCGATTATCATATTGGCAGGCTTTAAGATAGCGACCTTGAAATGACGACGACTTAACTATTAAAGCAGCGACTGTGCTTAGAGAGCTGCTGTATGGCTCGAAGACCGAGCATCAAAATAGTTCTGTTCTGTTACGAATAGTGCTATTCAGGACATCATCTGAATGAAATGCTCCTGTGTTGCTCATAGCAAAACATCAAAATGCTTGAGACACTGAACAGAAGCTACCGCATTCCAATCGTCATTCTGTTAGTTATTTTCTCATCAATATTTTGAACATGCTTAATCATGTTCTGAATGCATGTAGATTGTAATATGGACTCTCTTACATTAAGGAAAGGAGGAGAGCTTATAAATTGGAGATGCACAAAGACTGATTGCAAGGGTCGTCTAACAACTCGTTTTCGTTGTTACGTACAAGATGACTACCAGTCAGCAGCGAAAGTCATGTCCATTCGTCAGACCCTCCCGGAATGGTAGTATGGTCAAGATAAAATATTGTAAAACTATCAGCCAGAAGAAGGCAGCATCTACCTCAAACAATTGTACAAGATGCCACAGCAAAAGTTACTGAAGAAATAGCACTTCCTGTTGGCTGTGCAACAAACCTCTGCCAGACTGTCAAATGAAAATAGAGAGCAAAAGCTGACAATCCTCCACTTGTGCGCAATATTGGATATCTGGTCATACCACGTAACTTCAGAATAACAACAGACCAGCAGCCATTTCTACTTTCTGTCAATGGCTCAGAAGATGGTCAGTGGGTTATTACAATCAGCACAGCTAGGCATTTGATGCCTACAAGATTCTGAATGCTAGGTGATGACACATTCACAATCTCTCCAACACTATTCTTCAAAGTTCATATACCATGCATGCATGCATTAATGCAAAACAATGTACTTCCCTGCATCTTTGTCCTGCTTCCCAAGAAGCAGCAATCAACTTATTGACAGATGCGGCTTGAAATCAATCAATGAAACCTGGACTTTCTTCAAGAAGTGTGCTGTGAGATTACCAACTATCCTCCAGAAATACACTGCATGGTTAATCCTGAAGCACAAGTTTATGGATGTCACTTCCATGTGGGGCAGTCTCTTTGGAGAAGATTCAGGAACAAGGGCTACAAAGGTTGAATGTGAAAGAGGACAATGTCCACATGTCCATTCAGATCCTGCTTCAATTGGCCCTCCATTTACAGCATGAAGTTAGTGAAGCCTTAGATGAGTTGGTCCTGAATACTCTCCAGAATTGATATGCCTTGCAAGCTACCTTGAATAGGCGAGGTCAAAAAGAGGTCAACTTTGGAAATTTGCTGATGGGGGTCTGGGGTTTGTTACATGGGCTCAAAAGATAAAGATGTAATCAGCTACTTTTGAAAAAAATTGTGTTTACCTATGCCCAACTTCATTTAAAATTAGTGTAGTAATTTAGTGAAGTAAATTTGCTGTGAAAGTGGATTTCAGCTCTGGTGACTGTCAAACTGGGTGAAAATCACTCACTAAAATGCTGACCTGCTCCAGTTTGTTAGAAAAATATTTTTCAGCAAGTTCTGAAGAAAAAAGTTACAACCTATTTTACAGTATTGTGCAACTTTAAATGCATTTGGGCATAGATAAAACTTTTTTTTCATTTTCATTTGACTACAGAGTCTTCATATGACATGCAGTTACAAATTTTGGACACCCACAGGGAATCCTAATTTTTGACCTAGCCTAACCTTGAAGATAACTTTATTGGGTGCAGAAGCAGTAGAGGTAGGGGATAAGAAAGCAACCGTTGTTCCCTACAGATATGGGAGATGTCAGAAGTAGACAAGAAGCAGCCCCATGGACAAACAATCAGCTTGAAAGTTGACAAAATTCCTTCCAAGCATCAGCAAAGTTTGTCCAGGCATCTACAAATTTATTGAACCATTAAAGCAGGAGGTTCTAAAGAAGAGGTTCTAAAGAGTAAGCGAGCCATTTGTGCCCAGATTTCGCAAGGCAGACGCTTGAATTGATCAAAGAAGATGTGTCATGACAAATTGGTGATTAGCGATATTTGTAGGAAATCACGCTCATTATGATCATAAACAATTCCTGAGAGTCATGACTAACAACTTGAAAGTACCGAGTGTGCCATAATTAGATGGACGCTAATTTGAATGTATCTTTCTCAATTTTTTGATTGATGAATTCAAATTTCTTGCTAAATTGAAAGGTTTTATCATAAAGCTTTAATATGTGGCCAAAGCGGCAAAATGTCAACAACAATTAACAAAACTGCGGCATCAGAGCCAAACTTCACCAAAAAGTCATCATGAGTCTCCTGGCCAGTGAGATTCCTAGTGTCGTCAGCTGTAGGTTCCACATCACCCACTTGAGGGTCAGAACCTGAACCCCCTTGACTTTAATGTCTGGCACACAGTGATGAGGCGAAGCCCCTCCTCATGTTGCAACATTGATACTTTAAAGGTCCTAGTCAACCAAGAGTAGGCTGCAATGTCTGGCGAAATCATGGTGAACATGCATCATGCCTTTCGTGTCCGCCTCAAAGCGCACATCGCAGCTGAGTGCCGAATATTTGAAAAATAACGCCATGACGCACCCGAGCCCTTGTAGACACATGTCCTTGCTTTATGCTTGAGCACTACAGCACAATTTACGAGATGTTTTTTGATGTAGTCGCCCTTCCATGGTGCCGTGAGTTCTTCTCCCTGGGACCCTGCGGAGTGCCAACCGCTCAACGTCATACGGGAGGACGGCAACAACGATGCCGTCGCTCCCATCCGAAAGTCCAAGCCTTCGAAGCGTTCTCGCAGCAGTTGTAGTTTGTTTTCTACAACAGCAACGACGGGAGCACCTGCGTCGGTGTCTGCATTGGCACAGGACGAAGAAGACGTTGACGATGGCGCCTCTTGTCGCCAGAAGCGCAAGAGCACTGCAAGCATGGCAGCTGAGAATAAACGCAGAGACTCCATCAAGTATGGTTTGGAAGAGCTGCAGCGAATTCTGCCACACGTAGGCACTCCAGAGGAGGAAAAGGTAAGGAAGTGGGTTCCGCAGCGTGAGGAACCAACCACTTTGGCTATTTGTCGTCGGGCTGCTGTCACCTATGTGCTTGCATACTTATATCTTCAACAGATTAGTCAGGCTAGTGTCTTGTATGAGGCCGGCAAATACATACGCACCATACAGGGGGAGCAGACGAGACTGTCCGAGGAAATCGAGGCTGTGAAACAACAAATCGATGAATTAAACAACCAGATTGAGTAAGTACAATGCACATCAACGTGTCTCCCGCATATATCAAGGCGTGTACAAGTAGCCCGTAGTAACTGAAATGTAGTAGTTTTGAGCAGTCAGTCAACTGGATGCAGAACCAGCCTTTTTTTGTGTCGTAGGGCCTTTCAGAGCCAGTTGCCAGCGAACGGCGCACCACTGCTGCCCAAGGTGCTCACAATGCAATCACTTTGCGACCAGTTCCACGATCATGTCGTCAGGAGGACCAAGGAGAACTGGCGCTATTGGGTCTTCGTCAACATTATGGGTCACTTTGTCCACTCATTCGAGCAACAGGTGTCGGCGGCTAACTTTGAAGAGTTGCAGGCCACCGGCTTGGAGTACATCGCTAACAATCTTACCCTCCAGCAGCTGAGGAAAGGTGAACTAGTGGAAAATAATATGTCCTTCTTCGATTAACTGTCTTGTTCCAGACGCCTACCGCAAGCTGGCCAAGCTTTGTGCCAAGACCAGCATCGTGGACAATCCCGAGAAGTTACCAGAGGAGGCCCTTAGTTTTGTTACAAGAGGCGAAAGGGCCTATACGAAAAGGACGACTTAGTGCTGGTCCAGCACAGACGATGTTAGTGTGTGTACTGTACTTTCATGCGTGTGTGCTGGAAATTACAGTGCATCCTCCTCACGTTGCATAGACAATTAATACAATTAATAAACACACGTGTGTATACCATATATGTACGGTGATGTTTGGAGTGTGGGTGGTATACCGTAAATTCAATGACAATATACTGTACACGCATAGCGCGAAATGTATCCCCAATTGCATATCAGCAATGAGAGTCCATATTGATGTGAAAACATACGCGAGCAACTTTTGACATCCACACATAAATAGCTATGTAATCTTTGATGAGTGCTAGTATGTCACATTGTAGATAAAGCTACCTTCAGCACAGTTTCATAAACCGATATACATTTTTTCACGTGAGTGCGTTTGTGACAAATTATCATTAAAAGAGTTAAGAAACATTGGTGTGAAAAGTTCTCTCTGCATTCCTGCACCTTCTGCTGCGGCGTCGATGAAGTGTGACGTTTTCTGCGTTAGTAAGTCAGAAAATAAGTAGATGTAGTGGAAGCTTGGTTCAAAGGCTCCAGCTTTCTTGTTACTGTTTCCTCCCGTGTCTTCGGTGTTGCACCTCCAGTTTTTCCACAATTTCGTCAAAGCTGATTCTGTCGTTAGGCTCACTCATCCAACACGCTCTCATCAGTTCTCTCAATTGCTCTTCGCCGCCCTGTGGGGGCTCTAGACGAAGCTGGCCGTGAGGGACAAGGAGAGCAACCTAGTGTAATTCTTCCTATATTATGAAAGTTTCATGATATGGAATATTTCTGATTCATCTGTTAGAGCCTCTAGTTCCTTGTGACTCAATAAATGGTGGCGGCGACGAACACTACCATACCCATAAGACTATTTCCTCCTTTATTTGTTGATGCGTCATTAGAGGAGGGGAAAATTGCAAAAATGCACCGTCTAACGACGACTTTCATAATTTGAAGCTGTTCTATTTCTGGGAAAGAACACTTCTCTCCTCAGTTGGAGGAGATCACGCATCAACCCTGAAAAGATGAAATATGGTTCATATTCTCTGCGGGACGGGGTTCTTCGTTTTGAAATTTTTTTGTTTGAATAGCGCTATTTTTGACTTAAAACATATCTTACGTCCCTAATGTTCATGTAGCAAAAACCGATGAAAAACATCGTTGCCTGTTGAGCCTATGTGTAGTAAATTTGTGTGTGAAATAACATTGTCTCTCATATGATGAAAGAAATCGTCATCTCCACTGAGCACAGCAACGTCACGGAGTCTTGGAACCTCTTCTCCAAGGATACATGGTTTTTGCATGCTTGCCTACGAAAGGGGGGGGGGTCGGTTTGACCCCTGGCGGTGTGTGTCGGGGGAGGAGTCTTCCACAAAAATGTCACCCAATTTCATCAACTTAAGAACGCCTCCAAGAGGTCAAATTTCAAGCCCCTTTGGAATCCCACCCTTTTCGTCTGGCTTCCTCTAGAGCACTGTAGCATCAAAATGGGCAACTGCAACAATACATCTCTGTACACAACATTATGCCCAAGTATCACATTTACATGCTTCACATCAAAATTCCACACCAAAGTGTTCTCAGACAATGTATGAAGTGAAGTCATCCCCCTGGAAATTCCTTGCAGCCAGGATTTTATAGCCACCAGATTACAGCAGAGGTACAAATCAAACCTTTCGTCGCTCTGGAGCTAGGAAATATTGCGTTTGGTTGACAAAACCATTGTCACAAATTCCGGTTTCTGCATAAAATAAACTTGTTTCTTCTTCAGGATGTACCATTTTTTAAAAAAAGTCATCATCACTATTATCACTTTCAATAATCATCGCAGTAATCAAGTGGTGTCAGAAGAAGACTCTTCAGGAATGCTTTACTTCATCACCTAAAAAAGGTTGCTGTGGAGCTCTCGTTTAAGATTAGATTATTTGAAATTTCTGAAACCTTGGTTGATAACGGCCTTTTTTCAAGAGCGGTTCTTAATCCAATCAATGTGATAGACGTGTAAAATTACAATCATAGGGCTATTGATAATTCCTCACAAATACAAGCATTTCGTCGTCAGAAAAACTTGAAAATTACCTTCAAGACCCTGCACCAATTGAATGGATTACCTAACAATTGGCCACGTGTCAGTTCGCAATGGCATTTTTCGCCATGACTATTTCTGCCATGACCTACTACGGGCCATGGTCCCTCTTCACTATTGTAGGCCACTGCTAATTTTAGCCGCAACTCAGCCATATTTTCCTTTGAAATATAGGATTATTGTCCAATAGAACCAAGGACACTCCTGATGAAACATATAAACAATTAGTCAGTAGATGGCAATATATCTTGTCTGAACAGTCCTCGTTCACTTCTTCACTGATTGAAAGAGACATGTCACTTGTCCCGCCTGCAGGGACAGTCTGAAATTGTCGCATGCTGTGAAGCTGAAGATGGCAGGGATCCTGGAGGTCATTGAGTGATGTGGCAACAGCCAAGGCAAATAAGTCGCAATCATTGTTGTTCTCCTGCCGTCGCACTGGTATCACCTCCACAATAGCCTTGTCTGCAATGCGACAATAGGAGTATCGGAACTTTGCTGTCAGCTACTTCAAAATGGCCTTATGGTGATGGGTGACACCCAAAGTTGGTATTCACTCGTCTGCTTCTGATGGGTACGCATGATCGTCTTGTCGTGCTGTGCCAGATGGAGGACATGAGCGATCTAGTGTCCTGGGTGTTGTTGTCTCGGAAGTCAAAGTCCTTCAATTGCCTCCTCCGCCAGTTCTAGTATATCTATGTGCGGTACATTGCCTGTGAAGCACGATCCGCGTGTCTCAATCCAACTCCTTGCCTTCCTGCTTGAAAGACTTGTACCTAAAAATGACGTTTGAAACATGGGTATCTTGAACCCTTTGCTGTTTCGGAGGTGAGTTTCCTACTTCAAATCGCTTTCTTCCATATTGAGCCTCACTCTCTAAGAGATCAAGCTGCTCCAGAAGTGTCCACATACTGGCTGGAGGCTGTTTAGCTTGTGGCGTCAACCCTCCACAATATTGGTGGGGCAAGGAAGGTTAGGAAGGACCTGCTCAAATTTGCTCCATGCTTCCAGTGCATAACCTGGACTTTTCTTGCGCTTTCCTTCTGTAGTGCCATGGACATGATGGTGATGAAGATGACTATGGACAGACTCTAATCTATCACAAATGCAAAAGACTATATCTATGTCAGAAGGAATGCCAGACCAACAAGCATATGGAAATGGTTGCAAAGCTTCTCAGCTTCTCTTCTGCCATTTGCGCCCTGCAGACCTGACATCTGTACGTTTCACTGAGGGATTTAAGCAAAATGGAACAGGCAACAGGGATGTGTAGTCTCCAGCAAGGCAAACGAAACTGAGCCAATCACTGCATCTTCAAAGGCTGTGAGGACAACATCTGGTGCATGGAAATTGCACTTCTTGTCCGCTCTGTATTGTGAGAGTACCTCTCCGAAGACCTCAAGGTACAAGCTGTAGACTTCTCCTGCATCAGTGTAAAGACCCAGTGACACTGTCTGATCATAATTGGGAAACAGGAAGAAAGACTTGAGTGACTTAGATTTGTCTGATACCCCGTGGAGAAACCCAGAAGGTTCCACCACATTGGCAGATGTGGGATGTCTTTGGTCCTGAGGATATAAAGTGAGCACCAAAGTCTGTCTTTGATCCTACGGATATATAGTGAGGACTGTTTCGGGAAGCATTCACAAAATGACATATGAGGAGGAATTGAGATCTTTGTGAGATCCTGTCGACTGGATGGGGCTGTTTCTTGACCCACACGGTGACTCCTTAAAATAACGTGAAGGAGCGGCCTTGTCTGTGGAAGTCCTCATCAGCATTTGCTTTCATCGATTGTGCTATTTCGGATGGCAGTGAGTTTGGAAGGACTGGAGCCTTTCCACACCTCCCTGGAGAAGTCACTAAGCTTTTATTCAGTCTCAGTGTGGTGGGTGACAGTGCTTCCCAACTCTGAATTCACATTGTCGTCTTTCTCCATGGCACAGAGAGTTGCTCCACATTTGTCTTGTGCTGCACACCCCCATGATGAAGCCCCAGGGGAACCACAGAGATTTTACTGGAAGGTGCTCCGGTGTCCCTCTTGAAGAAGTCACTGGCTTCTCCTCTTGGCAAGCACTACACTGGTGGGTGTAATTAGACTGAGTGAGACTAATTTTGAAAGCAGCTTTCAAATCTGCACCTCACACAGACTATTTTTTTCACAGGCTATTTTCATAGGATGCATTCATTTATTCCGAGGCAGAATCAGAATCACACTCAGAATCATATTCCGGCATAACTGGTTCATGCCGGAATCAAACTCTTCTTTGTGTTTACAAATGATTTCTTGCAAATTAGGGTACAGTTGAGTTGTTTTCCATTTTCCATCCACATCCATGGCCAACCCACTGGGAATAATGGCTTTCGTGCATAAGTCAACCCATGCTTGTCTCGCTGGGCATTCAATAACACGCATTGAGTCAGCTGCAAGTTTCAGGAAAAAAGTTTTTGAGGGTGCTGGAGTTTTCCTTACCAGCTGCCATCCTAATGGACCCTATCTTGCCACTGACCGTCTCTGATGAGTTCAAGTTTCTTCTGATTCCGCTTCTTCCAATAATCCTTGATCTTGGAAATGACAAATGGGTCAGCAGATTGAATGAGATCTGATGCATTAGAAGCAAAATATTTCAAAGTTGCATTCAACCTAGGAAGTGCATTTTGCAGCTCTTCAGTGCTGTTGTGCCCAGAAAAATTGTCGACATAAATCACACGCTGACGACCCTGATCACATTGCAAGTCACGGTGACGGGCTATCCGCTCTTTAAAGTAGTCCGTAAACAACTGGCAGTCCACAAATGGTTTGGGCAAAGTCCTGCGTAACACTCCAGGTACATTGTCTGGTACCCCACATATTACATATATACCCCTACATATATTGGATAATTTCAGTTGACATTCTTAGACACAATAAAAGAGGCTCAATGAACGGATTCTTCCCACCAGTGATACGTACAATCATGGTCGTACCTTCACTGCCACTGACGACTTCAGCATACTTCACATCTTCATCTCTTTGAATCCCAGAGTTCTTCCATTCTCCATAATGATGATGAAGTGGACCGCATCAATGTTTCTGATCACATCTTGATGGAGTGTTCCTGTCTTGAATTCTCGCTTGACTTGGCCGAAATGATATGCAACTTTTTTATCTGCATTCAATTGTAATTATGAGCCCCCAGTGTCACTTCTCTGATTGCTCCTCGGAGTTGCTATCCTCCCAAAAGGGAGTCAGGATCCATCTGCCCATCTAAGAGGAGTTCTGGAACTATGAAAAATAAGGCAAGCTCATTTGAGGATGGATTTTCTATGGTATCTTTTTCTCACTGCAGCTCTCACTGCGACTACTCCCTCTTGGATTCTGACTCTTCGGTTTTTGATATTGACTCTTCGGTTTTTGATATTGACTCTTCGGTTTTTAATATTGACTCTTCGGTTTTTGATATTGACTCTTCGGTTTTTGATATTGACTCTTCCCATTTGGACTCTGACTCCTAAGTTTTTGATGTCCACTCTTCCTTAGCACTAAGGGGCCTGAGTCGACTCATCTGAGTCAACTTTAACTTAACTGAAGGACCTTGAGCAGGAAGGACAGTCCCATGTACTGTTTAATGAAATGTACAAATGCTTTTAGGATTTAAAAGAGGAAGGACAAGGACGATTTTTCTACTTTATTTAGCTTGTTTTTAGCTTAGGCCATATAGTAATTTAGTCTCCCTGTCTCAACTTTAGGAGTCTACACAGGCTGCTTTTTGTTTTGGGAGAGTTGATTTCCGAAAGACTAACTCAGGGGTCGAGAGTCGATCACAAGCTTAATATGAGTGAGAGTGCGCAAAGTATCGGCACAATTACGGTCCATTAATGGTGGAAACCAACAGAGGCAATACTTTGTAATGATGAAGAGGGACCACTGCGAGAGGGCCATGGTAGAAGTAGCCATGGCCAAAATGGACATGGTGAAAAAATCCCATGGCAAACTCATACATGGCATGTCGTGACACCACTGAACAACTGCACACACTCCGAAATTTCCAACACTCAAAATTCTACATCCATTCCAAACTCTTGCCTGGTAGTCTGAGTAGGGAGAGTACGGCCTCCGCCCAAAGGTGAAAATCTCCCAGAGCACGACTCCAAAGGACCAGACATCAGACTTCGTTGAAAAGCGACGGGAGCGGATGCTTTCTGGTGCCAACCAACGGAGCGGAAGCGCCTGATTATTTCGCATCTACGCCAGAAAATTAGTAATGTTTTTTTTTTTTGCCGTGGAGTAAGTATCTTTGTAGGTAATGTATGACTGGTGAGTCTACCTTGTAATAGTCTTTTTTGTAGATGTCCCGGGTAAGTCCGAAGTCCGAGACTTTCAAGGTCAAGTCCTTGCCGATGAGACAGTTTCTTGCGGCCAGGTCTCTGTGAGTGAAGTGCATAGTGCCGAGATACTGCATGCCGCGGGCAATCTGAAGACTCAACCACCAGAGGTCATCCTGAGGGAAAGAAGAAAAGCACGGATAGTCCCCCTCACCGAAATAAGCAGCATGAAAGCTATGGTCAAGAAGGCTTACAGCTACCAGTGTGGGTAGGTCACTTTTCTGCGTTGGAAAGACACCCCTGTTGAAGCGGAGAACCTCGGCGAGGTTTCCATGAATCATGTATTCGAAAATGAGCCAGGGATCTCCTGAAGAATCTGAGAGCAAACCACCAAGGCTGCGACATCATAAATTGGAAAGGGAGGAGGAGTACGGACTATGTTACCTATAGAAAAACCCAGGCAGGGTACAATGTTTGGATGGTCCAAGCTGATTGCCATTTTGGCTTCCCTGCAGAAGTCCTTGAGAGCAGCCTGACGTCCGCTGTCAAAGCGAGGCGTCTTAATGGCCACGTCCATAGTCTCGCCGTCTTCAGGAGTGTACCTACCTGAAAGAAAGTACTGAGGAGCACGGTATGAGACAACACAGCTCTGCAGTACTCACTACGATATGGTAAATTATTGGCTGCTAAGGTGCATCTTCCAAATTCAGCTGGCATTATCAATGCGTACCTGCACAACTACAACTAGGTGCAACTGTTTCACGATATAAGTTGCGTTTTCTGGTAGTGATGGACCACGCTGACGATCGTCTATCGTCGGCATCCTCCGTCTGACCACCCTCGGTCTTGGCCCTTCTGTACTCTCAGCACTCAGCTGTGAAACGAACTGAATGACACACCGAAAATTCATGAGTCAATTCCCCTTTGTCTAAAATGAAGTGAATTGCGTTCATTCCGAGCAAGAAGTAGAATTCAACCAAGAATTGAAGGACAAAAATGTTGAACATTTTATTCACTTCATGTGCTGTGATAACTTCCTGGGCTCTCCTGTCTGTACGAACAGTGCTGTGCAGGGTGATTTTTCTGGCATTTTCCATGGGTGACCCAGGATGGGTCACATGTCCGAAGCCACCCTGACCTACCTGGAGAAATG
>JAAUXU010072366.1_pt1 | contig 15341 bp, 15 predicted proteins | sample 7278151 | NCBI WGS metagenome assembly JAAUXU01 (sample SAMN14350113, study PRJNA611818) | marine sediment metagenome | isolation source: surface marine sediment (1.8m) | place: French Polynesia: Moorea | collected 2018-08 | reverse complement strand
GTTCAAATTCAGCAGTGATGGATGCTTTTTCTGAGTGGATTCTCGAAGGAGAGACCATTGCTGTAGACATTTCAGAAAAAAAGGGCCCCACTGGAAATGAAAATTTTGAATCCGGTCAGCCCAAGCATACATGTCTCACACAGCCCCAGCAATAAACATCCAATGAGGGTTGGCAGTTCCAATACAGTCCATTGTTCCGCACTCGTGAAAGCGCACATCTGTGCGCGTGTCTGCATAGGAGGCGAGAGAGAGAGAGAGAGACATTTCTTGGCCATGTTTGGTGAATGCACGCGAAGGCATTCCTACGCATGAGAGCAAAGAGCCTTGACAGCCACATCAAACTTGATCAATTACTGGCCTCGTTAGGCAGCACCAAGAATTTGTCTTATATTCGCGTTTATGGACACAGGAAAGGGACAGAAACTCGAAACAGATGTTTTCTGCTCCGTGTCAGCCCGCCCTCTGTCCACTCCCCTTCCACTCCCCTCTCTTTCCAGTCTGACCATTTTGCCGCCAGATAGTTACAAAAGGGATCCTCCACTGACAAATTGGCCGAGCTATAGATTTTACTCAAGTTTTACCTCCTCCTCCCACACCTACTGCCATTACAGGGTGTAACAGAAAAAAAGGGGCTGGCTTTTGCTGTGACAAAAACGTACGAGAGTTCAAGTACTGTGTGCCCACTATATGGATCATATTGTGTGTGACACACATCAACTTGTCAACCCTGAACAAGCAGTAGGGCTGCTTTTTCACACCAAGCAGCAGCAGCAGCAGCAGCAGGATGTCTCAAAATGGCAACCATCAAGAAGGAGCTGTCAGGAATCAGACCTTGGTCACCTCGTGCTGGGTCAACTCGCCCTTGAGCATGCCAATGGCCTCCTTCGTGACGACTTCGTTCTTGATGCTTCGCCATTTTGAGACATTCAGATGCTGCACAAAACTTAACCCACATTTTTTTTCCCTTGACACCCGGCACACGATGCCCATGCTGGAGATCTGTTGTCTGTGAGTCTCCAGAAAACGACTTTACGATGTGGGAGTTGTATCATTGGATGCATTCTCATATGCGGTGCGTGTGTGTCTACAGTATTGAGCAATGACAGCTGGGCTCTGCCAAGTTGGCACTGGAAGCTTTGTTGGCTGAATTTGATATCTCCATAAAGCCATAAGTTATGGGTAAAAGACCAACAAACACCTTGAACTAAATGAATGGGAGCCTCCTCCACCTATAAAGTTTACGTTTCCAAGACCTTTTCTTTCTCCCATATCTTACGTGGCAGTGGCTTCTCGGTGGCTGATTGGAAAATACCTTCTCGATTTCACGCCTGCCTCCTGGCCTGTCGATCAAAAGGCCTCGGAGATGACTTTGGCCCCCGAGGCCTCCACTTTCAAAGAAACTTCCTACTTCTTCTCCTCAGCAGATGTGCACAATAAGAATCCTCCTCCACACCATTTCTCAGTCACTTCTTCTCTCTCCCAGTCCAAATAACATCGGCCATGTGTGCGTGCAGGCTCGTTCGTCCCACAGTGTGGGGTGGGGAACGCAAATCGGTCAGTGATTATCTGTCTCTTGATCTTTGACACTTGGTGAGGGCTTCAAGCCCACGCTAGCTTAGGAGCCCCCAAGAAGCTGGAGCACGTTTATGAAAAAAGAATAATAAGATCTCTCTTCTAGTGACTTTTTTGGGGGAGGCGACCTGGAAGGGGGTGGATGGACAGAGCGAGCTTGCGTAGGGGGGGATGAGGGAGTCGCCCCAGACAGCCTCTCATGCAATTATGAGGTCGCAGCTGAGGGATGGAGCAAAATAAAAAAAAAAGTTAAACGCAATTTAGGCATTTCTCTGACGACGGCGGCGACCTCAAAGACTCGATGATGATGAAAGCAACTGAAGCGAAGCCTCTTCTTCTCCACCGGGTTGGTGGAGCTCCCAATTCCCACGCCAAAGTGTCGTCGGTGTGAGCAACAAACACCTGTTGCCAGCAAAGCTCTGGCTTGCATCTCATTTCTCTGCTGTTGCTGCAGCCAAACATGTGTTTCGTGTCAGAAAATTGAATTCTCGGATGATGGGGGGAGAGAGAAATTGGGGCCGCCCGTCTCAGGCCTCCATGCCCGCCCTCGCACACCCATACGGACCTACCAGCAGGCCTCTCTTTGTAGGCGGTAGCGATTTGGCCTCAGACGTTTCTCAATCCATATGGAGGGAGGCAGGCAGGCAGATATGAAAAAAGAGAGATCCACAAAAGTGGGAAAATCTAGAGAGATCCCTTAATTTACATGTCTGGTGATGACTGATGCACTGGATGTAGGCAATCATAGATATTACCAATATTGGGTACAACCTGTCCCAAGCATAGGCTATCCTGGATATGACAAGTCCTTCTTATAACCTGTCCCAAGTATAGGCTATCCTGGATATGACAAGTCCTTCTTATAACCTGTGCCAAGTATAGGCTATCCTGGATATGACAAGTCCTTCTTATAACCAGTCCCAAGTATAGGCTATCCTGGATATGACATGTCCTTGATATAACCTGTCCTTCTTCCAACTTGTCCTAAACATAATCTGTCCTTAATATAACCTGCCCTTAATATAAGATTTTCTGAATATAACCTGTTCTTAATATAACCTGCCCTTAAAATAATGTGTCCTTAATATAATCTGCCCTCAACATAACCTGTCCTTAATATAACCTGTCCTTAACATAACCTATACTGGATGAAAGCAAGAAAATTCCTTGTCCTAAACTTAATTGATTGTCACGCATAATAACGTTAAAATTTAGCACACACATATGGTGTGGCTCACGCTCTGCCCCTGTCCCTCTGGCGCAGACTGGAGCGTGTGGTTGAAGCGGATGGTGGCCACGTTCAATCCAGAGGACTTCATTCTCGCCAAGGGGCACGAAAGGACCGACATGCAGTGTGTTCAAGACCTACCTCATGGGCAAAAAACCCCCAAAATTTGTATCCCTCGAGCAGCGGACTTTGTCTCTGCTGAGCGAGGTGGACATAAATTTCGTTGCAAACTGTCAAAAGGTTTCAATAGTTCCTACTAATAGAAGAGTCTGGACCAGGAATGGCACTGATAAGTGCTGAGTCAAGACGTCCTGGGCAAGAAGTACTCGCCTGCGTCGAAGGAAAGTTTGGACTTGCGGACACCTCCGCAGTCCACTGGCCAAGTTGCCTCCGGTACTCAAGGAGTCAGTGTCATCCTTTTCCGAAAGCGAACGTTATCTCGATCTTCTCCTACTAATGTGACACTTGAAGAGGCAGCTTCCACAGCACAATCTGTTCAGTCGGCGACTTTTTGGCCAGACATTTACGCCTTTTGTTTCGCCGTTTTTCGCATCAAAAAAACAAGACCCCCCCCATAAAAGAAGTCCCATGCGTACGTACCACGTTACGTGGTTCGAGTTGGTTTTTTTTTTCGTTCCAGACTTGAAATATTTCCCAAGAAAAACCCGTTCGCTCGCTGTGGGTGGTCACAGACATACGTACTACATATAAGGTTACACAGTCAGCAACCCTGTGGTCTACTCTGGAGATCTCAGTGTGCATGTATACATAGAAAAAAGAGTGAGCTTTGCTGTGTGATTTCTTACTCAAGCCCTTACAAGCAGAAGTAAATACGTAGATGGTCAAGGCACCAAGAACCCCCCCTCGAGTCGGTGCGACACCTTCGTCTGCCCAACTCCTTGCAGTCGAAGAGATCTGGGAAAAAGAGTTACAACGAAGTGGAGGCCATTAGCAAGATAATATCTACTGCAGTAGGCCAGAAAACAGAAGAGGTAATTATCAACACCTCCTCGTTTTTCTCCTCTGCTGATAACGTGGGGGAAAATGTTGCACCTTGTTCATATAAATAGGTCGTCTCCGGACTCGGGACAGTATGCCTAATATCGTCTGACCTCTGCCGAGGACTTGAACCGGCCATCCAGATAAATATGGACGATGCCACAATGGCATGCGTGGTGCCATTCATTAGTGACACTGGAAAAGGAAAGACTCTCTCAGAATGAGACAATGAAGTCTGCTGACACCGCCGAGACATTTCTACTCAATGTGCTGAAAAACGTAGCGTCGATTCAGGACAGACTGTGTGTACAGGGTGGCTCAGATGAAGTGATGATGTTTGGATCTTTGTGTGAGTTGTATTTGAATGAATGTCAAGTGACCTCCTGTCGGTCTCGATCACAGACGTTTGAAGTGTTGTTCCTGAGGCTAGCTGAGGTCGAGGCCTTAGCTAGGTCAAGAGATTCATCAGAGTTATGTAAGGAATGTGATGTTTTTGTCAAATCTTCAACCAATCGAATGGATCACTTGACTTGTCTCGGGCCTCAATATCAGCCTCAGTTGGTCCAGAACAACATTTCGAGGACCGAAAGAGGTCAACTGATTCATTCGAATAGCGCAACAGTCAAGGACCTTTGACACGGTTGGTTTCGTAATCACCTCGCTTATTCATTTGAATTGAACTGAAACGCTGCGGTGCAGTCTTGTTTCTTCAGTAGTGGGAAACCCAGGGTTGATATGCAGTAATTTTTTGTTTCAATCGCTCGCTCCTCCTTAAATATGTAATTTTGTCCAAAGGTGAAGAAATCGACTTAAACTACTAAGATCTCAAGCTTGGCAGCGGGATGAAAAGGGTCTGCGTAGCTGCAGCTTAAGGAAAGTTACTCATTTTCATGGTAGTTGCATGCAAGGCCTTGTGCACAAGCACTGCATAGGCGAAATTGCTGGCACCGCCTCAAATGCCCAAAAGTGAAGTGAATAATTCATCTACGTCGGCCTGAAGCTTTCCCTTGGTGCACAAAGGTTTGAGTCACTTTTTATCCACCACATGTACATATAAATAGCATATATGTATGTAAAGCAAGAGCTCCCCTCTCCGTCTGTTGCACTGTTAATTTACTTTGCAAGTAGTTTCCACATACGTAGTTGGGCATGCATGGCTTAAATAGAAGTATTCCTATTCTCTCTGGGGCACTGAGTGGGCGTGACACAGAGACTCAAGGCTTTCTTCTCCGCTGAAGATGCACATATAGTGCACATGTCCTCCTATGAGATCTGCACGAATATCGGTGGCGTGTGCAAACATGTGTTCCTGTTCACAATGAGGATCACGTTATTATGGCACACCTCCGCAGTCATAAACCCTCCTCCCCTCCAGACGAGACATACGAGTAGTGCTATTTAATATACATAAACAGCTGGGGTCCCATTCCACTTGATGTTTTCGGGAGAGGTGTTATCAGGGCTTGGTCGGGCACAAAAAGACTTGCTGGAAGTGCAAGAACGACATCCAATTCCTATTTTACCTGTGCAACACAGGTGCGACGAAGAAATAAGAGCACTCGCAACGCCTTAATTGCTACTCAGAAGTAAAAAAAGGAGTCCTCTGTTGGGTGTAGCACGCTTTGCACGTTTTTGGGCAGACTTTTTCGACCTCTTGATAGCACACTTTGCTTCGGCAAAGCGCTTGTGACAAGCCATCTATTAATATCCCCACAATTAACTGTCAACCAATGAGGGCGTGAGCGCCAATGTCGGCGGAGCGTAAGAAAAAAAAACCATCCTACTTCGCCGCCGTCGGTCTCGCTGCAAATAGCTCCAACGGCCTGACGAGGCCCAGGAGGCCCATGGAGGAAGGAAGAGAAGGAGAGAGTTCGTTCAGGCCCTTCTTCGGACTGCGTCGAATCAATGTGCCTACACTTTCATCGACAGAAGATGCTGTAGTTGACCTAATGCCAGCCAGAAAAGAGTCTTGCATACCCAACAACTGCTGTGACTACTGAAATAACGCTCCAAAAGTGAAGGACGACGCAGGGAATTCTACCTGCGCCACACAAGAGGAACTTGAAGTAGGCTAAAGGTAAACAAAGTCAAACCACCGACGGAGAAGCGTGAATAAAAGAAGGAAAACAATTCTTGCCAGCTTCTCTCAGGAGTGTTTGACAAAGTCGATGGGTGTTGTGGTCGTCGATATCTCAGTCGAGTCGTCATTCTTCTGTTATTATCGCGCTCACACTGGTCCGGGACGAGGAGAACTGCCCAAAAACCCCACTTCTATCCCAGACAGTAGATAAGAAGCGCGAGGCAAATCCTACACTTAATTCCCAAAATCAACAACGCCTTCAATTTCGCACCAAAGGATGTGATTGTCATTCTGGACACCTCCTCCGAAACGATAACAGTCGGTGGAATCATTGCTTGAAAGTTTGGCCTGACGCAAAAATCATGTTTGCTTTAGGATTCTCGTGCTGTCTCTGACCAGGGCCGGTTCCTCGTGCACAGTTGCCACATTGCTCGGTACAGAGTGTACCGAGCGTTTGTACACAGCGTACCGTGTGTAGTGTTTCGAAAGGGAACGGCTTGGCGCGGTCAGCATAAGTGCCACGATGACATTTCTGTCTTACATAGCCACACATTTCTTTGCCAAGACGTTGTTCGGGGGGGGGAACACCAGGGCCACCTCCACCCGGACCAAGTGGTGCCTGGCCGAGAAACCTGACAGACATATGAAAAGTTGTTGAGACACGACTTTTCGGGAGAACAATAATCTTGTTCGGTCAGCAACAAAACAACTTTAAGAGTCGACTTGGTGTGAAGCCCGAATCCTTCACGCGCTCTCGAGCTACTGCTACGTATTACTCTTTATTAGTGAGATTGACGTGGCATGCCACGACGTCGAGAACACGACTTAATCGAGTTCAATTCATTCTGACGGGAGGAATAAGAGCGAAGCCCACGCTATCCCTGCCTCTTTTTTTTTTTACACGGCTGCATTTGCTTTATCTAAATCTGATCAAATGGTCAGCGCTGCAGACTTGGTATACACGTACGTAGGTAGGTAGGAGGTTACTGTACAGGTGTGCTGCTCTCACGTCTTCTTCAGCTTGCTCGGCTTTGCTCGCTTGCGTGCGCTAACAAGCTCGTACACTGTACTGTTCAGTGCAGAAAAAAGAATAACATGAGAGCGCATCTGTAGAGAGAAGAGTTGGAAAAATTATCATAGAAAGAAGAGGCAGATTAAAAAAAAAAGATACTTATTCAGTTATTAATGGAAACACTTCATTCTGGGCGAAACTTGACCCTGATGGCCCTGAGGGTGGTTACACATGTTGCAGACCAGGATGGTCTCAGGTGTGCTCAGTAACTTGAACAACAGAAGCCTCAAAAACAGGTGGCCCCGGAGCCCAGATCAAAATGGTTTTCCACGCCGGGAGCTCAGAACTTTTTTGCTGCACTTTATTCTTACCCCACATAATTCACAGGCACCTCGGTAGGGCACATCGAACAACACCGTAGTGCACGGCATGCACGGAAACCATGGGTCCACGTACGTACGCAGGGGTCAAAGATCAATAAGGCTCCTGGTTTGCCCCTCCATCCATCCCCTACTGCATACATGCCTTTTCTCTTACCACACGCACCATGTGTACGATGCAGATGCTAATACATTCCACGTACTATATGTACCGTACTGCAGCTATATTCCTTTCAAGAATCACTGGGACAAACACAGTGGCTCCCCTTTCATCCAGCGGCATTCTTGGAGAGCAAAAAAGAAAAGAAATACGCGTAGAAGAGCTCAAAGAATGGAAGCAGCAGATTTCATTGGCATAAGAAAGGCTCACGCAGTAGCCGGTGCAGCCTTCTTTCGTATTCAGCTACTGGCGACCTTAGTAAAATAGACAGACGCTTTTTGTACTCGTAGATCGCTTCTTCGTCCGCTCTCTGTTCTCCTCCGCCCTCGCCATTTAGGGAAATCGACCCCGCTAAAACCCGATCACTGCTGCCGGAGGAGAATCTCGATTTAACGCACGTCAATGCTCGCCCGGCTCCTGGGTCGGAGGCCGCGCCTGTTAGACGGAGGCTCACCCCGGTAGCCTTTGGCCGCCCCCCCGACGCCGGTCGATCACTCTTCCATAATGGCGCATAATGGGTCGTCCGTCTAAACACGTCAATCTGCGCATGTAGGAGGACGCGTTGGAGGCAGAGATATCCACCTTCCCCTCTTTTGGGGCCTGTCAGCGCACCACTTACGAGGCCACCGTGCAGTACGTGAAGCGCATTTTTCGCTGGCCGCACGCATTCCACATGGGGAATCGGGACATGGAGCAGAGGTTTTTCCCCCTGGACAAGAGGGGGGGGGGAATTGCTTCGACATCGCAGACTTGGATCCTTGACCTTCGCGTGTCAAGTATAAATACTGTTCACTTCTAATGGTTCTTCAGATCCTCGTACCCGGATGGTTTTTCTAACACACTTGATATGCTTAACAAAAAGATTCCGTTAATACCCCATAGTTAACCATGCCTGATTGGTTTTCAACTCCTCCTCGAGGGTGCTGGATTATTAGAGCCTGTCTGATCATTGAGTTATTTTTCATGTAATACCGGTCATGATGGGATGGAGTCGGGGTATGTCAGTATTGCCAATAATAAGAGTTAAACAAAGGAATGATCAGGATTATTAGAGCCTGCCATGTGCTGGATTACTAGACCCTCTGGCATTATTGGAGCCCGTCAGGTTATGAGGACACTTACGGTTGGTGAAAACTCTCTCAATTGATGTCGACTTCTTTTTGTTGCAGTTTCCTTAGCACATATCATCAAAGATTGGCTCTATATTCAGACCTGCTTATTTCCTTAATAGCCTACGCACATGTATATCCGGCTACCACTGTTCCAGCAACACAGTTTACTTTTTTGTGGTGTAACGCTCGTATGGAACAAATTCACTGCTTCCTTCCTCTTCTCGCATAAAGTTGAATAGGGTTGATCTCAGATGATTGAGTGATATGTAAATGGCGTAGAGACTGAGGGGGCCCTCCTAGATGACATCACGATTTCTGCCACTTCTCCTCCGTCAGGCGATTGTATGTACATGACCTCGTGGTTGGAGTGCGTGTACACACACAAAAGGGGCCCCGCGTACTGTTGCCAACCCCTCCATCTGCACTGCCCCCTGTTGCAGCACCGACTCGTACACCCCTTGTCTGGCCGAGCAAGCGTCGTATTTGGCTCGGAACTTGGTTTGGTCGGAAAGGTGATGATGGTGGCGGAGGAGGAGGAAGGTGATTCCCTTTTACGCCCCCTTTTCCATCATGTGCGGCCGGGTCGTTTGCATGCTTTGAGGGAGCTTTTCGTGTGCTCGTTTTGGGCCCCCAAAAGTTGTGGGCAGACCAGACTGAATTGGGTAGACAGAAAAATTCATACACAGATGTACTACGTGGCACCGCCATCGAAGCATGTTAACTGGACATGACCAAAAAGCTAATGGGCAATCAAACCGGTGCGCTCTCCCTCCTCCTCCGGGTCGGTGTTGTGGTCGAACTTTCAACCCACAACAATGCTAAAAGTCGCCCCCCTAACGAAATTCTCACCCGCGCCGCTGTCGGCGCATAAAGACCCCACCTTTTGTTACAGATTTGGTCAGATCTCATTTTCGAGTGGACCCTCCTTTTGTATGGGAGAGTCGCTCACAACAATTCATTTGAATCTTGAGTGGCTCTGACAGAAATGGGCGGATGGTGGGAGAAGCGAGCTCGGAAAACGAGTGTTTCATTTCTCATGCTAATGGTTTTTTCACCACCTTTTCCCCTCTTTCCCCCCCCCCTTCCCTCACCCTCAGAATTATGCAAGTGCTCAAGTACCGTACAAGGAACTTGTGGAGTCAACGTCACGTGAGCAGGCATGTTCGGCGGTAGCTAATGCATTGTCTAAAGACTGACAAGCAAAATTCCATAAGACCGAATACCCAGGCTGGTCAGTAAAAAACAACAAACCCCGACGGATCCTCCTGGGACGCGTTCCGTTTTTCTCACTCTTTGCGCGCGCGCACACGAGTACACCCACTGGCGAGAACCGCACGCACGCGCATGGGGACCGCTCACTCACACACAAGCACTTCACAAACAAAAGAAGTACTCACACAAGAAGTCCACACACCTCCCAATGGAGCTCCATTCTAAACATATTAATCAGACTTTTTGTCTCCCCGGACGCAGCCGCCCCCCTGGGGCTGAAGCAGGGGGGGGATAAGAAGAGACGACTTTTTTAGACACAATTCGACGCCTTATTTGTAAACGCTGCTGCTAGCAAGAGTAAGAAAAAACATCAGGCTGATAAAGAAGTCAATTTGGCCCCCAAGAAGCTGAGGATGGGATCGCAAAGAAGCAGCCACACTTTCTTTGTTTACAAGTCATATCTCTGGTGGCTCCTAAAAAGCAGTCACATTTGATTCTGGAACAGAAGAGAGATTTGGAAGTTCTCCCTGGTGTCGAACTCCTAGAAGAGCTGGTTCGTCATCGCGGTCCTGCGACCCCTTGCTGAGGTGACAGATCAGAGGGAGGAAGTCCACATCCATGGCTTCGAGTGGGACCTGAACGCCATCTCCACGCGTGCGCAGTTCTTGCACTTTGTGAACGTAGTATTGGTGTGCTCGTACTCCTTGGGTGCTTTGTCCATGTGTGTGTGCGTGGCCGCACGTGCCAGGTGTTACGAGCTACTGCTGATACGTACAATGCGTCTACACACACACGAGTACTTCATACATGGAGCTGTACGAGTATTGACGACGAAGCGAGCAACTTTTTAGAGTCGAAGTCGTGATTGAAGCGTTTGAAGCCTCGAATGACAAACGAGTGAATTGGCCTGCGTTGTCTCTATGGCGAAGAAGAAGAAGAAGAAAAAAAAAGCTTTGGTCACGACGAATGCGCAAAAATGGGACGTGCAAAGGCTTGAAATATATTGTGGCTCTCTTTAAGTTCGGCATGCAGAGCAAGTTTCGCTACCTGATCAGTCCAGGGGAGTTTACTGACTGCTGCCGTCATTTTCATATCCAAGATTAATAGCGGAGTCGTCGAAGCCACAAAAGAAGCTCAATTGATGGTTGGTTCTCCAGCAACCTTTGGCACGTGACTGCTGCTCCATTAATTATCTCTTCGAGTTAAAAGGGGTGAGCGATCAGTGTGTGGGCTCAGCCACAACCAGTTTCCTCCAGACCCCTGGTTTGTCACGTCATGACATAAACAGAGCTTTCAAATCCTCCCACTTGCTATTGGATGACGAGGCAGAAAAAAAGAAGCTGCAATTTCCAAGGGCGAATTACTTGATGGCAGCCAGCTTCATTTGTGACCTGTGCACTTATGCTCAGAGTTGCCACGTTGTCCCACTACTGTAGGAAGACAGGGGGGGGGGGGATAGAACGTAAGCAAAAAGCAGAGGCGCTAATGGCACGATTGAAATCAAGAGGGTTTTTCCCCCTACTTCACCCTCCTCCCCCCTTCCATCATTCATCTTGCACTCGGGCTCATTCTTATTGTTATCCTTATTCGTAAATGGCTGCGGTGGAACGCCTACCCCCCCCCCTTCGACCTGGGATCATATCACAGGTAAGATGCAAAAAAAAGAGGGAAAAAATGTGTGGTGGAGCTGTCATGATGTCACATCTTAAGCTCTTAAGCAACTTGCTCCTATCTGTGGTATTTATAAGACTGACTAAGAGTGAAATCTTTGTCTCTCCATTTATCTAGTGGGGAAGAAACCTGAGCTGCGGAGCAAATTCGTAAAAGTTCCCTGGAGGAGGAGAAAAATGCATCAAATGGTTTCCATGCCTACTTAACAAAATTCAACGAGCTCAGAAATTAACACCTGAAGCTTTCATTAACCCATCAGCTACGGACTGAGCAACATTAATGTATGGGCACACACACACCAGGTAGTCTACAAGGAAATGAATTGTCAGGCCTCTCATCAGTCCATCGGCATATCATTCATCATGAAGCCGCCAGCCTGACTTATCTCTCGTCTGTCTCGCACGCACGCACGCCAGAACTGCACGCGCACACAAGCTCGTGAGTGCAGGGTTGCCACATTGTTCGGGGAATGAACCAGGCCACAGCGGAGTGAGACTTTATTTTACAAAGTGTGCGTCAATGCACAGCAGGCATCGCATGGAATATTTATTCACCGTCTGCCCGAACTGCGTGGGACAAATGTTTTCCGACTGGATCAACAACAGCCCCGTGGATGCAGCCTTGCCAGAGTTGGACAAAGGGAATCGTGAAGACCTTACAACACGGTGGAACTTTACAGGAGACACTTAAATACTGAGAAAGGGGGTGTCAGTAAAAAAAAACAACCTGTCGTTGCCACTGTCTTGGATAAGCCACCCATAAGTTGAATGCCGGTAAGTTTTGTGGCAACTCTGAACGTACGGTGACTGCCTCCGTCGTTTCTCTGATCGCTTCAAGTGAGAGAAAGAATTCCTATTAGAATTCAAGCAAACACTCGGGCTATTTGGTTTTCACTTGGCTCCCTTATGACGTGTGCTTCTGAGCGTGTTGTGGTAGAGTAACGCACTCACTGCACTGCACAAGTAGTAGTCGTGAAGGTGAGTGACAGTCAGTGAACTCAGGCCAAGAGAATGGCTGACCATTGAGGCATATTTCTCTGCAATACAATGAAGAGCTTGCATTCTTTTGGCTCAGGCAGGCACGTGAAGAAGAAGAAAAAAGGCCCAGCCTCAATGGGCATTTCTGAAATTTCAGAGGATCTTTTCTTCTTCTCAGAATTCAAAGGAGAGGAGAAATTTGGGTATTGAGGCAGCAATATGACGCCCACCTGTTTGAACCAGGTCGCTCACATTGTTTCTTACTCCCCACCAGCAGTAGAAGATCTTAAAGAGGAAAAATGACTGACCATATGTGCGGTGTTCCTGTTCTTCTCTGCCTCGACTGAGGAGACCTCCGGGCGTGGCACAGACGGCTTTTGCATTTGTCACCATATAATGTAGGGCGGGGAGCATTGGAGGGGGAGGGGAGGGGGGAGTGTTGAGATCGCCCGGCAGATATCGGCCCTGATCGTGCGGAGCAAATGACGTATGAACGGCAAAGAAGGAGCTTTATTTCATGCTCAGGGCCAACAAGTGTCCCATGGATACTGCTCATTCTTCACAGTGTCCTCGTGGGACACGTGTGAGGGGAACAAGTCGGTGGCCCGATTCCGTGACGTCTTAAAGGCCGCCTGTGATTGATTCTGCTTTACACCTGTAACATTTTGCCTGTGCGGGCATTTGGACGTTTCCGGAGCGTGCGCGACGTCCCAGGATTTGCTCCACTGATAAGCAATGGGTGACCACAAGACTCTCATGTTGCAAGTTCTGCACGTAGTAAAGCCATAGTAATTGATCAAGATTGATTTCCCCCAGCGTCAGGATGGCAAAAAAAAGCACACCAGAAACCTGGGCTGCAGAAGAAGGAAGAAACCTCATTTAGATCAGATCTGTTGTATAATACGTACGTAACTGCGGCATCGGGGACCCCTCTCGACGGGTTTTTGTCCTCATTTCTTGTACATGTGCGTGTGACACATCACATCTAACATACAGAGGGAGAACAATAGTGGTCGCGAAAAAAGGGAAGAATGACGCTTTGTCACGCAGTCGCCCAATAAGGAGCAGTAGCAATATGGGCCCCAATTAACGAGGTGTGTCCGAATGCAGCTTGACTTATTACTTGGACTTGCTCACTTACCTGAGTCACTCACTGACTGGCTCAGTTTGCTCGGCGCCTTTTGTCAATTGTCTCGCCAAAATGCCAGCAAAATGGATCCAGTTTGTTTTAGTTTGTTAGGTACGGAGCCTTGATCAGTAAATCACTCACTCATACTGATTTATTCACGAACTTAGTTCTTTTCTGACTTGTCCACTTGTAGTTGAGCATCAACCTCATATCTACACATACTTTTTCTCTAACTTAGTTGCTCTTTGACTCATTCACATGCTCACTTATACTTATTCCTTATCCATTCAGTTACTTCTTCTCTAACTTTGTTGCTGTCTGACTCATTCACATGCTCACTTATACTTATTCCTTATCCATTCAGTTACTTATTCTCTAACTTTGTTGTTGTCTGACTCATTCACATGCTCACTTATACTTATTCCTTATCCATTCAGTTACTTATTCTCTAACTCACTGGCTCATTGATTCAGTCACTTTCTTCTTGTGCTTACCTAATTATTCACTTTCTCACTTCTTTACTTAAGTACCTCTTAATGTACTCTTTCGACAAGTAGTGTTGTGACATTTCTATGAATAGCGAGGCTTCAACACTTTAAAATTTCAGCATTACGTGTCAAAATATCAACGTTTGACGCAAGTTGTATTGTAACAACATTTGTTGCTAACAAGCTCTTTTTTTTCAGGAAAGTCGCAATTTCTTGTCTCGCTTGTCTTGACTGAAGATATCGTCAAATTTTTCCTGCAATAACGATTATGAAGCTGGTGCGAGGAGGTTCTAGGGCTTGTACCAATACAGAGTTCTCTCAGGTCAATGTACGTACTTCAGTGGTGTAAGCCTGGCTTAAGATGCAATCTACGCGTGCTTTTTTCTCCGTTCACGCATGACTCTTTTGACTCGTGTCGTTTTTTTCTGCTGGTCGGAGGAGAAATCCAGAAGCTCCTTGAACAATACACCTCGGACCAACTGCTGAGAAACGCGACTGCGTCAGTGTGAAGACACAATATTTTGTACTCAGTTCGTAAGCGTCCAGGATGTTTTCACCGTCATATAATAACTAGGTTGCACCTCGGAACGAAATCAATTACTACAGTGGAGAATGGAAATAAGGTTTTCGACGCAGTAGTGACACGACTGCCAGCTACTTCGGCATGGGCGTAGTCCCTATGTACGGGGTGGCCCAGGTCAAGTGTTCAAGTTATAGAAAAGAGAAATCGAGGCTGCTTCACACATTCCAGACTTGTCTTGCTGATGTGCGTCGGATGCACTGAAAGTGACCTCTTTGGCCCGTGATCGCAGTCTAGAAACATTCAAAGTGTTGTTCCTGAGACTGTTCGAGGCCCTACAGGTCGTCGCTCTCAGCGAAAACGTATCATTTGACCGAAAAAGACACATTGACTCTCATTCGTACAAAATTACTTCACTTGTCCGGCCACCCTGTAACATATTTCGTTTAACAGGAGCCAACAAAGTGGCGAAAAGGAAGCCCACACGAATTGGCAGGGCAAAAAAAAGTTGACAATATGGATCAGATATGACAGACAACACGTCTTTCTCAGAAAATAGGTCGTTCCCCACCTCCCCGCCCAAATGGGTTCTTAAAAAAGGAAGAAAAATGTTTATATCCCCACAGCTCCTTAGGCCTTGAATGAGAACGAATGAGCGTGGGGAGGGGGAACAGGAGCTAGTAAATGAGCAAGTGAGTGAGTGAGCAAGTGAGTGAGTGAGCAAGTGGGTGAGTGAGCAAGTGGGTGAGTGAGCAAGTGAGTGAGTGAACAAGTGAGCAAGTGAGTGAACAAGTGAGCAAG
>JAAUXU010153037.1_pt1 | contig 15342 bp, 15 predicted proteins | sample 7278151 | NCBI WGS metagenome assembly JAAUXU01 (sample SAMN14350113, study PRJNA611818) | marine sediment metagenome | isolation source: surface marine sediment (1.8m) | place: French Polynesia: Moorea | collected 2018-08 | reverse complement strand
CCGCCCCGCCCCCTCCCCCCGCCCCGCCCTCCCCCCCGCCCCCGCCGGCGCCGCCCGGGGGCCGGGGCGGCGCCCCCCCCCAAACCTGTCTAGACTAGAGGTAGATCTGCAAAGTTGAGCCGACTCCGACTATGAAGAGGCAACCATTGACTGAGGCACGTGGAGCACCATGACGATCATCGCCTCACCAATATGTACACGATCGTCCTTCCTCGCAAACTCTTTTCTCTATTGTGGTTGCAGTGTTCTGTTATTTATATCTCCCCGTCTTATATAAGAGAGACCTTTTCGATCGCGCTGGAGATTTCTACTTTTGTTCTGGGATAGTTCTGCGCACCCTTGTTCTACCTACCCATCCATCATTTTTGGTCTGCATTTGCTTCTTCTTCCCTCTCTGGCTTGTTTCCGACAGGCTGAGAGCTCCAGCTTTGGAGGACTGAGGCAAACCTCCAGTGAAATTTTCAAACTGCGAAGCTTCCAAAATGCATTCAACATTGACGTGGTATGCACAGTGGAAGTAATAATACTGCAGACAGTACTTACGTACGGACCTAATACATGCACGAAGTGGGAATACGTAACGAGTTGCATGCATACGTGTATGAATGTGGGCTGTCTTTCTTATTCCAAGTCCACTAATCCAGGTGGAAAGAAAGTTATCGGCAGAACCTGAGCGTCCAGGCAGTTTCTTGTGTCAGGCATTGGCACATGATGCCAGCGGGTCAGACCATCATGTGGTCTGCATTACCCGCCCTTGGCCCTAAATTGAAATCCGAAGATGTTTCTCTCCATCGACGGCCTCAGCACAGTTTGGTATCATCATTAGCGTCCATTCTGACGCATCCCGCACAGATTGCGTCTGTTCAGTCACGATAATTGGAAGATTGACTTAATGAATGCGTTGGCGGTGCCGCAGCCGCCTTCCCCAAGGGCCGCCGGCCGCGTCGTCAGGCCTCGCCCTTTCTGCCCGCACCTGTCGCCCTGGTGTTGTTTGCACGTTAAGTTTTAATTATCTCTCATCAGTGCAGTCATCTCTTGTCGACCATGTCTTCATTGAAAATTTTGCTACTTACGTGGAAAGTACGTGTGTGTGAGTCTGTGGAGTACTTTCCACTGGGTGACAACGTACGTATGCTATCGTCTTTGTGCTGCTCCTGTCTTGTCAGGGCCCACTCGTCCTCCTCTCCGCACTTCTCTTTCGCCGCCGCCGACGCCTTCGTCGCTGTTGCGCAGAAAAGCGCGCGGGTGGAGCCTAATTTTGGATCTTCTTTCATTCTCGCGGCGTCTCGGAACCTCGCCGCCATCGCCGCCGACTCAGCGCAGCAGGATGCCGACAAAGGAATAACCTGTGGATTCTCTCGGTCCTTGGCCAACGGTGCTTCGACGCGCGATCGCCCGTTGGGCCATTGTCGCCGCCAACGAACCCCGTCAAGTTCGCTCTCGCCAGAGTAGAAAGAAGGGCCTTTCTTGCCACCGCTGCGGCGGCGGTGGTAGCGGTAGCGGCGGCGCCAGCGATGGCGGTAGCGACGGCGACGGCGGCGGTGGCGGCGACGGCGACGGCGACGGCCATGGCGATGGCGACGGCCACGGCGACGGCCACGGCGGCAGCGGCCACCTCGGCTGCTGCTGCTGTAACGGCGGCGGCGGCGGCGGCGGCGAGGAAGGGAGACTCTGAAACGCGGGCTCCTCTCTTTTTTTTTTCAGTTCGGTCCCGGCCGTCGGCATAGACACACGCGCGTGGCCTCCAACGACTGACTGAGTGGACAACATAGCCTTAGTTTGTTCAGCATTTTCTCTCACGACAAGGAAGAACAAAGAGTGTTTTTCACATCATTAGGCGCTACTGCTGTGGAGAAACATTGGGCCACCGCTAAGGAGAAAGATAGTGTTGTTTGCCGAATCCATCAATTTCTCTAAGACACATAGAAGAGGCGATTAGCATATTTGCTCAGAGTTATCAAGCTTATAGACGAGGCTCCCTCATCATCGGCGGCATTAAAGTCAAGAGAGGGGGAAGACGGCGCCTGCCCAAAAGTTGAGTAACAAAAACTACGACGGAGACAAACACTTTGTGACAGAAGAAGAAGAGCTCGATCGGTTTGGTTCAAACCGCGAGCATCTCCAGCGCAGCCACGACCCTCAGTTCTCCTCCTCCCTCGCCGCCCTCCCCCGGCCTCACCACGCTCAACTTCGGCGAGTTGGCGGGCCCGCCCTACTCCTCCACCGCGGGGGGCGGCGGCGGCGGAAGCGGCGGGAGCGGCGGAAGCGCCGGAGCCGGCGGTACCAATAACGGCAACGGCTCCGACACCGAGGCCGAGCAGGTGTCGAAACTGATGGAGTTGCAACAGCACCAGGCGACGGCCGGACTGACGGCCGCCGCCGGCTACGGGTCGCTCTACCGCGGCCCTTACAACCAGCCCGGAGACTCGCCAGGTGGATTCAACCGGGGACACTTGGGCGGATACCCATTTCCGCCCATGCCCGGACAAAACTCTTACCCCGGCTATCATCATCTAGGATATCCCGGCAGTCAGAGCCCTGGTAGAGACGGTAAGCCGAAACAGAAGACACAGCGGAAAAGAACGAACCAACCTTGTGCTTTATTGCGACCTCAGTTATAATAGGACGACAGCAATTAGTCGCTGCTCCAAGAAAATCTATGAGAGTAGCTCGCTCTACAGCCTGTTGATGCATCTCCCCTTGAAATAGAGATACAACGCGATAGAGATATGGACAAACAGTTGCGTTTTCTTATCTCAAAGCAATAACAAGGCGTTTGTTTTGACGTCAGGTCGTACATCTTTTTTTTCTGCGTTCCACTAGCTGTACGTAGTTGGCGGCAGGAGAAGACGAAGGTCGGTCGGGTACATGCGTGCATGACCCCCCTTGCCTCAGCCCACGAGCTACGATACGTTTGCAGCTGCTACAGTGAGTGTGCTGCTCTCGATAGTTGCCACTTTCATACAATTATAGTAATTTTGCCAATTATCCACTCCTTCTTGAGCAAGCTGTGAGTCTCTCTATAAAAGGCGACAAGAACAAACACTGCACATGCAGGCCGCAGAGCAACATCTTTTTGTACTGCAAGAAGTACTGCTCAATACACAACCAGGACTGTTTTGGACAAGCAAGTCTTCTTTTTAGTTTTTCCTCGTTTCTCTCTCAATTTTTTATTTTCCTTTTTCATTTTTTTTTGCTCTGAAAAGTACGTGAAGCGAGCCTTTTCAAAAGTTTCTGACAGCCGCTTCGCGATGACATCAGCCTCCTTGTTCCTCTTCGCTTCATCGCCGCAACAGCTCAGAAAAATACAGAGCTGGAAACGTAGTCAATGCCAGCAGCCCCCCCCCCCCTCCAAGGTGAGACACTCCGAAATAAGTGCTACATCATATCTCCTCACTACTCTGGAGCAGATAGAAGGAGACACTTTGTGACGTATCAACGACGAGCAAGGCTATTTGCCTTAGCTCTACATATTCCTGCTATCTCTGTAGAGTAATTAAAATATGAAGTGACGATAAAACTTACAAAAAAAATGCTCTGGCATTTCCGTGACAGCGTCGGGAGGAATTTTTTGCGCAAATAACCTAACACACGTACTTCGGCAGTCACCTGGCCCGAACAACGAAAGTCGCGTTTATCGCGGTAGTTACAAGACATGTTCGTGAACGCGGCCATTTCTCATGGCAGCACTGAGTGAGTGAGGGGAGGCACTTAATTCATTCTGCAGATGGATTTGATTTTCGCCCTATTTTGTTTCTCGTTACAAGCGTTGCTTGGTGCTGTTGCCACTGTTGGAGCTGACGGTGCTGCTGCCGTCGGCTTTCTTATCTCTCAGGAAAATATAATTTTTCACGTTTTGTTTCATTGCTGTTTGAGAAGAGAGAGAGAGAGACAAATATTCCAGCGCCGTCAGTTCACGCAAGATTACCATCGCACCTTCCAGAGTGCGTAGAGTAGTACACAATACATAGACATGCGTACGTGCTGCCACACACAATGTAAACACTATTTGAATCCCCCCCCCGCCTCACCACTCGCCATGAAGACAGGGGCTACAGCCAATGTTTTCAGCTTATATAAGCGTGTTAAAGGCACGTTCATAAGTGTGCCGTCTTAGAGGGGGGCAGCGAACGTCGCATGCAGTCCAAGATGTTCGCGGCCAAGGCGCAGCAGGCCGTGACAGCATTGAAAATGCAGGCATACATTGGTAGCGCGTGTGGGCATGCGTGCTGGGAACTCCAGAGCTGGAGATGTACGAATTGTAATTGCAGATTTCAGATCCAATGTCAAATTAAATATTTAGATTGGGCGAGCAACGTTAGGTTATTGGCGCAAAGTCAATGTCTTTTGTGTCCACGTAGGCTACTTGGCTTTGTTTAGGCGCCAACGTTTCCAACGCTCAGAAGCCTTTTACTTTGCTCCCTTGCTGTAGCAAGACCCCAAGCTTTTTGGCCACCACAGAATCGGCAATCGACATTACTACACTTACGCCACGTTCAAAAATGTAACTTTCTCCGACGTGCAGTAGTAGCATGCAGTAGGAAGTTTACAGTTCTCAGTCACGCTGCCATCGCGCGGTTTGCAAAATGAGAGATGCAACGACAACGCGTGAGCAAACCCTGTTGGAGACTCTGGTTCGCATAAAAGCACAAGGAGCGAGCGTCATTTTCAGAACCTTCACTCTGTGTGACAAATGCGACGCGTACGCGTTATCATCATGCGTACGTGCATTTGTTGATATTATTTATTACCATTGTTATCATATGAGAATGGTTCTACTGCATGTAGTTACGTATTATGTAGCTGAAAGAGCCTAGTTGCAAGATGTCGAAACTGGCATTTGCAGACGACATCAAGGAGAGCATCGAGAATGGCGAGCTGACACGGATCAACAGCAAGGGCAAGAAGATGCGCAAGCCAAGAACCATCTACTCGTCACTGCAAATCCAGCAACTGGAGCGCAGGTTCCAACGAACGCAGTACCTGGCCCTGCCAGAGCGAGCTGAGCTGGCAAGCACTTTGGGACTGACACAGACACAGGTAGGGATGGATTTGAAGAAGAGGAAGAACCATGGAAGAAGCCACACATGAAGACGTTCTTGGAGTTAAAAATGAGTCTGTGTAGCAAAGCAGTATGGTTAAAAAAAGCCCAAAACTCCCATGTAATTGTCTTGCCCTTGTCTGTCCTGACGCTGTCAGCTCTCCGTGCTCGATGCTCTCAATGCCAGCACCTTACCTCAATGGGGATCAACGTTTTGCCAAGAAGACTGACTCCAATGTAAAGTTTTCCCCCTTTCAAGGTGATCCCGTGACTGGCACCAACATCGAGCATGGAGAGCTGATCACCCGCATCAATGGCAAGGGCAAGAAGATCCGAAAGCCACGATCCATCTATTCCTCACTTCAAATACAACAGCTGGAGCGGAGGTTCCAGCGCACACAGTACCTGGCACTGCCAGAACGAGCAGAACTGGCAGCCAGCCTGGGCATTACACAGACTCAGGTAGAGTGACCAGACTTCATGTGTGGCTTTTTCCATTTCTTCCTCCATGATTCTTGTATCGCCAATTCCGATGTACGCGTTCGAAATGCCTGGTCCTCATACGTATGAGCGCTGCTCATCAGATCCATTCCAAACGTACGTATGTCCAAAGTACTATGAGAGAGCGTGTGTGCGTGCGCACGCGTATGTGTGTGTGTGTGTGAGAGGTGGATCATAATTACCCACCTCCTCCTCCTTGCGTCTCTAGTTGACTGTCAAGAGAGCCAACATAGAAGCAGCCACGTTTGGGAGAGCGAGAGAGGAGGGGGAATTAAGTCTCTCCTTGAATATTTGATGCCTTTTCCAAGCTGGTTTATTTATGAGCTCGCGGTCCTTTCGTCCTCGCCCCTTCACTTGTAGCGTAGAGAAATTTTGGCTTCTGAGAAGCCACGGGGGCGACAAAATTTTGGCCGTCGTCTACGAGAGGGAGCCTCTTCTAACTCTTGTGGCACGCAACAAAATGCAAACACGCCGGCGTCATTGCAGAAAAGAGGGAGAGAGAAAAAGTCAGCCCTCCCCTTTCATTGTGCATTGTTTTTCACCATTAGGTATCCGGTGTGACTGTTGCATTTATAGCTGTACGTACAGGTACTAGAGTGACGTCGGGATGACGTTGGTCCAATATTTGTTCTGCGGGACAGTCAATGCTTGGCAAGCAGCAGTATATCTTCTCTTAAAGAAATGGAACAACAATCCACCCCTGAGAAAAAAATTCGTTCGCACACAAAAACCCGTGAAATTCCCCGTCCATTCAAGCCTTTATGATCTTTTCTGAGGAGGAGGAGGCCAAAGTCTACTACACTCTGAGCGGCAGGACACACAATGGCGACCCTAGAGTCCATCTTTTTCCTCTTTCCTGTCACGAACTGAGAAAGAAAGAAAGAATTGTGGAAGAAAGAGGGCCATTGACAATAGCGCACGCCGTGGCACAGCTTGAGTGCTGTTATACTACTTGCAGTCCGCGCTATGTCTGGCACTGCACTCAGTATTAGTCCGCACTGCTGCTATCAGAACAAGCGGTCAGAAGTTGGCTGCTCCCTTTATGGTGCCACGACGACCTCCTACTCCTTGCCCTCTCCTCTATGTACTATTAATGGCTTCTGCAGCAGCAGCGCCACCACCACTAGCACCAGCGGCGGCGGCAGCGCCAGCGCCGGCACTAGCGTCAGCTCCAGCGCCAGCAGTTCCTATGGACACATCAATTGACTCTTTGTGATGGGTGACGGATTAATCCACTCTGCTCTTTCCAAGTTGGAGAGAGAAAATCTCCCCGGAAGGTCCCCTTAATGGAGAGACGACGACTTATGTCAAGCGCTTCCTGTGGAGTAGCAGCAGAAGCACCAGCGTCGTGTGAGGCAGAGGAAATTCTTTTCGCTACAATGAGGTTGAGTTAGTAGGACTCGTATGAGGAGTGCACAGACTGATTGGGCAAATTAAAGCGGGTTTGAGGGGGGCTCGAGTGCGTGTAAATTCACTGCGTGGGCGACATCGTGCTTGTCACCCCCAAGCCAGGGGTGTGACAGTCACAGTTATGCTTGTTCAGGTCCCGGACGACATCGCTCTACCTTTTCACGGGTAGCACGAACTGTTAATGGGCGTGCAGTCAAACAAATGGTTTTAGGATGTTCCATATTGGCCCCCCTTTTTTTGACTTCCACAATGAGTAATGCGGCACATTCGGGCAATTAAGACATGTTAGTCTTTGGCCGCAACAGCGCGTTAGACGTTCGCCGGGGTAGAATCTCCCCCCCAACCCCACCCACCCGCTTCATTTTTTCAGTCCAGCCAAGTATGTGTACTTCCACTCACTAGTACGTGCTTGGGTATTGTATTAGCTTTTCAAAATTCCCCTCACTTGCGCGCACAAATATGGAGCCAATCTTCCTCTCCTCCCTGTCCAAGTCGTGCCTTTGCAAGTGGACGTTTGGAAAAAGCAGTCACTGGCTGTCTACGCACAAAATTAATTGCCTTGTCATCGAAGTTATTATTTCGTTACAAAATGCGCGCCTTCAGTCCCAGAGAGTGCGAGGAAGAGAGGAAGGAGAGATTAAAAATTAGAGCGTCGAGGAGGGAAATCAATTTACAAGGGCTGCCACAGAGGGGGGGTTCATATTTCCCCAGTTTGTCACACATCGCCGGCGCGATCAGGTATTCGACTGGCTCATGGCGTCAGAGCTACGGCTTCACCTACGAAGATGCATAGTCTGGTCAGAGGAGACAAGGTGAGTCTCTGAGATCACCTACTCTCCGGGACAGTTGGGCCGGTTGGGACCACACTGAGAGGAGGGGAAGATGGCCAGAGCTGTCGATAGGAAGTCTCACCCCGCCCCCTCCTTCCCGTCAACAATGTGGGGCCCCCAAAATGAGCTTATTTAGTGAAACTTCAGTCGGTGCAGTACAAGGTGCCCTTGTGGAGTTGTAAAGGGTCCCCCCCCACACACACACCTCCCGCCCAACAGTTGGGTCTCCCAGGGGAGTGACCTCGGGTCCGGCCAGGAGGGTTGACCCAGAGACGATAAACAATGGCCAGTGCCCCGAAGGAGTGATTAGGACGTGTAGGAGTCCCGAATAACGCTGTAGCAAATGTACTGGAATTGACATGCCTCCGATATTCACTTCCTATCCTACGTTGCAAGTTTGATCAAATACTTCCTTCCTCTCCGTTTTAGCTCATGAGCTTGTAGCTGCCTTGAGTAAGAGTGTGTAGAGAAAAAGGGGGGCGAAAAACTTTGGCGGTGGCCAATCCGACCACAACCCGAGCTGCCGGCTGCTGCTGGCCGCCGACTCCACCAAAAACTTTTGACCGCTGCCGCCACAATGCATGCAAGGTCTGTCCGTGCGTGCGTGCGTGCGTGCGTGCGAGCGCGCGAGCGCTCGCGCAAACGAAGGCAGTGTATAAATCCCACTGGTGACTCGCGTGTTTGGACGTGGCCGCCACTCTCCTGAGCCTTGTTCGTGCAACAAGCATATGCGCGCGTGCGTCCATACGTGCGTGTGCGTGTGCATGCATAAAAAAGGACGCTGCTACTAAGACTACGATCAGCTACCATCCGCACAACCCCTATACATGAGCGCCCCTCACCGCAGCCTGATTACCCTGTGGTGAATATTCTGCGGATCAGGTTGCGTGCATTCGCAGCCGGGGAAAGAAAGGCGAGGGGAGCTCACATGCATTGCCCCGGTGTCCCAATAAGGCATGAATCATTGTAGCCGAGGAGGCCATTTAGCCGCACAAGAGAGGTGTTGATGGTAACAACAATTGCTCTTTAGTCAGAACATGATCACCTTCTCTTTTCTCCCCTATGGTGAAGTGTTTGCACTTCACCGCGGGGGTGGCGGGTGGTGAAAAATGGATTTTTTTCCCCCGCCTGCCTTGGGGAAAGGGACTCTGAAAGAAAGGAAGACGAAAGGGGGGGGAATCTGGAACCGTTCGTTCTGTGACGAAATCCGTGTGCTCTACTAAAAACCACCAAATGCACACTCAACTACTGACACAATTTGCTCAGAGAGATTTGGAGCGCACACAATTGGTATCGGCGACGTAGAATAACTGCTTCACGGGGCATCAACTTCGTCGTTGGTCCATCCATCTCTTTCTCTGGAGCTGATATCCGTGGCATTGTCTCGGCCGTATCCCAGAGCAAGCCCGGTCCATGAAATCGTGCGGCATAACAACTTGTTGCGCGCGGTCGCCAGTCTTGTCTGCTATCAGAAATCTCCGGTAATATACTCGTTTGCGTTGCCGTTCCGTAGCCCCTCAAGCAGAACGAGAGCGAGAGGGGTAACGATGTTACGTAATTTTCATCTGTCAACTTTTTGGATGTTTCCCCCCCTCCTCTCCGCCAAAAAGTCCCTGTTCGAGTGCGCAGAGTGGACACTTTGTGTAACACCTACTGGCCTACTCGTGCACGCACACTCAGATACTGGACAATTTGTCATTGCATTTGCGCAGATCAATCCATGCATTGACTCGGGTGTGCATGCATGTATGTGTTTCTGTAGGTAGGAAGGCGCGGCAGCTACCAGGGAGGCAAGAGAACCAACCTGGCTGCATCTTCCTGTAGTACATATTATATCACCATTGCGTACGTACCTACCTACGTACGTATAGGAGTATGTATGCACTACGAAGGGGCCGCGTGTGTTGTTTCGTCTGCTGCAGCGTGATTCTTCCATCCGTATCATCATCGCCTGTCGTTTCCATGTCGTGACTGAAAGGGAAGGAGGAGGAGCGGCAGCAACAGCCGCGATTTTGGTTTCCACGGGAGACTCTAGCATGTTTCTAGCAGCAACAACGTCAGCGGCCGGAAAGTGGTATAAAACAGAAGCCCCGCAGAAGAACAGTGCGCGCGCCTCCCTCGCCCCCCCCCCTCCACCTTCTCCATCGGCTGTTGTTGGGCAGCGACTGCCAACGACGACGACGGTATAAACCATATCGTAAATTGAAGTGTCTACACTCCGATTCCTCTACTGCGTTCAACTACTACCGCCAGCAGTAACCCCTGTTCACCTGCGATGCCTAAGGCGGCCATGTTCGGCCACCGGAGGGCTTGTCTCCTTGCCAGAGGGTTCATTGAGGGATCGAGAGAGAAAAAGTTTCTTTTTTCCTCGAGATAGGTAGAAAGGGTTGACCACAGCGATGGTCAGGCAGGCTGCAGCCGTCTTGTAAACGTGAGAGCGAGGAAGAGTATTTTTCTCCGAGGAAAAGAGAGAAAAGCATCAGGTCCAGAGAGCTAAGAGATCATCATCTCCTTCATGTTTTCCCCCAGCTGAATGATGGACTGTGCGACGCTTTTATGATCCGCCGGCGGCAGCAGCATAAATAGTCTGGCCCACACAGAAGGGGAGCTGAAGGCCTTTATGTATTCCTCTTCTCAGCGATGTCGTTGCGAGTCTTCCACCCCGGCCACACATTTACGATGATGCCTTTAATATATCATGTGTGAAAAGAGGAGGAAAAATCTAGCCTGGCAGTCGTTGTAGATGGCGTTTTAAACGTCCTCGCGATGGCTGAAGACACTTTCGTTCGTTGCGAACGTGTCCGACGTACGTATGGTGCATTACGCCTTCCCCGCCGTGGCGTACGTACTGTACTGTGCATATGCCAGCGCACTGGATCATCTCCGCAGGCTCATGTATTCTCTCAGATCATAAACTCTGTTCTTGCTGCTGCAATCAGTGGAGCGATTTAGGAAAGGAGGGGGAGGGAAGAAGAGGAAGGAAGAAAAAAAAGAAGGCCTCATGCATACTTATGCTCTGTGCTCTGCAATATGCGTGTACTTCATACGTACGTAGTAGGTACACTGGTGCAACCAGTCATTCGGATCGCTTCCCCGGGCGCGCGTGCGCGTGCAGCAGGAATCCATTGTGCAGCAGCTGATGGGAGGCAAGAAACAAGGATCAACTCTCAAGGATTTTGTGCCGCGAGCACTTTTGCCCCTCGTTTATGACAGTACTGCCTTGCCTTCATGTCTGCCGATGGCACTGGTGTAGTCGTACCGGAGTATTTCTTCTTTTCCCTCTTTCTCCGGCCCTTCCTTAACATTCGCCCAAGTGAGCCGCATAGGTGGTGGTGGAGGTGGGGGGGGGGGAAGTGCATGCATGTTACGCACTCGTTTTTGCCTTCACTAACGTGCGCTCTGGCTATTTGGCCATGCCACATAAGCGCTGTTCACCTATACGCAGTTTGTTCTGCTGGCCGCCGACAATGACTCCATTTTCCAGCCAATGCATCCTACCACTACAACGACGACGACGACGACTACCGCGTGTACTGCGTATGTACCTCTTGCTGTCATGTGAAAGAGAGAAAAAACTGGTGGCACAAAGCAGACGCTAACGAACGAGAGAGACAAAAATGAACCATAACAGAGCAGCGATGATGAAATAAGTTACTCCTTTCACGCAACACAAAGCAGCCAGACTCCCGCCGAGCATCCCCTTTCCATTGATATTGTTATTTATCCCAGCGGCAGCATGTGTGAGGTGATGAGAGCACAATGAGGAGGGGACACGGAAAAAGTCTCACGCGGTGAAACTGTGGCGGGCAATTATGAAATTCCCATGGATCCTTCAGACGCCTTAATATAGACCTACTACGCAAGAATAAAAGGGTACAACAATAATGCAATCGACTTTTTTCTTGCCCCCCCCCCTTCTGGAAGCTCCCCGGCTCCTTCATTGCTCACCACAGTAGCTCCCTCCTCGCCACCCCCGGCCGATCTCTTTTAATTTGCTATGAGACAAGTAATATATTAGGTTCTCTGCGGGAGATCCCTTGTCTGCCAGCGACTATTTAGCCCCTGCGCACGGATGGGCGACGGCTACAATGGAGGAGGCCCCCCTCATGTTTGGTCACCGCGGGGACTCGAACTGTAGACATTAGTTATGCTGTCTCTTCACTCCATGCCTGGGAGCTACTGGACGTCCTTCTTTCCTTTGTCACGTCGTTATTGGGGGACAAAAGATGGGTGAGGACGACAGATAAAAAGGGTGAAGAGGAACGAGGCAAATCGGTCAATTGTGCTCCCGATTAACAATGAAATACGCCAGCTTCTTTCTGCTTCTGCCGGTGCTGAGTGCTTCCATTACTTTCTCTTCTTCTTGGGCTACTTCTCTCAGCTTCCCCAATTAGGCGTCCTGACGCAGCGAAAAATTAACTTCTCCGCGGCCATAACTCCCATCATGCCAGAGGAGTCGAGTGCGGCGTGCACGGGGGGGAAATCAAAAAGGGGCGCGCGGTCGGGCCGACTCACCCAGACCAAGGCTAATCAGCTTACTTTGCATATCTCACATCAGGAGCAACTAACGAGTGTGGATCGACACACCAGGGCTTAGCACTTACCCGTTTCCCACGCCGCATTTACAGCTTATCGCACAGACCGATCACTTCCTTCCCCAGGAGAACGACGACGACGACGACGACGACAACGACGACGACGACTTAAACGCAATCTTCTTCTTTTCCCTTTTTTTCGCCGCCAATTATCGGAATCCCCCCTTTTAGCCCCGCTGCTGCTGCCTTCCCTCTTCTCCTCTTTTCGCCGTGACGTCATCTTCTGGTTCATTAAAAGGGAATCCCCCAATTTATCCAATTAGACCTAGTTGTGAATGGTGGCGACGGCGACGGCGGCGGCGACGGCGGCGGCGGCGGCGGCGGCGGCAACGGTGGTGAAGCAGGCCAGGCATAACGGCCGATAAAGGCCCGAAAAAAAAGTTTCATTTGCTGCTGAAGAAGAAAACGTGTTAGAGGAGAAGCTGCAATCAGCAGAGTGATTTAATGTCGCATCAGAGGTAGGCCTGATTTGCTCGAGGTAGGCCTGATTTGCTCGAGTCCTTAGCGGAAATCTGTGCTGTTGCCGGATGAAGGACGAGCTGGTGTTGCTGACTTGGTCGCTGCATGCAGAAAGTGGGGAAAAAAGTAGTTCTTCTCCTCGTGGAGGCCGCCAACGCCGCCATCGCCGCTATCGCCGCCGTCTTTTCTTGAGTTCTTTCTTTCTTCTCTCTCTTTTCTCTCCTGCGCACGCATGTTTGAGGCGGCGCCACCTCTTCTTCTTCTTTCTGTGCCCTTTCGATCGTTGGCTTGGCTGCTGCCGCCGCCGTCGTCGTCGCCGCCAACGCCGCCGCTGCCGCCGCTGCCGCCGCCGCCGCCTGTCGCCAGCACCAGCATCGGCACCGGCACCGGCACCAGCGGCAGCACCGGCCACAGCAAGGAGGGAGGGGGGAGTCCGGATTAGGTTGTAATTTTCTGCGCTGCCCCGTTTTTTGCACCGGTGAAGAAAAAGTAGGCTCTCTGTTCTCTCTGAGCGTTTTTCTCCTCAAAAAAGATTCTCTGATCAGCTGCTCCCCCTCCACTACCAGCTGCCTCTCTACGCACTGCTGCAGCAGTGAGTGGATAGTGTAATTATCACGTCCCGTCTTACGTAGCACAGGCCACCTTGGGGCATTTAACTGTACGCGTTATTATGGGGGGGCCTCAACGCAATCGCTCGATTCTGCTCCTCCTTCAGTGATAAAGCGCTGTGACATTAATAACGACGGCGTAAATTGCCTGCATTGTTTGGCTTGAAAAGTCGCTTTTAATGGGACACAAACACCTCGAATAAAGCGCCCTCAATCACAGCAAATATTTGCTTATCTCTCAGCGGCTGTATCCTCACTCAACACCTGCATGGACCCCTAACATGCCTCTGTACAATTACGTAACAGTTAAACACACTTGTCAGCCATGTAACACCTAGTATTTACCAAAGATATGTGGAGGCCGGGACTACAGGCAAAAATGAGAAAAAAAGGGGCATCCTTTTGCTCCACCGTGGTTTGTACACCTGTTAAGTTTCCTCTCCCTTCCCTCAACTTCGACGCTAGCGGAGGAATGACATATATATCGCCATTTTGTGGTTATCAATATCCGTGCCTGCTTCGCTCTGAGTAGCATAAAAACGCTTCCATTAGTTTCCGTCGCAGTCGCCGACACTGGAACAAAGCTCCGCTCCAGACGACTACGTATGTGAGGTTGGCGCGCAGCGCACCAGAGATTGCCTCCAGTACGTGGGCGAAGGAGGGAAAAAGTGCCGGTTCTTGTCCTCCTTCATGAGGTATAGCAAGATCAGGGGAGCGACTTCAGTCCCAGGATGAACAATGTTTATGGTCGGCCATTTCAGTGCGGTTTTTTTATACCGGGGAGACGTTACGAAATTTCTAGCGGAAGGGACGTTTTATTTGCCCAGGGATTCTGTCACCAGCGGAAATCTAGAAAGAGGACGGGGACTCCTGGCACCTTGAGGGGTTTCCCTCCCCAGGGCATTAAGTGTCTCCGTCGATGCAAACAACTCCACTGCAAATCTTCCTTACGCTGGTCGCACCTGCATTTGGTGCCCTGTACGAACGTGCCTAATGAAGCCGCGTGGCAATGACGCGTTCATGTGTGTAAGAGACACCCGAAGGCTTCACACAATACATAATAACGTTTCAGACAGAACAACGCACGCACGCACGCACGCACGCACGCACGCACGCACGCACGCACGCACGCACGCACGCACGCACGCACGCACGCACGAACAAGGCAAAGGCGTGTTATCGAGCGCCATTCGTTCGTAGTCCGGCCGATGTTGGCCGGACACTCCCTCCTCCATTTGTGCCGCTGTCCGCTCAATCATGCAACAGTGTTAGTACAATGCTCCACGGTTGTACAGTACAGTCGGGTGCAGCGCTGTGCTGCACGGCAGTCCTGAGCTGAGAAGACAAGTTCACGCGAAAGCAGTTGTACTGTGAAGCGCAAACTCGTTCAGCCCGGTCGGGCACTAGCCAGATGACGAGATTTGCACTCCACGCATTGGCACAGATCTCTTTCCAAGAGCTTTCGACTTCAACCGAACGCACTCAACGCTCACATTTTTGCTGGCTCACGCGATTTCGCATGAGACCCATGTGTCCCTTCCTTTTTTTTTCTTTCCCTCGGTCTCCACCATTCTACTGTTGTACGCGCACAGGAAGCGCTCGTCGTCTATGTACTGCGGCGGGTATGAATATTTTATCTCACAATACATTTACGACAGACGTGGCCCCGAGAAAATGTGCACACGCGTTAAGGAAGCGTTATCTACATGAAGAGAGGTTTTTACGACCAAATTTACAAGGAAGGGAGGTTTGATTTGTCAGGTTTTACAATCCTCCCCGAGCACATGTTAACTTATGCAAGGATGAGATCTTGGGGGGGGGGGGGGGGGGGGGGGGGGGGGGGGGGGGGGGGGGGGGGGGGGGGGGGGGGGGGGGGGGGGGGGGGGGGGGGGGGGGTG
>JAAUXU010074078.1_pt1 | contig 15348 bp, 16 predicted proteins | sample 7278151 | NCBI WGS metagenome assembly JAAUXU01 (sample SAMN14350113, study PRJNA611818) | marine sediment metagenome | isolation source: surface marine sediment (1.8m) | place: French Polynesia: Moorea | collected 2018-08 | reverse complement strand
GGCAGGAGCGGCTGTAGTGACGACCTCCAGGGCGATCATGAGCGTGTGTGTGGATGGCAAGTTTGAACACCATCAGTCCAGAGGTGGGAGACGCAGACAGACAGACGGACAGAGCTTAGCACTTCATGCTTTTTGCCATTCTTCCCACCCCGCAAAGTGGGCAGAGCGTCAGCGCCACTTTACTACTAAGGTTCTTCTCTGGCAACACAGTTATGGAGGTTATAGAAAGGTTATTGAGAAAGTTATTTGCCCTAAAACCATTACTTGATATCTGTATTTCTCTTCTCTATGTGCCATTAGGCAGAACACCAAAGATTCACTCAGACGCATTCCAATATTTCCAACATATTTGATCCACTCTGTCTGCATACATGTACACATGCATGCATGTGGTTTCCACTTTCAGTCTAGCCCATACACACAATGGGATGCAGGCAGCCAACGGAGACTTGCTGTATTGTTTTCCACCTTGAGTTGCAAATCATCTTAGTCCACCCTGTATCTCGGTATTTCTTGTACTAGGTGAACTGTGGATGCTCACCACTTGTCTTCAACATCATTGCCAAAGTCATGAGCCCATCCTGTATGGACTGGATGATGCATACTTCTCGGGGCGGAGTAGGGATGCTCACGACTCACCCGTCAACCCTTTTCCGGGTGTTACGAATCTCTCTGGTCCACCCTGTACGTGTGAGGAAGTCAACCAACACCATCTGGCGGGTGAAGCAGAAGCTCCATTGGAGAGAGATGGCACGACCACTCCGGCCCGGCAAATAGAAGTCTTAGACTGCTCAAGGTATCTTGTACAACCTCCTACTGCCTGCCTACGTCTGTTCCAAGTTGTCAGGCTCTGGATGTCTTTTCGAAGACGTCAAGCACCATGAACACGAACTGTAATTCTAACATATGTGTATCATAGACAGATGTTTGATTTGTCCAGAAAAAAGGATATTTAAAATACAAGTTGGTATTTTCTTAACACATGGCATATACACAGTCCAACGTGGTTAAGGGCACATTCTTTGGACAGAATTAAGTGTGCGTTTGATCGCAGTGTCTCTGTTGTATCCCGTGGAGTCCGGAACATGTGTAGAAAAAGGTGACAAGGGGATTCGAGCAGAGTACAGACTTTATTTTGGAGCGTGATATTTTTTGCTTCGCTATTCACTGGACTAAAGCGGTCCGGTGCTGCCACTCCTCATCATCACTATTTTCTCACTGTGATATTTCTTCACTAATGGCGCTATTTCCTCCTAATTTCCTCACTAATGGTACAATGGCACTAGTGACATCGCCTCAACCAGACATTTGCTCACTTTCCTCACCAGTTTTTTCGCTCCTCTTATCACATCTCAAATAGATGAATGACTACAATTGCTAGGGCTGAGTTGAGCTCAAGTGCAGTGAGTCCTCATAAGTCATGAATCAATGTTGCGTATGGTTGGAAAGATTCAGCTTTTGTAGTTATCATTTGTTACTTAAAAGATAGGTTTCATTTGTACAGTGTGCACCGCTTATAAGGGAACTGGATGAAACGGCGCCCCACCTACAAGGGCAGAATCTCTGGAACCGAACCACTTCTCATCTGTCCTAATTTCAACAGTCATGATTCATATGAGAAAGATATTTTTCGTTCAAAATCGTTCAAAATTTGCTCGTCGGGCAGTTTTGCTCACTCCTCTGAATAATTATTTACGTGGTTTACACTGTATTTCAATACATTTTTGCTCCAGTTCCCCCTGATGTCCAGCGTCCGGCGCGTCTCCTGTGCCTTTAGGAGTCTATGACGCACCGATCGATGAATCACTGACGGGGGGAGAGAAAAGTCTGCTGTTGTAGCAGCAGCAGCAGCAGCGGCAGCAGCAGCTCCTCAGTTGACAGAGAAGTAGGTTTGGTAGCACTGCTCCTCCTCCTCCTTCTCCTCATAGGACCTCTGGCAGGCGGCCTCGTCGTTCTCCGGCTGGTCAGTGGTGTCCACCAGTATCTCCGCGCCCTCCAGCGGCATCTGTCTGACGCAGTTCTAGAAGAAGCTCTCCTCGTCCAAGCCGCAGCCATGGCTCTTAAGACTCTGGTCGGAGACAGTGAGTCAAGTCCCAGACATGTTTAGAGGCAGCAGCTTTCTCCTCCTCCAGGGCCTCGCCTTTCTTTGGGGTCACGTGAGAGCTGGCTTAAGCAAAGGCTCCATCCCAGACCTCGACTGTTGTCCCCTCTCTTAGGCCAGCATCCGCGGCTCCTCCAGCATGTTGGAGGACGAGCGCTCATTGACCGCCGACACCTTGGTGTTGTCAATGAGCTGCTTGCTATGTTCACTGATGACGTAGAGCCCGATGCACTCATGTTAGAACGCAGGTAGTTGGACTGCTTACCTGTGGTTGACACCTTTCACTTGTAACGGTGGTAACTTCTTCATCCAAATTCATGCAGACTCGGAGTTGGTCATGGCCTGATATTTTGCCGAATGGGAAGAAAAGGACCTAGCGTAACCTAGAAAAAAGAAAACCTCAGTATCTCAACCCCTGCATGAGCCTAAGTGGCCTAAACCTAATCTAAATCTAATTAACTTCATTAGCATAACCTAACTTTTAAGCAAACTTTAACGTTAGACAACTAGGACGGCAGCAGCCCCGCTTCCTCCGAAGGGCACCCTGGCCACTTCTTCTGCCTTAGAGATGACTGCCAAGCCAAAATCAAGCCAAGCCATTGACTCTTCGAGCGAAGGGTCCCAGCTTGGACCCATTGTAATATCTCTTTTTTTTCAGAAATTATGAATGAAGTCATTCGGGCGACAGTGAAGAATCACAACAAACAGCCCAACAAGCTAGAATGGCGCGTCCTGATCGTCGACAACCAGTCCATGAGGATGGTGTCCGCGTGCACCAAGATGCAGAACTTGTCCGCCGAGGGAATCACCAGTGAGTCGCAAGCCCGGAGAGCCTCACGATCTTCCTGAACCATCACGATCATGACTGACAAGGTGTACTTCTTCTTGTCCGTAGTTGTCGAGACGATCGAAAAGCGGCGCGAGCCGTTGCCGGCCATGGAGGCCATCTACCTGATCACGCCGAGCGAGAAGAGCGTCAAGTGTCTGATGATGGACTTCCAGTCCCAGCACAGGACGCAGTACAGAGCTGCACACGTGTACTTTACTGAAGGTAAGAAGAAGCACTGATGTTAGCGTGACACACATGATTTCACAGGAATGATTTTTCAAGTTTCCCTTCAGTTCTCATTCAGTTCTCATCGTTGATTTCGTTTATGTAGCCTGCCCAGATGATCTGTTCAGCTCAATGAGCAAGAACAACACCCTGATTAAGTGCACAAAGACCTTCAAGGAGATCAACATGTCATTCATCCCCCTAGAGAGCCAGGTACATTTGAAATTGATTCACAGGGGTCCAGGTCTAGCGTTTATGCTTCTGTTGTCCTTTTCTGTCTCATCCCTCACTAACTTTTATCTACAGATGGGCATTTGCTGGCAATGAAAACATGACATCAGACATGTGGGCAATACAAAATTGCGAAAATATAGGCAAAATATGGAACTGAAATGTACGCAAAGATGATGCATTAGACTTGGCAGAGTATGCTTTAAAATTGCTACTTGGTTGCTGCAGTACCAAAGTTGAGAATCTGGCACTCTTGCAGAGTCATCTCATCCAAGTATTGTGTAAGACTTAGCAGATGCCAAAGAGTGCCAAAGTTCGTTGCCGTGACCAGTTAAATTGTGCAAAACCTGCCTGTTAGAACGCCCCCTGGTCTGTTTCCTCCGCCACCAGCATCTGCCCATCCTCATGCTATCCCTGCTCGGTGGAAGAGTTGGCCAGGTTCTGTGTTATGTTTGTGGGCTCTCTGGCTCTTCTCTGCTTTGACCTGCTCGGGGATCATGACAAGGGCGTTGACGTTGGCGTCTGTTCAAGGGTGTCTTCTTCTGTTCTGTCTGAAAATTGTCACATATTGAGAATGAGTCATGTTTAACGCTTGTAACCGTCGGCCCCAATTTTTAGCCTGCCGCGAAGACCTTTTTAACCAGATCTGTAAAGGAATTGTGGCCAAGTTCATAAAGACCTTGAAGGAAATAAACATTGCCTTCACCCCGTACGAGCGACAGGTTTGTGCCTCAATGTTGTACTTCTTATATCAAAGCAAGCGAGAAAGAAGCCACACAATTTTGCACCTTCTCCAAAGAATGAGCAGCTTTTCTTGACCGATGCATGCACACGCACCTTGAACACTGATCCGTGAACGATTGTGGCAGTTTCGACTGGAGAGTCTGACACTGCTGCAGCTGCTACTTTTATGAGTGTCTTGGCACCCTTGACCAATGCGATGGGAACGCTGACCGAAACACATACAGTAGAGCCTCGATGTAGTGGAGACTTCGTCATCATCTTTTTACTGAATGAATGGTCTCGACTTAGTAAAGTTAGTCCAAATTCAAGTTCCATTTGATTAACAATGTTGATTTTTCTCTTTCTGACCTCCTCAGTTAACAAAGTTTGCACTTTTAAATGAGTCTTCATTCATTACAGGAGAAACAAATTCGTAAAGAAATAAATTAGAAAAGCTATTAATCATAGATCAACTCAGTTACATTCAGTACAACAAAATTACGTAAGAGGAGCAACAAAATGGTTACACTCAGGGTGGAATTAAGAAAGTCATCATCATAGTCATTGTCATCGTAGTTATCCTCGTCATGGACGAGAGAAGGCTGCGGCTCCCTAGGCCAAGAAATGGAGGAGAGTCACTGATAATTATTTAAGAATGCTTCACTGCGCCCAGTCTATTTTGTGATAACGCCATCACTGTTGATGCTTCTCGATCTCAATAGACTCTGGATTTAGTAAACTTTTGAAGCTTACTTTGCCTAGTCGAGGTTCTACTATTTATGTGAAGTGATCTCGCCTGGATGAATTAAACTCCGGCATCTGCAGTGCAACCTATGGATGATTGACTTATGAGCTTGTGAAATGCCGAACTAACTGACTGATTGACTAACTAAGCTTGAGTATGATGCTCATTCTTCTTTTCTCTCCTTCCTCTCTCCTCACCCCACTCAAACACGCACCGTCAAATTTGTGCAAAAATTTGCACGCGAATCAATAAAGTGTGCCCTGAGGATCGCTTCAAGGAGATCTGCAACTCCTTGGCCGCAAAGAGGATCAAGACTCTCAAAGAGATAAACATTGCCTTCACTCCCTACGAGGCACAGGTGGGCAAATTTTCCCTGGAGTTCTCAGAGGAGCGTCTGTCTGTAATATCTATCGACCTATCTGTCCATCTATCTAAAAGTACATCTATATACTTGCTGTCATGACTTGAAAATGTAGTTAGAACTGGCACGTGTGACCACTTTTCCAGCATGCTGCTTGTACTGTACGTTCTAAAGTTCTTCAACAACTGTCTTGACAAGAATATTTCTCTAGCTCTTGTCCAACCCTTTAGGTGTTTTCTCTGGATCGCCCAGAGGCGTTCCAGTTCGTCTACAACCAGCACAAGGCGGCCTTGAAGGCGGCGGAGCTCGAGAAGATGGCGGAGCAGATTGCGACCCTGTGCTCCACGCTCGGAGAATATCCATCCATCAGATACAGGGCGTGAGTGCAAAGGTTTTAGCGTGTTATTGAGGATTCCTTTTACATCAGTTTGTCGATGAGGACATCGGCATCCACGCATGGCTCATTCAGAATGGCCCTGATCCAGTTGGAGTGCTGGGAGACCCTGGTGTAGACACTAGCGAAGCCTGGCTCCGCGCACCAGTCAAGTTAGCAGCTAACAGTTGAAAGTGTACGGTATGAACTATATACGACTGTCTGGCCAAGTAGCACTTTCAAGTAAAATCCGAAAGAGGGCGTAAAGGCTTTGCCCAATTGAGCGTTTGAAGCTTGACGGCAATTCTTGACTTTACTATTTCAATGATTACAGGCCTCATAGCTCTGTAGCGAGTGTTGAAGTGCCATTTCAGTCTATTTAGCCAGGCAGCCCAGCTGTGTTGTTAGCGTGAAATGGAGTCCCATTACACAACCCGCACCCAGTGCAAAAGAAAGTCATGTAAACTCAAGTCAAAAATGAACTTGTATCCGAATGAGACGATGCCGATCTGGAACCATCTCGAGATTGGCAAGTTGGCTCCATCCTCTGGAGATGGGAAGGAACGCATCATGGGACCATCAGAACCACCTTCCAATGACTCTTTCAAGAGAACAAGTTGCTGCAGGTGTTGCTGCAACGTCTCTATACCTTGACAAGCACTTCTGTTCTCCACCTCATCCATGGCGTGCAACATGCCCTCGGTAATGGAGACACTGTTGAAGTCGGCGTAGGTGCCAGCGCAGATGTTGGCGCACAGAGACTTCGATAAGACTTACGTACATTATCAATATCCTCTTAAAGGTTTGACCTAGGCACTGTTGATGGTTCCGTGGTAGGTATCTTGAGGGAGGAGCACGTCAGAAGTGGCACCCCTGAAGCTGGTCGTACCTCACCCGGCCACTATCGGGGTTTGACCAAATCGTGCACCCCGAGGCGGACCTGTACGTAATAGAATACTTTATCCACGCTCTCGAACTGATCCCATTCTACTGCGTCAGTCACCCACGGTCGTGAGGTCGGTTCTGACGACGCAGTGCGCGGCCGTGAAGCTGCCACTGCACAAGTATCTTGTCTAGTGAAGTCCTACACATACTACGGGGAGGAGGCGGACATGATTCAAACGCGTTGTACGTACGCAATTTCGGCACTAGCCCAGAGCTGCCACCCATGGATAGATGCCAACCTGAGCCGGTCGGCCCATGAACGATCCTGTGCTCGGTAAACTTGCTGTTGCAGTCGAAGATGGCCTAACGCATCCTACAAGTCATTGGTGCTTCTCTGGGGCTACTATTTACTTGGCATCTCCATGGGATCCATCAGAGTTTGCACTAGTGTCGTAATTGTAGTCGTCGAAGTTGTTGTTGCGGTACTCGTCGTCGTTGACTTACTTTTTATGCCAACAGTCGTCAAGTCCAATATAAATAGTTGCAATCCTTTTCCTGATTCTATCGTATGACCAAAAATTAGAAGGGATGGGACGAGCCTGACTTTGGTCCAAGCCGAAACTGACCTTGGTCTCGCGCAAGGGCGCTTTCATTGTAGACTTGGAGTGTGTCTCCACTCTGACGCCCAAAAAATCCTGTGAGCCAGATATGAAAAGCTTTGGCCTGGCTTGAACACAGCCCTCGTGTAATGGTTGGTGCTGTTGTTCTTGTAGGCTCTTTCATATTTGACGTGTTCCTTGTTGCAGTGACTACGAGAACAATGTCGAATTCGCCCAGATGGTCCAGCAGAAGCTGGACGCGTACAAGGCGGATGAGCCGACCATGGGCGAGGGCTCGGAGAAAGCCAAATCGCAGCTCCTGATCCTTGACCGTGGATTCGACACCGTGTCGACTCTTCTTCATGAGCTAACCTTCCAGGCCATGACCTACGACTTGTTGCCCATCGAGAACGATGTCTACAAGTACAGTCAAACAAAAAGAAAGCATTGTCCTTAATTCAAGTGACGACAACGACTGTCCTCAGGTACGAGGCGTCCGAGGGCGTGACAAAGGAGGTGCTCCTGGACGAAAATGACGATCTCTGGGTGGAGATGAGACACCAGCACATCGCCATCGTGTCCCAGAATGTAACGAAGAAGTTGAAGAAGTTCAACCAGGAGAAACGCATCCAGAGCGACGGCAAGAACATGCGCGATTTGTCCCAGATGATCAAGAAGATGCCGCAGCACCAGAAGGAGCTCGCCAAGTTCAGCACGCACCTTCACTTGGCCGAGGAGTGCATGAAGTGTTATCAGGTTGGTTCAGTTATCACCATGTTGTTACATAGCTTCAGCCAGTTGGCATAACTGTTATGACCCTCAGGGATACGTGGACAAGCTGTGCAAGGTTGAGCAGGACCTTGCAACTGGAAAGGATCCAGAGGGAGAGCGGATTCGTGATCACATGCGCAGCATTGTACCCATCCTGCTTGAGGAGAAGGTCAAGAATAAGGACAAGATCAGAATCATCCTACTCTACATCCTCTCCAAGAACGGTATTGGGATTGGTTTCCGCACTGATACCATCATTTTGACCTGATTTATATCATTGCAGTTGCACTATATGCAGCGTTTCCCATGATAACCTGCCAGATCAATAGAGTAGCTATGATATTTATGTGATTACTTCATTAGGATGTTATTTTTATTCTATGACTGGCTGCAGGGATCACGGAGGAGAACTTCACAAAGCTGATCCAGCACGCTCAGATCGAGGACAGGGAGATGATCACCAACCTGGCCAACTTGGGGTGCAACGTCATTGTTGACGTAAGTGTTCATTTTGGTCTATGGATTCCAAACCCAACAGAAATTCTTTCATCTTTTTTCTTTTAGGGGAATCGCCGCAAATTTTGGCAGATCCGCCAAAAGGATCGCTTAAACGAACAGACCTATCAGGTACGTGTGTCAAACTAAGAAAGAACTCTCCTTCACGAGTCTGACCTGCTTGGTATTCTCCTCCTCTACGTAGATGAGCCGCTGGACGCCCGTGATCAAGGACATCATGGAGGACTGTATCGACGACAAGTTGGATAACTCACACTTTCCCTTCCTTGGGGGCCAGAGGCAGGCTAGCGCGTTCAAGGGCGGGCCCGGGCCCACCAGGTACAGCACTCTCATGGATGTCTCTGTAGTTGCACCCCCAACAGCACGGTAGTGTTAGAAGTCGTACGTGCACCGCGCCAGATTGCACAGTCCGAGGACAGATTCATGTTCTTCTTGTTGGTGGTGGCGGCGGGGTCAGTCTTCAACTTGCTTTTCTCCAGGCCACTTCGATTCAGGAAGTCCCAGAAGAAACAGCAACAGCAGGGCAACAACAGTTCAGACCACCTGATCACTGCCCTAGTGGACAATTGTATCAATTATTCGGGGGCAAAGAGGTGAAGGATTCACTTGGGTTGTCAAAACTAAGCTTGCTTGCCTGACTTACAGCTCATCTCCCATAGCTTCAACTGCAGGTGTCGACACTAAGTATATCGTGTGAGGCAAAAAATTAGGTGCACCAGAGATTTAGTTGGACAAACCATTTCCCAAAGTAACCTGTTCGCTTCCTATCTCAATCTCGAGTGAAGGTTCTTGAGGTTCAGATTGGCCAACACCCAGGGGAAACCCTCATGGGGTCTACAGTTTTGAATACCATGGCCAAAGCAACTACTGCTGGCAACTACCAATGTAAGTTCAATTGGACTAGGGATGCATCTGGATTGACTTTCGACCAAGAGTCAGATCAGGTTTTGGCTACGCCAAGACAGACTCCCCGGTTCACTATTTGTGATTGAACTTTGGGTGGTCCAAGCAAAATTTTATCCTGAATTTACAAGGTTTGCGTAGCATTTAAGCCAGTTTTTAGGTACGGCTGGTATCTTTTGAGCAACTCTTTGTTTCAATACTTTCTCACTCATAGAGGACCCTGACAGTATTTGATACTTGACTTTACCCAACCTAACTAACATTTATACTCTGATTCGGGCCCAGATCTGACCCTGATTATTCGATCCGACGCACATCCCTAGTCCGAGGTTTAATTGCTCCTTGTCGGGTTCAATCGAGTGGGTAACTGCAGCAACGACCCCGAGAACTGCATCCTTGTCGAGGCTGCTCGGGGTGGGCCCCTAAGCCAAGAACGTTCTCATTGTTGGGCGACGTCTTGGACGAGCTTTATTTTATCCAGAACAACAGCAAACCCGCGTCACTCATGAGATTGGGACCATTTTCCAGCGCCACCCTGTCGAGGTGGACACTTTTTTTGACTCACACGATACTTGACTTGGGTGTCTTTTTCTCTAACACTGTACAGGTTGCGTCATAATATACCAAATGTATTAACAGCACGTGGAAGAAGATAGAAAGCTGATGCTTGATGCTTAAACGTCTCTCGGTATGACTTATTCATTGTTGAATAACAAATGACGATAGTTTCTGTTATTGTCGCTAGCGCTCGCTATGGCCAGTGGCACAAGGACAAGAAGGAGACGAGCCAGAAGAACGTGCCCAGACTGATTGTATTCATCTTGGGCGGCGCTACCTTCTCCGAGCTCAGGACCGCCTACGAGGTGACCAACGACAAGAAGAACTGGGAAGTCATCATCGGTGAGTGCGGACGACGTTTGACTGAGTCGCTCCAGACTCACACGTCGTCACCCAGCTTCTCCTTTGCATCATCTTGGATGTCTTCTCACACACGCCGTCTCTGTACCTTCTCTGGTGGCTCACACGTCCTCATAAACACTCCTCTTTTTCTGCCTTTGCATCCTTTTAGGTGGTTCACACGTCCTCACACCCTCAGAGTTCCTGGACCAGGTGAAGAAGCTGAGCGACGAGAACACAGCAGACCCCAGCGATGAGTAAAAAGCAAGAAAAAACACAAGAAAAAAGTCAAAAAAATCTTGTTCTTGTAAACAGGAGAAATAGATGCACTTCGTATTTTTAGCGTTATATAATCTCCATTCCAATTGCATAATGTTTTCTGCTATTTCATACTGCGTTGATAGTTTGAACTCGCTTGAAAAAGATTTTCCTTTTCTCTTAGTCTCTCATTGATCCTTGAATGATAGAAGAAGCAGCTGAGTGAATGAGCGAGTGATGAACAAATCTCTCTCTCTCTCTCAACCTATGATTGTTTGCTAGATTCAGACAAGAGTGAAACTCATTTTTTAAAACAAAAACCACCAAAATTTTTGGTCTTGTTTCGTCAGCCTTCTTCTAACATCCCTGCGATTGTTCTAGTCATCATTCATGCAACGCCCTGTTGTAGTATGTTTAGAAAAAGTTAAAAAAAAGATTTTTCCCCACCAGGCAAAAGGAAATCTGTGTAAATACCGTAGATGCAAAGTGTAAAGAAATGCATTCCCTCATACCATGGACGGGTATAGAAGACAAGAAACTTTGCATTGTAGAAGTGAAGTTCTCTGGCCAAGGTACTTTGAACTTGCTCCTCTTACTTACTTCTCTTGGTGTGTAACAAACTTCACTTCTCTAAACCTGGTGTTTTATATACATGAAGCTTTTAGCAAAGTCTGTTGGTCAAAGAATTTCTACTCCGAAGTCAAGAAATGAAAAAAAAAAGTTGCATACCAAAACCAGGTTGTTTGGAATGGGCTGTTCGTTGTTTTTCCTTTTTTTTCTTGCAGCCAACGTATGACAACTGTTACAACAAAGTCATATTTAATAATCACCCTCACACAGGTAGCGCATGCTATTGTATCAGTAGGCATAGCTATGACACCCTTATCATCTTGTAATTATTATGTTCCCACGTACTGCTAGAATCTGATGTATACAAAGCTTCTTGGTATCATCATGTAGTATGACTCCTCAGTCTTATTATGCTACCCATGGGATTAGTGACTTCTCTGCAGCTGTCGTGCTGCACTGAACAAAGGCCACATTTACTAGCAATTATGTATACATAATTCAGTCACTGTTAGTTCCAGGGATGAGTGAATAAACAGTTTCAACTTTACAGGTGTAACGCGATCCTTCAATATGTGTACTTTAATGTAACTAAGGTTATATTGTGTAAAGGACTTAGAATTGGCAGCCCAGGGGGCCTTGGGTTGTGTCCGACCTCCCGGGTCAACGTCCACTGAGCTTCACACACAGTATTTCCTTTAACATAGGTTCTTCTTTCATATAAGCCCCTGCTGCGTTCTGCAACCCTAACTCGAGCAACTCCCCTAGCACAAACAACACCCCGGATTTTTTTTGGCATAGATTAACCCTAGCCCACTTCTGTAATTGCCCGAAAAGAGCAAGAAAGTCTCTGCGTACAGAGTTGAGCCCCCAAACCCCAGCAGTTCTTAGTTGATAAGAGTCATAGCATGCAACAAAGTATAGTTCGACGAAGAACAGCATGAATCGTTGCTCTGGTCTAAACCATAAGCGATGCATCTCATATAAGCAGGGGGGGGGGGCGGCAGAGATCCCATCCGATTCGGACAAGAACGGGATGGATCATACAGAGCGCTCCGGATTATTGGCCCACTTCGGACTCACCTCAACCTAGATGCTCAGCCCACAATGTATACGAATGCTGAACTCACCCTGCACAGTACGTGGCTCTGACTACACAAGTCAACGTGTCGCGAGTGATTTCTCCACACGCATTGGGCAACCCCCTGGCAAGAGACGAGCGGGGCGCTGTCGAGTGCCCAGACAGACACGTCGGCATCAGAAGTGGTAGCCGCGGACATTCGGGGCCCCTGCGACTTTCACCTGCTCGCCCAGTTCCAACGGCGCCTCCCTGGAGTTCATTTCCACACGGTCCCCTGGCCAGTGTTCAGGGGGCAGTGAGAGACGAAGGAGGCCTTCTGGCACATGTTCGAGTCCAGAACATTCAAGTTGGCGGGGCCCACGTTGACAAATGGTGCCAGTTGCCCATGATCGTACAGGGCTGCAACAGTCCGCTCCTCCTCACACACATCTGCATGACGACGTTGGGAAAGTCAGACGAGCTGATTGTTGAGCTCGGAGCTTAGAGCTCTAGGGATGGCTTCAGGCTGTCGAAGCAACTTGAGCTCAAATCCCTCTGCTGGACACAATCCACTACGCACAGTAGTGATGGGCTGACAGATCATGCTGGTCGGTGGTCGGCCAATTAACCGGAGATTAGTCCAATTAACCAGCGAATTCGGCTACAGAACATTCTGTTTGGACCATTTAGCTGGCTGCCCAAACAATCCCAGGGCCAATAACACTGTTCTAGAACAGCTGCATTACGTAGAGTGACAATGCACTCTCCAGCGTTATGATGTGGATTTTTTTTTTTGGGGGGGGGACCTCAAAATCACTACTGAATCACTAAAAGCCCGGACTTGAGTCATTCCTAATCCGATTGAGGGCTGAGTCAAATGCAACACTAGCAATTACCGAAGGTACAGTTTGCTTTCTTGAGTTTTGACTCCTTTCTAAGAGTTTTTCGTTCAAAAGAAGCAGTGAAGAAAACAAAGTTGGCGAACGTCAGGATCTGAATCTGACAAAACAATCTAGCTTTTTTTTCTTTTACATTGTACGACCGTACCTGATGTTGCTTTATTGCAAGTCAGTCTTGGTGAACCATGCGGCGCTCATCGTGATGTCCTCCGCCTCTGCCATGATGCAGCGGTTGTGCTCGCTGGCCAGACAACACGTGGAAGACGACGGCACAAAGATCATCATGCTGAGGATGTCCTGAGCAGAGCAACAGCACTACAAAGCGTCTTTCTCGTAAGTGACCAGTGCTAAAAGCTCTTACTTAACGTTGCCCAACTTAACTTGTCCTAACCTAACTGAACCTAAGTTAGACAAACGATATGAAGTAAAATGGCGCGCCTCTTTCCGTAGGATTTGTTATAATCAGGGTTGCCAGCCAGTCAGAGGAAAGTTGTGGCAGGTCCAGAATTTGCCTGAGGAGCATCTGGAACTTGCTCGGTGGGACCTCCGTCTTGACTGTGGCCACCCCCTGGCCCCAGAAGTCGAGCCCTGACCCCGAGGACGGCGATTTGGTGATTGGACCGTGCATTAATAAAAAAAATGGTGAAAAGAGGCCGAAATTCCTAAGCCTTTTTGTTGAGGCATTTGGGTCAACAAAAAAGTCTGCCCGCGTCTTGAAAAGTGAAGAAATGGTTGGAATCTGGGACGCTTCAAAAGATTGAAGAAGGAAAAGTGGTTCGAACAACTGCGCTGAGAGAGAAAAGGAGAAAAAGTGGGGAATTTTTAGCCATCTTGAAGACAGAAAAGTTAGACTGAAACGGCTTGACTGCTCTGAAGCCTCTCCAGATTTTGGAGGAGCCAAAATGCCAAAATGGTCTTCTTGAGCTAATCAAGAAGAGGAGTTGGCACTAGACTTTCTTTTAACCCTTTTTTTTGTTTTGTTTTCTTGCTGGCAACCACGAAAAGAGCGCCTAGAAGTTGCATCCAGCGCTGGAAAAGTGGTCCGAGTGCAACTAACTATCGATCTGCACTTGGCCTTGCTAAAGCTGGCCTTGATTTTCGTTTCTCTTTGACTTGGTCGCGTGGGCCTTGGGCCTGCTAAGGAGGAGGCAGCGGTTCTATTGGCACTCTCAGTCTTGCCAATGATGTTGCTTTGGCCAATCGTGCCACTATTCTTGGTCAAAATTGTGAAAATATGCTTCATATCTCTGTTCTAGTTGCAAAGGCCCCACCTACCAGGTGTCTCAAAGAAAGTGTAGCACTCAGTCCTTTGCTGGGCAGATCTTACCTTTTTCTTTTTCAGTCTTTCTTACGTCACAACTATTCATCGAACTCATTGACCCCCTATAATGCCTGGAGGACCTTTTGATGGCCACCCTGTCCTTCGTCCTCTGGTGTCTCTGGCGGCTACGATCCAACATTGGCTGCTTCAGGCCTGACTGCGAAAATATAAGCTGCTGAGCTCTATTTGACATTGTTTCTCCAGTGGTGCACAAGCCTATTTATACAATGTATACACTGGGGCCCCGCAGATAATCCCTGCTGCTCCCTCCGTGCTAATCTCTGTACCTCCAGAGGTTAATTCCTCCAGGGTTTTTTCTCTCCTTTCTACAAGCTCTAATTCTCGGCTCTTTTGCAACACAGAGTTATCTTGCACTTCCTCTTCCGGGACCGGGACAGCTAGGGAATGCACAGCACAAGAAGTACAGTGGAAGCGTGATTTAAGCCTTGATGAAGCCCCCGTCTCCCCTCCTGGCACGGTTGAGGGCAGTCACCAACTTTGGGCCCATTTCGGACATGATTTGATCTGACACAGGGTGTCAAAATGGTGTTTCCACTGTTCGCTCCATGCGTCTGGAATGTCTGGAAGCATCGGGAGCAAAGTCCTGAGCTGAGCAACCTTCCTCCATGTACTGATTTTGTTTTACTGCTACTAGGAAGCATCTGCATGTAAGCAGTTAAGCCAATGAGCACGTCCGGATTTAGCAGCAACTTTTTGGCAACTTTTCCAAAATGTTGGGTAATAAAAACGGCGAGAAGAAGTGGTCACTTGCCAACATCAAGTGACGCGATTTCACTACGTACCCAAAAACAACTTCTTTGCGAAGATTTAAAACCCTTTTGGTGATCTCACTTGAGCAAGATCTTGGTGCCCAAGGACAGGAAAAGGCATCTCGGGCACCTCTGGCCGGACATGAGCTGCTCATGTCCGGGCCAATTGCTCACAAGGGGCCGGATCCCCGAGCATCCGGATTATGCTAACACACCGAAACTTGAGGGCCGACAAAAGTAAAAAGAAACGTGGTTGGGGGGGGGGGGGAGGAAGTGGAGAAATTGTTCGTATCCGGTTTCCACTGTGAAGAGCT
>JAAUXU010057528.1_pt1 | contig 15348 bp, 9 predicted proteins | sample 7278151 | NCBI WGS metagenome assembly JAAUXU01 (sample SAMN14350113, study PRJNA611818) | marine sediment metagenome | isolation source: surface marine sediment (1.8m) | place: French Polynesia: Moorea | collected 2018-08 | reverse complement strand
CTCATGTCTTCAGTTGCCAACTCACTCCAGACGTGCTGTTGGCAACACTGGGGGAAGTGTTGTCATGACCTCACCTTCTACTTGAGCGCCAAATAAACGGAAAGTTGTTTCTGCCAATCCGTGCTCAAAAAGTTGCGACATAATTTGTCATTGTTGTGCTTTTACTGTACAAGCCCTTGCCTCCGTTACCCCCCCCCCCCCTGCCTGTCCGAGTAGTTTCCCGAGCACTTTTTTGCACCTGTTTGCCATTGCCAGCCAAAAGAAAAACCTCTTTTTCCTCTGTCAGGGCCAGAGAAAAAATGGGAAACAGCACATGGTCCCTGGATTGAGGCATTGGTCGGTCATGCCTCCTCTCGGCCAAAAAGAAAGTTGCTTATTGCGCATGCGCAATCATCATCATTCCGAATTATAATTAGCAATTTTCTCTCCTTCTCTGTCGTTGGAGAAGAAAGATTTCTCTCTAAAGAGTACGTTGGCAGGCATAGCCCGGAGAGCGCAAAAAAGAAGGCTGGTCTGGCAGGGCTTGTGGACTATCTCTTCTTCATCTACCTCGGTAAATGCAGCTTTCAAGGCGCCGTCTGAAAGATTCTGGAAAATTATCAGCCAAAGAAAACCATCATCATCATCATAGAGGAGAAATTCTCTTTCAAGACGTCCATCAAACTGGCGCACGCGCGGAAAAGGCAATAATAAACTTGATAGTCTTACTTTACCCCTTTTTTTTGGTCTCTGCCTACCGAATAACGCACAGACGGTCTAACGGCAACTGCAACTGCCTCTCTCATATCGTGATTTCTTCTCCTTCCTTCTCGTAAGTGCGTACACAAGTATTATTTGCGGTTACTTTGTGTTTTTGGTCTTAACTTTTTTCTCCTTCCTGCTTCGTAGACAGGCAGGCTGAGCAATCACTGTTCAGGGAATCATTATTTATGCGCGGATTCCGTGTCTCAAGACGATAAAGCAAAAGTTGTGCTTGCACAAGAAGAAAATTTGTGCGCACTCATCTTGATCATCTCTCGAGCTGCACCCGTTTATTGGATTGGCCTTGAAGGGGGAAAAAATACACAGACTCACTTTCTGCCGGCTCCAATCATGGACAGCTTTTCCAGCCGCGTCAGGTGGCAACCCTGGGCATGTGAAGTCAAGGGTTGACACTTCTGCCGTTTGCCCACAGGCGTCTAAAGTCACCAACCGCAAGTGTGGCACTCTGCACGTCACGAATGATCCATCGCGATGTCGTCTACACCAATCCCTTGGTACTCCCTGTCCGGATCTTTGACGCGTCCCCGGGTGGGTCTGGCCAGCACCTGTCTGGCACCTTGGACAGCTCGGGAATCACCCAACCCTAGATGAGCCAGGTAACGCGGGACTGGGATGCTAATTGCTGACAAGACAGTCAACCCGTTGCACCTGTCTGTAGGCGTGACCACAGAAAGTACAGCCCGGAGTAACTGTCCAGTGGTGCTGTTGGAATGTTTCGTCACGCCACCAACAAGTGTCTCTCTCTCTTGTCTCCTTTGTCTCTCTCCTGACGTTCAGTAGCAGAGCCAAACTTTGTTGCCAATGAACGCTCGAGATGCTCAAGTGCACAGTCGAGACCCATGAGTGCCCAAAAAATGGGGCTCGTGGCGACGACTGGCGATGGCAGTGAAATCTCCTGTCGGAAATTTTCTCCCTCCTCACGCGTTCTCTCTCTCTCTCTCTGCCCAAAAGATTCGCTCGTTCCTTTAAATTATAGGCATGCAAGAGGAGAGCGAGTCTAATTGCTTTAGCGCGCCGCCCCAAAACTTTTTTGGGTCATCCCTGATCGTCATCATCATCATCATCATCATCATTTGGCGAAGTCAGTTTGGCAACGGCCAGAAGAGATCGAAAGTGAAGAGATTAATCACTTTCGGCTTCAGGTGATCGAGAGCTCTTGACTCAACGTTAGGTTTTGAGCGCTTAAAAATCTCGCGGTTGCGCCGTACAGGGGTGTCCACGATCAATGCGTAGAGCGGTTTCGAGCATCAAAAAGGTTTTATTGTCATTGCAAAATGAAATCGAATTCGAACAAAATATGCTTCAAGTGCAAATTTGTGGCGCACTCCAGGTCGAGTTCATAGAAAGATTAGTTTTATACAGCCCATGTGCACGATATTTTGCTCAAAACGCACGATATTTTGCTCAAAACGAAGAGAGGCAGTTCGTCAGTCAGTTATTTCTCCGCTGCAATGAATCTAAGACTGTACGATACTCGAGTGCGGGATGGAGGATCGACGCATCGAGCATCGCATCGCCAAAATAAATGTATCGTCGTGGATACTCACTAGAAAATATACTTTTCTCCTTTCTCCTTAGTGTTCCAGACCTGAATTACATCACTACTTCATATGATGATTGTTTTCTCTGAGTCAACTCGTTTTGCCACGGGGGGGGGGCGGCCCCCGATACCGAAAAGTTTGCAAATATCCACTAGAAACATAAAAAATCACCATATATTGGCACTTTTCTGAAGAATTGTACCTCACTCTTCCAATTATTAATTTCTCATTTGATATCAGTGCCATACGGTACATGAAAAACATATCGAATATAAAATTTCCTACATTCTTTTGCCCCCCACAAATAAATATTTTATAGGTACTAGGTACGAGGGAACATCTGTAGGCACCTAAAAACTTTACACAGGAATTCTGGGACACACTGTAGTTAGTTCGTCCGAATAATCAAAGCCAGCTCAAAGTATTGAAGTGCCGCTACTTTGCCACAAACTTTGCTTTAGTATCCCATGCAATGCGATAGCTTTGGCGATAAAAGACTCGATGTTTCTGGGCGGCGACGCTATCAAGTATCGAGTGATACGTAGGGAAAAGATCGCGAGTCGGCGATGCGATCGAATATTCTTCAATATGGCACATTCTTGAAGAAATCCGCCCAAGGAAAAAGTGTAGACATTCGAAGACAACTGAAACAGCAAAAACTTGATCGACAAGAGTGTCTATGCCCAGGTGTGCTCGCGTGCGCCTGCCCGACCGTGTGTGACGGGAGCAAGAACAAAAAGGGCATAAGCGGCAATTAGCCCCAGGTTAACAACCTGTCTCTCTTTCTATCATTCTATCGTCAAGATGTATTTTCAGGCCTGATTGGCTCTCTTGGCCGGCATCACTGTGAGAAGTAGGCAAAAATGAAGAAGTCACTTGAAGAAAAGAATAATATTCTCTCATCTTTGCGCTGTCAGAGTAGTGAGAGAAACTATGGCCTGGATTCGCACACGTTAAAATGAAAGAGAGAGAAAGGAAAGAATGAAAGAGGAGAGACAATGGATGAAGTGGAGAGATAGAAACTGAAGCGAGGAGTCACGCTTCTTTTTTTTAAGTCCATCCCCTTTTTTCCATCTCAAAGCTGTGTGCACAGTACAGGGTGGACTTGGAGCATGAGTTGCGAATTTCCGGAGTCACACCCTGTACGCAGTTTGGGTGTTCACGGATTCTTCATCCGCTGCCTGCACTAAAAGACGCAGCACGCAACAACTGCATGCAGGAGGTCGGCTACAGGAGCTTGGAGGTAAGTGTTCAGGCGGAATCCGCACTTGTCATCATCTGCAACACCCTGTACACCTCTTGATGCAGTTTTTGCATCTTTTCCTTTGTGGAAGAAGATCGTTTTGCGTCCAGTCAAGACATACATATTCATGCATTTTCTGCTATATTGAGCTGTATTGGAGTCCCCCCCCCCAAGAAAAAAGGGGGAAATGTTTTCATAGATGTTGTGACACTCACGATGCCACGACCGAGGAGGTTCTTGCTAATGAAACATCATGATTGCTCTGCACGATAACAGCTGATTGTGAAAGCCATGACAGCTCTGTTTTCCTACCTGCTGGCAGCCCTTCTGGTAGCGCATGAAGATGGGCGCGACGCTCTCGCCCTCATCCTTGGTGTGCTGCTGCTGCTGCTGCTGCTGCTGCTTGGCCGCGGACTGCGGCGTCTGAGGCTGCGGCTGCAGCGGGGACTTCTTGGTCAGGTCCTTCCTGATCTGTGTGTACTGGAATAGGCATTCCTTGTCTAGTTCGATCCGCTGCTGCAAGATGCCGAGCAACACCTCGAGGCTGGTGTTCTCCAGCGTCGGCTCCACCACGTTAAGAAGGGTCTTGTTCTTGATCAGTCTCTCTTGGATCTCGGTTGACTTGAGCGAGAGCTGACGCTGATGTGACTGAGCCACCGGGGCGTTAGACTTGCCCGAACGGTTGTCGCGCAACAGACTGAGGGCCTCGAGCTGCTGGATACCCTCCGTGTATGTCTTCTGGGCCTTCTCGAACTCCAACTTGAGGGCGGCGTGGAGATTCATGAGTTGCTCGTCTGAAGTGCCCACCAGTCCGTGCTTGCCAAGACCCTCAACAGCCTTGGTGAGCGTCCGCCGTCGCTCCGCCACCAACCTCCTGAGTCTAGGCTCCGCCGCCAACAGCACCGAGAGCAGCCGCTTACAGCTGGAGATGAACGGACCGCAGAACTCCCACCGCATCTGTCCTGCGGCGAGTCTTCTGCCGTCGTCCTGGCCGGCGAAAAACTTGACAAGTTGCCAAACGACAGCCTCTGGTCGAAGACTCTCTGCTCTGCCACCCAGCAGCTCCTGGGAGAAGCACGGGCGATTGCCGGCCGCCATGAACAACTTGGCGTAGAGCGCCTCGAGGATGGGCAGTGAGTGTGGCATGGACTCGACGAAGACGTCTGCCGGCAGCTGCGGCAACATCGCCCTGAACGTGTTGAACGACAGTCTGCGCATAAAAGCTGCGGCCTCGCGGTGCTCGCCGCGCTCGTACAGGACGAGGATGCGTTGCAGCGCCTGTCGAGGAGACGCCTCCTGCAGTCCCATGGCCGTGGCCACGCTGTGAGAGTCCGGACGCCTCAGGTCCTCATAGTTGGACGCCCCAGCCAAGCGGAAGTGGGCCGGCAGAGGCCGCCGCTGGTGACCGGAAGAGACAACTGGCGGCAGCGGCGGCCTCTTGAGCGCGGCCGGGGGGAGCGGTGGCGGCGCTTGGTACTGATACGTCGGACCTCCGCCGTTGGGTAACAGTTCTTGTTGATATCGCGGTTGTTGTTGCTGTTGGGCGTTGCTGCCAGTGCTGATGACCGAGGGGGGAGGCGCTTGCGGTGGAAGAGGCGGGGGAGGCATCATCAGGATCCCTTTTCGAGGCAATGGGGGCGCCGGAGGACGCGCAGGCACACTCGGAGGGATGTAATATCTGTCCAAACGACTCATGATGAAGGATTGGTTCAGGGAAGCGGTGGAAGTGATCACGATTGAGTTGCTTCTTGTTGCTCAGATCAGTCGCTTGGATGCGTCATTTGTCGCACGAATTCAGAAAAGCTACTTCTTTCTTATACTGGTGAGTTGAAGTCTGCATGCGTCACCTCCTAGCCCATATTTTCTTAAGCGTACACTGACACAGTCTGCAATATGTGCACCATGAGAACTGTGTTGCTACACGACCAGTGGGGAGTGCGTCTGCAGCAGCCACACAAAGGACAACAACGTGTGCGACGTCCTCGGTGTCTTGACCAAGCACGGCGACAGTTAGCACACAGACGGAGATCTGAACGCCTGAAAGTTCAGAAAGCCACTGAATTGAGAAGAGGCAGTGTGTAGCAGCAGGGGCTGCTGCTACACACGGGACGAGGAGCGCGCCCGCCTGAACACGCCAGCCACTGAGGGCGCGCACTTGGGGGAGAAGTGTAGCAGACGAGGAAAAGAGTTTCTTTTCCTTTTTTTTTGCCCAGCAATTCTTTTGTGGACCGGAATGATCCTTCAGGAAAGGACATTTTCCGAATTCTTCATTCAGGGGAGGCCAGAGATGTCTGCTGACACGGAGTGGAGGAAATTGCTCATGCTGTTGCTGCTCCTCACACTGAGCTTGGCGTTGACTGTATGTGTCACATTTAGAGCAGTCAAAACAGTTGCACTATTGTTATTTGAACATGAGAAGTCGTGACTGAGGATGCGGACAGCAATTTTTTCTCTGTGCATCGATCTTTGGCTATTTTGTAACCAGAGAGAAAGAGCCAGAACTGCCAGGCTCAGGAATCTCACCGATCGATGCAACTTTTGGCTAATAACATATTTGTCGTCGTCGTCGTCGTCGTCGTCGTCCGAGAGCGCATTCGTCTCTCTCCACTTGGTCAAAGTCTTCAAGGGCATCTTCATGGACTACCCACTTTTCACATGAGGAACCATTTCTGACTCACCCTGTATCTTTGCATGCTCCTGACATAGGCAGCCCCACCTCCGTGGCCAGAAAACTCATGTCTTATAGCGTCAGTACACGATAGTTAATGAGGATTATGGACGAAATTGACCCGCCCCTAAAGCTAGCAGATTTCTCCGCATGCCAGAAACTTCCTCGTAAAAAGCTGACCAACCCAAAAATGTTCTCTGTGCGCAGAGAGAGTCCGAAATTGCCATTGTCTTCTTCCTCCGGCGTCTCCTCCATAAGAGCCAACCCCATCAGACAAGTGACTGTGTTGAGTTGCTCCCAGAAATGGTCTTGGACTGTATAGAGGGAACCAGGTTGGTACAGTACAGGGGAGACTCAGGAGAATTTGCACACTCATTCTGGACAAGAAGAAAACATCATTCACGTTGATGCCTGAGACCTCCTCGTTCGCCACCTTGTTAATCAAGAGGTTCGATCTACACTTTTGGGGGCCACTGGAAAAGAAACAAAGATAACAAATACTGCAGGAATGTTTATGGCCAAGCATGGACGTCAAAAGTAGCAGCTGTTTCAGAATTCTTTGAGCCGCATGCACTTGAGACGATGCAGTTTAAAAAAACGGCGTTCAACCCTTCATAAAACCTTTTCATGGGCAGCATTTTTTTATTTTACTCAAATTACTACAGGGGATGCGAGAGAGAGAGAGAGAGGAGAGCCCAGAAGTTCGACTCAATCAAGTTCTGGCAATCACATCTGGAGTTGCCATTTAGGGTTTTCATAATTGGAACCCAGGGAGTCCCGTTTTGGGGGAACCCTCCAGAAAAGGTAAATACTATGTAAGAAGGTACAGTGTGAAACAGATACAGTAAAGCCCGCATATTCGCGTCACTGGATGTGCGCATCTGCTACTGGCATGTATCAAGAGCCCGCTAACGGTATCAAATCACCCAGTCACTACTTAAAATGTCACCAAAGTCAGAAAAAGGGCAGCAGCCGCTTGCTGGCATGCACCACATTTTGGCTTGAGATCGAGCAAAAAGCGGGCCCGACCTGTCAGCTTTTGCGATTTTCACTGTTTTGCTATTGCAAACCTTTGGTGATGGCGTCGGAGAAAAAAGCGTAATGTCAATCTGGAAGGAAAAGGACCCTTTGGGAGCTTCAGTCAATGAAAAACTTGACCCAGGCCAGAATTGGTCGTTAGTTCTCTATCATGTCCAAGATTCTTATCTGTCAGACAACTTGTGAACCCAATTCATAGGAATTTTGAAGCAATTTCTGTGCATCAAAATGCAAGGTCTCAAATGATGCGCAGCAGGATATTTTTGCTGGCTAATGGCATGAAATTGCTCATCTAAGTAGCATCTGATTGTGAAATGGTGAAAGAAAAATACTATCTGAGTTTGATCACGTCACTTGGGCTATTTTTTTAAAACGGTGTTCAACCCCCTACTCTAACACACAGCCCCCAAAAGCACCTGACTTGCAAAGTATTCTCGAACGTCCGATTGGCAAGGATTCTCCATTTATGAACTTCACCTTGGAAAGTCTGTCGTCACCCAACCACTTGCTGACAGTTGACACAAACCCACTCGACCAAACATTGGCGTAAGGATCAATTATTTGCCAACCTTGGACGCTATGATGGTTAGAAAATCTGCAGATGTTATGAGGGTTGAACTTTCATTGGGAAGGGGGGGGGGACGACAATAACAAGTCAGCTCCAGTCCTTCAAAGTAGCAGGAAGCAAAAGAAAGAAGAGGCATGACGAAATTTTGGGGAGAAATAGTTGCGGGTGAACGGCGTGACTTCGTTAGGGTAATGATACGTGGGTGGGTGACAAAAGTACCTTGAGGAGAAAAAGAGTTGACCAATGTGTGTCTGAAACTGAAGCTGTATCTACAGGGTGTCCCCAAAGCCATGACTGGCACGACTTTTCTCTCTCTCTCTTCCCTCGTGATCATATTTCAGTCTTCAACAATTTCTCATCAGCTGAGCAGAACTTAGTCCAGGGTGTCGCAAAAAAGTCATGATGTCACCAGCGCTTTTGGAGGTGCTTCCCAAAGGGATCAGACGAGAGTTATGCTTCTTCACAGCATCTATTGTATGCTAACACATTGACAAGATGAGATTGCCAATGGCTGGCCCAAACTGCCCCCCAAAGTCATGTCACTGAGAGTCTTTGCACTCACTTTCATTGCATGCTTTAGCTGCATTTCTGCGGTGAAAATAGTTGCTCACTGCATTGATGGCAAGATCAGATCCTGAACTTGACACGACTTTTTGGACCTTCCCCCTGAGCATACAGGAGAACACAAAAGTAGAGCAAATCTAACGTCTCCAATATTGGAGGTAATAATAGAACACACAGTAAGTAGTACAAACACCAAAGCCTGTATTCAAAAGTACCGATGTCACACATGTGGACGATGAGTGAAGTGGCAAAGTTTCCTGTCTGTCAACTGGATCGGATCGTGGACGAAAATGCACGTGACATCAAGCCATTTGACAAGAAAGAACCCACTAAGTAGCAATTCGAGCCTTTTGTACATACAGACACACAGGTACCCGCATTGTTATTGCACTTGATATTTGCTGCTGTTCATGCTCCTTAACCCCAAGATTTGATCCATCAAAAAGAACCTCATTGTGTGCGTATGTGCAAAATATGAGGAAGAAAAGAACTCTGCTATTCCATCTGTCAGGCTGAAATTGTCACCTTTGCTCATAGGGTAACATCTTGCATTACATCCATTGCAAATTGGTGTCCTTTTCACAGTCAATGTCACCTATCACTTTTTTGAGGCTGCTGCTGCATGTGACGTTGTCGTCGTGGTCGTCGTCGTCGCTGACGAATTGCATTCAGAAGACTTGAGCAAGTCGTGCTCATGCAAAGAGGAGGAGCACACACTGACTGACTTCATTTGGGGCGTCCACCAACATCATCTGCGTGTCCGAGGACGTCCTCCTGACTCTCACCATGGCCAGGGGAAGGTTGAGAAGACACAATTGCTAAGTCAACTTAACCTTGAGGCTTCTTATCAGTTAACTAAGTGGCAACTGAATGAAGCAGAAGGCTTTTGCGTGCATCCCAGGAGGTGCGGCATAATGAAGACTTTTCTTCGTGGAAGCAAATTTCACTCAAAATTGCAACAAAACATACGTGTCAACTTCATGAGTCTCGTCACAACAAAAAGGCTAATTGATTCGACATTTTTTGGCCTACGAAGGCTCAATGTATTACTGTACACTACAGGGTGGGCAACAACTGCTGCAAACATTGGGGGTAGACGTTGCTCATTCTGGCCGTAGACAAAATTCAAGTCCTATGTGGTGATGGAGTGCGAGGTCATCAAGGCCAGCTGCAGACTGCCATTAGGTCCACTTTCTCAAGGGGAAAATATTTTCAAGTCACCAAGTTCACTACTTCGGTCACCAAACTAATAGTTCACCTTAGCTTAGCTAGAATAGGTTGGCTTAGCCAAGCTTCAGTTAGGTTTAGTTTAAATGCGTTTATTTGACTACTTGCACTAGTAACAGAAATACTAATCTTCGTGATGATGAAAATAGTGCCTTTTCCTTGATGTACGCACACCATTGAGTAATGTCAACATCTATCCTAAAAGGCATCGTCAGGCGAAACTTGTTGGACATCCTGTATGTCTAAAGCGTTCTCGAATGTGATGGTGTCGTGGATTGGCCATACTTTTACAGATACTCTTTCTAGAAAGAGCTTCATAGTACATGATGATTGGGAAAGTAGAGCTTTACTCCAAAAAGTCCCAATCGTGTGTGCGCGCGCTGTATGTCACGCCAGATCTCTTCAATTCTGCTAAGTCACTTGTTATTAGCAAAAGAAGTCCTCATATTTTATTTTATACCAGAAACCGGGTCAAGACTGCCCCTGATATTCTGAAGACTTCACACACCGTGCATCACAGACGTGCGTATGACAAGAAGTGCCGTAAAAAAGTACGCAGACTAAATTTGTACGTACGAGTACTGTGAGGAGACGAAGGAGAGCTTATCAGAGCGAAAAGCCAGAAGTACAGGGTGTTGGAAAAGTCAAAGCCAACCGCGATTTTCCCCATTTGGTTCACTATGACTACACATGCACAAGCACCCTCGGATGCCTCGGGGCTTGAAGATGGGGTTGCCACTCTGTGCAGCGTCGAGAAAACATCCATTATTCGGGTGCCACACCCTGTAATGTGCGGAAAGACTTGCACTTTTGGACGCCCTGTACTTCTGTTGCAGTCACATCCCGTATCCCTTTGTACGCACTTGTGTAGTGTACACCTTATAATTCGATACCCACGCCCCCTCTTTTTTTTTTTTCACGCGGCGAGACTTTTCACTCTCTTTCTCTTTCTTTCGAATGAGCTAGGGATGAACTCGAGTCCAGCTTGACTCCAGCTGTCGTCCTTTGGCTGTTTGGTTGAAGTTCAGGAAGGTTTCGGGGTAGAAATATTCACTGGAAACTTTTGTCAACTCAAACTGTACGACTGCATTGGTGAAGCGAAAATGTGATTGACTTGATCAGACACACGTGCACAGTGCATTGTTGATCTGGCAACTTGTACACCTGAAACTTTCCTGGAGTTGCCCGACAATTTTTGCAGCTCGAGCTTGACTCGACCCGAGGCTTTGGGCTCGCTATCCATCCCTATGCTTGAGCGAGATGGGGCAAGTTTTTAATTTTTTTCTTGGCAAGCGATAGGAGGAAGAAGAAGAAAAATGCAGAGTTTGTTGTTGCATGAAGAAAAAAACCATACGTTGAAAGTGAGATAAAAAGAGGAGCTCGAATCTGTACCTTGTACGTACCTGGAGCAATTTTTTCTCAGACTCTGCTTGTTGCGACGCAAACACGAAATAATGTGTAATTTGTCAAGAACGTTTGTTTGTTTGACGAAGGGCTGACATTTTATGCTTTGACGATGTGTTGGGTATTTTGACAAACAATTTCGGAAGTATACTGGGAATAAACGTAAGCGAAAAATCCGATCCTCTGGTCGTCGAGTGTGTTCTAGTCTAAATCTACACCTGCTTTAAAAGACAAATTGACTGAGGACAAACTTGAAAAGCGTAGTTATGATTGCTTGAGACTGAGATTTAATCAACGGCTTCAACTTTACTGCTGTGTTTTTCTGACAAAAGACGTGGTCATTATTGTCTCAGAAAATAACACAAAATTGCCATAATTTGGTTACGATATTGACCTAAAATAACGACTCCCTACTTATCGTTAAAACCAAGCGCGCCCTTTATATTAAAGAAAAATCTTTTTTTCCCCACACCGAGGCAAGCAACCTGTCCATTCATCACGGCGGCGGCGTTCGCGGCCGGGTCCGAGTTGGGGCCCCCGGGAGTGAGCGTCGGGCAACGTTGAAAAGGCCTGGCAATCCCTCACTTTTGGCGGCCGCAGAGTGGTAAAAATTAAAGAAAAAAGAAAAGAAACGTGCGTATGCTAATGTTCACGACACTTTTGCCGCTGACCTTGAAAAATTTTCTACCTTTGTTCGACCGCCTGAAGGAGGACTGAAGACATGTTGGCAGAGTCACCTCCTGACACCCTTTTCCTTCCTTTCCTCCTTCATAGGGCCTTTTGGGCCTTGGCAAAATCGAGCATCGAGGCCTAATTGTCACACTATTAGCGTAAGGACCGTGTAAATGACCAGGCTAAGTAGATTAGGCCTTGGAAATTAAAAAAAAAGTGAGGGAGGAACCAGGAGCAAAAGTAGGACTCTGAAGGCAGGCAGGAAATGCCCCAGGCAACAAATCACTCGTGTGAACTTGGGATATGATTTTTTTTTTTGGTGAAAAGCTTTTTGTAGCCACTAATAAGTAGACCACGCATGTATGGCTCTATTTGAACCCTAGGGAGGTAGATCCGACTCCTTGAGTCCAGGGTTGCCAAGCCCTGGGCGAACAGAAACACCCACGTGGATCTCCTCTAGGTCAATCCGGACAGAGATTTCATCCGACATTTGAAAGGTTGCTAACATAAGATGTGATGTGAGCAACAATACCTTTTATCGAGGACACATATATCCTTACTGCATACTGTACGCACTACGGAGTATCCCAGATCAGTCCGGAGAAGCGTTATGAAGACCCAAGGAAAGATTACTTCAATATCGGCAATGTTGTTAACGTCAGACTCAGAAGCACTGGAAGACTCTCAATTTCGTCTGAATTGACCTGAGACAACCTGTACGTGGTACCTTGAAAAAAATCGTTTCTGCTCAAAGAAAATGGCAACCATTGCGTGAGAACAGGCGTATAATCCAGAGGGTGATTTATGTCTGTGTGTCTGTCTGTGTGTCTGTCCGTCTGTCTCGGCGATTTGGCAAGAAAATGCCCCTGGAAATTTGCCGAGATGTGTAAAATGGACGTATGTGGGACGCTCAAGGATGTTTGACCGATTCTGATCGACAGGGTGGCTGCAAAATATTGTTCATGCAATTAATTACCTGGGAGAGAACGGGGTAGACAGGATCACTTTGAGATTTGGAGGAAATTATATTCTCTGGATGACGATTTGTGCGATACATTTGCAGTAGATTCCCAGAGTCAAAAGTGCCTCTTCATTGCTGCTTATGGCATAAGTATATCAGCCACAGGCAAGCTTATTATTTTGATTTTTCTCACCAAACTCCTTATTACAAAAAATGTCCTGGCAAAACCAGCTTCAGGAGTGGTGCTGTGTCATTATCTAGTGCACTACACAGCCGTTGGCATAAGTAACGGGTAAAAGAATCTGTATCCGCTGCAGTGGCTGCTTCTGAAACAAACGCCTGAAATTCCCCCCCCCCCCCTCTTCTTGGGCCCATTCTTGGGGTCACCGAACTTTGGGTGCTCAATGAGCAGTCCACAGCTGATCACGATACTACATCTCTGGGTCAATAACTGATTTCAGGCACAGATTCCACCCCAGGAGCTGCCACTGCAGCGTGTCAGCCCTTGTCTTGTTACACACGGTGCGCAGTCCGGAACACGTTGGGCGCTATCACCTCCGAGGTCCAAGTGTCAAAGGACGGGACGAAGCGAGCAGACAAAAAAAGCCTCCTTCGTCATGTCCGGACTACCGGACGCCCCGGACGGAGCAGATACTCTACATGACGGCTGACAATAATGCGATATAAGTCATTCTCGACTTGGTGAACTACGAAAAAGTGGCAACGCTAGATAGTGAGCTTCAGCCTGGCAGGCCCAGCCAGACCTCATGAATCCTCTCTAAGAAGAGAAGGAACAAATTTCCAGAAATGTTGTCAATGTCCTTCTGAGGATGTCAAAGCCCTTGAGGAAAAGTGTCACCGTGAGAGAAAAAGTTGACCTCACGGGCGACCTCACGGGCGACGTCACGGGCGACCTCTCCTCATGAAGTAGGACAACACTGAGCTGTGGAAACAGAGATAGCGTTTGATTTTTTGCTGATGCTGTCATAATGCCGATTTTTAATTCTACGGCCACTCCACGAACTGCTTGGAGTAGTTGAGAGTCGACTTCTGGTTCACTCTCACTCCCTGGGCCCTTCAGTATGTCTGTACCGGAGTCGTTGATAGAGGAAACTTTTCCCCGCTGACCGGAGGCTTCACTATATCGTACTTACTTTGGTTAGGTGGCCAAACAGACCAGATTCAGTTTCAACTCACCCAAAGCGCCGTTTTTTCCCTGGGCTTCTGCCCCGAGGACATCTCAATCCCTCCATACATGACTCAGTCAGTCATTTTCGTGTGCTGGCAGAGACTCAGACCTTTTTCCCTCTCTTCAACCGCTTTTCCTGGTGAATGAAGTGCGTGTGTGAGTGGAGTCTTGTGGTCGAAGGAAAAGTCAGACGCGATCCTTTATTCAGGTTTTACCCACGCCTTTGCCTGGACTCTTTACTACTCAGTGTCTTTTTTATTTAACTCTTTTAAGTAGAGCCAATGACACTCAGACACGCTGAAGAAACCTGGCAGAAGTAGGAATTGCGGTGGAAAAGCTCCACTTCTGCTCCAAAACTTTTGCTTGTCTACGTAACAGACTGCTGTAGATAATTCCAGGGGGGATTCTGAGGCCTAAGAGGCCTAAGAGTTTTAGGTGTAGCACGTAACATTTCAGGTTTTTCTTTCCCTGCTTCTCCATCAGTCACTCATAGCAACTTTATCATTGCCTTCTTTCATAATTTTTCGAAATTTCTCTGCGTGGTGCACTTTTTCTTGATTCTTCATGCATTTTCATCGTCAAATGTTCAGTTTTTTTACCTAAAATTCCAAGGTCTAGCAATGATTGAGGTAATGGTGAAGAAATAGCAGCACATTGGCATTGACAAGAAGCACCGCAGACGGTTAGGCATTCGGACATTTTCGACTCATCATATTTTGGTCCACTCCGCACCAGTACAAAAAACAAAATTGAGATATCTAGGTTGCGAGATTCACCAATAAGAAGGTTGCGCAAAGTTCGTGACTTCGAGATTCGAGGTCGAAGCGAAGGGACGGATGTGGTAGAGCCTTTCAATTCCGAGGCTGTCAGGAGAGGTCAGCCAAGCGTGGTGCGAAACGGTCACTTCCCAGGACAAGAAAGGACTGCAATGAACATGACAGGGACACCCATACGGTAGTTTTACCACACACAGTAGACCATTTGTAATTTTTCTTTTTACATGGTAGTTAATAGACCCAATATTTACACTCTCAATATCTTCTTTACTTGCTATGTCATCTTGAGACTTCTATTTTTTATAGGTAGCTTACACTGAGTGTTTACAAAATTCATCGCTGTTGGGGGATTTGGGGGATCGAAAATTATTAGCTATTATTAGATCTATTTTGTGTTCACTTTCTCACATTTTTCTTAGCCTTTTTAAGCCACCAATGTAAAAGCAATTTATGGTTGTTATTGAGCCTGATGACTTTGATTTGATTATTGAAAGCTGGGCTGTTTGCAGCAAAGGATTAGAAACTGTTATGTCACTGAGTCTATCAGTCACTGAGTTAGGAAACACGTGTGTTCTCTATGAACGTTTATTCAAGACTGAGAAAGGGGTAGCGAGAGAGAGAAAGCATATGCTTGAGAGTTATAGAAGTAGTAGTTACATACGTTCGTTGAACGTAGGGATAGAACAGAAACTATGAGCATTGTTTCGTGTGGAGCCTCCATAGTTCTGTATTTTG
>JAAUXU010006879.1_pt1 | contig 15348 bp, 16 predicted proteins | sample 7278151 | NCBI WGS metagenome assembly JAAUXU01 (sample SAMN14350113, study PRJNA611818) | marine sediment metagenome | isolation source: surface marine sediment (1.8m) | place: French Polynesia: Moorea | collected 2018-08 | reverse complement strand
GCGTGGTGAGCACGGAGCGCGTGGTGAGCACGGAGCGCGTGGTGAGCACGGAGCGCGTGGTGAGCACGGAGCGCGTGGTGAGCACGGAGCGCGTGGTGGGCACGGAGCGCGTGGTGAGCACGAAGCGCACGATGAGCGCTCGTTGAGGGTGGAGCTCGATGATGAGCGCGTAAGGCACCTATGACACACACATGGCGCTTACATTCCAACGAAGTGGGTAGCGCGTAAGCCCTAATGACCTATATTGCCAACAGAGAGAAAAAAGTTGGAATTTGCGCATTGCAGTATCACTGCATCATGAGCTCAAATTTTAGATAGTAAAAGAAGACACATGGAGTTACTACACTCGCTCGACGCTTGAGGTCGAAATTCCAACTTTTCCCACTTTATGTTGCAATTCATTCTAAAGTTTTGATCATTGCTCTAAGTCATTATGGCTTTTGTCTGCTAATGTACATGCATTTGCAATATCAAAATCGCCAACAGAGTAAAAGTCAACCTTCAGGAATGTGGAGAAACTCCTCTAAACAATATGTATGGCCAAAAATGCAGTGTGAGAAGTGAGTAGCCGTTGACTCAAGTGAGATCCTCGACCTTGCAGAGCCCGTGTACTGAACGTGTGAGTGGACAAAGTGTCCGTTGCCAAAAAAGGACATATTAAGACATTAAGTTTTTCAATATCAAGAAACAAAAAGGTCATGAGAGTTATCCAGTTATCATAAGTTGCTGGCTTCCTTATCAAAATGACACAATCATGCTCAAGCGAAAACAGTTTTGTGTACGCATAAGCAATGAAACGTTGAAGAGACAGACCAGTAATCAGGTATGCCATTGTTTGACACCACCTTAAGCTGGACGCACAACTCATGGTACTTTCAGAGATATTTTGACAATTTTTATGTCAAAATGGCACCAACACTATGGTGCCAGAATCAGAAATCGCCAAATTCCCAGTGCAAAATCGTCATTGGTCATTCGGTCAACACCCCAAAGCCAAGTCAAGTCCTTCAATAGAGGCAACGCGGTTAGGAATCACCGTTTACAAGAACATGCGTACGCACTTCAAATTTGTATCACGCAGCTCATCACATCAGTTGCAGTGAGCTTAGAGCGTCACTTGCATTTGCCCCCGAAACCGACGCTGCAAACGAAGTCAACCTGACTCTCACGTAACTTTATTTGTCAACGTGCTTTCCTGAGAGTCGTAGACTCTGTGTCTGACGCAAGAGCCACTGCATTATGCCAAATGTCTTGGCGTCTTCGTGACTAAGCCAATTTTACACTTCGGACGAGAGCTTTGGGATTTGTGACTGGAGACGTCTGTTTAAGCTTCTACTGTATAAAGGCTCAGAGATTTCGATTTGGTCTCGGTCTGGGCTGTTCCCTGGCCTTGTCGCCCATGACAGTTCAACCTTATGTCACACCAAATCGAAGGTAGGACGCGCAGGGTCCGTGACGGTAAAAATTGCGGGGGTGGCGTCTGACGGAGACTTCCGTTCCGGAACGGAGCCACTCCATGGTGTCTCCACATAGAGGACGTGACTCTCACCATCAGGTCCTGGTTCAAGATGTTGGGTCCACTCGTCACTCCAGATTGTCCTCTGTCCACGTTCCTTTTTCTCCATCTGTTCTGCTGTCAACATTTGGTTCGAGTTGGGACTTTGGAGGTTGGACCATAAATGATGACTTGAAGTACTCTTGTGGACAACAGGACTTGACGATGAATGAACCTGCCCCGGTCATGCTTCTTGCCAGTCGTTCCTGCAAATGTTAGTCTCGGTCAACCTGCGGATGTCATGTGCAACTCCTCTGTCCCCTAGAGCCTGAGTGTCTATGGCTAGCTGAAACTTGTCCAGCGCGCTGGTGATCACCTCGAAGAAGACGTCTACGGCCCAGATCTGGTCTACCAATTGGCTACTTGGCACCATAGGTAAACTGCCCCGTGAGGCGATGCAAACCAAGTTAGTCAAGGCAGTGATTGACGGGTATCACCTGTGCCATAAGCTCGGTAGTGATAGCCAAGGCCGTGGAGAACATGTGCGACCTCTGCACCGACTTGCTGCAAAGGTCATGTTTAGTTTGGACGAAACCGAGGTTGTCTCGGACTTTCACACCTGGAACAGTAATGTACGATGTTGGACGTCTTCTCTGGCGTGGGCGGGGAGAAAAATTGATGAGGCATCTTTTGAATGGTGAATGATCGGAAATGAAGAAGTACTGGTGATCTCAGCGCCAAACATGCACGGCTCCAACAGCCAACGCCGGACTTTCTGTCAAATATGGCCAGTTTGACCTGTGACTATGACATGTTAATGACACAATTTTGGTATAGTCACAGATCTGTGGCTCTGGTACAAACTGTTTTGCATATTGGTCTAGGTCAAGAAATGAAGATTTGGGAATTTGACTGAACGCATCTTAGGTTTGTCGCCTAAAACCAATTAGAGAAGAATGAGTCAACTTTTTTAAACAAAATAAAGAAACCTTTCCCTTTCACCATAGTTGGCACTATATGAACTCCAGTACTGCACAACTGTACGGTTCCAAAGAAGAGCTTTAGAAGTAAAACAGACAAAGAGGAGATCCAAAAACTTTTTCAATCCCTTTGGCTGGGTTGTTCTTAAATACTGTAGAAGCACCTTATACCCTCACCGGATCAAAGAACAATCCGCATATGGGAACATCCAAAGCCGCTTGTAAGAACGATTTTCATCCAAAGTTGCATCAAAAACAGGTAAAAAAACCTTGCGCAACTCTGAGAACTTCAACATCCACGCATGACTTTGTACAAGATTGAGAAAAACAAGGTGATGACGGCGGCGATGATGGAGATGGGCACCATCTTGTCAAAAGACGTGTGGGGACGTGTAGGCTGTTCTGCGCAAGGGGATGCAGACAAAAGGAGTGGACTTTGAAAAGCTGAACTGTTTCGGGTCGGTTGTGGATGGGGCTCTCAAGCACTTTACTCTTTACACAAATTCCTCCAAACGTGAATGTTTCTTGTCCCAGTGCTCTAGGCACACGATTACTCTGCCGTGTCTCTGATGTTGTTTATTCATATGAACGAAGTAAGAACGCTTTAAGAACGCTTTGACCTAGAAGTGAGGGTGTCATATGCGGCTTCCACTGTAGTAGTCCCTGTCACTACCAAAAACTGTGGTATCCTCCTTTGCGGCCGGCGCAAGCATCTCGAGAGAAGCAACTCGACTCTTTTAAGTCACGAGCTTACTACTTCCTCAGTCTCAGTCTGCTGAGAGCAGTCGTCGAGGTCGAACGACGAGGATGTCGGAGAGAAGCACTGGAATATTCGCTTCCGCACTTACAGTGTAAATAGATCCTTCTTTTTTCTTCTTACTGACTTTTGGTGGTTGATAAGAGAGCGTTGCTTTCCTCCATTTGCAGCATCCTGTTCGCCTCCCTGTGCACCTCCCCCACGTTCTGCTTTCCGTCAACGTCCTCCTCCAGCAGTTTCCTGGACGATCCCTCCTCGCTGTACGAACACATCTTCCGTCCTTATCACGGACCGGGCAGGTTGTTCTTCGTGTACGGATACCAACCCAATCACAGCATCGCCGACGTCTACGCGGACGACAGTGAAACGCAGGTGCGTCTGTACTTATTGTTGACTGTGCTGGTGATGGGGTTGCTCACGCTCACTCTCACCCTCTCTTGCCAGGACACCCCAAAGCCGCCTGGTCACGAGGATGCTGCAACCTCCGCTTCCATGATCCCAGATCAACGTACGATAGAGACAATCCTTCGCCATTTGATGCTGCAGGACGAGGAGAATGAGCGACGACGACAAGTGGAGGAGAAAGAGAATGTGCGCAGCCAACGGCGTCAAGACCGTGGCTCTGACTCTGTGTGGAAGAGGAGGCTTCGACTGCCCGGAATATTCTATTAAGGCCACGACAAGGGACGCCGAGCGCAGTTTTGATGAGTAACGATTCTATCAGTATCTACGTCACTTATCCCCACACGTACAAATAGTTCATCCATACTCGAAAACACATACATCCACTGCACTTACGATACCTATCATGAAGTCTCTCAGTCTGCAATGTGTGCGCGCATCAATAAAGACAAGAATGACTGAGATTTTTCTCTATCGGAGCAATAAATGTGCCGCAGTCGTCACCTTTTCGATGAAATCTTTCGTGCCAACTAGAGAAGAAGTCACTGACGTTAACTTCTAGCTTTCCCCAGAGCACTGACTAGGTTATATTAGACACTGGTGCACTGTCATAATTTCGTGCAAACATACTCACCGCAAGGTCGCTTTTATGATAAAATAAAAGAATCTTATCGTAAATTTGGACTCTTTTTCGTGCCGACTATCTTCAAGGGGCATCTTATTGCCTCTAGTCAGTCCTACCACCGTGCGTCCTCCTATAAAAAATATTTATGCTAACATTTAAAATACATATAAGAAAAGCAGCTCACTAGATGGGCGATTAGCAAAAACTATCTTTAACGGCACTTATAATAACGATTAATACAATAATTGTACATTTTATGCAGTGCCCTGCGTCCTGCAAGCTTTTTACGTATCTTTTACTGACGGATGACAAATCTCGTACTTCAGGTACGATTTTTCGCGCACGTAACCTGTTCGTCAACCAGGCACAACCTGCGCCAGCAACAACTTTTCCCAAACAGTGTTCCTTTTTTTAAGCACACTATTCTTCGGTTATTAAGACGAAAACGACCGATTAAATAGACTTTTAATCCATCACTGGCATGATTTAGAAATGCCGTGAAAATTTTGGGATTTGAGTCCCAATACAGAAATCGGTATGAGACAACAGCTCTCTCGAGGTAAGCCTCTGGTCTGTGCAGAGCAGTGTTTTTTTCGTGCGATTTGGCCAGGATTTCGCTGGAGTCCGCGTTGGCGTTGAGCGAGAATCTTCGTAAATTCAACACAATCTCTTGGAGATTGGCATTGGAAATTCCTCAGTGTGACGACAGCCTTAGTCAGGAACTGTAACGACGGCAGCGATGCCATCTTTGCCGCTCTGAAATACTTTTGTCCTCGCCGAAATCGATTTTTGCCCTCCATACTCGATTGTAATCGAGTAATTGATCGATCGACTACGTCAAATGACGCTTTAGTAGCAAATAATACGACGCTAAATAGCAGCCTTGAATGAGCAGGTGCAAACCGCAGCCAACGCTGAAACCCCTGTCCAGCTTCCACCCGAAGCAGCGGCTGATCATGATCGGGTAGGATTCATCAAAAAAGGGAATGGAGCTCAGCCGATGGGAGACTGCCTTGAGAAACGTCCTCCAACAAAGCGCTTCAGCAATTCCTCGCACTGACAGTCTTGTCTGAGGTCAAAGGTCCCCTCGTAACGCAGGTCACTGAGGACATGGACTGAATGCCGCAAGTCACTTCAGCTGAAATCTCGAACAAGTAGAGAGCAGAAACTCGATAACTGAGCGGCGACTGCAGGTAGAGGAAATCCCTGAGGGGGGGGGGCGAGTAAATTAGCAATACAGTATTTAGTACGCAAGTGACGCACTCGACTTTACAAACTTAGCAATGAACGTACAGTCTTGAACGAAGGAATTGGTCTGGGCGTCGCGCTAAAAGACCTCACTCGTCCGTGCTGAGAGACCAGCATTCGTGACATACATCTGCTTATTCCACTGCGGTGATTTCAACACTGTGCTCGTGACTCCAGAACTCGTTCGCCAGCTGCTCACTACTTTTTTGGTTGTGCTGCAGTCATCATTCTTGGAAAACCGTGGGAGGTTTCCGCGCCTCTACATGAGTTTAAAACTGAGTACACTTGTATTCATGCGACACAACCGACAAAGAGAAGGTATGTGCATCAGTAGCAGGGCGCGCGCTACGAAGAAGTGTGCTCGTAGGCAGGAGGTATCTATCGTTTAATGTTTCAGTCATTGGGGTCCGACCACACCCCTCCTGTTAACAATGAGTGGGATCCGGGAAAGCTCAGCATTTCAGTAAAACACTGACGTAGCGTTTCGTGCATAGTATACATCGAACACTCATGTAGCGCTTTTTTAAATGTAAGGGGGGCACCCCAGCTAAGCACATGATGCATGTACGTTTGAACTTGTGAATCATACAAAAAAGCAACATAAAAATCTTAAAAAAATCACAGTGTTAAATGGTGAAAATTTGTCACAGGAAGATCACCCTTTCTTGTTCGATTGTGTGCATATCCTTCCCAGTCCGTACCTCATGACATGGTTCCATTAGTGGTCTTCGCGGCTCCTCATTGCAGGTCTTCTCTTGGGTGGATAAAGTGGATAAATGCGCGCATTAGTTGGCTTTAAAATGAATCAAGTGCGGTCGTGCACTAATGGCTGCACTATAAGTGCATGAAATAGTGCACTTATATAAGTGCATGAAATAGTGCACTATAAGTGTATGAGCTACGGGTACTTTTGTGACATCTGACGTGCTTTTTTGATGCTCTGCTACTTCAATAAATGAAATTGCCGGGTACAACATCGATGACGTAATTATGAGTAGAAAAGTAAATGCTCATGATGGTAGGCAAAAAATTAAACGACAATTAGATATCTGTCTGAGCCTGACTACAATGGGCGAGGTTGCCAACTGAAGCGGTAAATCAGGTGCTCGCTCTGCACATGTCTTTTCTTCTAATCACCTTCTTTCCATCCAGTCTTATGTTGCTCTGAAATGAAAGGTTGACGAAGCCTAAACGAAGCAGTTGCCTGTACTAACACTTTAAGTGCTTTTACGCTATGATTTTTTAAAAAAAGTGCTCTAAACTGAAACAAAGTTGTGGTTTGAAAGTGAAGCTACCTACAATGCTTGCAAAAGCATTTCTGTATATGTCGTTTTGAAGGCAAACCAACGCACTGCGTTGCCCGCTGATTCACAGAAAGCGGGTAGTGCAGAGTTAAGTCAAAATAATGCTCAACATGCATGCAGTTAGGCTCAGAAGAACTGAAAATGCTTCAAGACTTGCGCTTTTACAGCATTAAGTGCTGAACTATGTGGGTAGGATAAAGCTTTAGCAATAAGTAGTATTTCAGTGCCTCTTGCGGTATGAAAGGTGCATGGCGTGCTAGATGTACTTTTGTCCATTTCTCGATAGCAAACCGTTTAATGTTGTGATTAAATGTTTTGGTTTCCTAGTGTGGACTTCCCAATGAAAGGCCAGTCCAGAGCAACCGTTTTGTACCGGACCAGGAGCCTCAGACAGGCCCAGTCACCTCAACTGAAGCGCCCAAGATACCGTACACACGTTCATGAAGAGTAATCAGTCAAAAAGGTTGTGCTATTATGCATCGATTTGGGCTTTATCAAAACTTTGCGACCCCCCGTTTTGCTGCATACGTGCTAGGACTTAAAGAAAGTTGAACAATTTTTTGGGGCGGGGGTGGGGGAGGGAATTACATAGGACAAAATTCCTGCCAGCCTCAAGAAAGTAAGGATTTTCCTGAATTTTGGGCAGCAATTTTTCTATTTGATTATGCATTTCTCATTTTAGTAAAATCAGGAGTAAAGGTTTTGGGAGTGTGAAAAACAACTGCTCCAAATTCTTTTGTGGCCTTTGTTTTCAGCAGCAGCCAGGTTCCGAGTATGACCTCCTGGTACTAAGTGAAATTATTCGTGGTCCTTTAAAACATTCAGTACAGTTACTGATCCGTCAGCGAGAATGAAACATTCCTGATGTGAAAGATGACCTTTCAGTTGCAGTGGGAGGAATGCTCCGCATGGGCAGAGAGACAGTGGGGCCCTGAAAATCTGCTACATTTAGTGATTTGCTCCATCTTCTGGCGTTCACTAGAAGGTACCATCATTGTCATATCTAAAACTGAGTACTTCACCAATCAATGCTTAAAATGCGCCAATCTCGAAGCGTCACAAATACTTTTCAGCCTGCCTGTGGATACCGGACGTGTATACTGTGTCTCTCCATTTCACACGTACCAGGTAGCGTTTTCCTTTGTCACTAGGCCGGCAGCCACCTGCTGAACAACCGATGGATCCTGTCTGGAAGAACAGAGAACGTCTGAACGGTCCGCCTGTGCCGCCTCGTCAGCAGCTACGCACTCGAAACGAAAGGATTATGCAGCGGAGACAAAATTTACAGACCGATCCACTTTAAAACAAAAAATTGACCTGGTCGAGTAAGGACAAGTGCACCCTCATGATGAACAACATGGGCGAGAAGCAAAGATTCTGTGGTATGGAGCATCTTGATAACTTCGAACAGGAAGATATCAATTTTTCGCCTCTGAACACTGTTAGATTCGGCATAGAGATTGATGACGTTAACAATCTGTTGATGCATATTCTAGCCGAGAATTTCAGCCTCAAATATCTCGTTCAGCAGGCTTTTTGAACGGACTCGGAATAGCGTTCGAAAATCGATCGGACTCTGTATGTTGCCACCACTTTAAGTAACTAACCTGGTAGAAGAAGCCTTAGCAGAAGTCTAAGCAATCTCGCGAGCCCCTGCGTTGACGACGCGGCCACCTTGCCGATGTTGCTCGACTGCCTGACTTTTTGGGCCAGCCAGTAGTCGAGTGTGATGACCTCATGAGACTTCCTCAGACCCTCTCGAAAGGTGAGCCTGTCTTTCGACAGCAACAGGTTGGACATGACCACCCGAGATTCATTCTCCTTCGCCAGAGTGGCCACAACCGCAAGCTTCGAGGAGGCGTGGACCTTGTGAATGGGCAGCATCACGACGTCGCGTCGGCGCAAGATCACCAGCCTAGAGGAGTCCAGTCCAATGGACTGGATGTCCGCCAATCTGATTCGGCGCAGCATCGTCCCGCCAACGAGGTTCCATAGAATGACTCCACCTTGAATGAATGAATCATGACTGATGATGAATCAGCAGCGTGAGGTGACCGAGTAACGGAGTGGACAGAGCAGTCAAATCTCGGCATATTTTGAGGTCAGCAGCAAAGTTTCGGTCAAGGCGAGAATTTGTACTACAAAAGGTCCGTCCACGGCACGTTCGTGTCAGCCCTATCTGTACCTCGGTCGTGGGGATCCGAGTTCTCCTCCCTCAGACCGATGTCGAGATGCCTGAGCTCCCTCCGGTTGCGCAAAACGCCCGAGGTGGCGGCGAGCGGGTAGGTCGCCTTGATGCCCCACACGTCGAGCCGATTACGCAGTCGCTGCACTTCGCGATTCACGCGCAGGTCGCACAGGACAAAGTCGCGGTTGGAGCCGCCGTACAACAGCCAGTCACCGTCCACGGCCAGGAGGGTGGCGCCACGGTGGATATCTGTGAACAGCACGTAGTAGGATCGAACGGGAAACGCCCCCTAGTACTGACCTTGCTTAGCTCTACGTTTACATGATATGCAGGGCATTAGTGCAAGCATTGCAACTCTTGGTATTTTAAGACGGCTTCTGTCAAAAAAGTTCCACACCTCGGTTCCAGAGACTTGAAATTTGAAAGAGAGCCCGGACAACACGGCAGCATTAGTCATAAGTTTTGACTAATCCATAAAATGTAAATTATTACGACTGATAATACAGTATGGCAAATACGTACTATAGACTACGTCTCAGTTGATACGCAAGTGCGGAAATGAGCGATTTCTGGGCATCCACAACGAAATGAGAGTGGTGACTTTCTGTGGAATTGGCATCAGGCTCTCTGTGGGATTGACTTTCTGTGGAATTGACTCAGACATGGTGAGAATGAATGCAGAGTTTAACAGTGATATACATTAGGCTAGGACGAAAATGTCAGCTCCAGGTTTTCAGTGCGGAAAATTGGCGTTAGTCATGTTTTAGCGCGTGTCCAATCCCATTTCCTTATGGAGGTCTGCATTTTAGAAGGACTGACTTTATTTCTTCAAAAGGGAAAAGTACTCATACTCGGCCATCTAGATTACATCGGCCATGACTTTTTTCTGGATTGAGATACAAGAACGGGTCACCTCTGTACGGAAAGCTTACAACCTGAGCTTCAATCGGTGGCATCTGTAGCTCTGGTCTAGAACTACCCTTACAGCAGCAATTCGTAGTTTACTTTCATGGATCGTCTTGAGAGGGAAGCCAAGTATTTCTACAGCACAGATTTAACTACTCAGCAAATCTCTTTCTAAAAAGCTCCAGCTCCTCAGCTCCAGCTGGAGCGTGGCCATGACAACAAATAAACGTTGCACCTTTCATTAAGAAAAGGGCAGCACCCAAAGGTATAAAGGAAGCACCTGTGGGAGACTTTGGTGACATCAGACATGGGCATTTTTCGTGTCAGTCGATAATAGCCCATGGCTTGGGCGATATCCTTCTTCCACTCACCGGCCTCCAGATGTGCCAGGGCAATTTGACATGATATAGTTTGTTCTGCACGTTCTTGTGGGCTTGTCCATAAAGCTACAAAAACGTAGAATGCCGCAAATACCTGTGATATTGCGCAATCAACTCCACTCGCAAAATGAATGTCCCTTTCTCGGAATGCTCATTTTTGGTTGTGGCATCTGCTGAGAGACTACCCAGGAGTACCAAACTGTCACAGAGTGCGATGTCCTTTTTTGGCAATTAACCAAAAATTGTACTTTCAGTGTACTTTGGAAGGTTGCCACAAAGATTATGCAAGCTTTCATTTGAGTGCCACTTGCTGTAAATTGTTTCCCCCTGTTTCCAGGTGCTTGTTGCAACAGGACGTGTGAGCATAAACCTCATTCCCTAGTCTTCTCATTAAGCTATGTGACCATGTCTAGCAGTTATTTTTTTTGTAAATCATCTCTAGACTTTTTTTTTCAATCAACTTCCACTTACTTCATGTCAGTCAATTTTTAACATGGGGCAAAGCACAAGCACTTAAACAGAAATGTTGTTTGAGACCCATGCGTGTACGTGCAGACGATGTAAAGACAAGGACAGGTTTCTGTCATCAACCCTGTTGACCAGAAATGGGTTTCTCTGACATGACATCTTCTAAACCAGTTTATTTCTTAAAAAACACTAACAAGCACTTAAAAAGAGAGAAGTTACCTGTAATCCTCTGCACTTTTAAAAACACAGTTCTGGGACTTGTTCAGGTCTTGGAGGAGGATGAAACTCTTCAGGTAACTCAAACTAATTGCCAAACACAATTCATCAATGGAGATTCATTGATCCTCCTTGACCATGTTGATATCAAGCTTAAACATCTTCTTCCCGATGATGAACTCTGTAGATGAGTACAGGGTCTCGCAGGACACCTCCCATTTAGTGTTTGAGCTTGGCCTTGTGTTAAAAACCAGTTGACTTGAAATAGAGGGAAGCTGACTGGAAGAGCTTAAAGATTATGCACAAAAAATTTAACCTATCGGGTACAAACAGCATTCCGGTTTATGCTCTAACACCCTTCGAATAAGCGAGGTCCTCTGTATTAGAAAATATTGCTCATACACCGCTAGGGTAGCAGGCATTTTTGATTATGAACTGCCATTCTTGCTACAAGTTTTCTTATCGGAGTTCCGCATACTCTATAATTATACAGAAATTCCATTTCGAGAGAAATATAAACAGCAGCAGGCCAAGATACCCAAGGATAATTGTGCTGGTGATGAACTTTGTGACCCTGCAGTATGTGTTTGTTTGGTGGAACCTAAAATGCAAATGTTTTTTGTGGATTTGTGCATCAAACCTCGATTGGTTGCTTGAAAAATCGTTCCAAACGTCGGTTCAAAAAGACCACCAGACTTGTCACTACCTGCTTGCTTATGACACGTAGGCAACTCGGACGTTGTCGTAACAGCAGCGCGTAAAGTCATGAGTAAGGAAACACCACGAAAGAATGCATTGAAATACAGTCAGTCGATCTCTGATATGGGCAAGCTCTTCACTGTCAGCTGATTGCATCAAAGGTATGGCAAAGTAGGACGGTGGTAAAGTTGCCGATAGTGACGTAGAAGATCGTAATGTCCGACTTTTATTGCCCTTTTATCAAACGAAGTATTGGAATATGCAATTGCATTCAGTTGCTTGAGAAATAATAGGGATTGTCAAATATTGTAATCTTCAAAAGCTTGAGTAGTCGAGTCGAGTAAGAGGAAATACCCGGATGCCCGAGCGGTCATTTGAGTACAAAAATATCCATTTGTGATCCTCTTTTGAGGGCTTTTACCGATCCCAGAGACGAGTTGTTAAAAATGGTTAATTATGTCACGAGCTGCTCATACCACCGCATCTGTATCAGTGGGTTTATGCAGTGCAGTCAGTACAATAGTGAAGGCAGTCTGAGACCAAAGTGTGCTTGCAATTCGATTTACGAGGGATTTACAGAGCTTGGCGTAAGTAATGTCGCTTGGTGATTAATGATATCATACTCTGAGCAGGAACATTTTAGAGTTGAATGGCCATATTCTATGTGTTGCCAAGATAGTCACTCATGAGATGTAGTAGTTTCATTAAGTTTCTAGTGCTCATTGTGATGTGCTAGAGCACTCAGAGTAACACGAGTTGACAAGAGCACCGTGCAGGTCGCAGTCAAATTTTGATATGTTTGACAACCTTTCCATGATGAAAGTGACTGAAACTTTCGGTGGATGTAGCCACCCACCCTCCAGTGCCACATGCACTCTGTCCACCTGTGTTGGCTGTCACTGTGAGCGTCACTGAACGTGATGTCTTTGGCCTGTAGCATGTCCAAGGACGGTCCAGAGGGTGTCATCTTTGGCATGGAGCACTGGAGGGTGGGTGGCCACATCCACAGAAAGTTTCAGCCACTTTGATCATGGAAAAAGTGGTCAAAAGCATCAAAATTCGGCCGCAACCGGCACAGTGCTCCTGTCAACTCATCACACTTAAAGTGCTCTAGTGCCTTAACAAACATTCATGCCTGTGAACTTGTGTACTAAAGGTAGTGTCACAGTGTCTGGACAACCAATTACATGTTGAAATACCACACAGAACCATCCGCAGTCAGCGTATGATATCGATATATACCAAGCGACATTACTTACGCCAAGCACTGTATACAACCATCATACATGTTCTTTGACTGAGAAACTGACCCAAACGTGAGTGAATCGAGTCAGCTGCAGCCCAAATGATCGTGCTGGTTTCATGGCCTGTGGGTGCTCCAATCGCCGGGCCCGACATAGTCGACCCCGACTCCTCTCAATTCCTCAGGAATCTCCTGTTGAGTCGACCAGTCTTTTGCTCTCTCGTCCTACTGCATGACTAGGGATGATTTGGGCCGCCGTTACGCAAATTCAGCTGTCTCATTGCATGTACATCGAGTATCTTGGTAAATCAGCTGCATGCTCGGTCCGAGTACCTTTGACGGATCGTACGCATGACATATCCAGTTATACTGCTAGAGCTCAAACATTCACCTTCTTGAAGCCATGAATTGTTTGGGCCTTTTCTGTGTTTGTTTCTTTGTTGTGCGGGTGAGAGATCCTTCAATTTCTTTTTTGGCGACAGTGCCTTTGTGAGGTAAAAAGTGTCGATTTGTTCTTTTCTTGATGAGTTCACCAGTTTTGTCAGAATAAAAGCAGCGAACACTACAGAGCATCAGAGGCGAGGTATTTTTCAACTGTTACTTTTACTGAGATTGAGGTTGTCTTTAGGTAAAATTTCAATGATCAGTTAAAATCTTGCTTACGTCGAAGATTCCGGCTACACGTAATGAAGATCGACTGAACCTTAAAAGGGTAATGAGCTAAGCCAAAAAATACGCTTATCTTATGTGCCGACTTCAAAAATTGTACCGGTGAACAGAAATATCATCTGCTCACGTTATCAACTTGGACTCTGATGAGAAGTTGGGGTGAAGGGAGGCAATAATGAAAAATGATTTCAGTATCCTTGCAATTCAAAATTTAGCGTCACTCATCAATTGTGCATATGCGAGGATCACAGTGAGACAATGCGGTCTAATTTTTAAAGCGCGAGGGCCGTATGTACGTGTGTGTGGGTGTGGGTGTGTTCACCTGTACTGCGTTAGCAAAAACCTTAACCCGCCTTCTGACTATGCCAGCTTCACACTTTGTCTTAGTACGACACTTTAACATGACAGTAGCTTTCAGATAAGTGAGGATGGTTTCCTGATGGCAATAGTGTCAACTAGTCAAAAGTTACTCCAAGGTCCAGCCAGAACCCACCAGGAAATTTCTCACCCGACCTCACATCACTGTGAGTGTGGTGTGTATGCTGTAAGTGTCATGCTAAGGAGAGTTTCATGGACTGTCTGTCCTGCTAAGGTGTGTGGTACTTGAGAATGCTGAAGTGTGTGTTATGGAGAGCAATGTCCTGCTAAGGTATGAGTGTGGCCTCAATGTCATGCTCAGGTGTCTCTTATGGAATGGACTGCTTGTCCTGCTTAGATGTGTGTTGTTGCTCTCCAATGCTGTTAGAAGATTTTTACCCTCAGAAAAAAGAGCAAAAAGACAAAAAATCTGTCCGCTAATACTCAGCATATGCTCAAAGGAATGACTTTAAATAACTATGAAAAGAATACAATATGGAACATAAAGATGTACTTAGATGTGCACAGAAAAAAGAAGCTGGAAATGTATGTAATTGGCTAGTTTGAAAATTTAATTTTTCATTGTGGAAAATTGGCACTAGACACTGGTGTAGCTAATGCAAGTCTCATTTTTTGAAAAAATATTGATTTACTATCTGCACAAGTTCTAGTTCTTATGCATAGACAGTACATAGCAAACTTCAAAAATGCTATGTTATAAAAATGTCTCTGATTGAGCTGAATTTTTTTGCTAATTCTAGACATTCCCCACTACGACCACCTAGAATGTCAGATCCATCAGAGACACTTTTAGAAGATAGCATTGTCTCACTGTGACATAGTGTAGCGTCTCATTTTATTATTTCACACATCTTAGCAGGACAACTGCTCTGGTTGCTGAGAAAAAATGCATTCTTTCATAACTTAACTTGCACATTTCCTAGAAAGATTAATGTATTCTTCTTTCCACTACATTTCATCGTACACGGTGGCAAGACATCATTCAGATTGATCCGCAAATAACCTTTAATTCAGAAATTGTTGCACTGCCCACACCTTAGCAAGACAACTGCTCCGGTTGCTGAGAGAATGCATTCTTTTCATAACTTAACATTAAGAAATAGTTGCAATGCCCGCACTCCTGAGGAAGACCATTGGAAATGTCATGCCATGATAGCATTGTTGGGCTTTTATACACGTCCTTTCAGCACCTTAGCAGGACAGTTCAGATGCTAAAACTTGCATGCAAGTTCAGGGTGACTTACGTAGCTATCATTTTTTCGGGATGACCTAACTTTACCACAAGAAAAGATCCCTCCTCTTCTCTGTTCTTCAGTAGCACGACCACACACAATGTCAGGTTGATACTGCAAGGTCAAAGTAAAGTGTGTGTGTGTGTGGGGGGGGGGGG
>JAAUXU010134486.1_pt1 | contig 15356 bp, 12 predicted proteins | sample 7278151 | NCBI WGS metagenome assembly JAAUXU01 (sample SAMN14350113, study PRJNA611818) | marine sediment metagenome | isolation source: surface marine sediment (1.8m) | place: French Polynesia: Moorea | collected 2018-08 | reverse complement strand
TCATGGGCATAAGGAAGCAGACATTGTAATAGTGTCTAGACTCAGTAATGGTCACTGCTGTTGCCCAGGCCAAGACACACCCTAGTTACACTTCCCCTTCCTCATTTAGCTGTATATAAACCCTCTGTGCAAAATACATTTTATCCCCAGTCTGAACTCAGACTTCGTTGTCTCTATATCCTCCTCAACCATCGCTCCGCCGCTACGATCGTTGCTACTCACACTCACGTAGCCCGGCGCGAACTGTACTACGTTACAGGATTTCTGCCCAATCTCTCCAACCCGCCCAAAATTAAACTATCTTGCTCATTTCCACCTTTACTGGCATGCTTTTTCAGTTTCGGCCTCCAACAACCTCATAGGTGCAAACGGACCTCACCTGCTTACACTTTGTGGGAGCGGCAGGGTGAAGTTCTTCGCCACTTCAATTACAGGCCTTCTTCACTGCAGCCGAAAACAACTGTTTTTGAGGCCACAATCATTAGGGGAAGAGTCAATGGCTGATGTTTCCTTGGTGATCCAGCCACCGCAACGATGCTCGTAGACCCACCTATTGAGAAGGCCCAAAAAATTTCATCAAGGCCACACGAAGGCTTTCTGGACAATCCCCACTTTTGTGTTTCTGTTTACTGAAAGGACCTCCCATCGGCCCTCTAATTTAACGTTGAGACCTAGCCCATGACGTGCCAAGGCCCGGACATATATTGCCTGGTCCAAAAAGAAGTTCGCTCACAGCTGATAGAGGGCGTACGATTCTGCAGTCGCTCGATCGTGTGTTCTTCTCTCGGCAAAACAAGACGTACAGGATGAGGCGAAATCCAAGACAGTTTCGAAGAAAAATAGCAAGCAAACGTGTAGGATGACATCCGTGGCATCCACCAGATCAAAGCATCTCCAAGGGTTCATGGTTCTTAGCATCATCTCCTCCACTGGGAAACTGATGTAAACTTTATTATGCTGAAGTGGAAGCACAATGCTGCCAAGTACTACAGTCTCCTCAAGTACAATGTATTGTCACACATGAGGGAGAACTACCCTGATGGCAATTACGTGTAGCAGCAAGATAGCGCCCCTGCTCCCACAGCTGCCAAGTGATTCCTTGCTCCGAACTTCCAGCAGCAGTAGTGGAGATGGGGCATCATTGTCGCTAGATTTCTAAATCCCTTGGATTATTTTCAGTGGATCCTCATCGAGAGAGAAATCAATCGCTCCCATCACCAGAATTTCTGTGCCACAATTGCAAAGAAGTGGGCCACCAACCCTGAGGAGAGGATTGTTAGTGCTTGCAAGTCTTTTTGCCGTCGTGTCACAGCTGTGGCCATTGTGATCCAGGCCATTGCCTGGATCACAATGGGCCATGGATTGAACGCTAAACTGTCAGAGCATTTCCTTTCATTAAAATATACATCATTCTACCTTGCCAGACATGACCACAGCCATCTTCCCCAAATGCCTCTGTTTTGGAGGGGGCACACCCCTTCCTGTCAACTGCACAGATATGTTTATTATACAAACAGACGTCAAAACTCAGAAAATGAAGCACACATTACGGCCATCCAATATGTAGTCAATATTATGTTTATGGGGATCTCTGTCCTACCCAAACTATTACCACACATAAGTTGTAGGCCTTTTAATGCTGAACTCAGGTATGTGTGTGGCAAGGTGAAAGTACCATTGTTATGGGACTCATTAACAATTCAATATTAAAGGCATTTGACTCATGAAAGCCACTAATGTTTCCATAGAGTCATGACAAGAAAACAAAAATTCTCCTAATATCGATGCTGTCCTCACGTCTGGGGTCACATTTGACAACACACATTCTGTTAGGGTGCTATAAAGAGTAAAACAATAGACTCACTTAAAGTCAGTTCCTTGGCATACCTGAAAGATGTTGATCATGCGCAGGGACATGCTGCCTGGGTGGCACACTTCCACAAACGCATTGAGGCTGTCGTCAAGGCTAAACGATCGTGAATTGAGCATTAAAAATTCGATGAAAAGTGTATGAAGTGTAGCCATGAAAGGAGTGTCATCCTAAACTTCAATAAACATTTCAGTTCCATTGGGTTCATGATCATAGAGAACTTGAGCACCAACCTCTGGTCATCCATTTTAGAGCATGTGCCACCCAGGCATCATATCCCTGTGCATGATATTCATATTCTTTGGTAATAACTGTTTTTGCCAGGGTGTGCGGTGAGAGTAAAAAAAATGACCCCAATTGCATGAAAAATGAAAGAGTTATCGTTAGTTTAGTTTCTCCTGTTTTGACCAATGAAATTCTCCCACACACCCTGTACATCATGGATGAAGCTGCCAGTGTACAACAATTTGACAAATTTTCTCCATTCTTTCTTTTAGTCCACGGAACATTTTTTCAATACTTGTGTTTCATCTTTTTTGATGCAGTCAAGTTTATTGTTCTCAATTTGATGAAATTTAGTGAGGTATGAGCATGAAGATGAGCCTGCACAACAATTTGTCCAATATTGAGCGTTAAGTTGAGCCATTCTTCAGTGATTCCCTTTCCAAAATGTGGAATTTGCTGGTGAAAATGCTATCGCACGCTTTCTCGGTTAACCTTGCATTGTGCAAAAAGGACCCTCCAAACGGCTTGCAGGAGACTATAAAACAGGGTTTTCTCGTGTGAATTCAGCGTATTGCACCTGAAGATTGCATACAGACACTTCTGCCCACGTGACGTACGTGGACACTGCCCAAGGGGTGACTTGGCCCTACTCTAGATGCAGAACTAGTAGAGTGTCCGGCGTTGCTCGGGTAAGACTCGCCGCAATCCCAACCGGCACCGTACTCGACCCTTGCTCAACATGCGCTTCGCGCTCAACACGCTTTGCTGGGTCACGTGCTCTGTGCTGACCACGCACAGCACAACGAGGTAACCTCTTAAGAATTCGTTGACCACGCACTTCGCGCCGTCAAATTTGGTTGCTTCCTTGGTCCCTAACTGGCATAGGGGTGAGGAAGTTCACCCTCAGAAATGTCCACGAACAGTCAGTTGTGCTTGCTTTTTTGTAATTAGAATTTCCTTAACCCACCCGTTGACGAACCCGTTCCTGGACCCGACCCGAGACCCTAACCCCAACAGAAAGTGGCCTAAAACATTCCCCTGTCATGCTGATTCAGAATGTACGTGTATATGGTCTTAGGGGTTGATGCTACAGTTATCGCGTGAAAATGTATCAAAAAATCAACTTTTCCTTTACACACAGGTATAGATATGGATTATGCAGAATAGGAAATAATGACAGTGACATAAACACGTCATATAATTGTATGCAATGATTCCCCTTCATAAGCAATCAAGGACGCCACATTACGGTGACTTCGAAACTGTTCTTAAAAGTGTTAAGTTTTTGTCACTACTCGGAACATGTAGGGGAAGGACAAAAATTCGCATAATTAAAATTTGCGAAACCTGTAAAAAATAAAGCAACCGCTGATTCCAAGTACAGGGTGGGCCAGATAAATCCGGGACTTCATAGCTGACACTTAACCACGCGCATTTAAAGATATTGTCCACACAGACTTTTCAGGCGGATAAAGTGTCCTTGAAAATGGGAATATTCTCTATTTCTTTAGGTCCCAATTGATAAAAAACCAGCTTTAAAAAATTCTTCTTCTCTTTTTTAAACGCTTCAGGCACCAACTAGCAGAAAATTAAATGTGCAAAAGTAATGTGAGAACGCGGCTGCCGTCCTTCAATGGTCCACTACCTTTGACGGGATTGATGTGCGGCAATGATTTGCATCTAGAGCTTGAACCCTACTCTGAAACCTAACTTTTGTCCACTCTTGCTTTGGGGTCACCCATTTCCTCGGTATGCTGTTGAGAAGACAGCACTTCAATTTTGAACATTTAACATGATAGTTCTGAAAGATACCTCTTTGGTATTTCGCAATGGTTTTTCTTTTGTCAACAAAGAATACTCGAACATTTCTCCAGAACAACTTGTAACTGCTTTGTCCACCTGTGATTTCTGTGAGTGCAAATTTGCACAACTCAGTCTTGAACCATAAACAACAGTGTGTCAATATTGCGGCCTGAACTTCCAGAACGACCCGGGCTCTCCTCCAACATCCTGTTATGGCACAAAAAGCAATCAAGCTCGCTGGCACCTCGCACTGTCGCTGCTTTGGGCAAAGTGCGCACCTGAAATTTGCACTCATGGCCGCAGGGATGAGACAGTTTCGTCATTCGCGCAAGAGAGCAAACAAGCGGGAGCAGGGATGTAAATACTGCGTGTCTCATTTATCTCCCGGGGTCTGCAGACCTTATTATACATTCAGAATGGTTTCTCTTCAGAAGAGGTTTCTACCCTCAGGGAGATTTCTACGAAATCCCTGTCGCTGAACAACTTTTATTTATTGGCGAATGTTGAAAGGAAAAGTGTTCAGCAATTTCATGCTCTTCTCTCGTCACTCAGGGGGGTTATATTCAAGAGGGAAAGGACACGATCAGGCGAATACGATAAACTGAATTGATGTTCATTACTAAGAACTTGATAGAACATGGCTAGAAATTTGTTGATCGCATAGTCAGATAGCTCCTCCAAGGTCGTGCTCAGGCAGCCAACAGACCAGACCTGTCTGGACTTGGCCTTGTGTGTTTGTGTGTGTGGGGAGGGGGCGAGGGGAGCACGTGAAGACTAGCCTGCACAACCTTCCATGCCCATGGCGAGGTCGCGGTGGAGTCTTCCCTTCCAAAATGCCAAAACCCTAGTAGGCCCCAAAAATGTCATTTCCCCAAAAAAGGACCTTTTCGAACAAGTATCTTACATATGCAAGCACTGAATTTCTAGTCGTCTAATATAGTCCTGGCGTAAGTAATTGCGTCGGACATGACGGCACCTCCTACACTGCACTGAAACGTGTTGAGGTGGAATTTTGATGTGGAATGTGTAGATGTGATACTGGGACACATTGTTGAGTACACAGGTCAGTGTCGAGGCTGCCCATTTTGGTGCTAGAATGCTCAAAAGGAAGCCACCTGGAGAGGGAGCCATGCCAAACAGAAGTTTTCATCATTCATCCATGTTTATCCCCTCAAAAAGCCAAATTTCTGTCCCATTAGGCATGGTCCTCCCTCTAGTTGTCTCCCTTTTCAGCATTCTAGCCATCAATTCCTATCCAGGTAGAAGGCGCAAGGAAGCTACAGGCCACTGGCATGACAATATGACTAACAGCTGCCACTACAGCTGCAGCTGATAGAGGCGATATTTTCGGAGATTCACGTAAACAGTGCAATTCATGCCGGTCATGCACCAAAGACAACTGACATCTTTCGCTTTATCATTGGTCTCCTCAGCCATGTCATCAGCCTTCTCAGCCACATCATCAGTCTCCTCAAACTCCGCAGCAACTCCTGCACTGAGAGACCATCAATATTGTCTCCCCAATAACCTTGGCAGGGCATCATTATTGATCAGGGGACTCAGAGGCAATGTAAGCTCTTTGGAGGACAGAGTGGAGACTCTGGAAGCTTGACTTCAAGTCACACAGGAAAAATCAAGGGAGATGGTGAAGAGATTAAAGAAGCTTAACACAATAATGATAACTATGAAGAAAAATGCAAACTATGAGGCAAAAGCAAGAATAAAGAAGTTCCAGCAATTGAGAGGTCACATCTGTCAATTGAAAAAATGAATTTTCTACTGGACAGGAAATCCAAGCATTGTTGGAGTCTCCATCCAATTCTTTTCTTAAAGAACTTCTTTCTAGGATCTGTGGAAACCTGAAAGGAGGTAAGCAAGAAAATACCCCGAAGAGCTCAAAAAAATTGCTCTCACTCTTCAGCTGTATTCCACAAAGGCCTATAATTATGTCAGAAGCTGTCTACACAATTCTCTACCTCATGAGTTCCCTCATCAGATCTTGGTGAGAAGGCATAGATGGACATCCAGGATTCACAGTTGAAGCATTCCATGCATTGAAATGGGAAGACTCTTATCTATTCCCTGGTGTTTGATGAGATGAGCTTGAGGAAGGAAATTAGTTTTGATGGATCATGGTACTACGGCTACATAGACCTCAGCAGCTGCACTGTGGACAACCCTGAGGCAGCCACTCAAGCTCTTGTGATGATGGTTGTCAGTGCTAACAAGCACTTCAAATGTCTGATTGGGTATTTTTTATTCAGTCTCTGTCTGGGCATCAGAAAGCTCATCACTCATCACTACTGCTCTAATGAAGCTCCACAAAGTGTGCATCAAGATTGTAACAGTTGTTCGTGATGGCCCAACTTCTTATCTCACAATGTTCAAGAAGCTGGGAGCAAATTTCAACCATGACAACCTGAGGACTACATTCCCTCACCCCTGTGATCCATCAGCATGAGTGGCAGTCATTCTGGATGTCATTCATCTTTTAAAATTGATACGGAATAGCTCGGCTACATACCAAATTTTGAAGAATGAAAAAAATGAAGTTATTTCTTGGAGGTACATTCAGGAATTACACAAATTGCAGGAGGAAGAGGGCCTCCGCAGTGGGAATAAGCTCAGAAAACAACACATCAACTGGTACCAGGCAAAAATAAAGCTATGGGAATTTCTATTTAAGAGAGGGTGTACTAATAGGATAAATATGGTATATTGAAATTCCTTTCTTCATTTGCATACTTTTTCACTTCAGGTTGACCTTGCTGCACAAATGATCAGCTCAAGTGTCGCTAATTAGCTGGACTGGTGCTGTGAAGACTTGCAGTTGCCTCAGTTTCAAGGCAGTGGCCCAATGAGTGAATTTTTGAGACTATTTGACCATCTTTTTAATGCCCTCAATAGTAGGAATCCTCTGGGGCATTTCAGCAAAGCTCCTTTGAGCTTAAAAAACTACTCTATATGGTGACCTCTCTTTGAATCTGTTCATACATACATCTGTAGACTGCAAGACAATTCTGGGATGAAACTTCTTCTTTCCAAGAGGAAGACTGGCTTCCTGGGGTTTCTCATAGCCATGAAGAGCTTCACTTATCTGTTTGACACCCTTGTAGAGACAAAATACCTTTCATACTTGCTGACTTACAAGTGGAGTTAAGGTAAAATTGCTTGATATGATGTGATATTAATATCCTTATGCATTGTTTTATTTACAGATCATTTGGAACTTTTCTTTTTGTCAGTGAGATCAAGACATGGCTCCAGCAACAACCCCAATCCAAGGGAATTTATATCATCATATAAATGACTTTCTTTATCGTGACATAAGGACCAACAGACCAGGAAACTGTTCTGCTCGAGACAGAATTATGCTTCTGACAGCAAAGTTGTTGAACTTTGGTCCTGTTGGTTATAATGAAGATTTGCAGTTTGTGCATCAGCAGTCTTCTTGAGAATGTGTGCCTCTGCCAAACAGATCATGATTATGTGGACATGCCAAATTGCATAGTCTTGTCTGAGTATTTGGAGGGATCAGTTTCTTACATAGCAGGGTATGTGGTTAAAATGGCTCAGAAGGTGCTCAAGTGTACCACTTGTGTTGCTGCAATAACCACAAGCAGTCATGTAGGCACTCAGCACTTTGGTTTGTTGCTAAGAAAGGATTCGGGGGCTTGGTAAGAGCACCTGCAGATGTAATTAAAGTGTGCCTCAACACAGAAAAGGTGTTCAGACAAATGCAAGTCTCACTTGGTAGCCAAACTGTTCCCCATGCCAAGAATGTAACAGAAAAAATTGCTCTCCCAGTACTTGAGAACCTCACTGTCACCAGAGACTAGGTATTTCAAGGCCTCAATGACCATATGTTTGACACAACAGAGGCCAGCAATCACAGAATAACCCTCATCAAGCTATTAGCTAAATGTTGTGCAAAAATAAAGCTGCATCACCTTGCAAGTCAGGCACAGAGAAGTTGCACCAAGATTGTGTTTGAAAAAAATTAGGAAAATTGAGCTTATTCAAGAATCAGTAACTTTTTGGTCATGGAGAACTTAAAATACTGTCCCACAAGATGACATTCAAATAAAGGTGTAATTACTTCATTTTACTTCAGGTTTCTAAGACAGTGAACTGTGTCCACTTCTTCTCTGTTCTTCTACTTCATGCTTAAAAACCCTAGCTGTTTCACAGACATCTGCAGTGTCAGTTCTGCACTTCCAGCCGTGCACTGCTTTGGCAGTACTAATCAGTCTTAACAAAATTCGCTAGTTACGCCTTCTACCTAGATAGGAATTTAGTGATGATAGCTCCAAAATGGGCAGCGTTGACATGGACCCTGTGTACTCAGCATTGTGTCCCAGTATCACATCTACATGTTCCACATCAAAATTCCACCTCAACACGTTTCAGTGCAGCGTAGGAGGTGCCGTCATGCCCGACGCAGTTACTTTCGGCCAGGACTGTATATAAAGCACGAGGCCTGTATCCACATCTGGGTGTGTTTTTGTCACATCAACTCGACCTGATAGGGTCACACTGCAGCCCTGCAGCACTCAACATTGAGACTTGAGGACTGATACGATTAGATTCACCTATGATGTTTAACACCAGCGACACTGAAGACTCCCTTGGGACAATTGGAATTGAGTGCAAATGTGGATGTGCTTTAGACTCCATGATCATGTTGTCGAGCACAGAATGAAGGAGCTTCCTTTGCTGACTTCTCTGTCATATTCTTGTGCCTCATGTGTGTTTATGAAGCATCGCCAGTGAGGAGACATCTCAAAGCTCGTCGGACATAAAGAAACAAAGTTCTCGAAGACATTGTTTAGGGAAGATTCAAATAACAAGTACAGCATTACTGATGACCAACTAAGTTAGTCAAAGTCGACCATCAGTGATTCAAATTCTTCCAATTTACTGCACAGCCTTACATAACAAGACACACACTTGGAAGAGCAAAAGCACCTTGAGCAGAGCTCAAAAACTTCAGACCCTTTATTACAGCTCGATGGCTTCAGGACGTGCGGAAAGTTCTCTCACTACTACACAAATTGCTCACTGCTTGCGCAATGCATCTGTTATGCAACTGATCTTGGCACGGCACTTGTTCCTCCTAAAGTTTAGTACATAGCATAAGTTATCAGTATCACAGGTGTCATATGTACAAGGCAGACAACGTTCTACAACCTTTCAACGGAGAAAGTCAAGCGAACGATGCATCATATAAAATTATATGTTAAATACACACGCGGTCATTTTATGACAATTTGCTCCAAAGATCGATTCTCTCATTTGAAGTAGAAAGCACTGGAGGTCGGATGTTGCGTCACACGACTGTTCAGCTCCTGGTGCCTCACTTGCGCCACTGGGCCCTGCGCCACTGGGCCCTGCGCCACTGAGCCTTGCGCCACCGGGGGCTGTGCCATGCCTGATCTGGGCATTGGAGACAGAACCTCTTCATTGCCGTTCAGTCTCACTACAGAGCTGGCGCCCTTTGGCGTGGAAGTCAACACGTTTGCGCCGTCTGCCCCGCTTATGTTGGGACTGAGGGCGCGGCTACCGACCACGGGCGAGATCCCGGGACTTGCGGTCTGGAGAGGTTTCGCCAACCGGCTGCTGTTGTTGATCTGTCTGATCCTGTGCTCGTCCTTGCTGATCTGGACCGTGAGCGGCCACACAATACCGGCGAGCTTGTCGGTGATGTGCGCCAACACCAGTTGGTCGTCGGCGTCCCCGCGGACCCGAACAGTGAGACTGCCAGCCTGCAAAGAAATGAAACAGTGTAGGTCTTTCCCCTTCCAAAAAAGTTGCAAATCTTCTTGCTCCACCTCATGTTAACGCGCCATCTTCCGTTCATTCTCCAATTAGGCCTTGCTGTATTGATCTGACACTCGCAGACTCTCAAGTGATGACTAAATATCTCTTTGGCAATGAGGGTCGACTCTAGTAATACCGCCCATTTGGGACCGGAGCCACTTGGATGACATAAGCAGTTCCAATCTACCCAAAGAATAGACCCATGTGAGCATCCGTAGGAGTGATGGGATCGACACCACAAGATATCTTCTGCTGTCTTGCTTCATCATTGCCTCTGACGTCTTGTGCGAATTTCTTAATCCGACACAGGATTAAAAGTCGATAAAGGTGTTTCCCCACCACGTTTGCCTCTAAACCTCGCTCGCAATTTTCCCCCTTGCGCTCGCACCACTTTTTCGTTTAGATGGTGGCCGCTGATGGACTTCATAAGCCGAGATTTAGACGGCATTTTCAAAATAGACTTAAGCAAAGAATTCGGACAATCAGGCCATTTTACTCGGTATAAGTGAAGTTCAGCTACATCCCAGAATGACATGCACTGATGATGATGTACAGTGTAAGGCTTCCATCGGACATTCGAAAATTCAAACAAAATTCGAATTTTTTCCTTCCCCAAGTCAAAAAATTCGATGTATTGCTAATTTTTTCTCTTACGAAACAATTGAATAAGATTTGAATCTTATTCGAATGTCGGTGCCAAATATTCGAATTCGAAAGTTTTATTTTTTGGAAGCTTTAGTACAGTGCTTGGCGTAAGCAATGGGGCGAATTGTTATCAGATTCTAATATTTAGGGTAGAATTTTGGTTGCAAATGTGTAGTGGAGATACTTAGGCATGACAGCCAGAAGTTTGCCTGCACATTGTGTCACTAGAGTGCTTATACTGCAGCAACCCTCAGATGAACCCATGCTAAGAACTAATGTTGCCATGATTAGGTCATTAAAAACGGGATTGTTTAGTGAGCAAAATTGTGACATCAATCATCGTGCTAACATGCAATCGAGATCCGCCCTTGCACAGTCAAGCGACCATTCAACGTGAGTGAAAACGAACGCAATATTTGTGTGTATGGATGGGTGGACATGCTGCATGCACTGTATGTCCAACGAGACCGGTACAGTACCGGCGGCACTGCACTGGGAGGGTTCGTTCGCATTCACTTCTTTACAAGCCCTTTCTTTGTTCTTTATCTGGTAAAAGAAGAAAAACGTAGCGAAAAATAAGAGGAAAGGCAGAACTAAATTGTCTCGTTGAAAAAACCTATTGGTTCTGTCTTATTACAGTTTTTTCACACCAACGTTTTTGAAGATGTGAAACCGCAGTTCATTTTAAGACATGTGGAATCATAACTGGTTGTTAGCTGCGGTTTACCGGGTGTCACGGAAAGAGTGCGCCCGTGAGTGCAAATTTTCTCATTTATGAGGCATGCTTACGCAACATTAAGATGGACACTGTGCCTCTAAAAAGAACAAATGCAGCCCATAGATTAATGCAGCAGCTTTCATTGCAACTTAAGACATGAGGAAGGTGCCAGAAATGTTTCAGTCCATTGTGATGAAGGCACCGTCAGCCTACACAGATGAGGTGACTCCATTGCTGCCTTGCAACACTGTTTGAGAGCACAGTGTGCCAGACCTGATTTATGCTGGCTTCAAGTCTGTCCAGGCTGTGTGTGCATTCTCATTGGTTTCAGCCACATTTGACCAGATGGCAAAGTCAAAAGGAGAACGATCCGGTGAACTTGGTGGCCACAATTGAAAATTGAAATCTATAACTGAGTGTTACACAGTTTCTGCTTTCTGCTTTCTGTTGAAAAAAAAATCATCATTTTTGATCCTCGATGCAAAGTGACAAAAATCACGTTTTTCTTGATTACCCTCATTGGATTAAAGTTGTTTCCACAAACATATTTGAGTTACATAACTTTCATCTGGCATGGTGACAGTAACAATGATCAGCCCATTCAGTTCTATGAAGTTTCTATGAAGGACTACAACCACAAAGGTGAGAGGCTTCGGTGGATGAATCATTATGTTCATTTGGCCAAGCAGTTTTCAAGCAAAAAAACCTAAAGGTGCTCTCTTTCTGTGTCAACCGCATTTCGCCAATAAAATACAGTCACATCAGCCCTCTTTCTCACCAAAATGGGACTACACATGCAGCAAATAGGTCCAGCAGTTGACTGGACCTAACTCACTGAGTAGCTAGAAGGTATTTTTCAAGCAATCTTGGTACCTTCATGTCGATGTTCTATCCGCAATGACCGCCTTTGTTTATCGATTCATCTCAGAGGGGACTGGGAGTTACGTAACTTAAAAGAGTGAGTTGACTTCCACTTCGTTTTCATTAATCAAAAAAACAGTCGAATAGTGATGTTACTTTGTCTTTCTCTCCTCTGGGCAAACGCACAGTGCGTCAGTCATACTGCACAGTCAAGTTGCTCACCAGACGCCCGAAAGACACCGTCCAGAAGTGCTCGTTCTTGAACTCGAGGACACCGTCGATGGTGAGTGCCTGTCTCAGACACCGATCGAGTTGCGGGACCACGTGCGCCGGCGTAGTCTGGAGCAGGATGCGCCCAGTGTACACCGTTAGCGGGTGCATTGTCCCCACTAGGACCACACACAGCCCCAGTGTGACCATGCTGTCCGCCGAGTGGGTGTCGCTGGAAGTAAGCATGTTGAAGATGAGCTGGTGGTGTTCGCTTACTGTTTACCTGATACGCAAAAGGTTTTCTGCTACACCTAAAGGGGCTTCTCAGTACTTAGACCTCGCGACTCCGACTCCAATTGTAGAAAAAATCTTTAGCCTTACTGAACTGAAACTGAAAGACGTTGAAGGATATTACAGACTGCACGAAGTCCATGCCCTTGGCGGTCATGTGACCTTTGGTCAAGATGCTTCATTTTCTACTTGCCCTCTCTGCACTTTCTCCTTCCGGGACTGACACAATCACCGCCCAATCACAGATGGACTTCACGGCCACGAGTGTAAACTGACAATGACTCTAAGGCCTTTGCAGCAATGATTGGAAGGTCGCGGTGACATTATTTAGTTTTGCAGCCAAAAGTGAAAGGATGGAGTGTCTAACATTGCGTCAACTTGTGGACCGACGAGATGATCACGTCGTCCGTGGTCTGCCCCGTTGACACACAGCAGCCAATCGTCACCTCCACCCTCATGGCCCGCAATTGGCCGAAAGTGACGTTATATCCATGCACCAACTAAGCGAGCCTTCGTGCGATAATAATCAAGGAAAAATTACCCAGGGTGGGTCTAAAACCTGATACAATCCCCTTGTCCCGGTGAACGTCCGAGATCTTCCCTGGGGTTTGGGAAGAATGGGCAGATCCCACTCTTTCCCCTGCACCGTCTACAAACATGCAAGAGAAACCCTTCGTAAACTCACTTGATCTCTATGACGACGTCCATGAGAAAGATGAGAAGGAACGCGGTTGTGGAGAGCAAGGCCAGCGGATTCATCCTGGGCAACAACAGGGAAGACAACAGGGGCAGCACCGAGCACACCGAGTGGGCAAAGTCTGTCGTGTGTTCCTGAAAGAAAGAGAAAGCACAGTTTTGAGTCCCAATCAGACCTAAGAGCACACGCAAGCTTGAGGTTTTAAAAAGCATGGTGAAAAATTTCCATGAACAATGAAGAGGCCCAAAATGCCGTCTTTGTTTACCCAAATCGCTAAAATTGTCTCGACATGACCGTTCCACATTCGAGACCAGCGACGGTATTTCGCATCCTCAGTGACGGTGATGTAGATGGGCCCAAAACTGGTGGACGGGCCCAAAATGCTGCCAGCGCAAACATAATCCATCAATGAAGCCCTTAACCCGGTGAATGACTTCAGAACCACTGAGGGCACCCCGGAGCTCCTTACATCGAATTGAGACTATAGGCAAAGCTTGGGCAGAACTGAGAGAAGAGCTAAATTTTTGGAAAATTTCTTTCAAAAAATCATCTTATAAAAAAGGTCTCGTCTTTGCTCCTTACTCGGAGGAAAATCATTCGCCTCTTCTGATGCTACTCAATCCATTTCTTGTCACCACTGTTAAGAGCGAAAATGAATTGTTGCAACTTTTTTAAGACTCATTCACACAACTTTCGCTGGAAAGGTATTGTTTCAAAGATGATTCATCATACCATTTACGATGGCTCATGATTTTATTACGACTCTATAAAATAAGTGCAAAAGACTTGCACGTGCACAAAGATGTCAAAATAAAGACGAGATAATGTACGCAAAAAAGCATGAAACAACCAGCTTCAGAGATTACTTCCACCGATCTATTTCTCATATTCTGTCTTGTGTAAAACAGAAGCTACACAAAGAATTCTACTAGTTAACTCTATACGATACAATACAACTGTATGTAATATAAGTACTAGGCTAGGTCGAAAAGGGGTCAACTTCGGAAATTCACTGACAGGATCTGGGGTTTGTTACATGGGGTCCAAAGATGTAGTCAAACAATTTGGAAAAAAAAATATTGTGTTTGCCTATGCCAAACTTGATTTGAAATTTATGTAGTGAGCTACTGTAGTAAATTTGCTGTGAAAGTAGAGTTCAGCTCTGGCGGCTGTCAGAAGCTGTCAAACTGGGTGAAAATCACTCACCAAAATGCTGACACGCTCCAGTTTTTCAGAAAAATATGTTATGCAGCTTTAAATGCATGTGGGCATAGCTAGAACTCCTCTTTTCACTTTCATTTGACTACAAAGTCTTCAAATGGTATGCAGTCACCAATTTTGGACACCCACAGGGAATTCCAATTTTTGACCTAGCCTAATGGGTATACAGTGCAGAGAGTTTCAAAAAAGTCTGGTATTATTTTCAACAAAAAAAGCAGCACTGGCCCACAATAGCAAACTTTCGGAGCCCTGTCACTCCTATATGAGCCAATTTCGTTTATTTTGGTGCCATGGCCTCTGTTCATGACTTCATCATTGCACTGGCTTGCACAGACGAGCCTGCCCTTGAGGCCCTAGAGCTTGCCAACATGTCCTACGGGGACAGGAGCATCTCCAGGTCTGCAGTGTACAAAATCTATGCCAAAGTGAAGGCCAAAGAGGATGTCACTGACCAGAGAAAGCACAATGGCCAAGCAGTAGCGAGAGAAGACAGTCCAGATCTTGACAGTCCAGCTGTAGCGAGAGAAGACAATCCAGATCTTGACAGTCCAGCAGTAGCAAGAGAAGACAGTCCAGATCTTGACAGTCCAGCTGTAGCGAGAGAAGACAGTCCAGATCTTGGCCACTCCGAACGTTGTCAGCAGTAGCAAGAGAAGACAGTCCAGATCTTGGCCATTCCGAACGTTGTCAGCAGTAGCAAGAGAAGACAGTCCAGATCTTCCTCAGCAGTAGCGAGAGAAGGCAGACCTGGTCTTGACAGTCCAGCTGTAGCGAGAGAACAGTCCAGATCTTGGCCATTCCGAACGTTGTCAGCAGTAGCAAGAGAAGACAGTCCAGATCGTCCTCAGGAGCAGGAGAAGACAGACAAGATCCCGGCCGTTCCTGGCCGAGATTTGCCGACTGTCGTTGAGGTGTTTTGTTTACTTTTCGAGTCGTCACCCTCTCGCACCCTTTTGCGCTTTTTTCACCCCCTCACAGAACCTAGCAACCTTTGG
>JAAUXU010127900.1_pt1 | contig 15359 bp, 14 predicted proteins | sample 7278151 | NCBI WGS metagenome assembly JAAUXU01 (sample SAMN14350113, study PRJNA611818) | marine sediment metagenome | isolation source: surface marine sediment (1.8m) | place: French Polynesia: Moorea | collected 2018-08 | reverse complement strand
CGTTCGACTGGGACGGCGCTTTCGTGGAGAAATAGAACGTGTCAGCGTTCACCTTGATGCATCTAGACATGTAGTTACAGTACCACCGAATGTACGTTGTAGACTTTATACGTAAATGTATGACTGATGAAACCACACCAAACAGGCACAATAAACCTGTACATACTGTGCTGTACACGCGAAATGCTGCATAGGGAAATGCATAAGCCTGGAAAATGCTATACGCTGCATAATGTAATCCAGATACTATAGACAGAGAAGATATACAGGACAGGCAAGAAGGTGCGAAACACCCCAGTAGGCTTAGACGTGCTATAGTGAAGAATCATGCAGATAAAAATAAGGACTTGTCATTTCAGTGCAAGTTCAAAGCAGTGCTACTACGACTACATCAATGTCATTAAGTCGCTGAACGCTGCAAAAGAGAGAGGAAGAAACTCCTGAAAAAATGAACGACGTCGTTAAGCATCTCTTTATAGCGGAACATCCATTTTCATTTTCGTCACATTTTGCAATATCCATATAGGTTGAGCGAACGATTTTGAGCCTGCGTGAGCAAAAAATGGTAGTTCCATGTACTACTCTGGTATCTTGTTACTTACGAAATATATGGAGGAGATAACTAATCTTCTTTAGCTCGTACGGACTTGCTAGGGTCTGCATGTAACGTACTGCAAAATGGTGACATATACTGTACAAAGGTGAGGAGTCGGCAGATATGAAGATGAAGCTGTTTTCAGAAAGATATATAATGCGCATAATGAACCAACCCACTTGTACATACGGCACATCCACATACTATAGTAATATGTACAGTTTTCTCTAACACAGAAAATAAGTTAAACGAGCATCCAAGTCGCACGAACATTCACATGAACTGAAAAAGTGTCTTTAGCATCCAAATAGTCAACCCAATCAATACCTGGTCTAGGTAGGGAATTTCTCCCGGACGCAACTTGCCCTAAGAGAAAGACATGATTGTCACATGTACATGCACTGGGACGTAAGAGCCAAGAAACTGCTATGACGTACATAAACGATGTAGACATGTATGTACAGACGAGTACATACAGCACAGCTAGAGTTGATGATGCAATGTAGTCAAACTCGAGAAGGCGATCCTCGTACATGTACTCAAAGACTGTCCCAAGAAAAATATAAGCTGTCTTTAAGTTCTCTCTCCCTTCTTGAATGTTATTTTCCTGATACTAAAAATGCATGCATTGACAGATTGCATGAACTGAGGATGTCACCGATAAAGTGATTCAAAGCCTTGGCGATTTGCATATTCAAATTTTCCTCGGAGACCTTTAAAAAGGTCGGTGGCAATCTCGGGTTTCTTTTCTCCTGCCCAGTTGGCAAATTATTCATGCCAAATGGTCTTGATCCTTGGCTGTCCAGTTGTAGACACCAGCCCAATCTTTGGCAATTTTTTTTCAGCTGCTGACTGAGTCTTTCTTTTCTCCGTTTATTGGTGTAGAAATAGTTTGCGAAGCTTTTTCACCATAAATTTGCCGTCCTCAAACTTTTAAAATGGTAAATACCATTGATCTCTCCGTCCTTATGCGTAGGAAGTGTTTGATGCATAAAATCTTTCCTTGATCCTCATTGTTTTTTTATGAAATGGCCACCAAATTCTGCTGCCTTCCTCTTAAAGACTAACAACCTCAGAAGGTATCGTTACCTAACGGGAATTGGAACCCATATTTCTTGCATACTATGGCATGCATGACACACATTCTTGCAAACAAATTTGCACAGCCTAAAGAGGTGGAGGACCGATGTGCAGAAAATGCCTCTGACGGCCAGACTTTCTTGGAACAGTCTTTATGTACAGTACTTGCATATATACCCACAAACAACCATAGCAAAACGAATCGTTCACGGAGAAGAGAGTATCTACAAGGACGTTCAACTTCGCAACAAAAGACGGTGTGGTTAATACTGTACTGGGAAAAATGTCTGACCTGAGTATGTGAACACCAACGCATGTAATTCAAACTTCACGACGAACGGGTGAAGAAACACCATGTACAGAGAGAACGACCGACGATGGTACCTTATCACGCAGTGCGTACCTAACGCTATTGCCTACGTAGTGCGTACCTTAACTACCCCCTATTTACATTGTGATTTAAATATCGTGAATGGAACACCTGCTCTGTTCTCAAGCTCTCATTTTCGGAGAGACCCCTTATCTTTCCGGTATTCTTGTCAATGGTGAGGTATCCCTGCATGCAAAATCGGATAATGCACGGTATGTGAGTTTGTCGTGACAATGTGTGAATGTTCTGTACATACAGTACCGCACAGTACATAAATGCCAGATGTTTAGAAAGTAGAGACGACGACCAAAAATACATACACACCCCAGCAGTGTAATAATTCATGCATCTCGTTAAAACGCATTGGTCGAAGGACAGAGGAATTTGGCAACGGACGACTCGCACGTATCACTCTGACTTCTATGTTCAGCGGAGCCCAGACCCAAACGACAGCCATGTCTAAATTACTTATGTACATCAACAACACCAAACTATCATACATACCTCCTCTGGAATAATAAGGCTGGGCCTTCTTTCTCTCTCCGGCATTGAAGCTGACAGGTTGGGGATAGGCTAAAGGACATTCGTAAGTTGTAGATAGGTTCAAACTCCTTCAATGGTTTTGTGTTATCCGTGCACTGAGAAATGTTTGATAAACGTCATTCCTCTACACACACTTAGGAGTTAATAGGAGATTTACTTGGGTCCATTTTCGACCATATGCACAATGTCGTTAAGAAGGAACATAAATTATTGAGGATACCAAGGGACTTGAACTGGCCGTCTACGGACTTTGAAAGGCAAGACGGCTATGGCGGCTGCCCAGTTGCTCATATATGAACTAATGCCAGCACACCGTTTCCGTTGACGAAAGCCCATTCTTGAGCTAAGAAAAGGTTTCGAGTTCTGCCAAAGCCACTTTTGCAATCATTGCTAAAGCCGTCCGGAGCCTCGTCCAGATCCCTGCACTGACCCCTGAACGGCAGGGGTCAAGCGAGGACAAAGTTCTCACGTGAGCAGGATGCTGTACGTGATTGTCGAACAGGTCTATAGGTCTACAGGTGGAACATAGCTGACTCTGGAGTGGGGTTGATCAGGTATGACTTGACGTTCCCCCAAGGTGCTGTTGACAGATTCTAGAACACTGTACCGTCTGGTGAGGACTCGTCTGCGAAGGGATAGAAAAGGCTATAGATTGACTACACTGCTGAAGTCTGCCAACTTTGGCAATATCAATTTCCACCCATCCCTTTCCCTGTCATGCAGTAAAGGGAGTTGAACTACGAGGACAACAAGCATGTCCTGAAGTGCTGGCCGACAGCAGAGATCTCTCCCGTCTGCCCGCAGGTGCTCTTCCAAACTGTGAACACTCGAGTCCTCTTCTTTCAGAGGGTGACTAGAGAAGAGCAACGAGTATCTGCATCTTTGGCAACGGGCCGTACACCGGTAACGAGTCCCTAGTCGCGATGGTGCTGTCAGCGTAATTGGACGAACGTGAGAAGCTCCTAAGGCCAGTAAAGGCATCAATGTCGATTTGGACGGAAGGAGAGGGGGTCGCCCGCTGTTAGAGATGTGTTACAGGGTGTAGAGAATGTGGCATACAGTGAACGTGCTTTGGCTGAGTCGGTTAAATTTGTGACAGTGCTTTAGGTCGCTGCTCACCTTGAGAATGCTTGAACCAGTGGCCTGCTTCTGCTGCTCTTTCACCTCGCTAACTTTGATAGTGGAAACATTGCTATCGGCGTTAGAAACCTTGAGAAAACTTTTTGAGCCATTTGTCTTTTCAAGATCGTGACAAGGTTTATCTGGGTGGAAATTGGCATCATCATCATCATTATTGCAGTCTATTTTGATTTTGCTCTTCTTTCTCCTAATTGAGACCTTTTTCTTGGCCTCGTCTTCGCTTCTCCCAGGCTTTGTCTCATAATCCTGAAGCTCAACGTCGTCTACATCCAAGGACTTTAGTTCCAGACCTTCGAATACGACGTCATCTTCTCCAATCTTTGATTTTCTCTGCTTTTTGACGTCTCTCAGCACCGGCTTGAGGACAACTCCCCAAGGGGTGACGGTCTCCATTTGCAGAGAGCCCTTCTTCAGTTTCCGCGTCTTTTTTACTTTCTCCACGGCGTCATTTCCTTTCTTCTTATGCACGACCGACTCCTCCGAGGACGCCGTGGCTCTGGCCCTCAGTGCTTTTCGCCTAGTCCTCATGACTGAGGTCGCGGCGCTACTGCTACTAGCACTACCTGTCGACTTCGACTCCGATTCGTTCTTAGAGAATTCGGCGCTGCCGTTTAGGTAGAAGCGGTGAGAATTCTGAAAGTGAGCTCTTGCTGTGTTAGTTTCTGCGAAGATAGCCAGTGCTACAACACGTTAAAGATTCGTGCATCCTTATCCATATTTTAAGAGTAATTCGGCAGGCGTACTCGAGCCTTTAAGATTACATCGAGGTCTCCTGGGCCCCTTTTTCACCCTTGGATTTAGATTAATGACTCTCCGAGAGAGCGAAGTAAAATAAGTAGCCCAGGAAGTACTGTATGACGGGTAGGTGATAAAGCGTAAACACAAAGGCACACTTGGGGCAAGAGGAGCAGGCTCATTTTTTCTGGAAGGTGTCATGCTCGTATACAAGAACCGTCTTTTGCGTTCTTTCTCAAAGGCTTTCGAAGGAAAATCGTGCTTATCGGGCGCATCCATGAAGTCGCCAACAGTACGATAATTGTGTTCGGAAGCCTACCTTAAGCTGCACCAAGGAACTCCTCGGTTCGTCGGAGTCCTGGACGGAAATGGTCGGGAGAGGCTGTGCAACTGCAGCTCCTGACCTCCGGGTTTTCTTGGGTTGCTGTCAGGCAGTGCAAATAAAATAGGAAGAAAGCAGCGTCAAAATCAAGCCGCGCAAAAAATTCCTGCGGCTGCAAATTAATGCTGGAAAAATGGACACAAGCACTACTCAGTCAGTAGTAGGTGGCGGGGTCATGACAGGACAACACAGGTCAAAGTAGCTCAATGATGCGGTTGCATTGAACGATGTACTTCGTACGTATGTACCGTATATGATACACCGCATCGCGTGTGTGCAGTAAGTGTAGTAACAGTTTGTGAGTGAGTGCGATGTTCCCCAATAGATGAATTGTTGCATGGGTGAATGGATGGGTGGGTTGGGTGATGAACCAATGCGTGAGGGTTGCAGTGCACACGGATTGCCCAACAATAAAGCAGTTCAAATTACATCGTGCGTATCGAAATTGGTCTGTCAGCAGGTTTGGATGTCTCACCAACATTTCGACAAGAGGACAACCCCAAAGAGAGAGTCGAGCTAACAGACAAGGGCGCAAGAATCTGCCCAATGCCCGGGCCCATCCTGGAGCTGGACACAAGAAGAGGCAAGATTACGTGCCAGATCAACGAGACAAAGATCTCTCTGATCAAGAGCACCAAGGCATGAATCTTGGCCAGCCGTCAAGTCCGGAAATCCCATTCCGGACTTCTGGATCCCCGCCCTCTCCATTCCGGAGAGGGCGGGAGTGGCACGGCCGGAGCATTGTGAGGGCCTTGCATAATGACTCCTTGGCCTCAGAGGTCACCACTGACTCCAAAGTGTCCATGTACTTGTCTGCAGACGGCGCAGAATCAAACGAGGGACCTTCGCACAAATGGAAATGAGTTAATAAGCAAGTTCTGAAGGAAGAATTTAGGGAGGACTCTCCGGGAGGACCAGGAAGCCTGACCTGCCAAGAGTGCAGACATGCGACCATTCCATCTAGTCAACCCCGAAGAGCCCAGTCACATGGGTGCGACCTGGCTCCCCAGCATGAGTGCATTGAGGAGTACTTGGACATGGTCTGAAGCCTCAGCAACTTTGAGAGACAGTCAAGCCATAACGCTCAAAACTTATGAGGTCGTTCCCTTTGATCGTCAACATTTCGAGTGGCGCTGGCACAAATAGCCAGTCCGAATTGTGATGACACCCCCTGTGTCGATACATTTAGGAATTTATTGTCATGTCTGAAAATACCACGTCGAACACATGACAGCGGCCAATGTTTGTGTCCCGGCCTCGGCCGGAGATCTTCATTAAAAGTGCTGCTAACGAGGTCGACAGCCATATCAGTGAAGCTCTGTCCCCTATGTACTTACTTGGACGTACAGACGAGTACACCTCATGTTGCAACAACAGTTTAACAGTTTTCCCCTTGAACTTTTGTGCAGAAAGCAGGGGAGGATGAGATTACGCTTTTGATACTATGGAGGTGCTATGAAGGCAGCGGCTGTGAAGACTGCTACGCAAAAAGGAGAGTTAAGACAGGGGGCCGAGAGATACTGAGAGAAAGCCAACAAACAATCCTTGTGGGTCTGTTTACCTATGTAATGTATGTATTTGTACAGCTCGTGGGCTCCTTCTCGGTTTAGAACAGATCAAATTCCTTTCTCCCTCTCTTACATCTCACTTGCAGCAGAATTGATTTTTGACTGCTTCTCGTGCAAGCTACTGCAATATATGTCTGACCTACAGTGTACGTATGACGGTGTGATACTTTGTGGGCTTGTGACATATGAGGGTCAATCGCAGACAGTGCAGTACTTTCCCCCAAATGCCCCTTCAGAAGGCTGAAGCAAGAGTATTCCCTACAATGCAGCAGATCGAGGAAGGAGCATTTATTTCTCTCGTTGCAGCAATTTTTTCATTTCGATGACGCTTTCCCTTCATCACGCTACACTACGGATAGCTTAGGTTAAGCTGCATCATTGAGCTGCTACTTGTGTGCATTCCTCCGAGGCCACGATTCAAGCAAAGCCTGACAAAGGTGCTGTTGCTGAGTGGCAACTCCAACCCGCAGCAGCACTCGAGGACAGCAAAGTTGTAAGGGACTTTAGAGAGTCTGCTCCCCTTTGTCGTCGCGGCGAATCGACGGCAAGCGTCTAGGTTTGCCTGTCGCCGGCAAGGATTAGACGCGGCTAAAAAGGCGATGCTCCTGCAGTCACAATGTTCTCATCAACTGTGACAAGAAGTAATGCAACAGACAGTAGCAAAACACGACGGTGACGGCAAATCTACCTAATCTATCTTAGGCTGCCTGTGTTGTACGCACGTTCTCACCCACGCTACTCCGTAGTACCAATGTTGAGGAGCGTCAAGCATGTCTGGCGAAAGGACGTGGACGGAGATGGCCGGCATGTGCATGAGCGTGCCCGGACTCCCCGACATGGCCGGACGCACCTCACCGGCTACCACAATCACAGTTCCACATCAGTCGTCTCAGCGTCGCAACAGTAAGATGTGTGGGATGTACAAGTTGTACTCGTACAGTTGGTAGATGTAGAAGAGCTCAAAACTTGAACATGTCCGTTTTGCTCCTCTGCCCTCGGGGTACAGTGCTACATTGCAGGCATCATGGTGCGAGTCTGCTGTTTTAACGGTCTGGACAGGTATGAATCCTTTACATGCGGTACTTTGGCCTTGTTTTGCATATTTGGGACATGGATAAGTTTGGTGCTCCAAGTAGACACTCACAGAGTGACTTCTGGAAATTGCTCTTCTCCCTGTCTTGAAGAAGTGATTACAGAAAGCTATTGAGGGAAGTGACTCACCAAGAAGTTCCTCCTGTGAGGCGACCCCAGAAACAAGCCATCCTGGCTTTTTTGGGCCATCGTCGTCTGCCTTTCCTGGGAGGCCATTATGAGGCAATTTTGCTCTTTTTCCAGCAGTATGCGACGCTCCAAGAGTTAAGGGCGGCAAAAAATTATCGGGTACGATGACGTGATTGAATTCTCAATCATCTTGAGGAAGAAAAGAGCTTATTCAGCTCCCAGACATTTGGCACTGACTAAAAAATAAAAGCTCTTCGTCACCAGCATTCTTGATCGGACCAAGACACGTTTCAATCACTCGATTTGCCGGGCTCAGAGTAATGCTGGCTTCCTGTTCACCCATCCTTTTGCTTCTGCTCAGCATTCTTGAATCTGATTCTCACACGCACGCATGCACGTACGCAGACTAATCATCGTCAGTCCAATCACTGGTGTTTCACTCTCGCCTGACTTTTCCTTTTCTTTCTGTGCATTCGTGTGGGTACCGGAGAGGTGTGCGTTACTAAGCGGCGCAGATGAAAAAGACGGGCAAAATGACGCCAGCGCCGCCAGTTAACACGAGCGCGCACTGTTGAGCTGCTCCACAGACTGATTCTTCAAAGGATGGGTGAACGGAGATACGCCTACAGTTCTCATTATGTACGTATGTGTCGGAGAGCATTCAGATCAGCGATTGTTTACTGTCAAGACTTGACGTTACGGCCCTATGGACGACGGTGCGCACGCCTCACACGCTGAAAGCCACGGTGTCGACGATCCTCTCGCTCTCCTCCGGCACTCAGTGGCACAACCCCGGCACACACGCCAGGTGCTGACAACGGACAAGGACATTTACGCGTCTGTACGTGCGCGTCTGTACGCGACGGCACCTGTACCGCACAGGTCTGCACTGTCCTGGCACTGTTAATTTGCCTTTTCTCCGCACAGGACGTCTGCCGATTACATTTACTCTAAAGGCTGAGCTGAGCAATCTTTCTCTCTCTCCCGCCAAAATCCGCACGTTTCTCTCCGACAATTCTTTAATTAAAGCAACGCGTTCGCCAGTAAAAGAGAAAAGGTCAGGCAGGAAAGGAGGTAGGATTTGAGGGGAGATATCTTATATAGGCGACTTTCAGCTCGGTGCGAAACTCGTTCGTTGATGGGCGATATTTTGTGGGCACTTCTAATACCCTCTGCCACAGGCAACTTTCAATGAACTTCCTGCTCGCACTCACGTGCGTATGTATGGCCTAAACTGGGCTGGCCTTAGAAAGCGATGCTTGGCAGCTCCGTGATTTGAGCATCACGTACAGCGATATCGACATTAATGGAAAGCAAATTTTGCTCGCTATCTCGCACAACGTGTTTGGACTCAAAGCACCTTTGCGTGTGACAAGAGGTGAAAAAAAACGAAAACAAATCACCCCACGACGTACATAAAATGGAGGCAGGTTGCAGCACAAACAGGCGAATCAGTTGTACTCTGCTTATTTTCAAGCAAAATAATGCACATACAGCAATATATGAGAGATTGAGGGCCAAGAAAATGGAGCAGCTGCACCGACATTTCCAACTAACGATAAAACAATTCTTGTGTTTTTTTTAAAAAAAAAAAAAGAAATTGCTCCAAAAAGTTCATGCGAGTGAAGAAGTCGTGAAGTCTTCACTCTTGCCGATGATGCCTCTTGTAAAATTTTAATTTCAAAAAATGCATGTGCTTGCTGAGAGAGGCCTGCATGACGACGCCCTTCAGCCAGTGAACCATTGCTATAAACTGCATATTTTTTTTAAAGAAAATCTGGCAGCGCAGAAAAGTTTATAAAGTCTCTACGTTCTGTGTATATTGTTTTTGTTCCATTAGCATGGCCTGCAAGCATTGCTCAATGTAGCGAGTGTCGAAAGGAAGCTAAATATGGGCCACGTACGTACACACGAACTTACAGCAAGAAGGTAGGTGTGTGCTGAAAGTTCCGTTCGACACAAAGTGGCACAGGCGAGGAACGATAACAGAAATCGCAGGAAATTCAAACAAATGCAAAGTGGCGACACCAAAATAGAGTGATCGAAAGCATCTGCTCCTCCTGCTCGTGCTGCGCTGTCACCTGACCAAGAGCGCTTTCACTGCCAAGGTCGCTGAAGCCCCAAATGCGCAGCTTCTTAATATGGGTGCACACTAGCCTAATCTTACAGTGGGCGGGTGGGTAAAGTTCATCTCCCCACAGATGCAAAGAGTTTTTTCTGCAAGCAACAGCCTTTCCTTCCTCCCCGAGCTCTATGAATCATTTGTTTCGCATTTTCACCTCTACTGGCCACTTTGTTTTCTCACCTTCTCCTCGACATCATTAATCTACGTGCATTCTACTACGTACACAAGTCCTCATCCTACATAGGGGGAGAGGTGTTAAAAATAAAAAAAATCTTCGGGCAAAAAGTGTCGGCACTCTCAGCTTGAATAGAACAACACAAAAAAATTCCCTCTAACATTCTCTCACTGTGGAATCAAATTGGCAGCGGTCCGTTCTTAATGAAGGCTTTGACGCCGGAGCAATGACTGGAGACTGCAGCACATCTCAATCGTGTCCTGCTGCTTTTTACTACGTTGCCGCCCGCTTAGGTGGAGCAGAAAATTCAATACAGGCGCGTCTGGAATGTGAGAAAAATGCGCGTTTTCCCATATTCACGGGCGCCGCAGCGATGATGATGTGGCCTTGAAGAAGACTGCTGAGTGCCTACAAGTCTTTGGCCTTGATTTATGGCACCTCTCTGAGGAGTCATCGCCATCATCGCCAATCGTTCCTGCGCCAACTCCCCATTTGCCAATAATCTGTTGACAGCTTCATATTCGTGTTAAAGGCGCCGGTGAGGAGAAAGTTGTGCTTGAAAGGGAAAGAATTTCAAGTCCACAGACCCTTGTTTCTCTTCACTACTTTCATTTTCCCTTCTTCTTTCTCTGTCTCACTCTTATCTATCCTGAGATGACAGTAAAAGAAGGACGTGTCAAAGCTCAGATGAGGTCAGACAAGGACCATGTGAAGTGTGTGAGATGCATGAATGAATCTTGAGCATCATGAACCAATAGGGCTACTCGTACTCCTCTCCTTCATACAGTACTTGGCCAACAAAGGGTGGCAATGTTTTCTTCCATATGACGACGATGTCGTCCCGCAGCATTTGGCCTTTGTGTTTGCTCTACGGTTCTGCTCTATAGATATTTACTTGCCATTTTCGTTAATGCGGAAAGCAAGATACTACTTTTTCCCCGAGAAATCTGTACATTTTCCTCTTGCGATGACGATGTCCAGGCGTCGGACTTGCTGCAAGCCTGACAAAGTTGCTGCTTCAGGGAAGAATTCTAAGAAATCACGTCTGTTTCTCTGGCGCAGCATCGTTAAAACTGTTAAAAATGCAGATGCCTCCCCAGATAAGAGACCTCAGGCATGAATGTATGCATAGCATATAGTGAACGGTGTCGATCAAGCAGACACCTCCTTGCACACTATTAAGATCCTGCAACCAACGGGCGAGGGTTAAATGATGCAGGGTGACTAGAAAAATATCTCTGACTCTCTACCTCATGCTCCATGCCAGATATCTATCTCTATATATAAATATAAAAAACCGCCTCTGGAGTAGCTTCCAGAATACCTCGTCATCGTCGTGCACCTTTCCAGATTGAGAAGAAGACTTGACCTTGCCGGCGTCGGACTCCTCTGTCGACGGCTGAGGAAGCTGCTGTACGACGAAGCACGTTACGTTCTGCTCTCTGTTGTGCGAGCTACCATCTGATTTGTTGTCTTTGTATCGACCATAGCGCATGGGAGTGTCTGCACGAGGTGAAGAGTCCCCCCCCCTCCCACTGCTTGGACCATCATGGTCCTGCGTACTTACCACGTCTAGCAGCGTCTTGGGCTGCGGCCCCTCCGTGATCTCTTCCGGCTCCTCGCGCTTTCCATCGCCTAACTTGGGCAGTCCAGGGGACTTGGGAGCAGCTGCTTCGTCGAGCTCTCCTTCCTTTTCCGGTTCTTCTTCCTCACCTTCTGCTTCGTCATCGTCAGGCGTCTGCTTTTGCAAGTCAGAGAAAGAGTCGAAGTGGAAAGTTGATAGTACAAAGCGAAGAAAAAGCTCCTTTGTGCATCGAGGAAAAACTTTTGTACATTTGTCTGGAAAAATAGACACTAAGGAAGAGGAAACTACTACATTTTTCTGTACTGCAACCACATATGGTGAGGCCCATTGGAAAGTTACATACATAGGACTTAAGCCTACCTGCGCTCTTTTTTAGGCACTCCAGTATTTTTACCTGTACACGTACTAACTACTGCCAAGTACTGCAATAAGTGGGTATGCATACAAGTGTGGACAACACACTTGCTTATTACGAGTACGTGTTTGGCCACGCATAATACACGCCAATGAAGCAGTGACAGAGAAATTGAAGTGAAGAGAGGAGTCGCAAGCCTGTGTGGCTCGACCATCACCAAGTAGATGTGTCTGCTAGTTTTAAGGGACTCACAAGTCATGATCACGAGGCATTCAGCAAAGCAAAGACAGAATGGAAGGAAACAACGGACACTTACCGGTTTCCTTTGTCTGGGTTCATCCGCTTTGGGAGGCTGAAATTGAAAAAAAGGCCAGAATTCAAGTTTATGCATACAAAAGTCACCTGCAAATAAAACTGGAAAAAAATCCGCCCTAAACGGCAGGTTCTGAAAAAAAATATATTTGCTTATATATAGTGTGTGTGCCATGCACAAAGGTGGTAGCTATATCGATAATCTTCAGGCGAAATATCGCCCGAATTGGAAAGTATTTGGAATTTATACTAGCTGAAAAGAAAATGCAGCATAAGAAAAACCTTAGGTAAAAACATCGGCACGTACATTAAAAAAATCATTTATTATTATTATCAAAAAAGGTCATTTATTCATCTGAGTTTCAGCAGATGGGTCATGAGATAACTCTTCATCCATAGACCTCAAGACAGATGGGTTAAGCCAGTCGTTGGTTTATCATCTACACACATGTTTAGGACTCTTGTTCGGCCAATGACTCATAATCAACAACTGACTCCATGACACTCTGTGAAAGTTTAAATCTGAAGTGGAAGACAAATGGAGAGGATTCTACCGGCAGAAAACTTTCTTCCAACTACCGTCGTATGTAGCACTGTAGCAAAAGGTGCTGAGACACCAAATTGAGGGTAGGTGCTTCCCGGCCTGCCCCGCCCGTGCCTTTGATCAACGGGATGGACAACACCATTGCCGTGGTGAAGGTCAGCTGTCGATTTGGCGTCACCGGTCTGAACGTCAAGTGTGTTAGCTTCTACTCTACATTTGTATGTGCAGTGCACCGATTGTGCATGCCGAGCATAATTTTTAATGGGGAAAAGTTGCGTGTCGCTTTTATCGCACTCAGTCATGCATAAGCATGAAAAATTGCCTCTTCGCAAAAAAAATATGGCGAAGAACTCGGCTTTCTTAAAGAAGGAAGCCTTGGAAAAAAATCACTGTTGTTCTCTGGATGCAACACCTTTTTCTCTTCCAATACCTCTAGCTGATGCTTTTTCTTCTTCTTGCCCAGCTTCACGCTGTGCTTCTCAGCCTCGTCGTCACCGTCGTCCTCGTCACCAATAACGGGTGTTCCTTTCTTCTGCAATGGCAAATTGTTCCCCCAAACTCTACTACAAATTTCTCTGGCTCCTCCCTCAGACCTTGAGTTTAAAGGTGCCTTTCGCCTCAGGTCCTTCTTCATCGTCACCGCTGTCTGGCGTCTTTCCGGGCAAAGTGAAGTCCTCGTCCTCGTTGGACTCTTTCACGGTGACATCGGAAGCTGGAACGAGCTTCTTCTTTTTCTTCTTCGTGCGGTCCTTTGGACTGATCGGTTCTTCCACCTCCGGCTTTGTAGCAGCTTCTGAGTCCTGCACCAAATTGGCACCGGTGTGAATCAAGCGCACTACGAGGTGCTCCCTTGGCATTGGCACACGTTTAAAAGTGGGGATAGGAACGGTCAAACACTCATGTCATAGCTACCCCTGACCTACGTACAATGTGCAGTGAGGATTATAGGGACAGCACTGTCTGTGCTCTCCAAGGCCCGCTTCCATGGTCAGGGAGACCTTACAGTATTCCAGTACCTGTCGTTTGTTTTGATCCGTCTCAAGGGATGCTTCTTCGTCGTCGAGCTCGATTATCTCGAGCACGTCTGGTGTCTGAAAATTATGCAGTCTGCATGTAGGCAATGACGCCAAAGCTCTTTGAGTCAAGTTGACGAAGTTTCACCACCGTACGTACGTACATACGAACGTCGGGGCTTCACTTACTGTCAGGAGACAGTGCTCATTGTACCAGACCAACCTTTCCTTGCTCCGGCTCTTTTGCGTCATCGGGGATGTCAACGATAGCAATCGGGATTTCTCGGAACTTGGGTGTTGAGGAAGAAAATTACGCTTGTTAGTGTGACATCTAGGCCGGTTGCGGTATGATTACGCTGGCATGAGTACCTGCGATGAAGACAGCACAGGAGTCTCCTCTGCCTCTTCAATGGTGAGTGGTGCCTCGACGGGAGCGTCGCCCTCCCCGTCACGTGGAGTTTTCTTGGGCAGCTGCTTGCCGAAAGTTAATGAGAGGTGTATAGCGTTTTTGGCGTTGCTTTACAGTCACCAAATGTACGTATATGTACAAATGCTATGTATATGTTTGCATATACAGTTCGCGTATGATCTGTCTATATAGATTACCATGGATAAGCAGATTCTTGCGTTCGTTCATAAAAGAACAGTCGAAGAGGGCAGCCGATATTCCATCATGACACACGCTCAACCATATGTGGTTTGTTAGTGTGGCTGATGAGAGCAGAAACTCATTGCTCAGGGTGGCCACTCTTTGTGTAAGTGTGCAACGGGTACATCTGGAGTTTAAATATCTACTTAGTAATCCATGCAGAACGCCAATGTACAGCTCAGTCCAAGCACACCATCCAGTAGTACCTGACAGCCTGGAAAACAAAATTCACGCTGAAGAAAAACTTTCAAACGTACCTCCAAGTCTTTGGGTTTCTTCTTTGGGGTGACGGTCACTTTTGTCACTTTCGCTGCTTTACGAACTGAATCGGCCTTCTACAATAGTAATATGCAAACTTAGGGAGGCTCACCGCTCATGCATACGAACATAAATGGTGATAATGGCCATGAGATGGGCGCATAATTGACGAGGCAAACACACACGTTTCTCTCCAAGTACCTCAGACAGCTCTCCCCTTGTCTCATGAGGCTTTGGCTTGTCTGTGGAAATTTCTTTACTCTCCACCACTGGAGTAGAGTCTTCCAGGGCAGGTGTTTCTTCTTCAACTTGGGGCCCAGACTTGACCTTCAGCTCTTCAATGGCCGCAATCAAGCCTTCCACTTGCTCATCGTTTTCCTTCAGTTGTGACTCCTCGGGGTTTTTTTCTTTCGGTCTCGGTTCTTGGAACAGAGGTAGAAGCGTGCACAACAAGCAAGTCTTTTTACGGACATACAATGTGGGCCAGTAATAATTTCGGTGTGGCATTTTGCGGCATTTGCAGACTGATTTTTTAAATTTCTCCCTTAACACCACAAGTTCAAGTTGACTCTGATTGGCCTCGAGCTCTGTAGACATAAAAAATGTCTAACCCGACCACGTACCCGGCCGTGAGGGTGCAGGACAACAGGAACTCTTGCACAGGCTCTAGGAGACGGGCTGCCAGAGGCACAGATTGCATGAATTCTTG
>JAAUXU010113366.1_pt1 | contig 15360 bp, 11 predicted proteins | sample 7278151 | NCBI WGS metagenome assembly JAAUXU01 (sample SAMN14350113, study PRJNA611818) | marine sediment metagenome | isolation source: surface marine sediment (1.8m) | place: French Polynesia: Moorea | collected 2018-08 | reverse complement strand
TGGAGTACCCAAGTCATTTGTAAATATACCTAAAGCCACAGAAGAGTCTGTTGCTAACCCACAATGGCAGATGCTTCTGAGACGCCAACTTGCTGGTCATCGCTGTTCAACGTGTCAAATGAGTCATCTGCAGATTTTGACCAAAAGGTGCCCGCAACAGTCTAGTCTTGAAACAAGTGACGCACACAACGAGCACAGCAGAGTTGCTGGTGCCATCAGCATAAGTCAAGGAGGCCGCTGTCTCTGGCTTTGGTTGCTGTTTTGACCAGGCCGCGAGGTCATTTCGAGGTTCCGGTGATCTGGAAGTGCTCCAAGGACAACACAGGAGACATGACGAGAATGAATCTGGACCCTCTTCCTTCAGTTCTGCCGCGTCAAAGTTGCGATTGACTTAGGGATCTCCAAAGATTCTTCCTTCCTCCAGACTCGACGAGCTGCGCATAGTGATGACAACGAGACAATGTGCGTAATGAAAGCATTGGATTCCTTTTTCCTGGGAGGAGAAAAGAACCCTGGGTGCAGAAGCGAGGAGAGCCAGAAAAAAGTGGCATTGAAAAAGGAGCACTGCAGATAAGAGCAGAAGAATCATGCAATTCCCGACGGTTTGCATGAGTTGTGGCGTAGTCAGCGAGAGAAGACCCTTCGTTCTGCCATTCTGGTAGTAGCTGACGTCACGACGCAAGTTGCACGGTTACACAGCATGAGCAACGAGCCACTGAGTCCCGGCAGGACGGAAGTGGTGGTGAATTCGGACGACTTCTTCCCGTCACCCGACTACTTCGTCGCCAAGATCACTTTCTCGGTGCTGAGGTAGGACTAGAATTGACCAGCTCGGCACAAGGTGCCCGCAGGCCAAGGGCTTCCCCATTCTCGCTGAACATCTCGTGCCAATGACGCCGACGCCACAATAACGTGGACGAAGACGGACGCACAGAATCAAATTCTGTGGTCAACAATCGAGGGGATATAGTAGTAATTTCGTTGCTTCAACCGTCTCAAAAGCGCTATTTCGCCCCAAAATGAAGTAAATCATTCAACATATTCAGGCCTCAAGCTTTCTAACAGTATAAAAGGGGAGTGAGGACTTGAAATGGTTAGAAAGTTGGGTGCGTTTTTTCACGTCAGGGGCTACCAAGGCCCAGGACACAAGTAGCACATCGACATGAGAGCTTCTACAAGTACACAAGAACGTGGCCAAATGTGAAGTAAATAATTCAAACTCCCAAGGCGTCACTCTATCCAACGGTGTGGAATAGAATAAAAAGTGTCTGAGCAGCTGCAATATTAAGGCCCATCTCCACCACAAAAACCCGGATTTCAAAACGACAGCAGAAAACGTAAGCTAGCATTTTTTGCGTGTAAAATATTTTTAGAAAAAAGAAAAAAGTGTATTAGTGCTTTCTTGATCAGAAGGATCACATTTTATAAAAAAAATTATGATAAAAATCTCATACAGTGACAATAGCATTGGCCTGTGTCCTTCAGGAAGGTCCCCTGCTCCAGCACCTCGTCAGCCTTGTAGCACCTTTTTGTGTGGACCACAAAGTCAGTCTGATTGGGTAGGATGTCATTTTCTACATCAGTCACAGCTACTGATGAGTGTGCATTTTGAAAAAAAAAATAGTCTCCAGGGGCCCGCCTTACTGTACACATTTTCCGTTGATACCATTATAATCCGTCATATCAGATTATTTGTAACCCTATTACGAGGATGCGGATTGTTTGAGGCTGGAGGATTATTAAAGCATGTGCGGTGTACGCCAGATGTTGACTACTAACAGTAAGTAAGATTTTGAGTTCTTCAGTGCTGAATGGTACTTTCTGCCCGCTCACCTTCAGTACGAAAGAACTGTCAGGGAACGGACGAAGAAACACTACAGTTTGTACGCCCGCCTGTGCAAGTACAGTGTTCGCTCGTCAATGGAACATCTCTTAATAGAACAATCCGCTTTATGGAACAGAAACTGCCCGGTCCCGCTTTTTTGCTACGTAAAATAAGCTGCTTTATGGAACAAACCCATCGCTTTATCGAACAACTTTTGATGCGAAGATAGGAGAAGTACTCTCCAAAACAAGACTTTGGCTCTTTTTGTCTGGGGTGATGACGAGGATGATGACCAGGATCACTCACCACCGCCATCAATCTTGGAAATTTACTCGGCAATGTCAGTGTTTGCACAGGGGGATTCAGAGTCGAAATTTTGATTATGCTAAAATAACTTTTGAATGGGAGGTAAATCGTCGTTTGGGACAGTTGATGAAACAGTCTACAGTTGATAGGCTTTTCACTAAGCAATAAAGGATGTTTACAGCTACATTTTACCAACTCTACTTAATAAAGCAATCCGCATAATAGAACAGTTTTTGCCTGGTCCCGAGGATGTTCTATTAACGATCGAACACTGTAGCACCAGACTCCAGATTTGGGGCATTTGTGACCTCAGAGCGGCGATGCGGAGACCCGGGGCGAGGGAGGTAACTTTTATTTGCTTGAGCCCTAAAACGAAGTACCGCAGATTGCCAGTACGTGCTAGATGGAATAAGTCAATTGACGACAGAACATATTACACCAAGGAAAAGAGTTCGTGAGAGGTTGCCCATGACATATTACATGAGCAGAACATATTATGTGGGTGTATTAGTGCTTCGAAACCCAACACACTTCAGGGGTGTAAATTACACCCCTATTGCACCTACAACTACACCGTGCAATAGTCCTTAGAAGCACATAAAGCCAGGAGGAAAGGAACACGTGGTTTAGTACACTTTACACAGTAGGCACTATGCATAAATGTACCACGCAAGTAAAATCTTGTAGGGTTGGAATTTGCTTTGCATCATTCATGGCCGTTCATTCATGCTGAAGGCTATACTCATCCACATCTTCCTCCCGGTTGTTGTTATGCACATACTCCGCAGGCTCTGCTGCATTCTGCTGTGTCGTTTAAGACCAGTAGAAATCTTGGTCAAGCCAGAAAGAGCTTGGAGCTGAACTACATGTGTTTCATAACCAATCCTTCACGAGTAATATGTTACGAACAGTGAAATCAGCAGAACTTATTACACCGGGAAAAGCATGAGAGTTTGCGCATGACATGTTTCTTGAGGAGGACCTATTACGCACACCCTGTAATAACTTATGCTCTAAACTCAACTTATTTCGTGTGATACGTCCTGGCAGACTGCAGCACACACCTTGGTGTCGATGACTTCCGTGTCGAAGATGATCGCGTTGGCGTCTGATCAAGTCACTTTGCACGACTGAAGAGTGAGCTGACTGCGATTGGCCTGGTAGGCCTGATGCCTTCAAAAGGTGGCATCCAATGGAGTGGGCATATCCGGAGTCAATTCCCTCATATTCTTTGCTCTACCCTCGGAGGGGTGACGCAGTCACAACCAGTAATTGCTCTATCTACAAAACTGAAGCCCTATGAGCGTAGAGTCTCGATCTGCTTTGCAGTCAGCGCTGAGCGCAGTCTCGTGCCGTCAGTCAGAGGAATAGCGTGTCACCCTCATCCCCTCGTCTCCTCTGATGCCTACTGTACCTACGTGCACTACCATGTCAGGACCAATACTGCCTGTACTGAGTACTTACAGCTGTCTCGTGTACTTACAGCTGGTGAGCTTCAGGTAGCAGACGTGCTCATCCAAGGGGAAGCGGTGGAATTTCATGCCCTTGCAGACGGTCGTCAAGTCGCTCCTGGAAGAGGACGGAAACAAGTGTATTAATGTCAGATCGATGATTGACGAATTTGGTAACGTCATAGTGGTTCCCGAGTGCTCGTACAGGAACACGGTTGCCCTGGCTTCATCTTTGGCTTGTTATCTTTGCCAATGGTATCGACGCAATCCAAGCGAGCATCCTGGGGGTCGTAGTAATGTGGGAGGACCAGTTGTACATCCTCCTTAGGGCACATTAACAGCAAGACCAATACGAATCGCTACACAAAGAACAACGTGCTAGTGCTGTATTGTACTACGTACAGCAAGTGCTTGCATGTGTCCCTGTACCGTAGTCAGATAAATTGTGTCGGAGGCCTGTCAGGATTGTTCTATGGGCGTAAAAACCCCTCTTTCCCCCATTACATACATGCATGCATACGTAGATACATGCATACTCGTACGGTATGTACAAGAGCGTGAAAACGTGAGCACCCACGCATGCGCCATCTCCGAGGAAGTAGGCAGTGTATTGAAAGTTTCCTTGTCCAATCGCGCATTCTTTACAGCAGGAACAGAGGCTGAACGCCTCCCTCGTCCCGGACATGATAAAAGTAGGAAAACTTCAACACTCACGAACCACTTTGGTTGCATATAAAATGCATGTAAAATACATGTGTGTTCAGCACAGTGCAAACACGCATCCAAGTACGGTCTATGCTGGCATGTGCACCTGTCCAGTAGTGGTAGCAGATTATTCGTAGACTGCCGGCCTTGCTCCGGCGATCGGCGCAAAGGAGCTAGGAACAACCAGACTAATGACAGCCCAATGATGCTCTCTGCCAATGTCCATAGAGGTGCGCTCTTTGGCGAGAAAGAAAATCCGTCTTCGTCTCATAAGCATTCGGTTCTAATGAAGCGTGAAATACGAGAACAGGGAATCGGAGAAAAGGTGGGGATTTTGTCCGGCTCGCACGATTGGATGACTCTCCCGCTCCGAAGTTACACACACCAGCCGAGGGTGACTGATTATGGAGGAGCTGAGAGAGTAACAGGATGTCAGTGAGGCCACAAAGACGCGGGTGTTGTTGGAACGAGCGCATGCGTTCCACCTCCGGAAAAGTAATTTCATCAAGATCTTGCTGAAGGCGCGAAAGGGGGGCAGAGAGTGAACGCTCATGATACTGGGTGTTGCAGAATTCTCAGGACGTAACTTGGACAAGATCAACCTCGAGCGACAGGAGAGACAGAGAAAACCTTTTTTGGACAGTTATTCAAGTACTTCTGGCATGGACTGCATTCCTCGAATACGCCTCCTTCAGTGACAACACTTAACTCCTGACGCTTACCAAAGCTTCGGGCCTAACTCGACGTCATGGGTTGCCCTCAGCATGCAGAACCACCCGGTAGAGGGAGATAAATTGCACCTAATCCTTGGTTCTGTGATGGGTGTGGATTGCTCCCTGAGACCTAGCAAAATCGCACTTTCTTCGTGTCGGACTGCGGCATCGGTCTGGTGATATCGAAAGCTTTGAAGCATTCTTCCCTAATTTCCCAAGGCTCTCGCCCTCCGACTCCTCCTCGGGACACGGCCAAGACGGCCTCGACCGACCTGCCGAACGGGAGCCGGTACTTTCTTTTAGACCAAACACACCAGGCTCTCTTGCTGAAGACTCGGTGCTTGTTCTGCATAGCCCTGCGGATCAATTTATTTTCGTCTGCGAGCAGAAGAGTTCGCTTTCCCACGCAAGATGTGTTCCCCCCATGCTACACCTCATACATAGAGAGACTCGTATTCTACTCGCACCTTTGTTTTTAGAGCATTCTGCGTCCCCCTCCAGACTAAGCTCTGCCAGACAAAGCTGGGCTGGGCAAGTCTGGATCAGAAGCTTGGAGGACTTCACCGTCGTGCACCTTACCAAAGCGACTCCGGAAGAAGCGCTCTTTTGACACCGCTAATATTGATTGTCCCAGTCAGTAGCAAAAATCTGTGCGGGAAAAAAAGTCTCTGTGAGCGGTGATGCAGGCAAGAGGGAGAGAGAAAAAAGTAGAGTCTATCTCTCTGCTCTGAATTCTAAATAGCGTGTGAGGGGTGGAAGGAGAACCCAAATGGTTTTTGGACACTGTCTAGAATCCGTTAGTGGTCGCGGGCACGACTGCTCTGGGTATGCACACGTGGACTCTGGCCATGATGCATCACAGAGCAAAGGACAAACACGTCATTTCCATACTCGGGCGTTGTGGTCTTTTGCGACGTTATCTAGAAGGGATTTGGTTGCGAGACTTGAAAGTAGGACTGTGTGATTGTCAGGGCCCGGCCGACATTCGATCTGATACGGAGGACTTTCGCCACCCAGAGGTACTGAGTACCGCATCGCCGAAAGTAAAGGGTGAAACAACAAAAATGTCAATGAGTCTCTGAATCTCTGGCCACTCCTTGGTGATGGAGTCTCTTAGACTCGGCCCGAGAGTCAAATTGTTCGAGTCATTTTCTTCCTTGAATGCTTTGACTCTCGGGCCGAGTTTAAGAGACTCCATCACCAAGGTGTGGCCAGAGATTGAGAGACTCATTGACATTTTTCTTATTACACCCTTTATGTTCCAGGGGCGATGCTCCACACTGGAGCACAAGAGAAACAATTTCGTTGCAAACGTGTGCCACCTTAAACTTTTCAGCTGGCTCTCAACTGTTGAAACAAATAAACTATTTTTATCGCAGTTTGTGATGCCCCAGAAGCCCGCTTGCTCCCTCTAAAGTTGGATATGCTTAAAAGTCCCTTCTTTCCTTTTAATTTGCTTTGATTTTTTTTGGGTGCAGCACGTTCAACAACTCAATTTGCAATGTTTGGGCCGTTGCGTCATAGAAAGGAGAAAAAGATGCCGATGCTGTTTTAGGCAATACGATACTCGGGTCTTAAAAAAGTCTCGATACTCGATCCTATTCTCTAGTATCGCCCAGTCTTACGCGCCTTAATGTACCCCAGAAAATTTAGTTTTTCGCCTTATGTAAAAACTAGCGCTTATGCGCTACCCACTTCGCTGGATGGGAAGAGTGGCAAAAATATGAAGCACTATGCATGTGTCTGACAGATGAACATACGGCTTTTATCACAAGGCAAACGAAATACGTGCTCTCAGTTGTATGTACTGATGGCGTGGAGTATGAAAACGGGATATTTCACGTAAACTCTCCATATGCCATGCAAATGTACGCCATTTGATCAAGTTAAAAGACATCTCAAGCTCGCATTCCATTTACCTTGTGGTGATCCCAACAGCTAAACTGAACGCTCCACATGACCTCAGCATGGAGAAGACTTCCTGGCTCCTGAGCCTCAACTCGTGCTCAAAACCCCCGCCGATTCCACTCGGGCTGAGGTCCTCTACAGTGGAGGTTTGGCTCGAGGCTCCTGCGCCTCACCATGCCGAGGCCACATGACGCGTTTTATAGTAGCGAGGAATACCAGGCAACATATTTGATAGGAGATTTGCCTGCAACAGGACTTTCGTTCACTGCTCTATTGAACCAAAGTGGAGCCGGATCAAGGCTCAAATCAAGATTTCTGCTCCGGTTTGATTTTTAAAATTCGACTCCGACCGGGTTCCACCATCCGGGTCTAACTCAAAAACTCTTGTCTGGAAAGGAAGGACCTTTGACTATTTCAGCCTCGGATAAAAATTGCAAGAGCAGCCTTTCCCCACTTTAGTCCTCGTTCAATGAACGCTACGCATTTCCTCATTCGAGTCATCTTGATTCAATTCAGTTCGGGTAATATTTCTCCCTCAATTCAAGGTGGAAAGCTTCTATTCGCTTCATGTCGGGTTTTTCCGGTTCGATCTACGGCAGCCATTATGCACCATTGTGTGCTCCTCAACGCACGTACGAAGTACATGACTGGTGTGGGTATGGGAGACCAAGCGTGGGCAGTAAAACTAGAGATAAAACTAGGCCTAAAACTAGGCCCAGGTTCTCCTTCCGGTCAGACCTGGGAGGCCTGACCGGGAAACGCAAGAAATATGTCAAATCCAGTAGCCAACAGAAGGTGCGTGATTCTATTGCATAAAGCGCGAGGGGCTTTTGTTTGTCTGTCTGTCTCGTATGGAGTGCGCGTGGACTGGGCGAAGCACGTGGACTGGGTGATCTTAAGCGAAAGTCATAGACCGTAGCAACAACTTCGAGGGCGATTGTAGCAGCAGTAAGGGCGAGGGTGATCGTAGTTATGACTGCTGGGGCAATCGTAATCACGAGCTTGGATATCAAGTTTGGGGAAGATTTAGTCAAGGGGTGAGAGACACAGAGAGACAGACAGATCCAGATTTTTTTTAGCTTTTACATGGAGTTCGAGCCTGATGAATATTTTTCCTCAGCTCAAGCTTAGCTCGACTCAAAAGATTCTCGGCTCAACGCATCCCTACATCAAGATTGTCTCGGGGCGATCAACTGCCATAAAGTCGCTATTCAAAGCCGCCCTTGGAAGATAGCCGCACAGCCAACTGAAAATAAGGAAGAATAGCTGCTATATAGGGTACGATGCAATAAGAGGAAGGGGCAGCCCCATTGGGGCTACTCAGAGACACTTGCACACAACAGTCTTCACTACATGTGGAATTATTTCCTTGAGATCAAGATTCCAGTGGCAAAGGCTCTGGTTAATTTGGAGGAGATGACTCTCTTTCCCGACAAAGATGAAGTTTAAGTGCTTCAGAGTCATTTCGAAGCACTTGACATTCTGATAATTGCCTCTCTTGCACTGGGCAGATGGGACTTAACTGTGGCCAAGGCTGATGGCATCTTTGAGTTTGTGCTTGAGAATCTTGGAAGCCTCACCTCTCAGATGGGAAAAAAACCGGTTTTGGTCTGTGAAAGCGAGAATTTTTGAGAGAAGAAAGGAAAATCTGTCATGTCTCTCGCTTCCTTGATGATCCAACTGAATTCTTGGAAAAAGCCAGACCTGAAGCGACCATCAAGCCTCATTTTTGCAGGAACTGACAGTGATCTCTTTGCCGTCCTTTCCAGAAGGGAGAAGAGGAGGATGAGACTGAAGGAGATGAGATAGTACAGAAAGAAGGGTCAGAAAAGCATCCAATGAACGAGATGAGCAAGAGGGAAGAGCTGGATGGTATGCTTGCAGGAAGAAGTGACAGTAAAAGGACCAGTCCTCTCCCAAGGAACTGCTGACATGCATCAAGGTGGAGTTTGCTGTCCTGGAGAGCACAGGGCAACGACCAAGCTGCCTTGAAAAGGTCTATCAGGCCTTGCTCTCCCTCCTTTCAAGCTGTACAGGAGCAGACCGAAGCTTTTCCTCAGCGGGTCTCTTTGTCACAAAGACAAAGAGATTAGTGCAAATCTCTTGGGGATGACACTGTTGACACACTTTGCTTTCTCAGGTCATATCTTAAGGATTACTTACGTGTAAAGACCTTTCCGTCACTAGTCCCATCTCTTTGTAGGTATTGGATATCAGTTGCTTTTAATTTCTGATCTTCTCCCCCAATTTATTCCTTTTTGAATTCGTCCTGAATATTTTTCTCATATCGTTTGTTCGAAATAGTTTGAAACAAAGCTTATTTTAAGTTTTTAAGTTTTTTTAAAACTGAAAATGTCGAACTAAATGAAGGCCATAGTATTCTAACTTTAGAGCCTTTTTCCAGAGCAGGTCCACTTCGTCGTGTTGTGCAGTCAATGAGCGTTTAAAAAAACTAAATGCTAGCATTTTCTAATGTTTTTTTCTCTTATTTAATATACGTTCGGCTTTGCTGAAAACTTTTCTATCCAGGACGTCAGTCTTTTGTATTGCTAAGCCCTTCAGAGCAGCCTTTCACGAATTCCTGGAGTTGCTTCAACCTGCTGCACCGACCACACAATTGGGCGGGACGTTGCAGGACTGGAGGGGAGGACCAATCAAGTCCGGATTTTGAGGGGAAATTTTGGAAGTAGAACCAAAGTATTACCTCTTTTGAAGTTTGGGGAAGGAATAAGATCGTCATAAAGATAGTTAAAAACCAATCTGATCCAGTCCCGAGTTGATAAGAATATTCAGAAGGAGCTTCTGTCGAAGTTCAGTGCTAACGTCTGTAATGTCAGCAACAATTATGCAAGGCCAAGAAGTGAGAAATGCAGCATTTGTAGTACTGAACATGACATTGCTAAAAAGAATGTCCCTCATCTTCTAGAAGAAGAAGGATTGTTCTAAAAAAGTTAAAACTGTTCTAAAAGAATGGAATGTGGAGAACGGAGATCCACGATCCATCCCCTGGACCAAGGACCCAATGCAGGCAAATTTTTATGGATGTTCCGAAACCTGGATTACCACATGAGATTGCAATTGGTAGGCACATTGTGGAGTTCAAGAGACCTCTGAAGCTTCACTGCTTCCTCATCGGGTACTGGAGCTGAAAGTGACTGCTACGTCTCGACTTCTCCATCAAAACTCAAGAACTTTGGTCCAAAGTACCTCGCTGTACCTGGGCCAATTTCTCGGGCACGCGACGAAGCGAAGGACAAATGTGGAACAAATTAAAGCATACAAGATGTTTTGCATCGGTAGTTACTTTTGCAACGCGGGCCTTTTTGCTCGTTCGTGTGCGTGGAGGACAACAATCACACGGTGCTGTAGTAACATTGACGAAGAGGGAGAGACTATGCAATGATTCTATATTCCCATGGTGCACATTTCATCGCATAGACACTAGATGGGCTTGAAAAGATTCCTCAGTTCCTAAGGTCGTTGAGGAGTGCCTGAAAGGTTGAGATGACAAAGGCCTTGACCATTCGTATTTGAGAGGCCATCGAGGCTCATGCCCTTGATGGGCTTCACCTTCTCAGAGAGGGGGAATATCTTTTCTTCTTCCTACACTATTGGACGAAAATCTGTAGATAACTCCCTTCCCATTGTTTCACGTGGCGGCAGTTTTTTGGGCAAGAACTGAGTTTCTCAACCAGACATTTAGTAACCAAAGGTAAACTGTAAGAAAAACATACTTTACTACCTCATTGTCAGAGTCACAGGGTTTTTTATAACTTCACCTCAAGGCAGCTGATGCCACAATGCTTAACAGATCATCGGACGGACTCCATCCGATGCACCAATGTCAGGGTCTTAAGTACCACTTGTAAATTAATATCACCAAAGCCACAAAAAAGTCTGTTGCTAACCCTCAATGGCAGATACTTCCGAAATGCCAACGCTGCTCTGCAGCCATGACTGTTCAAGATGTAAAATCGTCCAATTTTGCTCGAACAGTGATCTGTTATGGGCAATGCTCTGTTTTGTTCGACTGAAGCATACTTTGCACTCAGTTCTTGCATCAACAAGTGGATTCTTAGACTATCAAAAGAAAAGTCGACGTCCGGTATAGTCAAAAATCTTGATATTCTTTCTTCTGCCGCGGGAATATTTAATGCATAGAAACCTCCGTTATAGTGAAATCAAAATTTGGCTACCTTTAAAGTCAACTCTTGGTATCAACTTCACAGATTTCTTACCATTTACGAGACTTTTGCACAATTTCAGCGTGTAATTGTGGAGCGTTTGATAGACGAAAAAGTTCAATTTCCGTCGACAACTTTCTTACACTTCTCACTGCTCCTTATTTTCTTCTCTGGGTCTCCCGCTCTCTCCTAGTAATTCATATTTCTCATTTTTTCTCAAGATATGAACGCATAATACGCAGTAATAACGTATTGAGATTAATCTTACTCAGACCACAGTAGTCAGCTCAAATTCAGCAAATTTTGCATGTTTCAGTCCCGGACAGCACCGAGGGTATTTTTTTGACTTGTGGCAGCCCTAACGACGAGCTACGATACTGTAATAATGGCCAGTGAAATAATCTTTCATATGAGGCAGCCACTGATGTTACCCATTTGTTTAGCCATTCATACCAAAATTCATACTAGGGTGGTGCGTAACCAAGCATACCACGCATCATGATTAACATATTTTGTGGCTAAAATGCACACGTTTTTCTCAACAATTGCAGAATTGCAGGCATGCTGAAATTAAGCCCAAAGATTCATCTTCTCATGCTGCATAAGGAACAGAGTTGAAAAAAGGTCATTAGGCTCCCCCCTCGATTGTGTTTGGGACTGTTGCATGTTGTAGTCTGGCTGACACTATTCCCTAAGGGAAACTGTATATCACACTCAGACTATGTTCATACTCCAACAAGTGCAACAAAAGCTGTTTTTAAGTCTTTTTTCATCATGCTGGGTGTGGAGGGTGAATCACAGGAAGTGCTTCTTTTTGCTCGTGCCTGAAGAGTTGAAGATGCCAAGCTTTGCATCAAATGTTTCACCAGAAGGTAGAAACTTCATGTTCTGAAACATTTAGGGAAATGGATGTGGTCAAGTTTGAGGGAAAGTGTCAATTTTGACAGCGAAACTGTACATAAATGCTTTCTTTAGGGGGTCACACATGTCCCACGCGTGTCCACGGAATCAGGCTCGAAACAGTTGTGGAAGATGAGCAGCTAAGGCCAAGAAGTGCCTCGAAGAGGGCAGAAGTCGTTTCCTACGAAAATTGTGAAAATGAAAACTCTATGTTTTTTCTAAACCGAAAGTGACTTTTGGGGCTGGCATGATAAATTTTCTCCTCTTCAGCTTCCCATCTACTGTGATCTCTGCTCCTGCTGTCCCTAGATAGATCCTCACTGTGCTTCTGCCGTCAGGAGGTGGTGCGACCAAAGACCTAAGCTTGAAAAGCTCCCCTTCATGAGGTCATTTCCCCACCTGCTTCTGCACTTATTTTGTGGCATAATTTCAGCTCTAAAAAGAGACAAAAAAGGCAATAGAGCAACTGTTTTTTGCCTTTGTCTTCAACTTTGACAAGATGAGTGAAGCTGAGCCTTTTGTGCCCACTTTGGTGTTGTCTTTGTTTTTGTTTACCATAATGCATAAAGCGTGACATGACTTATTGATCAAGTTCTTCTCACTTGTGCAACCCCACGCTGATGGGGTCACTTTTCTCTGTCCCGAAAGTAAAAGCTTCTTATGTGGCGCTCACACTTGACGGAAGTCGACATTTTTGACCTGAATAAATAATAAGTCGCTGTGGACCTTTGATGCAGATGCATGATGCAGACCTTTAAGTCATATGAGCATTCATGAAAGCCTCACGTGGCCTTGCTCTAAGTTGTACGAGCATAAATTAATACAAGGCAAAAGCACTAAGATGTGAGGAAGAAGTTTGGCTTGCGGTTTGTAATGGAGTCGTATGATAATTGCTGCATAGCATGTTCAAAGCTCGTCGTCGATAAAAAGTGTTGCAATGCCTGCAGCCCTTATATAATTAGTCTTATATATATTTACCTCACTGAGTACTGCCTCATGGTGGCTGCACCACGGTAACTTTTAGTGAGGACGATAACTCAAGTTATAGCAGTTACATGTGAATAGAGATGAAAAAGATTGTGCTTTTTCCTGAAGAAAGCCTTTTTCACGTTGTTCAAGGTGCCCCGAAAAGTTGCGGGGGACTCAAAATAAGCTACATCCCACGTCCCATTCAGGATTTATTCACAGGTGTACGCAAAAGCAAGTCTGGAACCGTGTCCTTTTCAGTCAGCCAGTGTGAGTCAAGTTCATCAAAGTTCTCACTCGTCTCCTCGCCAGCAGAATGAAACTTCCAGTCTGCTTGCAGCTGTCGGTGTCGGTGGCGGCCGTGGCCGCGATGTCTGTGTTACTCCTATCATCTCAAGAATGTGCGTATGCTAACGTTTACTTTAGCTGGTCATGTTGGCTGTTTGGACTTTGGGCCCGGGAAAAACTGGGGGGGAGGAAGCTAAGAAAGAGCAGATCCATCGCGTAAGCTCTTTTCAGCGAAGATAGCAGAAGTTTCGGGAAGCGGAATATGTTTTTGCTTGTCCGAATGGTGCCCACTTTACTGTCCACATGTCCGTACAAATGCAGCGGACTTTCTGCTCTGATTAAGCAACTGTGGGCCCACGTCAAATGGAGCTGTTCAACAAGTTGTCTGCCTCTTCATCGCCTCATGGTAACAAACCCAAGTTGTCTTGTTACTCAACAATTTTACGTTTATATGTATAATAGGCTAGGTCGAAAGGGGGTCAACTTTGGAAATTCACCGACGGTGTCTGGGGTTTGTTACGTTGGGTCAAAAGATGAAGATGTAGTCAAATACTTTTGAAAAAAATTGTGTTTACCTATGCCCAACTTGATTTGAAACTTATGTAGTAAGCCAATGTAGTAAATTTACTGTGAAAGTAAATTTCAGCTATGGTGGCTGTCAGAAGCTGCCAAACTGGGTGAAAATCACGCACCAAAATGCTGACCTGCTCCAGTTGGTCAGAAAAATATTTTACAAGTCCTGAAGAAATTTTTTTATCTTATTTTATAGTATGATGCAACTTTAAATGCATTTGGGCATAGCTAAAACTCCTTCTTCCACTTTTATTTGACTACAAAGTCTTCAAATGGTGGTCACAAATTTTGGACACCCATGGGGAATTCCAATTTTCGACCTAGCCTAACATACCTATTAGGCCAGTTGGAAAATGCCAATTTCGGATTTTCAAGGTGGACATTTGGCATTAGACAATGGTGTAGTGGGGACCAGACCATTTATCATCTGCAGTTATAATTTGAAATTTTACTACACTAGGACAATTCATACAACTGCCTTAATTTGCTACTCCGAAAAAGCTATGTTATAAAAGCATCTCTCATCGAGCTGACATTTCAGGTGCTGATGGTAGGCAGTGTCTAGAATTAGCACTTAAAATTTCTGCTCAATCGGAGATGATTTCATAAGATGGGATTTTCGGAGTTTTTGTTCTCTCTGCCTCTCTCTTTATGCACGCATGTCGAGTTTGCTATGTGATAAAATCACCTCTGATTGAGCTGAAACTTTAGATAAATTTGCCAATAATAGTAGGCACTCCCGACTATTGGCATTTCACATGTCACTTTACCTTTTTGGTCAAAGGTCAGCTGTATGACCTTTTAGAAAAAAAACACGTTTTTAGTAAAATCCTCTTAGTTTGACCCTATGTCAAAAACTCAGGTTGGGAAAGTATTAATTTCCATAAAAAGTACTATTTCGAACTAGACTAATTCCTAAAAACTACACTAATTACTAATTCCTTTTTTGAAATGGGTGCATTCCGAGCTCGCTGGAACAGAAACTTAGACCGTTCCTGTCAACCCCCACTGGCTCCGGGCTCTCCAGACGTCAGCCCTGCCAGAACTTACGGAGCAGACTTAATCGAGGATTGTCCCCTATCAGACTTTGATATGAACTTCATGTGCTGGATTAATCAGTCTTAAGATCGATTAATGTAGATCTGTGACTCATATGACTATGATATGAACTTCATGTGACTGATGAATGAGTATCAGAGTCTACCAACATAGTTCTTGAGTAGGACAGATATTATAGTTATGTGGAACATGTGGACATGGCTTCTTGATCCTGATGTCAACTTTTATGTACTACAGAATTAAGATACAAACTAAGGCATCTATCCTCGTTCAGTAGTGCATATGAATTTGGCAGCAAAATTAACTTAACCCAAGTTCACATGTACAGTCACTTGACATGTGATGGGGCAGACCTGATCAGACTCAGCAGTAGTGAGAGAAGGCAGTCCAGATCTTGGCCGTTCCGATCGTCCTTGGACCTGATCACACTCAGTAGTAGTGACAGTGGCCATCCACATCGAGATTTCCCAACTGACGTCAAT
>JAAUXU010137252.1_pt1 | contig 15363 bp, 11 predicted proteins | sample 7278151 | NCBI WGS metagenome assembly JAAUXU01 (sample SAMN14350113, study PRJNA611818) | marine sediment metagenome | isolation source: surface marine sediment (1.8m) | place: French Polynesia: Moorea | collected 2018-08 | reverse complement strand
CCCCCGCCGAAGCATCATGTTTTTCACCCCCGTGCTGGACTTTAGGGATGGTTTATGGAAATCGTGGGACCGAACAGAGCTCTACATGCACTGCACACCATGCTGGGCTCTTTGATGAGAGATTTATTTGACTCTGACTGCATGTTGCAGCGAACAATTTCTTCCTGCCTCCCCAGCAGCTGTGATGTACGCCGCTGCATGACTTGCAGGAACCACGTGCAAAAGCTTATAAACTCTTACAAACAGGCTGTGATGAGACAGTGAGAACTCTGCTACTCATATGCACTGGGGTGAATATCATTTTGGTCTTCTCCGCTTCTAGCATTTCTTTTTATCTACCATTCAAATACAGTCGAAATGTCTAATATGAGCCAGACCCATTTGACACGATGTGGCTCAATAATGGCCATTTTTGCCTATGTTCAAACTTTATACCGTTGCTTACACTTGAACCAACCCTCTGACATGCGGGGGAGGGGGCGTTGCTTACGTAAGAGTTTAAACAGAATAACGTTTTGTTTGATGATATGTTTTGTGTCATTTCTTACCGCACTTTATCACCTGATGGTGTCATTTTTGTCAGAGAAATTGGCAACTGCGCAACTGAAACACATAACATGTCAAAAATCTTCGGGGCACAATTAATTTCGGTACGATTAATTTCGGGCTTAAGGTGTGCCTGGTTACGTGAGAGCTGTGCTGATGCAATACTTCGCCTACCTGTGTGCGTTCTCTGGTGAGCCTTCAGGTGCGAACTCTTTGTGTAGACCTTTCGGCAGTCAGGAAAATTGCATTTGTGGATCCTTCTCCTGTTGTCTGCGCAAGGATCGTCCTTGGACTTGACTCTCTTTACTCGGGATGGCGTCAGCAATCGGGGGAGTTCCCCAGCCAGTGTAGACAGTTTTTCATTTGGCCGAAGAAATTTGCTGTGAAAGTTGACTGCTGATGGTGAAGCCACCTGGACAGAGGACGGCGATGAAGACTCAGGAGAGGACGGAGGTGTTAATGGAGACACAATGGGAGGCACTGCGGAGGAAGCTAAGACAATCGGACCTCTTGCTTGAACGACACCACCCACTGAAGACGTCGGCGAGGAAGAGTCCTCGGATGAACTGAAGCTGGAGTAGGAGCTGGACGGCCTCAGCTCCGAGTCCTCCTCTTCTGCCTCTTCATCCTTGAGATCATCCCACAGATTGAGATAATCCAGTCTGGATTTGACTGCCTGGGACTCGTCGTCTGCCAGGGTTGCCCTGATTTCCAATTCTCTTCGTAGAGTCCTGGGAGAAGGGGAGGACACGAGCATCTTGAGGAGATCGTTCTGGCTCTTGGTCGCCGACAGCGCGGCTGGAGCTGGCGGAGACTCCAGACGACGAAGTCTTCTGTGGCAGGGCTCGTCACGAAGGTACTGCTCCATCTCGTAGAGGTTCTGAAAGAGCCACGATAATATAGTGTTATGAGGAGGACAAGGCTGCCGGAGAGCGTAATTTTGGAAATGGGATACGCTACATCTCCCAGGGGTGCCCTTACCGTAGAGAGAGAACAGCGGCACGAAAGCATCGCAACACCCTAACCAGAGGTACAAAGCGAATCAATCACAGCACAATTGCTCAATTTGGAGGCATCTCTTGAGGGAAGAAGTGGACAGAACCAGGGGTGAGGGGGAAGATCCAATTTCAGATCAGCTTCGTTCTGCGTGCAATCCCGAATACTTTTTAGTCCTTCTTTCTTTCTACTCGATCGGCCAACGAATTCTGCGTCGATCTCTTACCCACAAAGAGAGAACAGAGCGAGTTTTCCTCGCTGTATCTAGACAAGGGGAGGAAATTGGCTTTTCCCCAGTATGTGTGCGTTCTTTCTCCTGCTGTTCTGTCTTTCTCTGAAGAAATAAGAAGCTGCCACCGATTGAGCATGCAGTAATAGCATCCGAAAGACGAATGGGAACAGCGACTCGATAGTGAGAATCGTCCCCTTGACAGACACGTGCGAGTGCGCGGACTCGTACATGTGGGGACCACTTTTATCTCTGCAATTGTTCAAGAAATCGGTGAGGCAACGTTGTTTCTGACAGTGCACGAAAGTGCGCGTGCACAATCGTCATGACCCTGATTCAGACGGGTCTTTGACACGCGCCTGCACCTTTCTGCAGACGGACAGACTGACAGACAGACAGACAGAGAGATAAACAGACAGACAGACAGACCCATGCAAGTCCATGCTACTTAAAATGCGTATAACTGGAGCGTAACTTTTTTCCTCCCTCTTCAGCACCATTAAGGGAAGCAGCTTTCGCATACTGCACAACAGTCTGGAGTAAGCAACGATTTTTTCGAATGCAGTGCGTGCCGTGAAGAATGAAAGTTGACTCGAAATTACTTCTGGACAGAGCAATATGTTCTATTTTAACAGTGTCTCTGATTGTATTTGAACAAGGGCAGTGGAGTGTTTACATGTTTACTTACGAAAGAAGAAAGTGTCTTTTAGCAATTTGTTATGTTGTTACTGCGAGCAACTCGTGACGAGAAAAATACTAGAAGAGTGCGTGTCAATATACCTCAAAATTACGACCAGCTGAGCTCAAAAATTGCGTTCATCCCAACTGCGTACATGGTGTTATTTTCGCACCATTACTTACGTGACGCCGAGGTCGACATTCACACATTCACTATCGTGTGAGCCATGCACACACACACACACACACCGTACTCTGGGTACCGTATGACGCGTACGAACATGAGCAGTCCCTGTCGCAGGAACTGTCGTACACTCACACCCCGCCCCGTTAGGACATGCGAAAGCAGCACCACAACGTACATACGTAGGCGTACAACGAGAACACTTCGGGATGTTGTTCTCAAAATTATGACATATAAAGCATTTAGTGTTCTTGCACATGCACGCGCACGACTCTGCTACTCTTTGTCGAAATGACTTTTTTGCGGGGACATAAACCCGCCGCTGCTGCTGTTCCCGATTTGCCCCAAAACAGCCCCTCGTTCTGTTTAGAGCCCACCGCGAGAGCGAACAATTGGCCGCCGACATCGACGTCGTCGTCGTCGCCGCCGTCACCACCGTCGTCGTCGTGTGCTTCTGCATAATTAGCACACACGCGCGCTCCATTCCCCTCCTCTGACGGGCCATAAAAAGCGGAGTCAAATAGCCCTCAACCCACTTTTTCGGGGCCACATTTGCATGTGTTTTAACCCGGGCCAAATTACATTGTTCCCGGTGTCGAAAGAAGAAATTCGTCCGGGTCCCTCAGTGCACCAGGTATTGATGGAGTGCGGATGAGGCTGCATAATGAAGTACCTATTTATCCAAGTCGTCGGAAATGAGCTCGTAGCAACACGTTGTGCAGCACAAAAAGCTGGATCAACACACTTAAGAGACAAAGAAGCACGTTGACGCTCGTGCGTGCTGAGCGCGTGCCCAAAGGAGCAAAAAGAGGGAAAAAGGCATGCCCGTCGATTGTTTCTCCTAGATGTTTATCGCTGCGTTAGACCGAATAACATTTCTTCCCTCCCCCTTCAAACGCAAATTCTCACTCCTTGCCTCAGTGCCCAAGAATGCCCGTTATGCTACCGTCGATCCCGTGGAAAGGCAGACAACGACCGATGCTCTCTGAAGTACAATCCCAGCATAGTCCTCGCACAACACGCGGTAGCCGAGGACGACGGCGGCTGTTTTGGCGGCTACAGAGGAAGTCATAATTAGTGGGGGTGCCTGCCTAGAAGCTGCATTAAGAAGGATGTAAAAGCGTGCCAAGTCATCAAAAGTATCGATAAGGGAAGCTACAACTCTTGGCTCGACTCTTACCAGAGCTTTGCTGCTGAGAGAAACAAAGAAAAAAAAATGCATCTAGTCTTCTCTGGTGATGGATGAATATGGCTGCGGCAACGCAGTCCCAAACTTGGTTTAATAACAAGTTGCCACTGTTAGGAGCATCTTGTTCTGTGTTGGTTTCGCCAACCACAGATTGCCAGAGGTCACAAATGAGCTTCTCCGGCCAACTTTCAAACTTTCTGGCTGGTGCACAACCTTGCTGGTGCCAGTGGAGGGAGCCAGCGAACCTTCGCATCCACGTCAATGCTGTTCCCGTCCGTAGTGGGTAGCATGTTTGCACTGCCGTGCACGTCGATTTATTTACTGCGCACTCGTGCTCACTCCTACAATGACCAAGCATCATTTGCATGTGTATCCCTGACAGCTCGGCAGTTTCAGTTCGTAGCACCGCATGAAATGCACGGACTGCGTGCTTATGAATCTAAACTCATACACTGCTTTTATTTTACTGCATCTTCTGCTTTCTTTTCAGAGCTGTTGCTGTCATAAAGGTTATGCGAGGCAGCATAATATTCCTTGACAGAGGCTCCCCCTCCCTCTGCTGTTCGTGGCCGCCAGCCATAAAGAACTATATGGCCCCTACTACCATTTTGGTAAGGCATACCAGTGTCCTTGAGGGGTTAAATTTTGTGCCAACTACCACGACGTCACACAGGTAGGAGAGCTTCAACAGTACATAAAACAGTTAGTTTACCTGTGTGATGCCGTCGTCGGCTGGAACATGTCCCGCTGTGCAAGGAGTGAGCCATGAAGAGAGAGCGGGCCTGTGGGCCTTTCAGACCGTGGTAAAAAGAAGGGCCCGTTTATGGGCTGCTCTCAAAATGAGGCCCCCCCTCCCGGGGCAGACTAAATCTGACACGACATTTCTCACGCATTAAATGAAATTTAGCCTGACCTTGAGTTAATGAATGAGGAAATTCCTTAAGTACCGTGAAACACACTACGAATTGCACAGTGGCAGGTGTGGCAGGCAGCAGTCAGTACCTCCGAGGACATCTGTACGGTCAGTGCCGGACTGTTCGGGGGCCACACGGAGCACGCCAGCATCGACTTATCAGAGCGAGCGAGCAAGTCGGTGTCGAGCAAGAAGGAATGACAGGAAAAAAAAATCTCGGTGACTCTCGTCAAACATCCACCAGCTGCCTTCTTTGTCTTCTCTCACTCAAACTGAAAAACAGCTAATATTGGCAGTGGATGACTCGTCACAATTAGGTGGGAGATTAGGATGGCCGTTGTTGTGTTGTGTCCCTAACGTATTTTCACGCTCCTCTCACCCCTAGGGATGGACAACGAGTCTCTTTTTTCCCCCTCCTCACACGTGCATCGACTTTGCCCAAGGTTTATCTCGTTCCCCCAAGCCGATGACAAAGCTGTCCATTACTTCCGCCTTTGATTAATTCGACCTCACATCTCTATGTGCGGCAGTCAGTTAGAAAGGTACAATAGTTCGTATTTAGTACCACGAGCTCAAAAGGCTACCCGCCCGCCCTTGTGAATACGAATGGCCTTGCCCGGTCGGAGAAAGGGGCTTCTCCCCCTCTCCCCCCTTCCCTTTCATGTGTACACAAGGCGCTTGGATGTTTTGTGTCAACGAATTGTAAAACACGGACGGAAAAAAAGTGCATCCGTTCATGTTTTTTTTTTGGAAAGAAGTCAAAAGTGACACCAAATTTGTTATGATTCAGAGAACGCTGAAAGAGGTGAGGGAAAGAAGTGCTTTGCTTCACCTGGTGAAGTCCAGGACTGCACCGGGGCCGCCTAACACCTAGTGACTGTCGGCAGTTACCCTCATACGATTATCCTGGAATCCGTTGTTGAACATTTTGTGTCCATCCACGGACTCCGACGATACAGTCCGAACGCATCCGCGGAGTCTGTCGGCAACGTTCTTTTTAACACACGGATTACTCTGGATATCGACTGTTTAAGTGGCATCCGCACTTGCAAAGAGCTGAACCTAAGCTGGTCTTTCTTCTTCTGACATTATCTCGGGTAGATGTGCCCAAGCGTTCGATCATGCAACAGCGCCCACGTGTACACCGTGTACGTAGCAGTGAACACTGTGTACTCTTCATGCACTGCATAGACTGTGACGCCTAAGTGCTCGTATGCTAAATACCCCCCTCTTGTTTATCTTATCGCAGGCCAACGCTTCTATTTTGGTGAAAAGAGAGTGTCTGGGGGAGCACGCGCTTTTTGAGCCAAGAGAGTAAAGCAGGCAGGTGTGTTGCGTTTACTTCAAGTAATGGGCATGCGAAATTGCAAGCCTGGCTGAAACAGTCAACTTCTGGAACCAACTTCACACAGCCCCTGCAGATAATTGCTCCACACGCAAGTGGCATCGTGAGGGCGGCCTTGAACGGACAGACATTTTCTTGGCCAATGCACTTTGTTCAGAAGTCTCCACGCTCGCGCCAGTTGTGCATTGTCAACGCGGTCTTAAAAACGGACGCTTCTGATTAAAGGCGGCTCATTGGATCTCCTCCCTTTGACTAAAAAACCTCCCGTAAATTAGATAATTGCCGGAACCGACGACAGGATGCGCCAGCGCGCGTTTTTTGGAGCGCGCACGCGCACATGTGCACAAAAGAGTCAGGCTTGGAGAGGAAGAACACGTGTTGTCCCACCAATACTACCTGTTGCCATCGCTCCTCCGGCGAGATGGGGCCCGCCGAGATGAAGCCGGTGTCGTGGACATCTTGGAGCTCGCGGAAAATGTTGACGTTGGCGTCCATGGTTGGCGTCAGTGCGACATTTTTGCAGCCTCCTTGTACTTGGAGAGGTCTTGTCTCTACTGTCTCTCTTGTGCGACTACAGAGGCTTCTCCATAGCACGCGCTCGGTCGGACGGACGCTCGGCTTTTACTCCCTGCTGCAGTCGAGAGAGTCAGTCTCTCTTTGCTAAATGCAAGCGCTAGAACGAGAGAACGAAGAGAGTCAACAAAGTGTTGCGAGTCAAGGAGAAGTTTGAACGGCCGACTTTTGTACGTATCTCTGTCTTGCTTCTGTCATACTTATTGGGTGAATGATATAGACCAAAAATGCTGCAGCTGGGGGCAAAACTTCGGAAGGGTTCTAACGACGATTTGTGACGCTCTTGGGCAACGAAAGTTGCCAAGAGCGCATCCAAACTGAGGCAGGCTCGACCCTGACTTTTCTGCCTTTGGAGAGCTTGATCGGCCCAGCTGAGATGAGATTCCCCAAGTCCTTTGGCCTTGACCTACTTTACTCAAATACGCTGTTCGTACAAGCGTAGTAGTCAAAGAGCACAACTTTCGCGCTGGCCGCAATTGTGGAGACAGAAAGTGCAAGGTGGCGCGACGCGAGCAAGGGCTGGCACGACGTTTTGGCATATGCACTCGAGTTGAGGCAACTTCTTCTAAACAGTCATGGGCGGTCGTGCTTGGATCGCATGAGTCCTGGAGATAAGCGCTGCCACCTTGCGAAATCGAATGATGTGCTAACGCATGCAGACGCAACGTACTAAGTCGAGCTTCGCACTGCGTTCAAGTGTCGGTGAGTAATGAGCAGGTGGACAGCAACGAGGACGAGGCCATAAGCGAGGACGACGGCGCTGGAGAGGCTGTCCAATGGGGGGGGGGGGGAAGGGGGCGTGAGACTTTTCTTTTCCTTCCCAAACATGCATCTACGTGCGTCCGAGAGTCCGACGAAGGTGCACTCGGGGGCCTTCCCTCCAGACCCGCCAGCGCTCTCGCCTGCTCGCTCGTCCCTGGTGGTCGAGCTCATGTCCATTATGAACGTCACATTTGTCTGTTGGCAACAAAGTCTCGCCTCCTTTGCTCCCTGGATTCCTCCCAGGGGAGTTCAATCAAGCGAAAAATCCGTCTAATTGATATTCCAGAGCTGTCATCCTCTTCGCTCCACTAATCAGGTTTGTCGTGGATAACTTTTCTTCGCCTCCCCTGTTTTTTCAGTGCTTTTGGGACGATGATGGCGGGAGGAAATTCTTGGAGGGGCGATTTGCTCGTTAGCTTGATGATAATGAAGGTGTTCTCCGCGCCTCTGACCATGTGATTGGACGCCTTAAACAGAAACAAGGGCTGAGCTTTGGGTGCAGAAAAGTTTCACGGGAAATGCACAACTCCCACTGGCTCTCTGAGGTCTCCAACGACGAGGCGGCCTCTCCAAAGAAGCACGTGACGCATTGGCATATATTTTTGCTGCCCGCTTGCCCGCCAGAAGTACTCTGCACTTTCTTCTCTGCTACGCTTCAGTTGTTCTGGGGCGCCAGCGACATCAGCCACAAACACATGTGAATCTGTGCGCATGAGCTCCCCTTGCCGAGGAGTAAGAAATAGAGATGTTACAACAGCTTTACAGCTTTTCTCTATCTCCTCCACTTTGTTTATCACCACAGACAGGACAGACAAGGAAGCAAAGTGCTGAGCAAGAAAAAACACTCCCTCCACCCCCTCCTCCTCACTCCCGCTTTGGCAGATGTTTTCGATCGATGGCGTGCAAAAATAATTTTGCGAAGAGGAACCCAGTGCTGCTCGCTCGCTCCCTCCCTCCCTCCCTCGCTCCCTCACTCACTCTCTGCAATTCGCGCTAATAAACGTCCGCAGCCCCGAGGAAGGCAGTAAAACGATCCTCCAGATAGCAATTTGCAGCTCTGGCACACCGAGAGAGAAATTGGATCAGCCAAAGAGAGCGAAGGGGGGGAATAGATCCAAACTTTCATGGCTGTTGGCGCTATCCCCTTCATACTCTTTGGGGGGGAGGCGCAAAAAATAACTTTTGCAAACAAGTGCGCGAAGTTCTCCGTATATTTTGCCAGACATTTGGACTTATTGACGTATCGATCCAAGGGGTTTACAGCTCTCCGGGGCAATAAAGTTTTACGATGCGAGTCCTAGCGAGGGAGGAACAAGACAGGACCTCCGCAGCCACGAAGGCCTTCCCTACGTAGCACTACTTTCGCCAGTCAGCCAACAATAGCGTGTACAGTCAGTACGTCCTGTATTCAGTACAGTATTCTGGGAAAGGCAATCATATCTTGCGGGCAAAAAAACAAGGCCGTCGGGTTTTTCCCATGACCATACAACACGCCAAGCCCAGCCAGCCTCGCTTCGATTGGCCTCATTAGTAAAGAACTGGAGCAAAAATTAATGTGCCCGGTTTAATATTGATTTAATAATGGCGATCCTCGAGCTCGTGATTTCGCCTCTTAACGTCCTCGAATAAGCACGCAAAATATGCTATGTGTGTGCGAGTGTGTGTGTCAATGAGGTGCTTTCCCAGCTCACCAAGTCGGACAAGTCTCAGTTTATGTGGAAAAAAGTCGACATCCACAGACAAACATGTACTGAGCGTACTTGCTGCACACCACCCTAACTTATGATCGCCAGGAATTTTTTTGTAGCTCTCTGTCTGACTCCCTCCTGCACCGTGCTAACTCGCTTGCACAGAGAGATCCTCGTGGATTTCCCAGGGGAGCAAGCAAACCTGGCAAAATTCACCTGTACCCAATTTTTTTCAATTGCAAAGAAGATTTGGCACCGACCAATACTCCATCCCTTGCGATTTCACGGTCTCAATAAACTTAACACCATTTCTCTTTGAGGAAAAACACACGGACAAGTCCTGCCGTTACCTAACCCTTCCTTTGGCTATTTTTCTACTTACCGGGACTTTTGCTACCTACAACTGCTGGTTGAAGAACGGGGACTGACGACACGTCAAAGAAAGCCGAGGGACATCAAAATTCTGCCCTTGTCTCCAACTTTCCTGATTTCGACAGATGTACAGTAGTAGTAAAATATTCTCCATTCTCCGTAGACCTTGCATCCATTCATCAGAGTCTTCTGGAGAGAGAAGGGGTAACTGCGGCAAATCTGACATCGCTCAATGATCATACGAGTCAGTTCTGTCTCCTTCCCGGATTGGCATGCGTCATGACGAGAAGCAGGAGGAAGCGAGGGACAAACAAACAGACAAACCAACCAAACCGCAACAAAAAACCACCACCAAATTCCGAGCACACAACTGTCAACCGTTGTAGTCCGTATTAGGCAGAGATGTGTCAAACCACTCAAAATTAACGTTGTCGTTGGGCGGGCAGGATAGGATGAGCACGCCCAACAACAAATTGATGTCCTACTACGTCCATTCCGTCTGTAGGTACAGCTTCATCGATCACATTAAAGTCCTCTCAGTGCCGACAGCTGTGTCCTTTTGTCCCTGTAATCCCCTCTTAATGGTCTGATCTCATTCTCCTCCAGACTCTGCAGCAACAGATTCTGGCGTGCCTGAAGTGAGACATCGTCTCCCCACACAGGTGCAGCAGCACGCAGGAGATGTGGCTCTGGACGTGCATCAAGCCGGCGAGAAAGCCTCGCGTGCATTTTTGACTCGCTCGTCAGTCACTCATTGTGCAATTGTCCGTGGGTGGAGCTGCTCGACCAGACAACGAGGAGTGGACGAACTCGACGAACTCGACGAACTCGACCAGACCACAACTTGTGCGGCGGGACACGGTCAGCGTCACAAGAGCTGCTCGGTCGTCGCCCCCTCGTGGGTCCCCTGGCGGCCTCGCCCAGACAAATGCCCGGAGACAGCACGAAAAGTGAGGACAGCCCCAAATGCCAGAGTCTCCTTGTTTTGCCGAGCGCCAAAGAGAGGGGGAAAGGGTGGTGGTAACAGAATACATATGCAACTTTCATGGGAATTGTTGCTGCTGGCGGCGAGGCAGCTAACGACGATAAGACGATGTGCGGCGAGGCAATTTCCGCAAGCGTATATGGAAATATCCAGCCGCAGCCGCCGGCCCAAGGGAGAATAAAAAGTGTGGGGAGAAAGTAATGGCTTAGTGTGCTGTGAGGCTTTTTCATTCGCCATGCATGTTTATGCTCACTTCATATACCCCGTTTATGATGATGACGGCCAGGTTATCTCTGGTGGCGGACGAATGAACAGCAAGAGGGGATGCTGGAAGGAATGGATGACGTGACGATGGACCAGGACCAATGATTGAAATCGTTGACGAAAGCACCGTGTTCCGTCCGGGACCTTCTGCACCCGGAGCCATTTCTGGCAAGTGACTCCCGCAGAGTAGTTCTCATTCTAGACGTCAGGGTCACATTCCCAGCTAGGTATTCTAGGCGCAGTCTTCTCTTAGATTAGAGCTTACCCTTCTCCATAAATGATGTCTCTCTCGCTCCTTTAGGCAGTTATGACAATCATAAACGCTCCTGCCCATTCCTCCGTCACTTTTGAGCAGGGTGAAGAAAAAGCAGGAGAGGAAAAGGGTTAATAACCATTAGTAGAGAAGGGAAGCACTTCAGAGATGGGGGTTCATAACGGGGAGGAAAGGATGAGGGGGGTGATTTTCTGAATGCTGCATCTCCAGGAGCCCTTTTGACACAGGCAAGATGGAGAAGAGGACGCATTTCCTGTCCCAACTCGGCCAGCTCCCGGCCGCAATGGAGCTGGCAGAGTTGCTTCTGTCGTCATTGGCTGTCAAGAGCAGATGAGCGTCGAACAGATAAATGACGAAGTGCAGCAAAAAGCATCAATGGGGGACTTATTTAAGACTTGTGAGTAATTCAGCAGCTTGGAGCCTCCGGGAGCGCGTGGACACGGGCAGGGTCGGATGCCACACACGGACTCGTACGCCACGGACAGGTCGGTCGTGGCACTGCTACATCAGCAGGCTGGTGCCGCTTTCAGGGGAGAGACGAGTGCACACTGGACCTCAGAGGCATTATTAGCCAAGGGCAAGTGCAGGAGGGGAGGCAATAGGAAGAGAAAAAAACGTATTTGAACTGGTTTGCTCGCACTCCTTCATAACTTTCACTCGAGTTAATAATTTCTGGGCTGTGGTGCTGCCCCAATCTCTCTGAGTCACGGCAGGTCGATGGACCTGTTCACGACCCTGTTGTCGTTGTTGCTGTCGGTGGTGGTCTCGTGCCTGGACAACACTAGTGGAGAGAGAAGAGAGGCATCATTGACTTATTGCGCTAAAAGGCCGTCTCTCATATCGATCAATCCCTGATCTCGCGTCTCCCGCGTGCGTGCAAGCATGAAATACCGACATGCCCGGCCCATAAATTGGGCAGCCCATCATCATCATCATCCTTCGGCCCATCACAGGCTTCCTTTTATTTCTTTTTTTTTTTTTAAACAGACGCGTCTATCTGGGAAATGGCAGCTTGTACGTGGAGCGACGTCCAGCTTGGCCGCTGCCAGATCGTGAATGCAGATCGTTGTCAGTTGAGGAGAAGATGCTTTGCTGTTTTTGTTGCGTTGTTAGGCAGTCCATCTGTCTGTTTAAAACTATTTGCACAGCGGGGATCTCATTTATTCTCAACAGACGCCTTTCTTAAACGGAGGCTGTGTCAATAATTTTCAATGGTGACATCTCTTAACTCGCCAAACGTGGGAATCTAAGTGAGTAGCAGCGCTGTTTTTTGTGTGTCTTCTGCTCCTCCAACCCTTCTAAGGCGCGGTGAGGAGAGCCTTTGCTGCTTCCTTCGTCCTGTCCCACCGCAAAAGCCGCCACCGTGTAAACATCGTGTGGGAGTACCAGATTTTGGGGAGGAGGACTGACTGATCGATAGAGCAGGACTTCAAGCGAGGGCAGTGGGAGTACACGCACTGCATACATTTTCCCCTTCTATTCTTTTCCGGACATCATCGTAGTCGGTGCTTGGTCAGCCAAACTCTGTGATGCTTTCTTGCTGCTCCTCGTGGCAGCAGAGGCTGGATTTGTCGGACTGGACGACTTGGCTTCGTCTGTCGAGACTCTGGACGGGGACGTCGGTCCTTAAATCGAGTCTCGACTGTAACAGTTGCGCCAGCACGAGACGAGAATACAGATGAGACGAATCCTCCTCCGATCCCACCTTGCTTCTTTGGCCTCTCTCCGACGACGACGACGACGACGACGACGACGACGACGAAATGAGGGGAAAAGGACAGGGAAGACGAGGACGACGAGGAGTGAGGGCGGCATAGAGATGGGATCACACAGCGATATTGCTATGAAGTAGCAGGGCAGAACCGAGATGATGATAGGATTTCCACCAATTTAAAGATTGAGATAACAGCGTTCCTCTCTTCACCGGCAAGCGCTGCCATTAGGCGTCATCTTCCATTTATAGGCTTGATCGCACACACACAGATCTCTAATGTGGTCGAGCCGATCAATGGGGCGATGTAAAGTTAACTGCTGTCCCCCCACCCCACCCCCCCCACACACACACATCCACTGCGTACGCGCGCGCGCAATCGCATTACGCGGAGGACAGGACACGGTCGACGAGGGTGCTAAACATGATGATAGCAGGAATTACGTTCTGGCAGGGGATGGAGGAGGAGGAGTGGGGGAATTTTTGACGAGAGGTGACATGTGTGATAAAAGCCAGGAAGGGGAGGGGATGGATGGCATGAGGATGGCCGAGGACGACGACGACGACGACGACGACGACGGAGACAAAATTGTCGTGCATTTCCTCGCATGTCGACACCTCAAAAGAAGATGGAAAAATTTTGCTCTCCTGCCAATCTGGAAACTCTTTTTTGTACCGAGCAGCACCAGGAAGTGGGTGAAAAACAGAGAGCTGAAGAAGCCTTGTCTCGTTTGATTGATGGAGCTCTTGACATCATCTCATTTAGCCAGACATCACAGTTATGATAGGGAGGGAGTCCGGATTTATCAGATCGTGGTTGACAAGATCCCCATGTACACAGGTACATACACCTCTCTCTGTCCACCCATGCGGTCCAATCTTCGTGCGGGGCCTCTAATTTTCTTATAGAGGTCTGTCCCTTAGACTCGTCGTCCCTCCCCCGCCTTTAATCCCTTTTGCCCCTCCAGGATGATCGGGTGGGCCCACCCATGGGCCCACCCATGGGCCCACCATTAACCAGCCTTTTCCTGGCATGTGTGCGGAGTTCTCCATCGTCAATTTACCGGGGTCTGAGACTAGGAAGAAGCTGGAGAAGTGTTGGCAGGCCCACCTCTTTCTCTCTCTCATACAGGCAGACCCGTGTAATTTAGGTACGAGTGGGACACCGGATAAATTTATGAGACAAACCTCTTAAGAAGAGAATTATGGAGCGACGGAAGCGAAGGCAACTTTCGTATGTTGCCGCAGGCCAGGGAGAGGGAGCAAAAAAAAAGCTTTCGTTCACAGACACTTTGCAGATGATTCGAGTTCTCAGAATTTGCATTTTTCTGCGAAGGAAGGATTTTTTCCCCAGCCGACGACGCTTGAAACTCGAATGATGTCGCTGCTTCATCACCGTCTCCCCCCCCCCCATGACACACATACGTTCATTTATTGAGGAATAAAATTGCCAGCATGAATGCTCGAGAGAAGAGGAAAAAATGGAGCTGAGCCAAATAGCAGAGCTTTCAATTTCCTCCTAAAAGTCAAAAGGCTTCGCTCATATGCCCAGGTGGGCATCTCCGTTGTCATCTACAGCCTAGACAAGTGGAGCTCCGTAGGTGGCAGCAATCGGTGGGTGCTGCCGAGACAAAGGTTGGGAAGATGGCTTGTTTTTTCTCGTTAAGAGAATTTTCTTCCTCGAGAGAGACAAAGGTCTTAACGACCATTTGCCAGATCAGATATGTCGTCGATTTGTCTTATGTTGACCCCAGCAGAGGCTCTCAGTCGAACTGTCTTTGGCACACTGCGACAGTCTCAATGTTGCCCTTGGGATGGAATTGCTGACTTTGGTGAAACGATCCTTCCTTCTTCTTCCAGAAATTCAATCGCTGACGAGGACATCACGGAGAAGAGCGCGTTGGTCGACACGGACCATCTGCTTTTATCGCATTCGCTTGGACTCTCAGGGAGAGACAGAGACATTTCTCCCCAGGGCTGCGGATGCACGGCAAAACATAGTGATTTCACTCGCTTTCTTCAGACACGCGCGCGCTCGAGCGCTCTCGGCGTCACTGGCACGTGGAATCAGGGATCGGGTTTCGGGTGGGTCGAGCTTTTGACATTTCTGACGGAGCTTTTCTTCTGATGCTTTTCAGAAAAAGCATCAAGCTCTTAAACAGAGGCTGATTTTCTCTCTCCCCTCCCCGCCCCCCCCTCCCACACCAACATAACCGGTATTTTGACGTACAGGGTGAGTTAGATTTAGGTCCCAATTGATGACACTATCAAAATTGACCGACAACTTGATTTGATTCGCTGAGTGAAGGGGGGAAGAAAATAAGTGTTGCAGCAGTTACGTATTTTCAAATGATCAAATATGCCTGGCAGAGACATTTTGGTGCAACCAAAAGGCTGTATGCAGTAAAGCCCTCCTCCAGTCACGTACTCGGCGTCAAACACGCCCAATTATGCCTTCCTGGCACTCATTTGCCGTCACAATGGAGGTGCCACCCAATTTTTGGGCACACACTTCTTGTGCAGTGTGGGCTTGTGAACGCAATTGCAGCGCTTTTTATCCATCCCCGGACACTATCTTTTGCAGAGGAAAGTATTCCCCATGTAGGGAAACATAGCCGGCGGTCTCTGTAGTAGCACTGGAAGACCCGATCCTG
>JAAUXU010075133.1_pt1 | contig 15363 bp, 9 predicted proteins | sample 7278151 | NCBI WGS metagenome assembly JAAUXU01 (sample SAMN14350113, study PRJNA611818) | marine sediment metagenome | isolation source: surface marine sediment (1.8m) | place: French Polynesia: Moorea | collected 2018-08 | reverse complement strand
TGACTGTGTTCTATTTTACAAATTTATAATTTTTCGGGGCGCCCCACATTCATAAATGTATTGGCGGCCGCCCCTACAGGAGGCTTCTAACTTGGTCGTACAAGCTGGAGGCCTAAAATGAGTTGGACTTGGCGCGAATCCCATTGGTGACAGGGCGAGCCTGCCAACTCCATCTTCTATGTGCGTATGGGAAGCTCCCGGACTCCAGGAGGCGCACGACGGCGGACTTCTCTGTTGTCGGAGTCGTGGTGGACAACTTGGGGAAGAGAGACGTCAACAATGAAGCCCAGGAGAACACCAAGACGACGCTCAAAGCATTCCCGAAGAAGGCATTTGAGGAAGACGGCTTCTTCTTTGATGTTTATATTACACCAGATCTGTGTACACTATCAATTTGTAAGATTGTTTGAGCTATCACCAATGTCTGAAACTTCTAAAGTTTCCTGTAGATAGCTTCGTTCGTGCTCTCGTTTACTCACTTCGCATGTCAAACGAATTCAATCAGACCCGTTCTTCCTCGAACCTGCATAAACGCCCAGTCGTAAAGCAGGGCCACTCAGGACATCCAGGACGTCCAGACCTTTGCACCTCGGCTCTGCGGATCCCATCGTCAAGAAGCGACGCCTCCAGACGGAACTAAATTGTATCTCGTTATCCATGTACGATTTTGAGAAACTGTTTTGTAAGGAAAGTACTTTTTTGAGAAAAGTCATCCGGATTCGACCAGCTTCGTGTAGTCGTTCTTCTTTCCTCATGCGCTGGCCGTAGATATGGAGGACTCCAACTTCATAACGACGACTGTATTATAGGATTGGATTGATATCTTAAAGGTCACCGGACAACAACTGCAAAAAGATTCTCTCGACTAAAGCGCGCAAACATCATAACCTCACAAGAGCATGGACGACGGCTGCTCTAAGAACTTCTTGAAGTGCTTCAGCCACTGAGCACCAACTGCTCCGTCCACAACCCGGTGGTCGCAGGAGAGCGTTACTTTCATGACGCTCTTGATTGCGAAGCCATCCTTTGTGGGAACGGCCTTCTTGGAGGTGCCGCCCACGGCCAGAATACAAGACTGTGGGGGGTTGATGATGGCAGTGAAGTGCTCGATACCGAACATACCCAGGTTCGACACCGTGATGCTGCCGCCCATGAATTCGTGCGGCTGCAACTTGCCTTCACGCGCTCGCCCGGCCAGTTCTCGAATGGTCTCCGAGATCTCCATCAAACCTTTCGTCTCGGCCGAGGCGACGATGGGCGTGATCAGGCCGGAGCCGGTATCCACGGCTACGGAGACGTCGCAAGTGTGGAATTCCCGAATTGCTGTGTCCATCCAGGCGGAGTTGCACTCTGGCACGCGCTTGCACGCCAAAGCAGTAGCCTTAATGATGAAGTCGTTCACGCTCAGCTTGATGCCCTCCTTTTCGTATTGCTTGTTGATCTCCGACCGCAAATTCAGCAGGGAATCCATTTCGCACTCCACCGTAAGGTAGTAATGTGGGATCTCGAGCTTTGACGCCTGGAGCCTCTTTGCGATGGTCTTACGCATGTTTGACAGCTCAGCATCGCTATAAGCGGCACCCATGGGGACAGCCAATCCGGCTGGAGCACGCGCTGCCAAGGGTGAAGGGCTTGCTTTGGCAAAATTCTCCACGTCCTTGGATGTGATGATACCGTCCATGCCACTACCATTCGCAATTTGACTCAGATCTACGCCTTTCTCTTGAGCTAACTTCTTGGCAGCAGGACTAGCGAACGGCCTCTTTCCTGATGGGGCCAATGATGGTAGGGGCGGGGTCGTCTTGGTGGGTGGAGGAGCCGCCATTGGAGGAGGCGCTGTGGCGGCAGCGGTCGCTGGAGCCGCCGGTGGCGGCGGAGGAGCTGGCGCTGGAGCCGATTCTGCCTTCGCCTCGCCACTGTCAACGCCTCCTTCGTCCACGAAGTCCTTGAACTTTGCCACGTCCTCCTGGCTCTCGACGATGACACACAGTAACTTGCCTATTGGCACGTCCTTTGATCCCGCCGGTAATGTAATTTTTGCCAAGTACCCCTCCTCGGGCACGTCAAAACCCATGGTGGCCTTGTCAGTTTCAATTTCGCACAATAGGTCACCTTCGTTTAGTTTATCGCCCTCGTTCTTGGACCACGAGACGATGGTGCCCACCTCCATGGTGGGCGACAGCGCTGGCAACGTCACCTTCACGTGGTCGGGATAGTCCGCCAGGCCTCGTCCCAAAATGACGACCGCCGAGGGTGACGGCCTCAGTAAGGACGGTCTTATCCATTCCACCTTTCTGTTGACAGCCGCAAAATTGGGCCCTTTTGTCCCCGAGTGGGTCCACCTCCGCGCGGCCTGCCCCGCCATGGCGGAGGCGGCGCCGCGGCTTCCATAGATCAGGCGGTGCCCGATCATTGCCACCCTGGGATGTCGTCAAGGATGACGATGGGGTTGGAAGAAGTCGAGTGGTTGTTGCTGAGGTTGCGCCTTGCAAGCAGGACGACAATTGCCACCAAGAATCAACTTCTGTGCATATCTGAGCTTTATATCAGGCAGTTCTGAGGCAGAAAGTGGAAGAAAAAAGAACCTAATATTTTAAGAAGACTTTGATCATATCATAATCTCTGTAAGATGTATAAAATATAGCTAAGGGACTCTGACTTTGTGCTGGGTGCAAGCAGAAGGCACTGACTCTGGCAACTTTGATAGCTGCCATTTCATGGCAGCTCACTGGGCAGCTGGCAGTGGCAGCAGCTGATGACAGCTGCAGCATTGCTCTCCTGAATAACAACAATTCCTTGCTCAGCCTCAGCGGCGGCGAGTGCAAAGGCGGCGCGGCGACCCGGTCGGCTCTTGTCCACCTTTAGTGGTCTTATCTTTGAAATCGAATCTCTCCCGACGACAGAATCGTCCGTCATGAGTCTGCCGTGGTTTCTCGGGGCCGTGACCATAAGGCTGTTCCTGCTGTTCTGGCTTCCAGCGGGCTTCGACCTTTCGTCCAGGGTGGAGGTGGCCACGCCGATCAACGCCGCCGTCAGACTCACGGAAGGAGTGTTTCTCCTCGACCAGGGCGTCGATCCCTACGAAGGAGTCCTATTTCACGAGCCCCCCATCGTGCTGGCCGGCGCGTCTTTGCTTCAGAAGACAACGTCTCCTGAGGCGCAAAAGCTGCTCTGGATCGCGTTGGACGTGGTCATTGCCATCATTCTGGGGATCGTCGGCCGGACGCTTGCAAAGACTTTATTGAAGCAGCAGAAAGGCCAAAGTGGCGATTATCACGAAGATGCCGCCGATTTGGCCTTGGACGAGGACCAGTTGGCGCAAGCGTCCAAGTATTCACAGCTTGCCTACTTGTACAACCCGTACACGCTACTCTGCTGCGTGGCACAGACATCGACGCCGCTAGACAACCTCTTCCTCGTGCTCTTCCTTCTCTTCTTGGTCCGGCGAGAGCGGCTGCCGGCCTGCGCGGCGTTGGCGTTGGCGTCGTACAAGGGATTCTATCCAATCATGCTGCTAGTGCCGCTGTGCGTCGCGCTGAGAGAGACTGAGAGAAGAACGAAGAAGAACAGTGAGGTCGTATCAGTTTTTGCCACCGTGATCACATTCCTGATATTAACGATCGCGCTCTTGTGGACGTCATTCATTTTGATGGAACGGAAAGGGACTTTCTTGTGGGCCACCTACGGTTTCATCCTGTTCGTGCCTGAGCTCACGCCCAATGTGGGACTGTTTTGGTACTTCTTCACCGAGATGTTCGAGCATTTTCGCGTGTTCTTCGTGTGCACGTTTCAGCTGAACGTCTTCGTCTACGTCATCCCACTCGCCATCAGGCTCAAAAGAGACCCTTTCCTGTTGGCTTTCTCTCTCATCGCTTTGACGGCCATCTTCAAGTCGTATCCCAGCTACGGAGACGTCGGATTCTACCTCTCGCTACTTCCACTGCTGAAGCATCTTTTCCCTCATACCAAGCAGCTCTTCATCGTAGGCTGCATGTTCGTGGCGACGACAGCCTTAGGCCCCATCCTCTACCACCTGTGGATCTACAACGGAAGTGCTAACGCCAATTACTTCTTCGCCATCAACCTGGTGTTCGGCACAGCGCAGATCTTTCTAGTCACAGACATCCTCTTCGCCTACATCAAGAGGGAGTTCTACTTGTACAATGGGTACAAAGAGTTACGGGCCAGCCAGGACAAGAAGGACGGGCCAAGACTTGTACTGAAAGCTGTACTGTGATTCTTCTCATTTCATACTTCACACCGTATGTATACTCTGGCATCATGAAAACTCAGCTATGATTCTCTTCGAAAATACTTCATCTGTATTATGTACAAAGTACACATGAAAAGCACACAGTCCTTGTCACCATTTCTCCGGAGCAACTTCACTTTTCCCGTTGTCCTGAGACATTTTCAGGTCAAACGCTTACTTCAGACACTGACAGAAGATTGGGTATTGAAGTCCACTTAAAGGGTGCCCATTTTGACGCTCAAGTGCTATAAGTACAGTGACCTGGAGAGGGAGGCACCCCGGAACGGCTAGATTTTCACCTAGAGCCAGACATCTGAGTCATGTGGCCTGTTGAGTGAGACAGAATTAAGCAAATAAGGTTCAGGGTATATGATTGAGCAGCATTTTAAATGAGAGATCCTCGCGCATCAACTACACATGGTAATCAATTGTGAGCAGTATGTGTGTAGTATATGTGACAAGTCAAACTGCTGATGTCAGGCAATACTTTAGTTAACGCTCCTCATTGCTCGAAAAGCAAGGAGGCTGTCAACTCCGTGAACGATTCCAATGACGAATCCGACAATCTGGAAAATGTACGTGGATGGAGGTGAGGTCGGGCTTTCCTGCATTGTCGACAACACTTACATAGGTTATGGTCATAGCTGGATATGCGTGAAAGCCTGGGATCGTGTTGTAGAAGTAGAACAGGTTCTTGTGAACTTGGTACACCAGGGAACTGGACGAGGCCAGGAACATGAAGCAGAGCAATAGGCCCAAAAGAGCTTCCTGCAAGAAGAGCAAAGTTACCACATCACTGTGTGTCTATTGATGGATGAATTGCATCATGGGGACAGCTTACGAATGCTGAAGGTCTGACTCGATAAAAAGACTTTTGTGAACTGAGGTAAGTGAGGAGGAGAATGAATGCCGTGGTGCAGGACGCCCCAGAGGCGGATATGATGACGCAGAATGCGATGCCCAACTCGGTCGAGTACTTCACTCCGAAGCCGTAGCAAAGTAGCTGGCAGAGAAGTGACGCGGCCTGATGAAAAAAGATTCATTCACCTTCTTCGATGAGTCGCATCGAAATCACACCTATGGTTCAGCCTTTACTTACGAATTCTATAGCCTTGAGGATTCCTGTTGGAGAGGAGAGAAATCCCCACCTCAGACAGACACAGATGTTGCAGAAGCCGCAGATATTGCAACCCTTCTCACCGTTATTGGCACCATAGCTTGGCAAAGAAGAATTCAGGATGATATTGCGTGTGTTGCTCTGGCGCGAAGGCATCACTCTTGTCCTTTTCAGCAACTGATTGCCTTTTGACACACGTGCCTCCCTTGGCAGCTTCCCCTACCTGGTGCAACTCTTGGCGTCGCGCCAAATATGGCGCAACAAGAAGTGGGGGGGTGAAAGAAAGTAGAAAGGGAGATGAGGGAGGAAGCAGCTTGCTCTTTTCCTCCCCTGGAGGGTGCGCAGATGACGCATCCATCTGTCACCCAAACGAAGACCAGCGCCACATGTACGTGCGTATCCACGTATCACTCCCACACGTGTACTGTCTCGGTGCCTGCCAATGAGTTCAGTTGTTGCGTCCGTGAGCGCGCTACCAATGCGATATATGAAACATACGACAAAATGAATCTCGTGGTACTAATCCGGACCCGCTACGCCTTGGCTAGGCCAAGAAGTTCATGTCTGAAATGATGAGCAGTCAAAACATAATTACCCCAGGCACTGACAAAATAAAACTTCTTATTCTCCTTATATATCGTCATATATACAAACTGTAGCTATAAGCATACGAATCACGTACCATTACTGACCATACACACTTCAGCATAAGAGATATGTACGTACAAGTTATCAAGATTTCTCAAACAGGATCCCTTTAATCCCTCTCCAGTCACTGACGACAGAAGCAGCTTGATCTGCCACGGCAGCTCGCTTGCAGCAAATGTAGAGAAGTTCTGGTCGATTCCTCAAGGGGATGTAATCTGTAATGTTCTGGGCTTTTGTTTGCTCCAACTTGTCCGTGTTTCGTTCACTGTTATAAAAACAGAATTTGGCCTATGTGAAATGAGAGAGCATGTGAAATTCATGTTGAAAGCTTCATGTAGGGATCATCATCCAGTACCTCGGAGTCAAAGCCCGGAGTCACCTTCGTACGGATGATCGAGAAGTCACCCATTTGAAGATCATTTAGATTCGAGGAAGACTGAATTTGAAGCTGCAGCTCCGCCAAAATCTACAGAAACAATGATTAGATTATAAGCATGATAATTTTTTTTTTTTTTTTTTTTGCAAGACAGAAAGCATTTCATCTGACCTGCTGGTCCGATAGATCGTTCAGCTGTTTCCGGTGTTTGTGGACATCGATCACGTCCACGATGTGGTAGAAGTCCCTGCAGTGAATCCTCTCAATAATCTCCCTGGCAGGTTGAAGAGCAGGGTTGTCACTCTCCATGATCAAGTACTCAACGAACTCGTCTCTCAGCTTCTGATGGGCCAAGACATCTTGGTAAGAATTTGACAGACAGAATTCTTGCTTGCCGGATCCACGCACCTGGACATGCTGGTCAGCCAGGAGCCAGGCATCAACCTGTAATGATTGTCATAAGTTTGACTGCAGATCATGATGAACAGCACGGTCGTCTTCTTACAAGCATTCTGTCCGCAATTTTGGTCACCCTGTGCTGGTAGCCGTTTTTGTGTAGACGAGCCCTGTCATCGAACATGTCCTAAAAAAATAATGGAGTAAGACTATGATGCAGATTGTTAGTCTTCATCAATGTGATTTTACAAGGAGGTTCTGAGCTTCCTTATCTCTCAAGCAGAGCCTTCTTCTCTTTGGCGATCCCGTCTCCTCAATTCGACAGAATGACATGAACCGTTCGTAGTTGAAGACGTGTCCGATTTTAAGGTAGTAATCATCACGAAGAAAATAATCCCACTTATCCACGTCGATCCCTGTTCGAACACCACCATCATGATGAATAAGTTCACTACAGTCCCAACATGTTTTTTCTCACCATTGATCTTGTTGGCAATTATTTCGTACAAGAAGCTCTTGCTCTCTGGTCTTCCCCTGTAGGGCCAGGTGGAAGCATTGGGATCGGCCTTTTCATCCGGCAGTCCCGTCTCTGGGTCAAGGGGGCCTGCAATCATTTCCTTCACGAAAATGATATCTGCCTCGTCCAAATCTGCCAATTTCTTTAGCCGTGGTTTCAAGTTGTTGTTCTCCAGCATCCAGTCCAACATCTGGATGGACATGTCTTCGTGATGGTATTCCTGTTCTGGCTGAGCTTCGCGCATGAAGAACTCCCACAGGTGGGAGAGAGGGCCATGACCTGAAAAACAAGACAACTTTGCAGTACTGCCCATGTATCATACAATACTGCAACCTCCGGGATAAAAGATCAAGCGCAAACAAGATTCAAGGTGTCAAAGTTTGTTTCTACTTCATCGAGTCTCCCCCTTTGTGCTGGAAGTTTCATTGAAACTCTAGGATTCCAGAAAGACGGACTCAGCTCCGGACTGAGCAGAAAGCAAATCCTGCGCAAAGACCAGATCTGACCGCCAGCCCATTAGGCAGCCGGCTGACCCTCATATGAGCCAGGGCTAGAGCAGAGTAGGTATAGACAAGCAGATGTGCCTCTGAGGCATTGGAGTGCCCTACAAATGTCGCACAGGGGAGAGCCAAGTGCGTGTGTCTCTTGCATCAAAAAGACCTATAGCAGAGATATCAGCATTAGCTCAATCAAAGTGGCCACAAGGCCGGGTAAGTAAGCATCGCGGGTACGACCTACGTACATGTACTAGGCTAGGTCAAGACTAGAAGACCTTCTAGTCAACTGGAATGAAAAAATAATGACTTTTTGGGTCCCCTCTCTGCCTTCGAAGTATTTTAGACACAAGGATGTTAGGTCAACATCACAAATTTGACGTGGACCTGCTCAATTACTTGCTAGATGCTAAACTGAATCACTAGTTGGATGAAACTAAAAATGAAGTGTTTATAGCTTTAGCATGGGGCATTGACTGCCAGAGCTCCTGATCATGTACTGAACAACTGATGTAGCAAAAACCTTACTGCCATAGAGGGGGGATCCAAACTCTTGTTGGGGGGAAAACCATTTGACTGCATCATCACCATTTGGCATTAGGTAGCAAACCTAAGATGCACTCAGTCAAATCCCAAAATTTTCATTTTTCGACCTCGCCTAATGTGTACCTACATATAAGGACGATAGACGATTCGATTGAGAAAGATGACGGATCTCTGCTCCCGGATGCAATTCCAGAGGAACGGCGATGGAAATGAGCGTCAGGAAGACATAGATCAAGAATAAGAGAACGAGGATCATTCCGTAGCAACTTAGAGGGCAGGTCAAAGGTGATCTTAACCCGAGTGACAAACAGCGAACTTAAGTTGACAGAGTGAGGAAGTAATGAAGAAATAGGAGCCCGAATGGAGCAAAAGATTGTGCCATATTTAAAGAAACGTGTAAGTGAAAAGGTCGCTGATGAACAACGACATTGACAGAACAAAACACAGCCTGAGACTGTCTCAAAAAATGAACTCCTAACAGATAGAGAAGAGAATTTTGACTGTGCATAGGGAGACTAGGCTAGACTGCGAAAAAGCAGTTGTTCAAGATTCCAACAGAAATAGCAAGAAGATGCAAACGCCAGCACGAAAGAACGATTACTCCAATGGCCAATGTACGTACAAACACTGAGGTTGAACACAAATACCCAGATCGTCAGCCCCTAGAGGGAGAGAGAGAGAGGAGTCACTGACGAAGTTTCAAGGAGTGGCCCTGACTAAACGCATCTTGCCCTTCTCACATTACTTCTTGGACCATCATTCACCTAGGTCGTGGCAAAGCCCTGCCAACATCACGCACAGCACATCCTTGTCGCTGACCAGGTTGGAGTTCTCCTTCTGGAGCCTGAGCGCAAACTTTTGTCCCAGAAATCCGACTCCAATGGAGTGTTGGAAGCGGTTGTGCGTGGCGTTGGGGAAAACTAGGTGGCACAGCCCGGTTTGCTGAAACAGTCAAATGTCACATCAATGATAGCAATGAGATCCTACAAGTACGTTACAATAATAGCTGATTTGGGAATGACAACGTTAGTAGCAAAAATCATGCTCATTGATCAAAGCAACCCAAAATCAGTCGCAGCGGCCGGGTGCCCCCTCGGAGTCGCCGCACTTTGGGCGCTCCGGCATCAACAGGGGCTTTCACAAAGTTGCTCACGATTTCACCTTGACATTCCAGCCCAGAAGGTTTCAGTGCCGCATAAGCAGACAAGTCTGTACCCAGTGAATACAATCAACGTTTACAGTTATTCAGTGCAGCAGAAAGTGTAAAATCGCATCTGTGTGTCAGTAATGTTAACGTCCATCTTATTCACCAGGTACAAAACTACATTTTCGTGCTATCAGCAGTTCTCTGTCATCTTGCACCCCAATGATACCAGCCGTCGGGTGGCCCCTGCTCACCCCGACGGTTCCTCACTTCGTTATCACTCGACTGCAGTACAATGGCGACCGCGACTCTCAGTCACGTTAACAGATTTGACATCTCACACCTCCACTGATAGCTGTTCAGACATCCAGAGGCTCCAGGATGAGCAGATCACGTGACTTGAATGAAAGAGGCTGAGCAAACAACAACAGGGGATGGAACCCCCCCCCCCCTTTGGAGAGTGAGAGCAGCAGCGAGAACTGGAGCAAGAGTGAGAATGAGAGCTGCGACTAAGCTAACTTACTCTAGCTACGGGCTAACCTAACAGAAAAATCTGTACGGAATCTTAGACTTTTAGCTTTTCCTTGCAATAAGACCAGAGGAACAAGAGCAACTTTTTCTACATTGTCCCATCAAGTTTGAACCTGACGAAGCTCTTTGCACTACCCCAAGGCCCGGCGAGCTTCAGGATGGGGGAGAAACCTGATTGTTTATCATTTATGGACGACCAAATGCAGGAACTGCATATCAGGTTAAAGGGTTGGAAACACGAGTCATGAAGAATCATGAATCCTGTTTCGTTCGGGACTATTCATTGGTCAGAACAAGTCACAGGGTGCCCAAATAGAGAAAAAGTCAAAAGTGCTCGTGCCGGTATCAAGCTTTTCTCGTGATGAGGGACATAACAAATCAAAATTTTCAAGTGGTGACCCCAGCAGAAACTTTGTCATTGCAAATTTTATAACTCTAGGGGTGCATGAAATAAAATATTATGAAGCAAAAGAACTGTTTAGGCTATCAGTGCAAAGCTGCCAAAAAGTTCGTTGAACGCAGGTCTGCGTCCCCCATGGACCAGGAGGTGGCCTGAAGGGGCTTGGAGAAGGAGAGCATCCAACTGCTGTGTCACAGTTTGTGTTAAAAAACGAAAAAGCACTTTTATTCAGCATCTTACAAAAACTCATGGGCCTGTTGGGCAACAGCTGGGACAATGAATTGTCACAGCGCATTGAACTCGAGCACTTAACACGTACTTGAAATGTACATTTGAAGGAAGAAGACGTTATCAACGCAAGATCTCACTTGGTGCCATTTCATTTTTCAAAAAAATTTCTGCAGCATGCGATATTCTAGCGTTCTATTCCGAAACGTTTGTTAAACAAAGTCAAAAATCTTCGGGCATGAAATAAGATCTTCCTCTACGGAGGAGAAACGTTTGACTGCAGATCTCCAACTGTTTCCCTATTTGGGCAAACTGTGTAATCCGAATCCTCGGAGGAGCATTTAATGGGTGATTAAGGTGTTGCTGAGTAACTCTGATCCATCCCTTTTTTAAGCAACCGCTGATGTCGGCCCATTGAGGAAGATCGTACATCACATTAATGGCCTCGAACAGCTCAGACCTGAACTCTTCCGCAGTTGCTCTGCATTGAAGTAGGTCAACATGCGCGCCAGCTGCGTGGACCCATTGCAGAAGTCCAGGCAATCCTCACTGGCCAGGAGCAGTGGCTACTTTACCTCCACAAGCGTGAATTCTCAGCGTCAAGGACAAATCACGTAATTTAGCGAGCATTAGCAACCACCTCCACATCGGCTTGAGTTGCACACACACACACACGCACTCTCTATGTATTTATACATATAGAGAGATATCGGAACCCGCCAATGTATGCATATATTCATGCGAAGTGCGTTCCATACCCCTCGCCAATGTTCCATTATGAGGTCTTACCTTGATATATCTTAGCCGCTGAAATTGAGGCGTGTCGATGATCGCCACAGCCGCGGGCGGCAGCTCGATGGTGCCGTGAATACTGAAGTTATCAAGGTTGAAAGATCCGAGTCATGACAACTCCGAGGGGAAGGGTAAATTGGACTCACCAGTCGTTTATCCTCTTGAACCTGGGCCTGGAGTCGCCACTCATGGTGTACTCTTCGCGCGACTTCGACCGAGTGAGGATTGCGTCCAGCTCTGTCAGTGTGGCAGAGCTAGGTCCTCCAGGCGAGCTGGACGCGTCGACCCTGCCCGGAGAGTGAGGCGGAGTAGTCGTTGCTGGGCCTGCCCCGTTTACGGGCTTGCCTCTTGAGGGCGAGGGAAAGCTGCAGGAGTGAGGACGACATTGGCTCTCTTCTGCTACCGACCGACGTACATAAGTCAGAGCTCTCGAGTAGCACAAGATGTATATCTATGGACTCGTGGGGTCAACGCTTACGTCGCATGCACAGATATTTAACACTTTTTAAGCGGAAACTTCAATCCGGCAGCGGTTTAAACCGAGTTGGGGGTCAACCAAATATTTCCTGGTTCGCGAACCCTTGGCTGTCTGATGACACCATAACCAAGTCTGACGTCTCAACACCCACCCCGGGATTGGGGGCATATGGGGCATGAGCACGTGGAACTCACACAAGACGAAGATGCCAGCATCTCTGGAGGGCCTCCCTGTTGTCTTTTGAGCACTGCAGCATCAAAATGGGCAGTCACAACGTTGACCCGAGGTACTTAATATTGTCTGACCCTGTCAACAAAAGACCTGAGGTGCCCATTCTGTACTGGAAGCCCATCTTACCCGGCGGAAATTACGGAAAGAGCGATCTTACACTTCCATGGAGTCCGGCTGTAGCATGGCAGCCGTCCCAGAACGAGACCGAAGCTCTCCTCCTCCTGCAGGTCCGCTGACTCGTCCTCAGTCGGGGAGACCGGGCACACACCTGGCAGCGGAGACGTCCGTCCAGACGCGACCGCGGTGGGAATGACGACTGACACTAGGGCCGTGAGGGGGACCGGCTGAGACCAGAGATGCGATACAGTGGAGTCTCGATTTGACGGTCAAACACTTCAAAAATATCATCAATGGCTAAATCTAGTAGTGAATTTGGGGATGGCTAAATATAGTAGTGATGTGTGCCTTCTACAAACGGAGATAGTCGTTACATTCAGAGTCTTCGCCGTTATTTTCAATGGATTGATAGCTGACTGTACAAACACAGTGCAAATTATCTCAAGAGCAGTTGTTCAGTTACAACGTCCACTTCTATAGTTGCTGTTGTACTTCACCTTCTCCAAACAAAAACTCGGTGACACATTCATAACACACTCACCCATGCATGCGTGCACACACACACGACGCTGTACACCCGGGCAACCCCGGGGGACACCCAGCCCACGGGTCGAGTCCGCGAGTGCTGAGTTCCGCAGTTGGTGACCTTGTCAAATCTAGTCTTCACTGTCAATTCCCACGACCAAATGAGAACCGTTGAAACCAACCCACGACTCCAGGAGAAGGAGGCCCGGTTCCAGCAGCTGGAGAGGCCTGCTCAACCAGTACCTGGTGGTGACACAACAATGGTGGGTTCGAGTCGAGCCAAATGCGTCGGGCTCGAGTCAGAGCACCGCAAACACATCCCGAATCATGCACGACCATCCTGACTTGACGATTGGGAGCAGTTTCGTCTCATCTCTTGCGCACGTGAATCTCGACTCGCACCTGCCAATGGGACAATCGAGAGCTGGCAGTGACGATCAGTTAGCTTTTTTTTCGAGCTCGAGTCGGGACGGCTGAAAATGGCTTCGAAGCCTCGAGCTTTCGAGCTCGGGCCTACGTTAGATGTGTCTGTAGTTAGAAAGGTAAACTGGTTTTTTTCTTTCCAGCCCAGGTGGAGTCGGGCTGGATGGCTCCGGCCCTTCGAGCTCGAGCCGAGGCTCGAAGCATGTCGAACAGTCAGTCGCTCTAAGCCTCGCACCCTCATCCCTAAGGGGATCGATCTGTCATGCCTCCGACCTCTGTCCTAGAGGGACCTGCTGCTCTGTCTTCGCCCGTCGTCTCGGTTTGTCTTCTCCGGGATGATTTCACTGGCTGTTTGCTCTGTCGTGCGGAAATGACCTCTTATCTTTCACGATTAGGTGATGGTTATACAATATTAGGCTGGGTCGAAAAATGAAAATTTGGGGAATTGACTGAGTGCATCTTTGGTTTGTTACCTCATGCCAAATGGTAAATGGTAGTCAAATGGTTTTCAAAAAAAATTTTCTTTCTTTACCCCCCTCCATGGCGACAAGGTTTTACTACATAAGTTCAGTACACAAAAGAGGTGCTCAGATTTTGACAGACTTGTGACAAAGCTGTAAACACTATTTTCGGGCTCATTCAATTACAGTACTTCAGTTATGTATCTAGCAAGTAACTAAGCAGGTCCACATCAAATTTGTGATGTTGACCTAGCATCCTTGTGTCTAAAATACTTCGAAGGCAAAGAGGGGACCCAAAAAGTCATTCTTTTTTATTCTATTTGACTACAGGATCTTCGAGTGAAATCTTGCAACGAAATCTAGGACGCTGCAAGAGATCAAAAGAATTGACCTAGCCCAGTACATACGTACAACATCTCGGATAACTTCCCAGGCCCACGCGTCATAGTAGGGCCCCTCCCAGCCGTCATGAAGCTGAAGACGACGTTGTACCAACATGAAGACGAACGAGAGTGGCGTCCACACGTCCTGGACCATGTACCAGGCCGCGATGCGCTCGAGTGATGTATCCTGAAATGGGTCAGCGTTGTGGCTTCTGTGGGGGGTGTCATCACACCTATGCCTTTGGCCGAGGCCAGGTGGCTTGCCCTTATGCCCGGGCTGCATTGACTTACTCCGGAGCTATTAGTCTCTACCCTCGTTGCACTTACGCCCGATGCGAGATTCGTCATTTGCACTATACTCGAGTATGTCCTACCTTACATTCGTTGTGTGCTCGTTGTGAGTTGAGGGGACATCAGGGCGGGTGCTTAGCTACGAAGACATGGGTAGAGCGGGCTCTGGAGGACTTCGAGGCAGTGGCAGACGAGGGCGTGTACACATCGCAACGCCACCTGGAGAAGAGCTGGGGCTTCTACCCCAGTTTGGGTACTCTCACAGAGCCATCGTACGCAGATCTATTGATGATGGACCCATTCTCGGCGTTCGCGCTCGCCAAGACTTTCTGTTCAGCACTATCAAGCTCAACGTATCAGCACTATCAAGCTCTGGCGTTCAGATCATCAGAACGCGGGCCTCTTCCGAGCGAACAGGCCAGAACAATATGACTTAAGAAGAAGACAGTGACTTCAGTGAGTTAGGCAGTGAGGCAGTGAGGCAGTGACTCAGTAGTATCAAGAGAGAGTGACTCAAAATAGTGTTAGTACTTGGATTCTTCCAAGTAACAGGGGGGGATTGTGTGTACGCGCATGCGCAGTACAAGGGTTAGCTTTAAGATAAATCGTGTTCTTACTGTACAGTCCGTTAAATGTATGTTCTGCTGTAATGGATCGTACTATGGAGATAAGAGCTGGTCGAGTGATCTGGACTGGATGTTGCTCACGTACTTTGTGTGAGGGTCTGAGTACTCATATGCCTCATGCCTCGCCACCTCGCGAACCTCTGTCACTCGTTCTACGGCATCAGGACCGACAACATCGCCATCTTCTCTACTGTTCTACCATAGCTTGGGGGTCTTACTGGAGGGCGCGGACGCCAACCGACAGGTGGAGAACGACGTACTGATTCTCCACGAGACTGACATCAACGATGCCTGGACGGGGAGAGCGGAGGCCAACGACAACTTCTACATGATGGACAGGACGGGGAGCGAGGTGAAGGGCAGGCCTGAACTAAGACTAGAACCTAG
>JAAUXU010151315.1_pt1 | contig 15365 bp, 15 predicted proteins | sample 7278151 | NCBI WGS metagenome assembly JAAUXU01 (sample SAMN14350113, study PRJNA611818) | marine sediment metagenome | isolation source: surface marine sediment (1.8m) | place: French Polynesia: Moorea | collected 2018-08 | reverse complement strand
GTCCCAAAAATGCTGTTAAAATTTGGTTGTGATACGAAATACTATGTGGAAGCTACGAGCAATTTTTGTTTTTCAGTTCAGACCCGCCACTTTCTATCTTTCACCCTGTAGATGATCCTGGAGCAAAAATGTACAAAAGTTTGGCTTCTGATTTTTCTTTCTAAAAGATCATCTCAAAAAACTCATCCTTACGATGCATGTCTGACCTTTTTTGATGCAGTTGCTACGGGGTGTTTGTAGCAAGAGAAAAGTGGATGAGCCCAAGCTGGTGCAAGACCAAGTCCAACTGACTTGTGTGCATAGTGTATCATAACATTTGCTGCATCTGAGTCAAAGCTATGAGGAAATTTTAAGTGTCTGACCTTTCTTGCTGTACACTGTATTGTTTGGGTTGTGCCAGTCATGGATCCCAGCTCAACCGAAGCCAGAGTTAGTGCTGAACCTTCTATTTTTGGATTGGCTTGACGCTCAGCAAGAAGAATATGCAGAGTCCAAATTATACTCCCATTTGTCCCTCCCAAGCCCCCACCCCGCCAAAGTCGAGTTTTTTTCCCAATGCTTAAACACTTGAACTTGCCACGGTTTCAGGCTCGAAAACGGAACGCCAGGTTGTTCCAATGTGCACACAAAGGGGCAGAAAACATCAAACCGGCTAAATAGTCATTGCTCTCTTTCACATTGCCTGGTTTTTCCCCCTCCAAGTGTGCACCCCTTCGTTTTTGTTTGCTTCTTTTTTTTGCAAAAGATCCCAATATTAGGTCGCTCTCACCCGTTGCAAATTTTACTTGCACCTTCCATTCTTGCTCCGCTCTGCCAACACGGACAATCAGCAAGAGCTTTTCTTTTAGGAAACGGGAGGTTTGAATTTCCGATGTTCGATGAGGCCTTCAACAGGGACAGCGACTGCCCTACAAGTACCCAGCGCTCATCGCCTTTTGATGGGGGTAAAATGACTCCAATCCACTCCCTCCCCTTTGCCTGCCCCAAGAACCCTACAGAGTCTTTGCTGCATCAAGAAGTGTTGAGGTATAGCCGGAGCCTTGGATAAGTTGTTGAAGGCCAGAATTCGTCTAGTTTTTTATTAAAGTTTTATTTCTCTTCTAGCAATGAAACTCTTTTCATCTCCCCAACAACGTGTGCCACTTTTATTATATTATTATTGTTATTATCCTACCCCAGTATGCGGTGCTAAGCGCCTCGTGTGCGTGAGAGAGAGAGAGAAAGAGAGAGCAGCTTCAATTTCCTGAAACGCTGTAGTAGTTCTTAGCCGATCTAACAATAAGAGAGCCGAGAAAAAGTTTTAACAACCTCTGCTTTAGCCTCGTTAGGCGGCGTTGGTAGCCCAAATTATACGATATATAGAGCGGCCGATATTAGCTCCCATTGCATTCTTATTGGACCATGCAATTCCTCAGCTTCCATGCTGAAAAGGCAACTTGACTAGATGGAGGGAATATGAAAATTGGGGAGCAAAATGGGACATAAGAGGAAAATAGAAGTCCTTTCGCCAAATGCTTTATTAAGGCCTCGTTTACACAAGCAGACTTGGGGCGGACGACGCCTTTAGCAGAGGGAGGTGTGAAGTCGATGTAAGTTCGTACTTGTCAAAATGTATGACAGGGCAAATACGCATTAAGGGTTCCCGCCACCAGGTATGTCTCCTTTTCCAGCCCCTGGGTCCAATTTCCGCCTTTTCTAATTGGCGTGCGGGGAGCACATGTGGGTGTAGACGTGCGTGTGGGTGTGCGTGTGCGTGGCGAAAGAGATAACGAAGGCTCTCTCTCTCTCTCTCTCTCTCTCTCTCTCTCTCTCTCTCACACACACACACACACACACACACACACACACACACGCTGCTCGCGTACATCGAGCAATGGTTACAAAAGAAGAACTTGCAGGACTGCGTGAATGAAATCGGCTTCGCAGTCATGACAAGGGGAGAAAAGCAGGGGTAGAGACCCGCCAGCTCTTCGTAATCCCCCAGTTTAACGCACACACACCCAACTTAGAACCCCCTTTTTCACCTGCAATGCCACTATCTGTGACACCCTTTTAAAAGGAGTTTTGGTTGAAATGTGCCAGGAAATTGCACGTCCGTCCGTTAAAGAGTGACTCAGCATTTTTCCACTCCATAATGTCAAAATAGCGTTGTCTCCTCAGCAAAGAATTCGATTTTTTTTAAAAAAAAAAAAAAAACCAGGGTGCAGAGGCACAAACACACTCATTTCTCCAGCACTGTAGCACTTTCTTGAGAAAGTTTTATTCGCCTTACTTCGCCTCCTCACCTCTGCTTGTTTCTTCCTCCTCCTCAAGACTTTCGTCGTCTGTCTCGGTTCCTGAGTCGGGAAACTCCTCAAGGATCTGAAAAGTATATAAAAAGTAAAGCACACTTGGTAGAATTAACACTTTTGGGGGGAGGGAGCGCACAGATAGACGGAATTTGTACGAGTGTATAGAGAACCAGTGGGATATAAAAACGATTGATGACTGAAGTTTCCCCTCCGTCGTCTTACCTCTCCTGAGTATGGGGGAGACCCTCAAGAGTCTTGGGTCCTTCTGACAAATTCAGAAAACGCTCTTGTTGAGAGAGGAAATAAATGTTAGTTTCCTCACATCTCCTCACAACTTCGAGCACTGCACAAAAGAAAGGAGTGTGTAGGCCCTAACATGCAGAGCACAGCAGCCGCAGCAGCAGCGGCAAGCACAGCAGCACCAGCACCAGCGGCAGCTCCTTTGCTCTTTCTTTCTCTCTGGGCTGTGCGCGCGTGAGAGACAGAGGAGCATGGCAGAGCTGAGTCAACAGCAGCAGCAAAATCTCAAGAGGAGGAAAAATCCATGTTCCAGGCATAAAAGAGGCCTCCGACACAATGGTCCAGTGCAGGGAAATCACCACTTGATCGGACTGCCATGATCACTACTTACACTGGGACTTCCTCCTCGGGGTGAAGAGCACAGGAGGGAGGACGAGAGTGGCATAGGCCTGGCTTGCTCCGTGTGTAACGTGTAACGTAATCTATGAACTGTCACTGGCAGCTGCCCCCGCTGCTCCACAACAGCTTTAGTAAAACAGCAGTTAGAAATGTTGAGCAGACACTCTTGGTTACTCAACTTTAATGGAGTTTTCCTCTCTTTTTCTTTTCTTTTTCAACGCACTAACAAAGAGCCTTCGGAAGAAAAAGGCTGCAGCAGTCACGGTCTTTACAGCCCTTACTTTGAAGGCCGCGTCTGGTGCACAGCGTTGGACGTTTTTAGCTTGATTAAGTCGGCTTATAAATATTTATATTATGTAAATAACCGAGTAATGCGACGGCGTTAGTCTAGTATCCCTAGTTGGTGCACTTCGTCCGTCTGCGTGCATTTTATGGCAGCTTGCAAGGAGGAGGAGGAGCAGGAAGAAGAAGAAGAAAGAGAACAGCTGCTGAAAGCTGCGCTGCTGCTGCTGCTGCTGCTACTAGACCTTGCGAATCAGACATCATATGAGTTAATGAAAAGTGTCGTGAAATCGAGTCTTATAACATAGCCTTTAAGAACAGGCATAGGCGCTGAACTCTTTTAAGGTCGGTGCTGGTCCCCTGCATGTTTTGGACGACCTCACGCACTTTTGGCTGCACGAGCTGTTTTATCTTGGCTCACACGATACGTTATGTAGGCGCATTGGAGGTAACAGCAGGCTAAAGGGATTTTGTTCAATGTATGTACAAAACCCGCCATTCCTACAATCTCTCCCTCATTGCTCTGTATGTGCATGGGCGCGAGCGCCTGCATGGGTGTGTGCGTGCGTGTGTTCCATTTGGTCTTTTCAGTCAGATCAAATGGAAGAGATGAAGGAATTTAAGAATGAACAAAGGCGCACTACTTTTGAAGGATTTCTAGCTGACCACGGGCTAGCTCTGCCAGACAATCGAACTAATGCACTAGAAGGAGTTAGTTCGTCTTAAAGAAACTAGCTGAAAATAGTTGGAAGACCACCTTAAAGTATATTGTCAGCAACTTGTTTGCGTTACTTCCCAATGTGCATCCGTCTGCTCGCCTGGTGATTCCCAGATTACGTTCATTAATTCGAATAAGGTTCGGATCTAACCCTATTGTCAGACAGCTGTTGCTGCTGCTGCTTCTCTCCCTTTCTCCTCGTAGTACTTCTGGTGTAGTTGTACTCTTAGTAATAGCAGCATTCAGTAGTTTACGCTAGCAGCAGCAGTTATTTAGGCCTAGCCAGGCCCAGCCCTACGTCGAGTAGCCAGGCCTAGGCACTATAGTCCCTCTTGCAGTAAGCAAAGGAGACCGTGAGTCTGGGAAAACGCTCCGTGTCAGCTTATGTACGGTACTATCAGATACTTTAGAGCGTGGATTTTTAAGGGAAAACACCAGTGCCTGCTGTAATTACCTGTACTATTGGGCCCAATCCTCTGAACAGTTGAGAGTAGGCGGTCATGATGCTGCACTCCGCCGGACAAGTGTACAAAACAGTAACTGATAACACTCCTACAGAATGTCAAGTTGTGAACATCGAGATGTGTGAAAGAGCTCAGTTTCTTCTTCGTATTATACAATGAGTACTTTACGTTGCTGAGAAAGACGTTTATGAAAGACTCTCGGGCGTGAGGCGTCGTCGATTTTTATGGCTCGTAGGAAAGATCCTTTTCTCTCGCTCTCTCTTTTCATGAAGCAAGGGTTGGGTTACACCGCCGAACTTTTTCTGATATTTGTCACACTAACTCTTCACAAATGAGCCTGTCTATATACATTGGCTGATTTAAAAACATTGGCAGACGGTAAACGCACCCTAAGTTATTATAGGGGTTTTCGGACAAGACTAAGCTTTCTCTCTTCCCTACGACAACTTTGGTTGATGATGAGTAGTAGGAAGGGTCCTTGCACGTAGGGGAGGGGCAGGTTTTGATTCCCTTTCTTGGCTTTCTTATTTCTCCCACCGTGACTCTCCTCAATGTAAGAAATGAGTAAGGGAAATATTCTCATTTCTTGTTATTCGGACAGGTCAATCAAGGAAAGTTCGTTGACTCTAGCTTTCCAGAATCGTGCGGTCCACGAAGAAAACTTTCACGTCAGTTGACTTGACACCTTTTTAGCGGTCCGCGGCGCACAGGCTCACAAAAGCAAGGACGAGGGAGACATCTCAACCCCTTCTTCTTTGGTCAACTCCCTTTGTGTCAATTTGCTTTTGTGGAACTTTTTAGCTCTCTCCCTGGGCGATGTTTGTGTGTGTGCGTGGGTCTGGGTGCGCACGCGCGTGCGCGCGTGCGTGCGTGTGTGACACAGAGAGCGAGAGAGATAACCAAGACGCAGAGAAAGACAGATGGAGAGAAAGACTGTGTTATCTTCTTGAAAGACTTATTTTTGGCTCTAACGATACCGTGTCTCAGTCCACCACGTTCTTCTTCTGTTCTAAGACATCAGTTCACATCACGCAACGTAGATCTCTTTAACAGCTTGACACCAAAATAACTGAGCGGCAGGTAATTCCATTATGTTTCTCCTCAAAACAGTATAAGAAATAAGGTACTTTACTACTCCTCAGCTGCTGTACATTCTTTGACGCTCACACACTCACTCTTTTAAACACTTCAATCATGGCCAGCGAACCTCGGAGGACAGCTCAAGACTGTGGTCGCCAGAGCCTCGGACGACGCCGACTTGAGATTTTTTTAGCGCGCGCTTTATCAAGAGGCTTTTCTCCCGCGCTTTTTCTCCTCCTCACCCTTCTTAGACCGGCTTTCGGGCCTCGAAACGCCGTTGGAATATAATGCTTTCTCTCACTTCGAGCAAGGAACGTGTCTTTCATGCATTCTGAAGGGCCGTTTACACAGGCCAACTTCAGCAATTTGTCACACGTGGCGGTTTTTGCGGACAGTTCAGGTCTTCAAAGGATTGGCAACGTACCGTATGAGCGGCAAAAATCCACCCAGGTCCATCAGGTTGGCTTCAGGTAGATTGACATACAGGATTGATGCTACTTGGTTTTGAATACCACACGCATTTTACACATTTTTAAGTGGGCGTCTTTACCCTATTCTCCGTCTTCACTGTAAACTTAAACAATAAAGACGAAGTCTTTGGTCCAGTTCGGCAACGACAGCAAAATCCGTCTGAATACCATCAGGTCCAGCCAAATCAGCAAGAAGGATCTCGAGCTTTTTGACCATTTTCAAGCCATTTTCAGATCAAGAAGTGTTCCAGAGTGTAAGTCTAACCCAACTCCTGATCAAGCCTTACACCCTGGCCAAGGGCCTGTCAGACAAGGTAAAGGAGGCGACTGAGGTGTTCCTCGAGGTGGGACACCGTGTCTCTGATGAAGTATGGAGTCTCTACGTAGATGGTAGAAACTATGGAACAAGAAAGCCAATTGCGAGTAGTATCCACCTTGCACACACTGCATGTCCAGGTTGACCCCTTGACACGCGTTCTGGAGCCTATCCTCAAATCCTCGTCCTGACACGCTTCCAACTGACCTGTCTGGGTGCTCTCTCCACCAGACTGTTCCTCAAGTAAGATCAACACTAATTTTTCAGTTGCACAAATACCCTGTTATCTCTGGAACTAAGAGACTTGTTCTTGTCCAAAATTCCTCACATGACTAAGACGTAAGGGAGCCCCTTTGTTTAAATTAATGAGGGGACGCGAAAAGTGACAGATCTGAGAAGGCAATGGAAAAAGTTTTCTGTTTCCCCCGGCATCAGAGAAGAAATATGATGAAAATTCGTCAGGGGATTACTGCAAAAAAGTAAGGAGAGATGGCGTCCATATATGCCCACATAGTAGACAGTCTTTTCACAGAAACGACTTTTAGATGTCTGGTGGAGGTTTTTCTTTCTCTTTCTGGCAGAAGCTCCTCCTTGATGAGGGTGGAATTGGCATTTCATTATCGCTTTCCGCCTCAAGGGGACAGATCGTAGGAAGGAAATATTTGTAGGAAAAAGCAGTTGAATTCCTAATGTTGGACCTGAAGGGATCACGGAGAACTTAAAAGCTTTCAAGTTGCAAAAGCGAATCTGGCTGTGTTGGCTTATTGTGAATTCCATTTAGGTTAGATTAGGTTCTTGCGCTCGGATTAACAACTATTGAAGCAAAATAGGAGTCGATAATGTCACATCATCGTACAGGTTGCGAGATTTTTGGTACTGCACACATATGACAAGAACCTTGATGAGTATTGGAGACCTCGTACGGAATTGAGCTTTTTCTCGTGCAACGCTGCACAAAATGTTATCGACTTATCTCAGCCCTGTAGAAATGGTGGGTCAAAATCCCTTGCCCCTTTTTTTCAAGTAACTTCTGCATGCACAACACGGCTGTTATATCTGAAAATGGCGCATGAATTTGTCAAAGGCACCTGTCAGACAGTCTTCGAATATTGTGATGTTGCTTTTGAGCTGTGCCAACTGCCCATGGTGAGGGTCATCTTCAAGCAAGGAATTGCATGAGTTGTCTTTGGGGTGCTGCTCTGTGGCATGACTTCCCTAACTTTTATTGTCAACTACCTTTTACTCATGGTGCGTCATTCGACAATCTTCTGTAGTCTTTTCTACAGACTCCTTGAGGCTCGGGGTACCCACTCGGGGTATGCTCAAAATGCAACGTATTTTGGCTCTCTTGGTAGACTTCATGAAATTCCACGAACATAAGTATGTGGTTAATTTAAAACAAGATTTTTCCGATAAACCAAGCAGGGATGATGTTTAATGGCCTATTTCTCCAAGCTACAGGGTGCATTTCTTGTAGATACGTTATAGAATTGGTGGGGAGACTTGCCCGAGCCCGCTGTAACAGTTCTGGAATTGTCTTACTACTCGGAACAGAGAAGAGAGCAGCAAATGTTGACATCCCAACATTTGATGGACAGCGGTGAGTCAGAAGTGTCTGCCAAATTCAATGATCATCCAGGTCATCTCTTCTCCCGTTAGAAATCCTTCACGTGGGAGGCACGGTCAAGGTGATGGGGGTGGGGTGGGAACTTTCGCCGGTGAAGGAACGGTGTCTTGTCTGTTTTGGCCATTCTGACACCGGCTGTGAGGTTTGCCATATGACTGGAGCACGTCTTTCTTTGCTCTCCACTTCTCACAGTGGATCCCAAATATCTTTTGTCAGTGATCTGGGGCATGTCTCATAAAGTAAAAGCTACATGCCATGCAAAGCACAGCCCCTTCACGGTCTATGCCTTCTGGGCTTCTGTACCGCGGAGAAACCTCCTGATCACTCAGGCTTATGCTCTTTCTTCCTTCTCTCATTGGCCATCTTTGCTGGGCTCGCCTCGAGACAAGAGATGAGAGTGCAGACACTTGTCTACTGCACAGGCAGGCGCCCTCTCCGTCTCCTCTGCTCTGCTTTGTGTTCCAGGTTTCTGGTGTTGATCCCTCAGATGAAGTGTCTTTCTTCATCCCTCCATTCACTATTAGCAGCAGGACCAAAACCTCTGGTCAGTAGGATGCCAGCGCTTGTACCCCTCAGTCTCCTTCCTTCCCCTAAGATCACTAAGGGTGATTCCCAACTTTTACTTTTGTTGGTTGACCTGGACTGATGAAATTTGGCTGAGCCCCCTTCCCCCCTCCCACCTTCAGTCTGAGTATGACGAGGGCTTCTGGACTAAGCATGGCCTCTCCCAGGTTTAGTATGAGAGAATTGAGGACCTATATCTCTCAGTCTAAGTGTGGATAAGTCTAAGAGAGTCTGATGGAGATCAGCTGACTCTTCCTTACGAAGTCCCTCGTGGCACCCTAACTTGCTCCAAACTCAATGATACCTTTGGAGGCTCAGGCTTTGTTGGAGAGGTTGAGCTCTTGATGAATCTTTAAAGAAGACAGGGATTAACGTAGAAATAGTATGAAACTAACACTCTGCTGCACAAAACTTCATAGACATCGTAAGATGCGCTCAAATTTATGTGGAGGGAGTGATTCACAAAACGTTCACAACTGCTCTACATATCTCAGAAGGTGTCAAGTGTGTGGAAAACCATTTTGTATCACTTTTCAATACCCCTCTTGCTTATGCATGCATCGCATTGCTTGGCCCACTTTTCAAATACATGGCACGGGCCATCCATACGCAGAGAGGCTCTGCAGAGACCCTTTTACAGCTGTCACTGGTCACTACGAAATCTTGGGCCAGCAAGGCCTTTTTTAACTGGGGAAAGAAAAAGGAGTCGCTGGGGGCCAAATCAAGAGTGAGTCTGGATGTGAAAAAGATCTTGAGAACTGGAGCCAAGTTCAAAAGTGGATTTTGGTCAGCTAAGACTTATCTAAAGATGGCATCGATGATTTTAAACCGAATGAATGTTCTTTTATTGGACTTCTTAGAGGTAGGACTGTTGCAGGTGACTATGCCTTGAATTATTTTCTCTGGATACTTGTCAAGCTGCACTGGAACCTTCAATGTCTCCCTGGTGTGCTAGTTCAACTGTCTCCCGTCGCTTTCCTCAGATGGGAGTTAGCCTCACCTGGTGTCGTACCAGCCAGGAAACACATTTCTAATTGCCAAATGCTCCATGACGCAAAAAAGGTGTTAGGGGTCGTCAAAGCCGCAACCCAGATTTGCCCCAAATCTTTGCAACCATTCATTCCCTTAACATGACGAAAAAGCTGCACCGATGCTTGGCCTAGAACTCTCATTATAGTGTTTTTGTCAAAATTGTCAATTTTGGTTCCTCTAAATGATATGGCCCTTATTAACTTTTTCATGAATCACCCCAGATATATCTGCTAAATATCTTGTGCAGCGGACTTTCATTGCGTTTCTGCAACAGTTGTGCATCCACTGCTGCTTTGTAGACTCAAGGCATCCTGCACAGTCTCTCTCATAACTAATTTCTAAGAGCTTGACATCACCTCTTATGCAGAACTAAAAATTTTTGATGTGGAACATGTTGATGTGATACTTGATGTGATACTGTTAAGTACAGAAGTTTAATGTCAAGGTCGCCAATTTTTGTGCTATGCTGGGTGTGCAATATTATCTTGTGAATGAGTTCTAGGCCGTCTTTTCATACTTTTGGCTAATTTTTCCATTAGGCCGCATTAGCACACAGAAGAGCTTCAGCTGTCATTAGCTGTCGTCTGTTCATGAATCAGGCGATTCTACACCATTTCTTGATCGATTTCAGAATAGTACAGTTGAATTCCAGACACTGCAAATGGATCTTAGAATAGAACAGTTGAACTTCAGAATAGTGCAACTGAGTTTGCAGGTATAGTGCAGCCTTCACTGTACCTGCAAACCTGCACTGTGCAGGTCAAATTCAGAATATTGCCAATGGATTTCCAATGTCTTCCTCTGATAGATTAGCCATATTAGCAAGACATCCCTTCCCTGTACCCTTGTATGTAATTATGTGGAAAGTCAAGAATACGTAGTAGCTACCACCTGTTAAAACACTATGATGTCACTGATGGGGCTGAGGTCGAGGTCACTAATATGGTGAGATGCAGAAGAAAATTAAGAGGGTTGGAAGTGTCATTAGATCTTACATGTGCGTAAAGATCAGTAGATTAGATTTAAGCCACATTATATTGGTGTACGCGTACCCTTCATAATTATTATTTTTACCCTACATTAAGTATCTTACTTACCCTTAATTATCATTTTAAATAGAAAGCAAGATCATGCCATGTTTCTTTCAAAAGTTAACTCATCTTTAGAATGTGCACAAGATACAGACCTTTAATATATTGTATTCATAACCTGATAGTAAATCACACAATGAGAGGAAATATGGTGCTGTTAACATGAGTACACATTGTCTACTCCAGCAATGGGAAGAAAACTTTCCATGCCAAACAAAGGAGCAACTCAGCAGTGTTCTGCACTTCTCATCATGGCTTCACAAAAGTACAAGCCCTGAGTTCTCTGCCAGAGGATCATCACTACTGCTCAAGATGTTGATGACTGGCAAAGTCTGGCTGAAGCCCTTGGGGTGGATTATAAAACAGGACTTGGATCTCCCAGGAGAAGGACAAGGGAGGTAAGAAGAAGCCCAGTGAAGAGCAAAAATTAATACTCTGTGTAATGAAATTGATAAGGATTCAGCCCTCACCTTGGTCCAGCTGGGCAACTTCTCTCAGGAACACCTTGGCATAGCCCTGAGTGCCTCTACTGTGCACAACTATCTTGAAGGGCATTTGGCAGCCTTGAAGAAGGCCCATGCTATTCCTGCAACAATGAACTCTGACACCAGGAAGGAACTGTGCTGACAGTTTGTCACTGCTGTTGGAGAGTACAAGCACCTTGGTAAACAGGTCATCTGGATGGATGAGACAAATGTGAACCTCTTTTGTCAGTGCAGCCAAGGCAGGGCACCTACAAGGAAAAGTGCAGTGGCTGTCAGGCCGGCATCAAAGGGCAAAAACATTCATATAATTGGTGCCATCTCTGCTTTCCAAGTTGTCCAACTGACACATGTGTGTGCTGCATTCAATGCAGAAGCAGTAAAGGCTTGGGTGTAGGACATGCTCAACAATCTTCCTGTTGGGTGGACAGTGGACAACATGGTGTTGGTGGGTGACAATGCTCCTTGTCACAACAAGCTCGAAGAGCTCATTTAAGAAAAAGATGGCTTCATAGTGTGCAAACTTGGTCCGTACAGCCCTGAACTAAATCTTCTTGAGAATATCTGGTCAAAGATGAGGGCAGCTGTGAAGAGGGACATGAGGGTTGAATATTGCGAGGCAATGTCGAATGCTCTAATGTACAGCCCTGGACATGGTGGCAGAAAAGTGATCGTCTTCTCCAATGAGAAGTGGACCATGAGCAAGTATCACAATTGCAGAAACGACGCCAAGACCAAGATTGGTGTGAACAAAAACGTCGAGTTCATTGGCAGGGTCAAAAAACTACAAAAGGCCATGTCATGTGGCCTGGTCGGGACAGATGGTTTTGCCTGCAAACCGACCTGGATTGACGGCACTCTGAACAACATGAAATACATGGAGATCCTCAGCAACAAGGTCATTCTCCCCCTGAACCACCACTACGGACCTAGGAACTTGGTCCTCCAAGATGGGTCACTTGCCACGCATCCAAGGCCACCCAGAAACATCTGGAGAAGCTGGCATCGAGCAAATTTTGGTCGAAGACGATATGGCCCCCGAATTCGCCGACCATGATGAACCTGCTCAATTACCCGTGTGTGGACACGTGTGGAAAAGAAGGTCTGCATGGACGGTCAGGGGCGTTTCTGCGACGTGCATCACTGCTGAGAGCACAGTTTTTGAGAAATGAATGTTCACACCTCCGTTGCCAAGATCTATTTCATGAGTCTGGAAGAATACGCAGTTTTGGTTAAATTAAAATATGCACTTGAAAAATCACAAGATAATATGGCACACCCAGCAGTGCTCAAAGGGAAGCCACCGGGCGAGGGTGAACTTTGACTTTTTTGAGGTAAAAGATGGTGAATTTGCTTGAAATTTCCATGGGGCAATCCCCCCCCCCCCCATGCCCCTCAATTTCTATGGGGATCCACTTCCCGAGGCCTCCTGCACCATGTGGAAGCATGCAAACATACCGTGTTCAGAATGAGAGGTTGCTAGATTCTGTGAAGTTACAAAGAGAGTGACAAGGTGGCAATTCGACATAAACAAAATGCATGCCTGCAGTACCTTCTCTTGAGTGCAGATGTTTCTGCCACTACTTGAGAGCAACACTAGCGCTTTCTTGTTGGATGGAGAGAATGGCAAAAATATAAAGTGCCATAAGTGCGTCTGTTGGTCTGTCTGTGTTTCACACCAGTGAGCGAGTGACATTACATTCCTGGTTTGTAGAAGAATTGGGTAATCTTGGACCGATATTCACCCTCAGCAAGGGTGAATCACTGAAGAAGCTCAAAATTTTGTTGTTTACTCCTCCCTCCCTGGTGCGGATGACGCTGATTATGCTGTGCATGTCGCTGCTCGTTAAACACGTCAGCACGCCTTTGATTATGTAATACAGCGTGTGCTCCGTCAGCAGAGAGGCCTCTCCCACAACGTCAGCACCTCAAAACAAGTTTATGTAATCAGAGCTTGAGGTTCGGTTTCAATTTCTTGTAATTGAGGTATTTATTAAGTAAAAAATTGATCGACAAAGGGAAGTTCGTATGCTCAAGGTTTGTTTGTTTGTTCCATCAGGGTTCAGATAACTGAGGGGCTCCTGTACATACATTTTCAATTTGATGGCGAATGGAATGTGCTCCTTCTCTCCTGCACCCCCCAAAAGTAATTACGGACCATCTTCCCCAATGCAATCCTTTGTTAATATAAAGTTCACTCACTCCTGTGCTCCCAAAATAAGGAGCAGGATTCACAACCATTCCTTATTTGAGCGCACTGCGGTTCCTGGGTATTCTCGTATTGCACGCTGTATTGTCTATGTTAGAAACGGTCAAGTCTGTGGGGTTTTTTAGTGAAATTCCTATTGACCAGTGAAAATTCTAGGAATTTACTCAAGTTTCAACGTAAGTGGTAATATCCTTTGTTTTTTCCCTGAATTCCCACTAGAAGTAACGATGAAACTTAGAAGAGGAAGCCTGGCAGCAAAAAAAAAACAAAAAAAATGAGTAAGGTCATGTGAGCGGCTGTCGAGGCTGATCCAAAGAAGCCAATAAGATTGCATACGACTGACTTTAATGTTTACAAGATGATAGTGTCCAGGACTGTGAAGCATACTGGTAGAACATCCAAATTGATGTCTGAGAAGCCTCTTTTGTCTGTCCAAGGAAAGCAAAACCACCTCAAATGTAGCTGAGGACTTCTCAACAACTTCTAGTCAGCTCCGGCCAGCTGAGTCGTCATTGCCAGTGACAAAAACACAGTCACCATGAATCCCACCCCGTCTTCAATCGACGGAACAAACGCTGTATCGGCTTTGACGCCCCCCCCCCGATGACGACAGCATCACCTTAACCATGACACATCCATCACCAACCATGGCTCTTGGCTTCATGGCCTCATTTGGCAAGAAGGTGCCTCTCATTTGGCGCAAAACTGGCTACTCGCTGAAGGAGGTTGATTACGTGTGTCTTCTGAAGTTGAGACTTTTTGTGTGGATCAGGGCTAATTACTTCAACTGTAATGTCCTCTCCAGCAAGGTAGGGTACAGGCTCACATGACGAACATCACGCAGAAGCTTCTCTGCGAGAGTGCCAACCAGCTCGGAAAAGCTTTGGTCAAAAACATGTGACCCCCGTACAGTCCAGATACAAAGGTAAAGATGCAAAGACAAAGCACTTGTGGAGCAGTGCAGAGGTGGGAAGACACCCAGGATAGCGGGTCGAGTCCGTTGGCAGGTGGGATCGGGGTGCGTCTCATGACATTGCGAGCAATGCCAGGAGAGGAAACTGGCATTTATCTTGCTCGAAAAATCAAGGGTCGCCCCTGGGGCGGATATTCATCAATGCAGGTAAATAACACGTCACTAACCACTTTAAAACAAAACAACCATGACAAACTACGTTTTGTCTCATGACTGAGACCTGTTTCTAACAACTAAGGTTACCATGGCACGTTGATGTACATTTCCTATTGACGTTAATACATCTGCATATCCTTGTGAGGCACTTTGAACTGCAGCAGCCATTGAATTCGAACATTCCCCGTCCACTTGTGTGAGTGTTCATTTCGGCTATCCTCCTCAGGCTGACCTTTGGTTCTGCTTTGACATCAGCTGCTGCAGGCTCCTTGTCCCACACATGTCATAGGCATATGCATCTAGGGCTGTATCAGTCTCCTCATGCCTCGTGAAAACCTTAATGTGTTGACCATTAAGCACTCCAGATACCACTGCAAGTAAGTTTAGGGTCGCAAGAGTCCACAAGAGTAACTGGAGGACACTGGAGGCCACGAAAGCACGCTGGAGGCCGTGAAGGCAGCAGCGTCAGGTGACTCTGCTGGAGGCCGTGAAGGCATGCGGTAAAGTTGGCACTGCCGTGAACACTGTTGACACTCTAGGATACTTGGTTGACTGTACGTGCACAGCACTAAGTACTGAGCTATTTACAAGTGAAGTGGTTGTCCGTACGAAAATAATCTACGTAAGCAACCCGGACAGAGTGCTCAAGAACTAGAGCTAGTATACTTACGCCGGAACTTAAGGTTACAGGCCGCGGAGCTCGAGTGAGTGGCCGGACTTAAATTTAAAGCATGAACTAAAAGAATGCACCCGTTCTTACAATATTAGAAGTATAATTGGCATCTGCTTCTGAAACGAATCAACGTGATCTTAAGAGTAACTTAGAGAGGAACATGAACATGGACTAGAACTGATCGATTGGAACTGGATCTGAGCTCAATACTATCCAAAATCTTAGCCTCAAGCCTGCCCGTTCACCTCGCTCCCCGTCCTGTCCATCACGTAGAAGTTGTCCAAGTCGTTGGCCTCCT
>JAAUXU010123331.1_pt1 | contig 15365 bp, 14 predicted proteins | sample 7278151 | NCBI WGS metagenome assembly JAAUXU01 (sample SAMN14350113, study PRJNA611818) | marine sediment metagenome | isolation source: surface marine sediment (1.8m) | place: French Polynesia: Moorea | collected 2018-08 | reverse complement strand
CCCCCGGAAATGCATCATAAGAAGTAAAACAAGTGGAAAAAGTTGCTCTTTTTCACGCATTTTACTTCTTCAGCTTCGCACTCTTGTTCTCCACCTTTCGTCTGGAGTCGCCAATCCAAATGGAGGTTGCGAGATCGCCGCAAATGTTCCGCGCCAGCAAAAGTCGAATTTTTGCGCGTCACCCGGCCAGAGCCACTGGGCTAAGTAGTCGTGCTTCGTCACTGCCCCCACTCGATTGGTTTTTCGTCTCACTCATTCAAGTTGTGGGAAAGTAGGAAAGTTGAAAGGAAAAAAAAAGTCGAATTTCGCGCACAAAAACCAGGGCGGGACAGACAAAATTGGCACCAACAACAAAGTCTTCCTTTCCCCGAAGGGATTTCTTTCTCTCTCTGCGTGCGTGTGCGCAAAACAAATCTAAATCTTTGCATGTCGCAGAAGCGGAGGAAACAATTTTGAAATGGCTTTTTTGGGGCGCTGCATTTCACAAATTTCGCCGCAGATCAAAAGTGCATTTTTTTCCCATCTTGGGAAGCTTGAGGAGCCCAAGACTATCCAGGATTCGTAGCTCAGTAGAACAGTAAAGTCTGGATTTAACTGCGACGTTCTTGTCCTAGAGACAGCGGCTGCAGCTGCTGTGGATGCTTATCCCAAACCTTATATATTATTGGTGGCTCTCAAACTTCGACTCACAAGACATCTATTGTACAGACGAACAAAGAACTGGCCTGAATTCCAAGGCTCATTGTTCCTAGGCCCATCCGGCCCACTGCGTGTCACAGGCCTGCCCAAAGGCCTTTGAATCATGAAACGGGCTCCATCAACCGACGAAACGGAGGCCTTAAAGGCCTCGACGCCGGAGTAACAGAATGGGGACGTTGCCCAGCTCGTTGACCGCCTCTGGGGCCTACTTTGAGCTCGAGTAGTTTGAGTGAGACAGCGCTTGATCTGCAAATAACTTTTCGCTACTCCTCGTCGCTCCTGATGACCATGGACCCGTTTAGATAGGCAAAAAAAAGGGAATGTTCTGCTCGTCCGTCGATCACCTTTTCCTCACGTATGCACGCATGTGTATACAGTGGGTAAAGGCCAGATTTCGCCGTGCATTCTCCAGCTCGGCCATGAACTGCTACAGCCCCTCCTCTCCTCTCTGAGAGGATTTCCTCGTGATATCCCCTGACCTTCCACAAGAATCGCTCATTAGGATTCCCTGATCCTTTATGAAGATCTCCTATTGAGATCCTCCGCGAAGATCTCCTTTTTGAAGATCGTCCACCAAGACCCCCTGAGCCTCTTTGACCATCTGTGGAGATCCCCTGAGCCTGAAGAGAGTCTTCTGTGAGATATCCCCCGTGAGGGATCCCCTGACGAGAATCTTCGGAAGGGAATCCCTTGACAGGGTCCACCTGAGCATCCACCGCGCCAATCACACTCAAGGCAGCGTTGAATGGATGTCAAATCGAGTCTCCATTGTGACTGCGACGAGTCTGCTATACAGGGAGACCCCCAGGGAAACGGTTGTGTCACGCCAGCCCCATTTCTGGGGGTCGCCATTTTTGGGCCTTCTCCCCTTTCCCTGACCTACGGGGTGTCTCAGTTTTTCCAGTGCTGTCACGCTCTTGCCCCATCACAGGCGAAAAAGTGTTCCAAATCAGTGATTGCGCAATGGGCGAGAAAAGTCTTTGCCTGGAATATTAATGCGGGATGACCTGGATGTGATTTCCACTGAGGTCATGATTTTCTCTCTCTGGTAGCGAAGAAGCCCTCAATCATTCACCCCCTTTGAGCGGGTAATGGACCACTTGCGTGCAGCGTGAGCCGACAAGAACGCGCCGCCCGCGGACGCCTCGCGCATCTTTGCGCCTCATACTGCACACGAAGGAGGAGTTTTCCTTGGACACCTTGATTCACTCATCCAGTGGAGGCGTTCAAACCTCGCGTCGGTTTAGGGAATGTGGAAACACAACTTTACATAGATCCCACTTCTATAGGACTATGGGAAAAGTAACAATTCGGTGATGTTTTCCTCCTTTGGACGGAGGTTTCGGCCTCGGGCTGTCCTCGGGCCTCCGCCCGACCTCCGGGACAGCTCAAAGTCGCCTCGGTCAAAGCTCCAATGCTATTGTGCTACAACATATCGTTAATATTTCAGCACTAGCGAATGTCTGGATTCATTTCACGCACAAATTTTCACCTCCACATGCACGATATCAGAGATATTTCAAAAATAAAAGAAAAAAGTGGAGGAGGAGAAATCACTAGACCATTTCTCAGTGTTAGAGACCCAGACTGTATAATTATATACATGAACCAGACAGACGGCTGAAAAAAAGTCATCCAGGATCATTGAGCTCTCGATCATGTTAAGGCCTAAAAATCACAGGAAGAGAGCAAAATATGGCAAATAAACCACATTACAGGTAATGATGATGGAGTAATGAGGAGGGAGGAATCAATCGCTGTGCACGGAGATCGCGTTCTTTGCAGCAACGAGGATTCGGCCTGTTTGTTCAGACTGGGCCTCGGGCCTTAGGCCTACACGGGGGGGGGATGTAAAATGCGTCCTGCTCGACTTAGGCCTTGATGTCGCGCAGGGATTTTGGTTTTTGCCTCTTCCATCCTCATTTTTCACTTCGTTGTTTTTCTCCCTTAACTTTTTTAAATACGAATTTTCTTCCTCCCTCCTCCTCCAGGGTAATTTTGCACCTAATGCATCTGGATTGTTCAAACCACTCAGAGCCATGATAAAGGCTGGAATTGCACTAGTAGATTTTGCTTTTTGGTACTTGACATCGTCACCTCACCCGTCTTGGTCAACTCGTTCCTCCCCTTGTTGGCCAACGCCTCGAGCAGCTTCTTGTCCTCGTCGTCGCAGCTCCCCACGCCGCCGTCGCACATGTAGACGACCTCACACATCACTTCCGAGTCGTACATTTTTTGTGTCGCTCCCAATCCCCCCCCTCCCCCCCAAAAAAAAGACAAACCCTCGTTTTTCAAGGCCTAAGAGAAAAAAGGCCCATGTGAGGCCTCCTCCCCAACTGCTATATCATCGTGTCTTGTTAATGAACTGGCGCGTTCACAAAAGGCTGTTAATTCGTCGGGGCCGCCCTGTATAAGGACGACACCTCTGATGAGCTCCTTTTCAGGGTGCCACCCTGTAAGTAACGCTCAAAACAATGCGCAATTTTCACTCCACCTCAACCTCTGCACACATTTTTTGGAACTGTGCAGTGCCAGAGGGAAAGACGCAGGCGTGCGCGCGCGCCCGCGTGCGTGAGTGCGTGCGGAGCGCCAGAGACGGGGATTGAGGCAACACATCTGAATCACTATGGAGGGGGGGGGTAACAAGTTGGGGTGGGTGGGTTGAGACATAAAAGAGCTGGTGCACGCATGCGAGTGTGTGGCAACCCTGAGTGCCACTTGGCAACTCTCCTGGGGTCACCGGTGCCCACCCTGTCCGTCCTGCGTCTGTGAGGTCCTCGTATTTTCTTTCTGCCTCACACGACCTTTCCAGGAAGACACGTATGAGAAATAATTCAGAAAAGGCCTCCGAGAGTGGGAGAGAAATTATTTTCTGCGTGCAAATAATGCGCGTATCCTAATGCGTGCGGAATCTCCCGAGAGAGAGAGAGAGAGAGAGAGAGAGAGCCAATTGATATGCATTAAGGCCCAGGCGACGAATACGCGATAGATAATCCAGAGGCCTTCCTAGGCCTCCTGCGCGTGACACCTGCGTTAAAGGCACGTGCGCAAGTGCACAAAGGCATCTGTGACAACTGCCCGAGTGACGCAGCTTGCGTCAGAGGCCTCAGGAGCAGGAGAGGTTAACCGGGCCTTAAGTTGCCTCGAGTCAAGTACATCTTTCCACAGAAAATTCGACTAAAGCCTCAAGAAATATGGGAGAAATTGTGTTCTTGCTCGTTTCTTTTTTTTTTTTTTTTTTCTTCACGCTTGGCCTCCTATTGGGAGAATACAATTTTGTGGTACGTTTTCTAGGCATCGAATTATTGCTCGACGGATTTGCTACCACTCGAGCTGTTTGTGCCAACTGAGGAACCAAATCGATGCCAAATTTGCCAAAAAAGGCTGACCCAACGACACCAGAGCAGCGCTTCTCTTGCACCACACAGTAGCCAAGGGCCAAACAACCGTCGTCCCTCTAAACAGTAATGATTCCCTCGGATCTCGGGCTGCACTAGAGGTGGCGTCGTCGAGCCGGCTCGAGGCTAGACGAGCTCGAGGAGCCCAATCTTGGCTCAAGCCAGCTGCAAAAGAGCTTCTTCTGACTCGGGCTCGATCGAACCAACGCATTTCTGGGCTGGCTCGCTCCATCCCTAAGCCGAGGAGGCCCGATCCCTTTTTTTCTGCCAGCTCGAGACGTGGCAAAAAAGCCAAGTGAGACACGGCCATCATTTGATAAGCCATAAATGGACCCTGACCGCAGGTTCCGTCGAACCGGTGAAACCCTGGACCGGCGGAAGCCCGAGTGAATAATACATTTTTATGCCACTTCTTTTCCCACACAAACAACATTTTTGCAACGGTCGTCATAGATTGTTTTTTGCTCTTAAGGCTCCGGTGGTTGCGAATTATGCATGCTTCTTTGCGCGCTCCGCACATGTATAACAATTATACTACAACAGGTATTTAAGGGGGGGCTCGTGCAGTTAAGGGGGAAAGAAAATGACTTGGGCAGCAGCAAATTTGCAAAAAAAAAGTGCATAGATTTATGCTGCAAGATGTCATCATTGCTGAAAAGATGTTTGGTCTCTGCTCGTGCGTGCTTGACGCCACCAGGCAGTAATCTGACTCCTGCCAATGCATCGGCCATAAGTTCGCGCACGCGCGCGCTCACGCACGCACACACGCACGCACACGCGGGGAATTTGCAAGTGGATCGAATTTATCCTCGCCATTTTATGACTCACGCATTGCTCTTGTTAGCGCCACAGGTCTGTCGACACACTGTAAAAGGGGGACGCCGGGGTGGTTCAGCAACGCGCACGAGTCCGCGGACAGCGCCGGGGGAGAGGGGGATGGTGACGCACGTCGTCGCTCCCGGCGGCGGAGGCCGCCGCCGGGACGCATGGACTGTCCGAGAAGCTACAGGTTGTCGCAGCCGCAGTCGCAACAGCCGCAGTTGCAACAGCAGCAGCAGCAGCTACAACAACAACAACAACCGCAACGGCTCCTACCTTTCTCTACGGTCCGGACCACCACGGGGTTCTTGCTCCTCAGGCAATGCACGATCCAGGCGTTGACGTCGGCCAGGGTGTAACCTGACACCTTCTGCCCCTGGACCTCCAGCAAGATGTCTCCCTCTGCCGGCAGCAAGGCGGCCGTGGAGACGCCGCCCGCGGCTGTCACCTCGAGCGCCGGCGGCGCGTGCCGGCGCTCGCCGATGTGCGGGAATTCCCCCTCGTCCGCGCCGCCCAAGAGCCACGAGCCCAGATCGACGTTGTCCTCGTCCTCGTAGACCAGGACGACCTCGCGCACTCGATCGATCCACTCACACTTCTTCTCGCTCTCCTTGGAGTTCTTCTTGGCGTCCGGGCTGCTCAGCTTCTTGCCCGGAGGGGACTTCTCCTTGGTCGGCGTCGCCGACCGCTTGTTCTTCAGCATTTTGAATACCTCAACAGTCCTCACCCGTTCAGTATAGTTTGTCCTGCCGTCATTTTCACTTTCTCGCCCGCTGCGAGACCGGGGAAAAAAGTGCCAAATTGGCACCTCTTTGGCACTCCGGCCGATCCCGGACACTTCAGCAAGCCCAACAGGCCCTGCACTGTGACAATAAGTGTGACATAACCAATGATTTGTTGTTGGTTCAGCAGTAAGCAGCTAACACTGATCTTCTTCCACACTAACTTCTCCTCATCCTTCTCCAATGGAGCGCGCGCTCTCCATGGACTCCTCCAGGCAGCACCAAAAACTCTGGCGGCTGCTGCCGCTGCACAACTCTCTCTCCTTCTCCTACAGCAGCAGCATGAACTACGCGCCAAACACACCTGAGCCGCACACACGCGCGGCTGCTGCTGCCCTCACCTTAACAACAACTACCTGTGGATTGCTGCATGGGCAGCCAGAGAAATGGGCAGCAGGAAATGGGCAGTAGAGATGCCCTTCCTGCCCAGGCAGACGTTGACCCACCTGGACGACGCGCGCGTGGTGGAATTGTAATAGCATTCAAACCTCACATGTGAGAGAAAGTAATCGGACACAAATGTTGACTCACGTGGATTAGTCATACGCTCTGGATCAGTGCAGAGCAGCAGCGCAGACTTCACACTAGAACTGACAACGCGCGCGAATTCTCGGATAAACTGAAATCATTTGACTTTGGCAGGTTTTTATGCAAGTCTCAGTCTGTCATTTTTAAGGTAGAATTTGTAAAATCAGCGCCCGCGGCCGCCGCCAGCTCCGCCAGGCCCGCGCGCGGCGCGCGCTTCTGCTGCAAAAAAATGCCAAAAGAAAAAAAAAAAGTCCGGCGGTCAGATGTGAAATCCAACAGGTGTCGTCGGCTGTTTTTTTTTGCTCAGTCAACCGTGGAAACGGAGGGCACCTTTTTTTGGCACACACTGTGTGCAGCACAGGTGAGCGGTGGAACGAGTGGGTTGGGACGATGCTCGGAGGAGTTCTTGGAAGAGGCAGCTGGAGACATCTGACGGGTGACGGCAGCATTTTGTCTTCTCTCCTCCAACCCAACGTTCATGTACCTACGCACTGAGACCGCGAGGCAGCTCGTGGCCATGCAGCTCGATGCAGGGGCACGCCAGGCAGCGACAGCTTCACTACGCTGACGACCTACCTCAGGAGGTCGTCAGCGTCATTGGCTGCTGTCGTGACAGTGTCATCACAGGGTCATTCGGCTTGCGGTGTCATGAGGTCACTGCCGTGACAATGCCACTGCAGTGACAACGTCATGAGGTCACTGCCGTGACAATGCCTTGAGGTCACTGCAGTGACAACGTCTTGAGGTCACTGCGGTGACGTCTTGAGATCACTGCGATGACAACGTCATGAGGTCACTACGGTGACAGCATCATGAGGTCACTGCGGTGACAACGTCATGAGGTCACCTTAACGAGGAATGCCTATCCTGACGAAAGTACTTCCGCTCGTCCTTGATGAACTGCCATAGGTCCTTGGCGTTCTCCTGCATGTGCCTCCTGGCTGCGTCGCGAAAATATCCTTCAAGACCCTTGACGCCTGTCCGCGCGTTCTTCCTGTCGTCCTTCCCGGACTCGCCGAGCTCCTGGATGAACACGCGGTGGTCAATGCTCGGAGGAGGCTCAAGGGGAAACTGAAGCAACAGATCAGCTGCACTGAGAAGTACACAGTCCCGCGGTTCACGTCATAGGTAGACCGCGGAATTGTAGTTCAAAACTTAAAACTTGATAATGAAGTCGCAGGGAAATTTGAAAATTGCTGAAACTTTTCAAGTTAAACATTTCGAACTTTTGAAAAAAGCAAGGACAGTTAGTTGCGGGGGAAGCTGAAAGAGACCTAAAGTGTAATAATCTTGTATCAACACCTAAATTGCTAAAATTCACTACAATACCGAGGTCTATTTGCCAGCATTGAGCAATGACTGTTTGTCTACTCAAACAGGATGATGACGCTACTGCAATGCTCAAACATTTTGGGGATGCTGACAGTTCAGGAGTCAGGCCTCACCCCCGACTGCAACAAGTGCCTAAAAGATGCTCGAGGTCGCCCAGACCAGAGCAACTGTGGCAGTCAGGGAAGATCCCCTTACCTGTGGTCGACGTTAAGCTTCTCCATCCCTTCTTCTGCCGCCGCCTCACCCATGAGGACACGGACGGTGGCGACGAGGAGGAGTCCGGGCGGACGAGTGAAGAGAGAGCTCAACACGTCGGCCTTCTGCACGTCCATCTCCGCGTCAGACAAGTGCAGTCATGAGGAAGTGAATGCTAGCAAGTGCACTTGGTACGCACCGTCAGATACACACGTGTATGGCAAAGGTCACGATGTCCTCCGGCACCAGGAATATGTTCGGCATACTCGACGACCGAGGCCCACGCGGAGACGGCCGCCCTCAGGTCCACGTCCGACGAGCACTCAGGCGGGGGCACCAACGTCGACCTCACCAGGAACGGCTGCAATCAAAGAAGCTGACTGAGCAGGAGCCGAGGGGTCTTCGACCAGCTCGGAGTTGAGGTCGGAGCACCTCACGGCGGCCACACCTCAGACGTTGCGGCGCTTCTTGCACGCCGTCGCCGTGGTCTCCAGGGCCAGCTTCACATCAGTCAGTCTGATATGTTACCCTGGTCGAGTGCCACTGCATGCAGTGCCTCAAATATAAGAACTGAAGGAACTCATCTAGCATAGGAACTCCTCCAATATGAGAATTCAGCTGATACAAGAACTCCTAGGAGATGTAAGAACTCCTCTAGTATAAGAACTGATCTGCTGTAGGAACTTCTCTAATATAGGAACCGATCTACCCTGCATCTCAATTTGATATGCAAGTACGTGAGAATGAATGCAGCGGTCAAAAATATGATGCTCATGTGCAGCAGGAAAAACAAAGTGTGCAGAGTGTCTCATTTTGATGTACACTTCAGCAGTAACGTACACTGAGACAGTCCTACTGTATTGAATGTACTGAATGTGCGCCTCCATAAATACTATCTCCCAACAGTGTGTCTGATTGATCTCAGGTGTGGAGCGTGTCTTTCCCCACGTGACTCCTATTCGTGATCTCAGTCAGTTCTCTCACTGCCACTGTTTAAGGCTTGTAAACCCAAATCAGACACTTGTACACTGTCATTTTCGACTTGTCCTTGTAGTCAGATGCATCATTGTTGACGTGTGCATTCATTACACATGTCCGAGTGACTCTTGAGTTGACACACAGTTAGTCACAGCTCAGGGTGGATGTCCAGTAGTTGCTCATTCACGTGCTTGCATATCAAACTGAGACTAACTTGTCTAATACAAGAGGTCGTCTGACACGACAACTTTTGTAACGCAGTGAGAACTCCTCTGAAGTAAGCAACACTGTTTTTCTATAGCTTTTTATCCTACTCGAGCAGCTGCTTGAGAGAACAAAAGAAATTTGTTCACCCATCAACTCAGCCCTGGGCTTGAGCGGACTCGATTGACTTCGATAAAGTCAAAATATGTCATCGTAATAAAGAATAAAAGCACGATTCGTTGCTCGCTCGAAGCTCAGATGCAAGGGACGAGGCAGAAATCCCATCTGACAGATGAACAAGAAGGGTTTCTCATATTGGAGGAAGGCACCTAAAAGACCAGGGGCTTTAAGGAAAGACAAGGTGGATATGACACAAATACACAGCCTTTCTTTGTGCATTAAAGCAGCGCTTTTTATTCTGATCAAAACCTCGATACCTTGGACCAAAAAGTGAACAGAATATTCACATTTCGACAGTCAGACGCTGTCGGACTCTTGCACATTCGGCGTGGAGCAACAGCTTCTCCCGAGGAAGTTCCTGGCCAACCGGATCGAGGGGTCCTCAGCGCCCTAAAAATGCACATTTCTACTCTCTGCAAGCGAGTCTTGAGTTGTCTCAATGACCGTGAAGCACAAGGTGGAGGACCATGAAAAGCCATTCACTTCTGCTCCACCATGGACTCGAACGACATCTCTAAATGCTGGCCTGTCAATGGGTTCACAGCGCGGACTCCCACTCAGTCCACAGTGCGGACTCCCACTCGTTCAAACTCACTTTTGAACCTTCTCAACCCTTTCTTTCGGCAGCAATTGATGACAAAGATGGAGAAAAAACCCACTCTATTTAAGGAACTGTTAGCATAGATAAAGGTAGATTGACTCGGTGTCGTGACTTTGTGTTCAGGCTGCGTATCTGTGTTAAGAAATTAAAATCCTTCATCATTTTAAGAGTTGCAGCCCATGACTTTCTTATAAAAGAACTTTTCAATTCATATCGTGTGGGGATGTCAAGCAAATGCATACAGTCCGTGTCCGTGTTGACTATCGCGCCTCTCCCCAAGAAGCAGACCTTGAAGAAGCCAGCGGTTCTTGAGGAGGGACATTGTGTAACAGTCGGAGACCTGGCAGAGCAACTTCCAGCTTGTGTCATAATCGACGTATGTAGTGTTTATACTTCTTTACACTCGTTATGCTGAAAGTAGCGCTCTGGAAAGTCGTTGTCGGACTCTTTTTCCCCCCAAGAGGGAAAACTTTCCGCACGCTGGAAAGTTGCTTTTGTTCGGCATCACGTCGGCCACGTCACCCATTCAGACTGGTGTCACATCACTATCACAGCTCCTCAATCTGCTCGCTGAGCCTGGCGTTGACAAACTCGTAGAAGTCGTACTCGTGCTTCAGTGTGGTCTTCATGACCGCCTCGGCCTCGGCAGACAGCTGATCGTGCCTCTGGGAAGCGTGAAATTGACTGCCTGGAACAGAGGGACTCAACATCTGCCTTCTCTGGTGCTTAAAGGTGGACAACTTCTGTCTTGCCGTTATAGCGTCTGGCGATTCCCTCGACGAAAACATTGGGCAGCTTCTTCTCCATGACCCTGAGGGTCTCGTTCATCCTGTCGGAGACGCCCACCACGGGGTAGAGTCTCTCCACGTTGACCTTGGCCCTGGCCAGGGCTTCCGAGGACCCGAATCTCACGCACTCGTTGCCTTGACCACAAAAGTACGACTGCAAGAAGAAGTTTTCCCTGCATAAACTTTTGTCATCCACAGGAGGTTTCGTTCAACATTTTGTCTCCAAAAATTTGTCAGAAAAAGAGTCTGAAGTCAGACACCAAAGAAAGCAAAGCGTTTTAGCACCTAAAGCCAAAACGCATTCAGTAAACACCGTTTAAACAATAACGGTGCTATTTCTTTGTTATGTATGTGTAGGGATAGAACATTGTTAAGCCTTTATAAGCAATGATTTGTCATAGTGGCTGAAGCCAAATGTTCGTTGCTACAGCTCTTGAGGAGACTTTGTAGTAAAATGAAAGTGAGGGAGTGTTTTAAGGCGTTTCAACTCCTTAATACTGCATTGGGATGGCCGCACTCACAGCAAATTCATGGCAGTTGCATGAAAAAGTTGGGATTTGTCTCACTGAGGCATCTTTAAAAATATCTGCTTTGTTTGGTCGCGGTGAGAAGTTACGGTGTAACGGTTTTTTTTTAAAAGAAGAATGGTTTTTCAGTCTATTTTTGACTAAAAATTTGATGCGTTACTTCTTTGTTTTGACAAGGAAGTTTGTTTTCTAAAAAACTTGAATGAGTCGTTTCATTACTCGGTTTTTGATCCCTCCATTTTTCATTTCCGACCTTATTGTAAAAGACTTCGAGGTTAAAGTTGGCATAGTCAAAGTTGTCCCTTGGAAATTTCTTGTTAAATCCTAATATTTTTGGCAAATACCAACAAGCCAGATCATTTTCCAGGGAAAGTACTGAGTACTCATATGCACTAATACTTGGTTCTCACAATATAGTAACACTTGGTGGTGGAATTCAGCCTATGTGTAGTAAACACTGATGTGCGGCGATAAAGCTGCATTTTCCTTATGTGACCCCAAACAGTCGGGCCCAAGTGTAGAGTTGCAACATTTCCTCCATTGCTTGATACATATGGATTGGGCCAGGTCTAAAATCACCAAGTAAAGTAAGTCTTTTTTTTTTAGGTGCTTTCAAGTCTGGCAGTGATTGCTTTCCCCGTTCCCTCAAGACTTGACCCAATCACTGTCGTGTCAGCAGCATCACTCGCTCGGTCTCAAGGTCCGTCCCGAGGTCCCACTGAAGCCCGCGACCACGAGCAAAGCGTCAAAGCTGTGGCTGAAACCACTACTGACCATTGGGTGATCCACGATGTCTCCGTGCTGAAAGTTGCATTCTCGATCGCCCTGAACGATGCAGTCCTCCAGACTGCGGGTCCGCCACTCCTCGAAGCTCCTGTTCATGACCGCCAGGGGTTCGAACTGGGCGAAGTTGGCGAACACAGCTCTGTTCGTACGTAGCACGTTTCTTAACAGAGGTGTTCAACCATGAATGAGACGACTCTGTGCGTCAACTTATGCGACAACCAGTAGCTGTGAACTTTTCTTGGGCCAATGATCTTTATACTTCTTCCAACAACTTCTCCATGTCAGCTGATCTGTAACATAGGATTGATGAGCCTCTGTCAATGTGAGGCATTTAGTTTGTGCCAAACAAGAGTGATTACATGACTTAAAACTGTGTATTTTTAAAAGTAAAAGACTCTTACATGACATCTCACTTTGGTGCTAGCGTTTTGCCTTATGTCAAAGATCAGCTGACACGAAGCAAAGTTGTTGCAAAGACTTTGCAGAAAAAAAGAAATTCACAGCTACAGGTTGTCGCATTCACTGTACTATAGTACTGTTAGTTAAAACCAAGAGTCGCCTCGTTCATGCTCGAACACCTCTTGTACAGGATCACGGAGATTGACGAACGTGAAGAAGACGTCGAATATGAAGACATAATAGAACCTTTGGCGTTCTTCTGTCTTCCTTGACCTTGCCCAGCAGAACTTGGAAATGAACCTTTGCAGCGGCTCCCGGACGACGCCGAAGAAGACCGGATTTGGCTGGCCGAACTTGGCGAAGTCCACCAGGTGGACTTCTTCGTTGTAGAGGAGTGGGCGAGGAAGCGAGGTCACGTTGCGGACGAGGGCAGCCTGAACAAGTCATTTGTCCATCCAGCATGCAGCCCTGGACTTGACAGAAAGATGCCATACCTGCTCCGCGTCGGTCCTCTGCCTGCTGGCGTTGCCCGGTCGCAGGTCGGTCCTGACCAGGACGAAGTTCTTGTCTCGGGTGTCGTTGAACAGGCGCAGGAGGAGCAGCGACGCCGTCTTGGGCACCGAAACAAAGAACAGAACGTCGCGGTTCATGCTTCTCTTGAGGGCCTGGTGCTGTTGTCGCCGGGCCAATACGTGCTCCAGTCCTGCCTCCAGCGCGGCGGCGTCACCGTCCCCACCGAGGAGTTGTTCCAGGTGGACCCTGCCGTTGTTGGCTTGACTGGTGCCGTTCTGTGGCGAAATACTCTTATGATGCTGACCCGGGTACGACTTCGTGCTGACCTCGGAGACGTTCTCGCGTTGGCTCAGGAAGCAGTACGTGAGAGCTACGGACCCGAGAGACAAGACGAACGTTACTTAGCAAGACTCGCAGCTCGGACCGTCGAGGGTCTGGCCGGAGTGGCGCAAGACGACCCGGAGAAGCGGGATCGACCTGGTCAAGGGGTCGGTCTTGACCCTGGCGTAATCGACCGCGCTGTGCGACTTCTGCACGTACCTTGGAGTGAGAGGAAGTAGATGGTGACGAACGCGACGAACAACTGGAGCGAGGAGAAGTGTCTCCAGTGTTGAAAGGTCATCATGAATATTGCACACTGACATTTGGCAACGAGTGCGAACATAAAATGACTCTCTGTACCTGAGTAATTTCGCACATGTGCTAGATACGTGCAGTTGCGGCTCCTTCCAGAACAGTACTAGGACGGTTCAGTGCGTTGATCACATTTGACGAACCTCAAAGTATTTGGTTCAGGTAGGAGAACAGCGCAGTCTCGTACAACAGAGACTCGTAGGAAGAGTGTGCTATACTTTTAAGTGACTTTTTGGGAGCTTTTAGGTTAAAAATTGTTGGCCGGAAAGTGTCAATGGTGGATATAACTCATTGCTGTTTAATTTTAAGGCTCCAGCTTTATGAGTTCCATACACCTGTTAGGTGTCGTCCGTCTATAAAAGAAAAAAACTGACTATTAGAATTGTTATTACTCACAAAAAATCAGTTTTTTCTAATATCTTAAGTAGGGACCAGATCTTTAGGTGACTTTTCTAGGATATTCATAGAGGAAGATATTAGTCCAAATATGCCGATGGCTGAAATTGCACAGAGCTGTCATAACACAGGCAGTTATAACACACCATTTGTTGCATAATACTTTGTCGTCAGAAGCAGTAGAAAATGATCTCCGATAACGTCAGCCCTCCGGTGTCTCTCGCAGCCCCCCCCCTCTCTGGTGACCCGTCGGGGTCACCACCCGTTCTGGCCTCGGGGTTTTCCAACCTCTTCCCCGGAGAATTCCACTTTTTGCGAAGCAGAAAGCTAAACACATGATGCAACATACATTGAAACTTCAAAATCTGCTTTTTGAAAGTAAGGTAATGTAAATGATGATAGTTAAAATTATCAAAATCAACTAAAGGTCCGGTCTGTACCGGAGCAGTGCAGTACGAGGCAAAACAAATGGTGAAAGGTCTCGTCTTGTACGTTTTTTAGGTGAATCGAATTTTTCCCCGCTCTCGAGTTATAATAGTAAAGATAGTATAATGACGTATGTGACGCAATTGCTAAAGACACCACTGTGATAACAACTTCTTCCATCGCTAAGGGCAGGGGTGGGCAGCCCGTTTCATCCCCCCTCCCTCCAAAAATATAAGTGAACTGGGATTCATGCTTTCAATCACGAAACTTACAAACGTCAGTTAAAGAATAATTTTTCACAAAGCAACCGAATTCAAGGAGTGACGTTCAAAACTTAGGATGCTTTTTTTTCACTCAAGAAATGTCGACCTTTTTAGATGAGAGTCAAACTTGGCAATGGATGAGGCCATCCAAATGTTGCATCAGCAGCTGCCCTGAACCACTCATGCCTACGCAGAGATGGTTATTTCTGCTCCGTGCATGCAAAAAAAGGCATCTTGCACAAGTTTTCGCAGATGGATCGACAAATCTGGCACTGGCGGAATCACCTCAGACCGAACAAGTTCTGGAAGTCGGTGGAAAAATCTGTCCAGCCCGACCAGACAACAGAAGTAGATTGTGGGGAGCCAGCGTTCAACACATGCGTGAGGTCTTTTCCGAGGCCCCCTAACTGAAACAGTAGCAACCGTGAAACGATGTTGGCGCAGTGCTTGAGTTCTCAAACTTGTGTTGCCAGGAGACACATTTCAGTGGGTGCAGCATAAATGTCAGCAGGTGAAACGAATTTGGTACAAAGGAAAAGACGTTCTATTTTGGTCACTGCATCTCCCATGTCCATTAGGACGTTGGGAGTGCAGAATGGACGCTGCCGGGGGCACCTGACTCGTACAGGGTGTTGCAGAAGTTGGAATGTACCATATTTTTCACTCAGCCAAGCAGTTCTTCAGTCCTTGTTGAGCACAAATGTTTACACACTCAGCCATGTCAGACTGACAAAGGTCCCCTTGATGTCATTGGTGCCGTCTTTGATGCTGTTGCCAAACATCGTCCTGAAATTGCTCAAGGGGGGGGGACGCATTGAACTTAAGTCTCACCATTGTGTCTGTACTATCAGAACTTAAAAGTTTGTTGGAATATATATCAATTAGATCGGTCACTAGATGTCAATGCTGCCAAACTTG
>JAAUXU010070907.1_pt1 | contig 15366 bp, 14 predicted proteins | sample 7278151 | NCBI WGS metagenome assembly JAAUXU01 (sample SAMN14350113, study PRJNA611818) | marine sediment metagenome | isolation source: surface marine sediment (1.8m) | place: French Polynesia: Moorea | collected 2018-08 | reverse complement strand
TATTCTTCTGACCAACTGGAGCACGTCATCATTTTGGTGAGTGATTTTCACCCACTTTGGCTGCTTCTGACAGCCACCAGAGCTGAAATCTACTTTCACCGCAAATTTACTACGCATATTTCAAATCAAGTTGGGCAGAGGTAAAGACAATTTTTTTCCAAAATATTGGACTACATCTTCATCTTTTGAGCCCATGCTACAAACCCCAGACACCGTCAGTGAATTTCCAAAGTTGATCCCTTTTCGACCTAGCCTTAAATATATATATATATATATATAGGGATTCTATCACTAAAGTCCTAACTTTTGCTAATGACCAAGAAAGCCTATTTAAAATTTATTTATTACAAAGTTATCTGTTTAGAAGTTTCTCTTTGGTAAATAAAACTTCCAATTTGTCTTGAACCAGCACCTACAGGTCCAGGAGCCTTCTTCTCTCAGCGACCTGTGAGAGGACATAGCCTATCATTAAGAGGCGCAGTCGAAAAAGAATTTGCCTGGATTTCCATTTTGCCAAGAAGCCCAGCAGAGATACACATCAGTGGTGCAGGTGCATTTTCCGAATTAAGGTCACAGTGATGTACACAGCCCTCCGGAGTGTGTGGACACCAGTGAAGCCCACGGAGTCATATTTTAAATTAAAACTAGCGCTTTCGCACTACCCACTTTGTTGGGTAGAAGGAATGACAGAACAATGATGCATCGTGTGTGTGTGGGGGGGGGGTGAGTTTGTCTGTCTGTCTGTCTGTGCAGCTCAGCACAGTGCAAAAGCCGGGAATCAGCTGCAAGAATCAGCCGAGCAACAGCCGGAAATCAGCCGGAAAATTGCTTGACCCACGTTCTTTCACGAAATCAGCCGCGGACAGAGGCACAGACACACGTACATACGGGCATATATACATTTATAATAACTTGAGAAAAGCCTGGAGCAAGTTCCGAGCATTCTCATGTGCGGTGCACAGTGCGACCTTCTTCATCCAGGCCAATGAAGTGAAGCGCAATTCCACAGCTCTGAGCTGAGAGAAGCTGCTTCAGTTGGAATCGTCCCCTGAGATGAATAAAAGAGCTGTCAGTGACTAACAGTATCGTGTGAAACAAATTCAAGTGCACAAACGTACATGGACATTTGCCCGCTACGAGTTAATTGTTGATGAGGCTGCAGCTTCGATGATGAGGACGTCCAAGGAGCAATCACCCCCCCAGGGTAGACAAACTTTTCCCCTGAAATTTATGCATAGCAGCAGCAGGGGTGGGATCTGGCGGTGTGAGGGGAGCTCACAGAGTGGCCAATAAGTTCTCTTACGTGTTTCGTTGTTTTTATTTGAAGACACCTTTCTATAAGACACAGTGACAGATAAATTTTGAAATTATTCATACCGCATGTGTTCGTGCACCGCAGCCTGGAGCCCCGGAAGTCCTTCCCGGTGAAGGAGTTGAACGTCATCACCCTGGGAATCGCAAAGTTACTCCAAGGCCTTCGCTGGTCATTAAGAGTGTGATTTACACAGAATAAGTCGTCTCCATATCAATATTTTGTTAAAATGTCTCGTCAAATGAAGCCAGTTGTTCACGTGTGTGAGTGACGCATCAAGAGCGTTACACGACCTGAACAATTCGAACTATCTGACACACAAATTTGCATCATTTCAGTACGGCCAGTCTTCACACGCAGAAGAGAATGCAAACTTGCATGCAATTCTGCTCCACTGTCCAACCGAATGACAGATGAAATTTGAGATTTCTTGTCCAAATTCCTGGGGGGCAGCAAGCAAGAAAGCTGCTGATTGTGCACAGATCTCGCGGAGAAATTTGTTTGTTAATGAAAGAAATTGCGTCTTCCCCTCCACTTCTTTGGTATAGTCCAAGGTCCAGCCATACGTGACGTCATCAGGGAGTCGAGAAAGGGTTTTCTCACCCCAAGCCGGCCTATATAGATATGTCGTTATGAAACGAATGTGCTCTGTTTATCTTTAAGAAAATCTCGATGCAATGAACGCAACAATCATTCATCAAGAATGTGTGGATTTCCCGCTAGATGTTGCCCCACCTAACGTGAAAGTGTAACCCAGCTTATATCCCCAGACGCACTTGAACATAACATCCCACATCCCCAAAAAGGCCTTGGGACCTGCCCAAATTAGTGATTGCATGAATCAAAGTGTTAGACTTTGAGCAGCACAAATGGAGATCACCTCTTCCTAGTGCAACAATTGGACTCAAGCAAACAGGAATGATTGGCAGCTCAAGCAGAGCTTCCAAAGATTGTATTCCACTCCTGACAGCAAGTTTCACTCACCCTTCATTCAACAAATTCACCCTACCCCTCTGGCGTACCTGTTTTCTCATGTGCTAGCCATACGCAGCGGCAAGGGGTGGCAGAGGGGTGAACGTGCGGAAAAGCGTACGGGACTGTTGCTTAACTGCTTGGTCAGATGAACCTTGGCCCATAAAGTGTTTAAAATTGTTCCCACAGTTTTCTAACGGGTCAACTTTGTGGATGAGCAAAAGAGATCAGATCTGCCCTCCACAGGGGCCCATTTTCGAGGCCGGCTTTTTGACAATTTTCGGAAAATTTTCGAACCAATCCACGGGCCTTTAAACACCACATCTGCTTTTGAACTGCTGACTTCAGCAGATCTCGGTACAAGAGTCTCTCGTTTTGTCCGGTGGAGTTTCTTTCTTCCGCGGCTTCTGCGCGGAGCCCAGCCAGGCCAGGAACGAAAAACCCTTTCAAAGCCTCCTCTCCAGCAATTATTTCTTCACAGTTGGAGTTTGGCACTGCGGGTGGAAACATCTCCTCCTTCATCGTCTTCACTCCAGTCAACGTGTGGAGGCCCGTGGACACCGATCGACACAACCAGCGGTTTTGTCCTTTCAGGAAGAACCAATACTACATAAGACAGGGAGCAAGGAGAAAAAAAATGGCCCAGGAAGTCTTCAGAATAGGCCTACTCTTATTATCTCTGTGCGTCGACTTGCCAAAGGCCCAGCATTCGTCGTCGTCCTTCTGGACGGGGCAGAACAGGGGGGGAAGCAGCAGCGGCACCACCTTTGGAAGCGTAAGGGACTTTTAGCGGAATTTTAGGTGAAAAATTTTTGCGTTTCAACTGAGGAAAGGTAGGTTTGAAAAATTTTCTTTTCAGTTTTCCGCCAAATATTTTCAAATTTTCTCAAAACTTTGTGTCCTGTTTCCCTCTTTTCTCGTTTTTCTTTTCGTTTTCATCACCAAGTTTTGGCCTCCAAAACAAACATTTTAAATTTTCAAGCGCTTCTTGTTTTGACGTGAATTACCCATCCCTGTAGGTAACCGAAGAGAGAAGAGGATTCAGTGTTTGATCTGTTTGTCACAAAGGAAGAAACAAAAACAGTCCTTGGGATACTTTGCCACTCACTTTGGTTGCTGGATTCATTTGCATTTTCCTGTTGACATCTGCAAAGACGTTGTCCGGCCTTGAAAAAAAGAGGAAATGGCAATTCAAAACCAGCGTGCATAATGAGGACGAAGAAAATGAGAGAAAAAATGATGAGCCTCTGTCTCAGTTGTGTTCTTTTGAAAGACTTAAATTTTCAGCTTTTTTGATAGAAATCTTCTTTACCTCTTTCTTTCTTTGTCCAAGGCTTCCTGAAAAGTATCTCGAGCTAGATCTGTCACACTTTGTCTCTTAATTAGCCTCCCAAATGAGCAGGGTCAAGATTGACAAGGCCAACTCAGTCTTGATCTTGACCCCACCACGATGATTCATCTTCCTGCTGTCCCATCAGCTGTGCAATTTCGATCTTTCTCTCTAGTTTTTCCTTGAATTTTGTTCCATGTTTATAAATGAAGCTCCCTAAAAACAATTCGTATCTGACCTGGAAGGCCAAAGTAAGCATTCAGCCTTCCTCTACAGCTGTTTCGTGTACACTGAAAAGCATATACAGTCATAAACTGCATGAACGTGTAAAACTGTTCGAAAAAGTAAGGACATACAGAAAAAAGCGAATGTCGGGAGAGACGTTCCGAAACAAGTTTCGGCCTTGATGAATATCTCCTCTTGTTTGGTTTTCAGAGACAAGACTTCAGCAGCGGCGGTTCTTTTGGTGGAATTGCAGGCACCTCAGAATACTCGGTGAGGATGGGGAGTTGCTCTTTCTCAGCACCTGTACCTACTCGTTCAGTCGAATTCTTACTTCTGTTTATATAATCTAACCAGGACAATATCGATATGGAATTGGCCTTTATTTACTATTTCGTCTGCAGGCATACAGCAGCAGCAACATTGGCAGTTACTCCAGACCACAGTCAGCATCCGGGTTTTCTTCCTCAGTCCCTGCTTCGGTCTCTAGCTCCTATTTCAACTCGGGACTTGTCAAACCGTCGTTCAGCTCCGGATACTCCTCATCCGGGTCCTACTCGGGCGACTTCTCCAAGCCTTCTTCTCCCTCGTTTGGAACTCCCTCGTCCTCGGGATCCTCACTCAATAGCTACCAATCATCCGAGTCATCAAAGTTTTCTTCCTCATCAGGATCATATTCCAGACCCATCTATTCGTCTCCATCATCTTCGCCCACCACTTCAAACCTGTTTAACCCACTGTCATCCCTGTCCTCCTCATCAACCTCGTCAACCTTTTCAAAGCCTTCAAATTCATATGGCCCTTCCTCTCCTTCCAAGTTCTCCAATTCAGCATCATCTTCTCCTAGCTCATCATCATCATCATTTGAATCGTCACCGTCATCATCATCCACCAATGGCCGTCCGGGCTATGTCAAGTACCCACAGTCTGAAACTGGTAAGTCTTATTATAAGGGCAACACCCTCATCATCAAGGACTTCACCGACACCTACTCGAGTTCCAACAAGAAGGCTGCTGCCCCTTCTGTATCCGTTGGAGATGAGAAAAAAAGCTTTGACACCGAAGAAATTAGTCCACCTACTTCTGTAGAAGACACACCACCCCAAACTAATGAGCCTAATGACAATGACAGCGTTATTGATAATAGTCAAGTTCAAAGTCAGGAAGTGGCTGAAGAAGAGGACCCTGAGGCAGATGACAATATTTCTGAGAATGAAGATACTGACGACGTGGAGGACACCGAGGTCTATGCATTCGATGGCGTACCTGACCTCATAGCAACTACAGTTGAGCTACAGCCATCGTCGAGTGTTCCCTCCGGAAATGACAAGGAGACCCCTCCGATCATATTCAACCTGGGCTTGGAGCTGGGCAAGGAACGTGGTCGACTCATCGATGACGAAGACGACCTGAACCCCAAAAGGGTTGATTTGGTTCACGAAGGTGACATTAGGAGTCACTCTTTCCCGCCAGTGCTTGAAGGAACTTTCCAGGATGAGTAAGTTTGAGTTTGACAAGTGACCACATGTGAAGATACTATATAGCTCTATGTTTTTCAGTAGCACTGCTGTCAATGGATGTCAAAGAGGTTCGAGCTGTTTACGCTGGAACCACTGCCAAATCAGGAAGGGGAAATTCGCAGGCATGTGCCAGGACGACACTTTTCACGTGTGCTGCTACCTGGAGGACAACGAGGTCGATGAAGACGACGACCTACTTGTGCCGGAGGTGGGAGACGGTTGAGTTAAATGCGGTGCGAAAATTCCCTAGGGAAGTTGCATTTCAGGGCAGGAATGCTAAGACTTCAGCTGCAAGGGGCACGAAGAAGGACGGTGAAGACGCAATTGACAGTCAAGTTGTTGCCGATCATGAAGAAGACCAGGAACTAGCTGTAACTAACGACGGACCTAAGACTCCTGAAGAGGATTCTTCCGAAGTAGACGTGTCCAATAACAGTCGCCCCAATGAGGGCACCTCGTCTAACCTGGGAAATGAGGTTCCTCAAGAAGGTGATAACGAAGAGGAGGATGAACAACCCGGGTCCGAGATACCCCTTTTGGGCGGCGCTCTCCACGGGGAGGTAATGAGCAAACAGAAAATTGTTTCTAATAAGACCTTAAAAGAGCACTTCTTACAGGCCAAAACGCTCCAGGCCTCAGACAAAACCATTGCTCCAGTGAAGGAGCCAATTTCAACGGACTTAAACGGTCCTTACGCCAGAGATCCCAATCAACTAGTTTCCTTCACTGATCCAAGCTCTGATGATGAAGGCGAGACTGACCTCAAAGACGGCAGCGCCGTGAGCCCTGCCACAAGCGTCATCGTCTCCAGCGGCTCTCCAGATGGCCGTAGAATACCTCCCAGTGTTGCCGCGCCTGTTGCCAAGAAGCCGAAGAAGCGGTCGGACAAGAAGACTAAGAGGGAGAGGAAGAAGTTTGGCCTCAGCGCAGCTAACCGGTTGTACAAGCCGCACTCGGCGGCGTGCGCAGCCGCCATGAAGTGCGTTGAATGTAAGTTGGCGTCCAACGTCCCGTGCACTGGCGATTAAGACTCCAAACGTCCTATAAAAACTGTCCGAACACGAAAACACCAAATAATATGGAATCTTGACGGCTTTGAGAAACCCTCTGCTCTCGTATCTGTCAAGAAGTCCTTTATAGTGAAAGGTACTATTTATTGCCACCATTGCTTTTACAGATGACTTTTGCTCCTTGACCGGCTACATGTCAAAAGTGCGCCTCAACATCCCAGATGACACCAGGAAGTCTCAGGGAGTTGCACTCATGGTAATTATAAAAAAATGGTACAATAAAAAACTTTTTGATAAGTACATATTTCATGAATGAAATACCGTATTCACCTACCCTCATTATAGCTTTAACAAGTGACTCCCTTCGTCGAAGTGTGAGGTATCCGGACAAACTTGAAATTTTAAGATTTTTCATCCCCACAGGGGTAATATCAGGTCTCCTCTCCCCGTCTCATTAAATGAATCCTTCTACCTCTAATAATTTGGTATCCACTGAAGGAGGATCGAAGGATCATCACTCATAGTGGATTAATACAGTGGACCCGGCTTGTAAGAGACTCTTTGGGAATCTGAATTTCATCTCTTGTATCTAATAGTAGGCTAAAACGGGCGATTGGGATTTCAGGATTCGTCTCTTACAACCGATAATGTTGTATATCCAAGTCTCTCATCTGCGGGGTCCACTGAATAGTAAATGGAGTATTTTTAGGCTATGTCCACTCCATGCATCATGGAAAGGCGCATTTTAATTCAGTGTTTTCCCCTACAGCCCTGTCGTCTACCAACAGCAGGCCCAGAGAGAGGAACCCCAAGGGCCGTATGCTGCAGAGACCCGAAGTACAAGGCCTGGTAGCGGCTGCACTTGCAGGCTTCCAGCGTCCATAAATTAACAACAACCTACCTCAACATTTCTACAGCTATGTATAATAAATGATGCACTTTTTGAAGCTTTTGTTGTCGTTGTTTCATACTACGATGAATCTTCCTTCCTCCACGCATCCCTGGCAGTTGTTGAGCTCTCGAATGAACTCTATGTCTCCTCCACACTCTGGGTCCAGCAGCATCTTGAACTTGTCGGAGGCTCTCTTCTCCGAGGTCATCATCAGACAGACCTCCATGCCTAGACACAAATCACATCAAGTTACACAACGTTAAGAAGCTGACTGCCAGCTCTTTACCCCTGTGGACAGCCCTGGACGTGTCGCAGGCGTCGGTGATGTCGTAGATCAGGTTGTAGGTGCAGTAGCTGAAATACGCAACCCAATTTGGGTACTTCATTGAACTGTGTCAATCAAAAGGGGTGTCTGATGACAATCTGAATTGCCCAAAAAAGACCTTTAGAACCTGGAACAGCATGGGACAGCAGGAACCGCACAAAGGGGGAACTGCTCAAAACAGGAACGACAAAAGTAGGGACTCCTAAGCTCCTGGACTAGGTTAGGCTTGCATTAGGTTGGTTCCTCATTGAACCAGTTCTATTTTTGCCATAGTGGTTGTTTTAATCTTGTTCCTCTTATAGAGTTCCTCTTTTGCCAGCTACTCTTTCGGCCCCTCATCGTTTGATAGTGAACTCATTACTTTAATTACTCGTTATTTCAACTCCTCTCCATGCTGTTCTTCGATGTTCATGCTGTACGATGTGACCGTACAGCAGTAACTCTTACTTTTCTCTGTGGTTGGGACCACTAGGCACCAGGAGTAAAGGAATAATAGGACACTGGGTTAGGATAGAATATAAGGTTAGGAAACTCACACATGTACAAGCATCAAACACATTATTGATCCACACGAGTCTCTCCATTTGGAAGAGAAGGAGTTGAAGTTGGTGTAGGAGAAGATGGAGGAGGAGGTGTAGTAGGTGCGGATGTTTTCCCAAAGAGGGTCCGCAAGAGAATGCTGAGCTTGGGTCCCAGTCTTCATTATTACACCTTCTGCACTCCAAGTACAATCAACTGAGTAAAGGAAAACAGCAGTGATCACCATTCTTCCTCGCATCTCATCCTCTGTACACGCGCAAAATACTCACCCAGCCAGCACAGACCACATCGCACCGTACACACGTGCACAAGGACAGTGCAGACCACATCCTCTCGTGCACACGTTCCAAATCATTCGCACACTAGCGGGTCCAAAACCCTTTCGGAAAAAGATTCACATATCCTAGTAATGCGGATACCCTGATTTTTTTGATTTACTAAAAAACTTATATGGCATGTTGCACTTAATGTTTTTAACTCAAAGCACTCGTTATTATATCAACAAGCCACTTTGAGATTGTATTGTTTACCCCAGGTGAATATTAACCCATTTATAGTAAAACCCAGTTTGTGGTCACCTTGTCCTTGTATCAGACACTTTTAACGATTCACACCTTACTGGGACGTTAGAATCAGCTTTGAAAATACTCACTTAAGATTGGCACTGGGAGAAGAGAAGTTCTTGAGGTTGTGTCTAACTTCGTAGGACTTTTTGGTCTGAATCTTGGAATATTTTCCAGGCAGAAGCATCAACGTTGTTGCTATTGTGCGATAGAAATGAGTGGTAAAACCTTAAATACAGATGGATCAAATCAGTTTCACTATCGTACCCTTCTTATTGCTGTTCCCCTCGTTCAGATCCAAATCCTTGACAGGAGGGGGAGGTCTCGTTGTCGAGTTTGTGACTTTCTCGTTAGGATTCGAGTTCGTGACTTCCCCCGTTTCCTCACCATTTGGTTTTGTGACGTCTTCCACTTTCTCAGGCTTCGAATTTGTGACTTCTTCCACTTTCTCAGGCTTCGAATTTGTGACTTCTTCCACTTTCTCAGGCTTCGAATTTGTGACTTCTTCCTCTCCAGGATGCTCTCGACTTACGTTTGTGTCAGGTGAAACGACTGCTGAATTTTTCCACTTTCACCAAAACATTCATTACTTTGAAAAATAGTAGTTATATTAGTAGTAAAGTAGTTATATTTTAAGCAAATATATAGATCGTCAAAAGTTGTTGTAGTTCAAAAGTTCGGGGAAGTTTGAAACAACAAAAGAGTTCGTGTAATTTGAATATACAAGAGATGAAACTTTAGGAGTTTCTCAGCAGAAGTCAATTTGGAGTCAAGGCCAAAATATTGAGCTTTATGGAAAATCTATGCAAGAGATTTCAGGTCAAAAGGTTTAGGTGGTTAGGTGAAAGTGATTCCTGCAGTGTCTTTTAAACTGCTACTCTTGCGTTCCTGAGCCACCGTGTCATTTCTAGAAACGTTCTCTTCAGCCTGAGCAGGTCCTTTGTCGTCGTGGGCATTCGGTTCCGCTGAGCCATCGGTGACATTTTGACCTTCCCGATCCTTTGGGAGAACTTCAACATGCCTGTTGTCTTTCTGCACAGCTTCGTTCGCAACTTCTCGGTGGACAGCAACTTTGTGACTATCCTCAGGTGTACGGTTATGATGGGTGCCTTGACCGCCCCCAACCCTTGGTCTCTTGAAAGCGACGTCCACAACCTTATGCCTGGATCGTGTGTTGAACTGTTCTCTGTTGGGTGTCCTGACAAAGAACATCCTGCTGTTGGAGTTCTTCTTCTTCAGCTTTTTGAGCGCAGGCCTCATCCTCTCCCTGGTCTCCTGGTCGGGGACGTACTTGCATTGGATCTTGGCCTCCTGCGTCTTGGAATATACCTTGGGATGTGCCACGTTGAACACATTGTGAAGAACTATTCGAAATCGAATTCTCGAGGCACAAAAAAAATAGAAGAAGTAACCTATTTTGTCGATGGTTTTAACATGAAACACACTTGAAAGGATCATGGCTGGAAATGTACAGAGTGACACCCCCCACCCACCCAAAGTTCGATGCCTTCTTCCATTCCATTTGGACCAAAAAAGTCCGAGTATGATGAAAGGAAGAGTTTGCAGACCTTCCAAAAATCGACATCGACAAAATCGGACACTTTCAAGCTCTTCCCTCTTGCCGCAGTCCATATCCTGGAGCTCCCGGTGGCAGACGTAGTTCCTAGTGGTCCCGAAGCGATCCCGCACCAAGATGGCGCACGCGGCGAGCGAAGACCACTGAGTCCAGGACCGCTGGCCCCGACCGTACTGCTTCTGTTCCACCTCGAAGGCTTGGATGCACCTGAAGCCATGGATCACGGAGGCTATGGACCAGCTGATCCGGACCTGGCCGATCGAGTCCTCGTCCAGTTTCACGTCAGGCAAGCCTAGTAATCATTCTCAGGGTCACCTACAAGTTTGGGCCTTTCATGATGTCCCTCTTACCGTTCAGCTTGTTCCATATTGGCTTGACGTTGTCACATCCATCCCAGTAAAAAGCTTTGGTAGTGGAAGCAGACAGTGCATACACCAGGATCAACACAACCGTTACCTCGGGCATCTCCAGGACTCCTTCACGCTTGGATACGACTTCTTTTTAATGCAACTTGACTTTGATCATTCTCAACATCAGTGCGAGTCAAGGGGGAAAAGGCACGTTTTGTGCTAGAGTAAACGCCCCCTTAGCCAACAATTCTACTCAGTCAATAATGCGCGGAGTAAGTCAACCTTCATGAGCAGCTCGGTCACGAAGATGAGTCTGAGATCGAGATAGAGAGCGAGAACGAACAACAGAAGCAGCTGTCGAGAATCCAGATTTTCTGCTTCTCCATCATCCCCTAAGAGACCTTCAAGGGTCACACACCCATGTGCGTGATGCGTATTGACACTTTTCTCCCTTAAGAGAAACACGGATACTCCGCATCTTTGCGTAAGTTTATAGCAACTACTGTAAAAATGAGGCTTTTTACACGAGCAAAACGTTGCTTTCTTTCAATTTTTTCCTCTTGCTTATACAGTATTGTAATAATTATATACGTTGAAGAGCAGTAGCAATCGTAATAGTATATGATGTACGTCATCGTTCTTTCGCCATTAATGTTGAAGGCAAATTATATATCTAGGACAGGTCGATGTGCCACTTTCCATTTTTATGATTTTTGGCAATTCTTCATCACCCATCCTTAAGATTTATTCTTCATAATAAGCCATTTTAGGTCGTCGCATTCTTTTCTAACTTGTTCTTCTTCTTCTTTGCCGTTGTTTCTCGTCTCGATCTTGGACCCGGTAGCTGAGGTGACGAAGGCCTCGTCAGCCATCCCACTTCTTGCTCCAGAGTTGATTCTAAAATATAACGATATAGTATGAAGCGAATGCGTACAATTACATAATATACGGGCGTGTGCACTGTGATACAAGGCAGGCTAAAAGTGAAAGAAGCACCGGAATTGCAGTCTGAAGTGAAAGCTGTGACTTGGGGCGATATTGAACAGAAATTTGCTGGCTCAATTTTTGGTTCACATAGATAAAAAGCTAAAAAGTAATAAATGCATTGTAGCAATAGTGTATTCTCGATATAACGATATTTCGATTAAGCTCTTGTCGACCGAATTGCTCTGTACGTTCTCTCTTCTACTCGTTAGAAAGATAAATTTTCCATGTCACTTTATTGAGAATCCGCTGTACCTGTCTACATCGCTAATGAACATCATGCTTGGACTGCAAGTGATATTTGGACAGGTACCCATGTCACTCAGGTGTGCACGTTTTACAGTGCTACTACATGCAATTCTAAACAAACAATGCAAGTTCTCAAGTTAATAGGCTTGTGCATGAGAACGGAGAAAACGAAACTAAATCCAGCCGTTGTCTTACCATGTTCTTTCGTACAGCGTTGGGGTCCCCCCTGGCCCCGTCCATGTAGGCCTTGTTTCCTTTTCCAGCTGAGCCCGGAGCAGACGCCGACTGCCCCGAGCCGATGTAGTCGGAAAAGTCCTTGGACGGTGACATCAAGTTAAAAGGCGGCTGATCTAGCTGAGAGGAGAGGCTGCCTGAGCCACCGCCGCCGCCGCCTCCACCGCTGTTACCGCCGCCGCCGCCACTGCCGCCGCCGCCACCACTGCCGCCGCCACCGCCGCTGCTCCCATTGAACTCCTGCTTGATCAGGCTATCCAGGGTCTGGCCGGTGAACGACTGGGGGAAGGCGGGCAAAGCGCCGCCGGCCGTTCCTGCACCACCATTGGGGAGGTCTTCATATAGTCCACCGCTACCACCAGAGCCGCTGTCGAGATTCCAAGGAGCAGAAGGCACGTGCGGCTTGTTGGCAGCTCGCTCGGCGCCGATCGGTCGCGAGAACTTGGGCTCATCTACTCCCATGCCGCTGCCATAGGACGATGGTGGCGGTTGCGACGGTGGAGGTTGGTTGGTTGGTGGCACAGGAGGAGGTTGGTTCGTCATGTTGAAGTTAGTTGGGAGCTCTGCGCCTCCCAGCATGTCCGTGATCTCCCTGAGTGAGCGACCACTGAACAAACTTGCTGCATCCAGATTGAAGTCCGGCATGCCAGCCCCCGCCGCGGGCGGCTGTGGGACCGGTGGCGGCTGACTCGTTGGTGGGACGAAGTAATTGGCAGAATGGAGAACACTGGCGTTGCCGTAAAGACCTCCGCCGCCCCCGCCACTGCCGTAGCCTACTGCATTCATCCTGTTGCTGCCGCCTCCGTAATGACCACTCCCACCGCCATATTTTGACGTTGCCGGCGGCGGCCTCGAGGGCATCACCGGCGCACGAAGGTAATCGGCGCTCGGTGTCTGAATCCGTAAGTAACTGTCCTGACTCAATCTCGGCTGTTGTTGTTGCGGCAAAGCTGTCGACATACTCATGTGCTGCTGCTGGCCGCCAAACATCGGGGTCGTTGGCGCCATGTTGAACCTCTGCTGGCCGAAGTCCAGGTTGGAGTAGTCGCCGAAAGCGCCGCCGGAGGCGGTGCTGTTGCCTCCGCCAACGGCGGTTGCAGCCGCAATCCTCGCCGCCGTCGTAAGGAGGCTATCCGAAAAGAACGGCGGTTGGTTGCTGACTGCACCGGCGATGACTGCACCAGTTGACGCCGTGACGTCCGATATGGTCAGGCTCTTGTCGAAGTAATCCTTCACCTTCTCTAGCCCCGCCACTGACGACGGGCGGTTGGAGCCGACGGCGGAGGGTGAAGGCCGCGCCAACTGCTCGAGGTCGCCGTCTGGAGTCATAGAGCGGCCGCCGCCGAAGACCAGGCCGCCGCCGGTGCTCCCGCCGGACCCGCTGTTTCGCTGTTTTCGCAGCTGATCTGGTTCTGACCCAGCGGGGGAAGAAGTCGCTGCGTTCCTGGAAGGGGGACCAATCGGTGTTGGGACTTGCGTTGCCGGTGTGGTCACCACAGTTGGACTGACGGGCGTGCCGGGCGCAGAGTTGCAACGTTCCTGCTGAAATTGACCGCCGATGGGCTGATCCTTAACATTTCCCCAAGTAGAACCCGAAGGCGAGCCTGACGACCCTGCCCGATATCCCGGAGCTTTTGAGATATCGACCTCCCTTGGTTCGCCAGCTCCGCCACCCTGACTGGGGCCAAAGGGAGGCGGGACTATCGCAGACGACGACGCCGGTTGCTGCCCTGAGGCGAACCCGGAGGACGCATCTTTGGTCATTATTGGGCTCTCGTTTGTTGTAGCTCCCCAAGACATATTGAACTTGAAGGGCGAGTACTCCTTGCTCTCGTTGACGGCTGCCGCGGTCGTGACTGGCGAGACGACGCTTCTGAACGGTGAATAGTTCTTGGGATCCTTAGGAACTTGCTGTTCAGATTGCTGTTGGATAACATTGGTCGGTGGAGCAGATTTGCCAGTGGTTTTTAGTCCAGCTGGCGCTTTCTGACCAGGATGTGCGCCAGTTGCGATCATCCCGAAGGAGAAGGCGGAGGGCGTCGGAGCGGTGGCCGCCCCGGAGGGGATCGTCGACGGCGCCTGTGTCGTCTCGCTGCCGCCACCGGCGACGGCGGCGAAGCTGGAAGATTTTCCGGGCTTGATCGCAGGTGGCGCTGCAGCCGCGGCGGCTGGGAAACCGTTAGACGGGACTTTCGCCGCTGTGGTAACCAAAGTCAACTTCTTCTCCGCCATGGGAGCAATGGTCGTCGCCTTCTTTCCTTGCTGCGGGTTCGTCACTACTGACACAGGGGGCGGATTGCCCATGAGACTCTTACCCTGTTGTGGCTGTTTCCCTTGCTGTTGAGTTTGCTGCTTGCTGCTCTTTCCGGTGAACCCCTTGCCCAAGATGTCGGCCATGTCCTTGTCTGGGCAGGAGATGATCGTCTGGATCCATTGGTTGGCCTGCCGAGTAGCTTCGGCGGAGCCCTTGATCAGGATAGTCCTGTCAGCAGCGGCCTTGGCAGTCTGCTTCTCTACCTCTATGTGGGCGCCAGACATCTCCCTGATGGCGTTGATGTTGCAGCCGCCGCGGCCGATAACACGGCTAATGGCCGACGCGGGCACGGAAACTTTCTTACTCTTGCGTACAACCTCCTTCCAACCTGAGGACAACTCTGGAGTCACGGGCGGATGGTGATGATGTTGCTGCTGTTGAAGTGGGTGCTGCTGCATGGACGCCGTCTGAGAATTGCCCGATGACACTCCACCGCGGCCGATCTGGCCCTTCTTGTTACTCAAGTTCTTGGCGGGGGTGATGGTCGGAGCGGACGAGGATGACTTGTTATTGACCGTAGTCTTTCGATCGAGCTGTTGCTGGGGACTGGAGCTGTTGTAGCTGGTGACGGAGTGGCCGTCGGGAGTAACCGGTACACGGTTGCTTCCGGCTGGAGTCTCCTTAGGTGGGGAGTCTTGTTGCTTTGGCGGCAGCGGTGGCTCGATATCTGTGGCCGCCGCGGCATTATTCTTTTTCTTCTTACTTCGCTTGCTCTTCTTGGACTGCTGCTGTTGCTGCTCAGCGGCCGCCGCAGCGGCAGCAGCGGCAGCCTCTACGGCTGCAGCTTCTTCGGCAGCCGCGGCCGCGGCCGCGGCTTTCTTGGAGTCCTCGTTCGACGCACCGCTGCCCTGACTGTTGGCATCGATGCCCGAGTCTCCTTCGGCCTTGTTATCTTTGTTGTCTTCCTCGTCCTCTTCTTCCTCCTCCTCCTCCTCGTTCTCTTTTACCTTGTTATCCTCCTCCTTCTTCCCTT
>JAAUXU010034294.1_pt1 | contig 15366 bp, 11 predicted proteins | sample 7278151 | NCBI WGS metagenome assembly JAAUXU01 (sample SAMN14350113, study PRJNA611818) | marine sediment metagenome | isolation source: surface marine sediment (1.8m) | place: French Polynesia: Moorea | collected 2018-08 | reverse complement strand
CTCTTTGGGGCCATGGTGATGCAATTGAAGAAGCTCTTCGCAAGGCAGCTAGAATTCTAGGTGTCTTGGCTCTTCATGACACGTCTCACAAAACAACAAAATCCAGCTGCATGCACAAGATATCCCTGTTTATCTACTGAATTTCAACCTTCCTTGGAACAAAATGACTGTTATATCCATTTTGCAGGCCTCAAGTGATCGCTGTATCCATAACATAATCAGTACAAAAATGCTCATTGGGATTGGGACACGACTTCTTGACCGATATAGCTGTTTGACCGTTATATCCGTTGATTGTTATAAGCGTGTTCCACTGTATTCTTAAATCTTTGACTTCCTTTAAACACAAGGTGAAAACGACATTGTTTAAACTTCGGATTCAGGCTTGCCACATTCGCCAAACCCTGCTCATTCTGTCTGTTGAAAGTTCCCCAGTCTTTTTCACAGGAATTTTTCAAATTCTTGGGGAAATTTCCCTGCCTCGAGAAACAAATATCCCAGGATTTCCATGGAATTCTTTCCCGGGTATTGAGCCCTAATCACATGAGCTCGCAGTGCGTTAGTATCTTGCATGAGTGAGCAGCGCTGGCACGCTGACTTGTTCTAATTCACGTACTGAATAATGGCACAAGAAGCAGAAGTCGTGCATACCCTCGATTTTTTTATTTTTCGAGTTAGTCATTTGGTACATTGCTGTCAACATTTATGAGGCAATAGCTGCCTTCCCCACCGAATAATTTTACGTGGCAGTGAGGACTTCAGTGCTTGTGGTCACCTCGTACTGTAGGTAGGTAGTTGGTGCCTCGTAATAAAATGTATACATAGTGACATGTGCATACAGTGAACTCGGCCTAGTTTCCCCGCGGTTCATGGACTAATCTGCATATTGCAGCCAATTTCTTAATCCTCAATTGTTTTCGACTCTGGTGGTATGAAAATGTGCCGCTCGTTGTGCTCAACGTCGGCTTTACACACTCAAAAAGCATGTCGAACCAACATGCAAATCAAAGGCAAACAAGTTGCCTTGTGTGCTTGTTTGAAAGCTTTCAAGTGGTGAAAGCTGGCCTTGTGTGCGAGGTTGCTAAATCATCCCTTCTCTGTGATTTTGACAGGAGATTATGAAAAAAAAACTTTGTGAAAATTGGAGCAAAGGACCAGAGATGATGGCTACTTTACGAAGAAAAAATGATCCATCTCCAAAATATCCTCCATTTTCTACAATACAGACACTTTTCTCCATGTGTTTTGTCCTCCGGCAGCATCCTTCGGTTATTTTACGCAGCCGCTTAATGTATTCAAAGTGGCTAACTTGAGTACAATAAGCGGAGTTCACGGTACAGTCAAAACACCAGGTAGTAAGAAAACAAATGCTTGTGTTGGTATAATTTCATGCCCAGCAATTCCAGACTTTTTGAGTATCACAATTTCTCTCTTCAAGCGCCTCAGAACGCAGTTCAACGATTTCCAAAAATCCCCGTCGCCACAAGTGGAATCCGCAGGACGCCCGGTTTTCCTCCAGTATTCTCATCTATCACAACAAGCAGCAGCAACAGCCACGACAGAGCGAACCCCCCGAGGACAGCGTGACATCCTGCACCGGTCCCTTGTCCTACGGCGAGAGCGACCTCATCTCCTTCAACACGTCCTCCGTCAACACGCCCAACCACTACGTGCAGCCCCTCAGCCAGGTGAAGCACCAGGTGCTGGCCCCGTACGAGCCCGTCAGACTGCCGGAGAGGGTCTTTAAGGCAAGAAGCTGCCGTTATTGAGGTTGGGAACATCAAAGCGATCCCCACGACTCTTCTTTCACATGCGCAGGTTATTTTTATTGGCGATTCTAACGTCGGCAAGTCTTCTTTGATTGCTCGCTTCTGCACGGGCAAGTTTGCATGCGACCTCAAGTCCACGGTGGGAGTGGATTTCCACACGCGCTCGCTGTTGGCCGACGGCCAGAGCGTCTGTCTGCAGTGCTGGGACACGGCGGGGCAGGAGCGTTACCGCGCCATCACTAAGCAGTACTTCCGCAAGTCTGACGCCGTCGTCGTCGTGTACGACATCTCCTGCGAGCGGACTTTCCTCAACGCCAGGGAGTGGCTGGAGAGCGCGGTGGACGGCGCCGGAGAGCACGCCACCCTCATGCTGCTGGGCAACAAGCTGGACTTGGCGGACGATGATCTAGTGAGGTACGGAGAGAAAAAAACCTTCTGAAGTGATAGATTCTTTCTCCCCTGCCCAAAAAAGTATGTGTGTGGTGGTGGTGGCAATCTCCCAGAGATGAGGTAATCCCGAACTTGATCCCAAGCTATTTTTCCTTCGCGCTCCACAGGAGGTAGGAAGGAAGGTTTATGCATTCAAGATGAGCACTGCAGTGTGAGATCACTGCTCTCCGCATCCTCCTCCTCTCTTGTAGGAAAGTTCGCAAGAACGAAGGCCTCCAGCTGTCCAGACAGTTCTCGACGCTGTTCGGCGAGGTGAGCGCGGCTGACGGCCGAAACGTCGAAGGCTCGCTGCTCGAGCTCGCCAAACTTTTGCGCGAACGAGAGGATCTGGATATTCAGAAGGCGCTGAAGCTCTCCCTGGAGAAATCACCTCCAAGAGGCAAGTCCAAGTGCTGCGGAGGACAACAAAGGAGGGATTGATTTGACGAGGGATAAAAAAGTTCTGCCGCAGTGTAATAACATCTCACGCTTCCACTGTGTATTGACGTTCCTCCACGGTGCTGCCTGCTTGCGATTCTGTGGCATCTTACCTAGGACAGCGAATTGATCTTTTGCTTCTAGCAAGATCACTGTACTGTACTATGCTATCGACGTATTTCGTATGTACTAGCTCGAGTATGTATACAATAAACCTTACGTACGCGTACCGTAGTGCGTCTACACCTATTGGAGTACGTTATGTGCATCTGCTCCGGCCCGCGGGCTCGATCTGGATGAAGGTGAGCACGCGGGGGTGGATAGGGAGGCCGCCTCTTCCCCGGGGCTGTCGATTGGGAGGGGTGTGGTGGTTTGGGGGAGGACGGAGAGAAATGTGACTGCACCATCACGAGGTAGATTCTTCAAAGACTCTGCCTCGTTTTCCCTCTCCTTTCATCTTCGCTCGTTGGAGCCATGTTTAAGGAGGAGGAATTCCTTTTAAGCCCATTCTCAATGCAAGGAGTTGTCTAAAGTGAGCTTGTTGACTTAGTCTAACATCAATCAACGGGGAAAAAGATCTTGCTCCGTCGTGGTTGAAGAGCCTTGAGGGGGGATGAAGGCGATCGAAGAAAAGTCTCTCAAGTAACACGTTTGTTGATATGTGTAACTATATATGGAACATCGTATACATACGCATAATGCATGCATACCTTCACATCTCGTACCTATCGATCAAAAAAGGCATATATACCTGTGGCTGATGTAGTCGACTGGTGAGAAAGGTCTTTGAAGTAGTGTTAGGCCTACACATTTGCTGCCAGTCCATGCAAAACTTGGCTCCTAGTCAAACAGCGCCACTCAAAATGCCGATGAGTTTGCAACAAATGCGTACGAGATGATCGATGGAGGGTGTTTAGAGAACTTATGTAGTACCGCAGGCCATTGTTCAGACGTGCCGGCTCAAAGCTCCACGAGCTTCTGCTGCCATGAAATTTCGTCCAGTGCTCTGCCAAGACTACTGAGCACCCTGAAAGAGGGACTTGATGAGTGATGAATACGTATATCTGTGCTCTACAGTCTTGTTCTCACAAACAAGTCTGACAAGTCAGAGCCCACCTCTGCAGGTACCTGAAATCGAGTAAAAAATTGAAGCAAAAGCGGATGTATCAATCAAGCTAATCATAGTTTTGACTCCCTCATCTGGTATCTACGTGTGCATTTCAACGCCTAGGCAGGGGACGTCCTGGGGGCATCTTCGAGGGCAGGGTTGCCAGTATATTACAGCTCTCTGGATGGTCAACTCACCCTCGCAGAGATATGAAGCCAATTATGAAGGCTCACTGTAAGTAGTTAGTGCTTAAAGCATCTTATGCTGGTGAAGTACAAAAGAGAAAGGTCGGCCAGATATAGTGACTGAGTTATAGTTTTAAAGTTGCATACGGTATGTCACAGATAAATCACTGACAGGTAAGAACTTGAAAAATCATCTTTTTTCAGAACAGACGTTGTGCAATACTTGTGTACGAACAGTACCACAATTTCGTATTAATCATGGCAGCATAAATCATGTATTAACGTGTAAAAGTACAAGAAGATCAAAATAACACACTTCGCGTTTTGTAGTTACCCTGGAAAAGTCGACACACAAGATTTCTCCACGTCGTTGAAGCAATTACCCAGTATATATAAAAATAATCTTGGCCATCATGGATCTTCTTGGTACTGATCTTGACTTTTTTGCATTGAGTAAATCTTAAAACACTTGTACCAAAAAACATTTCCGACTAGACAGACACTTTGCCGCTGTCTGAGGACGACAGTAGCACGACCTGATAGGGCGAGCAGTCCGGCAGCCCTGCCCTCCTGCAGCACCAGTCGAAGAAGCCGCCGTCGGGCGCCCTCACCGCCTGCAGCCACGAGTCGAGATACCAGGACAGTTGGGCCACTGAGCCGTACAGCGCCAGTCCGAGAGTCACGGGCACGATCCACAGCGGATACGCCAGCAGGACCATTGGTGGCAAGACGAGCCGTCGACAGCAGTTCCCGTCGTCGCTGGCGTGCTCGAATACACTGTACCACGTCAGTGTGCCCAGGTGGAAGGCTGAGAGCGCCGAGAGGAGCAGCGCCAACGGCAGGAAGAGGAGAGAGAGCGCCAAGACATGCGGTCCTCGGCGCAGGCCGCAGAAACAGCGGTCGTGGTATTTGTCGTGCACACGTTTCTCTAACCGCCGCAGGTGGTCAGAGGTCACGGTGAGTTGTACATCAACTTCTTGCTGGGGGACTCTAGGGCCGCGCCGGATCGTCCCTGAGAGAGTCAGGCAGTTGCTGCTGTTGCTCATCTTCTTGATAATGACTTTGGCGGGAGTGAGTTCAGCATAGTGGTCGGGGGAGAGTAGGCTCGAGTACACATCGGACTGTATCACGCTAATCTCATCCTCTTTGTCTGACCTGTAATGGAAGGGTGATGATGCAGATTACAAGGAACTGAGCTGAAAACTCCGCACGGTTTTGTCCGTGCGCTTGATGAAACAATCCTGCTGAGCCCTGTGTGACTCGCGTCCAGCTGCTGGACGGGCAAGTGAGAGCTTCGCCCGAAACCCTCACGGTTCAATGTCAATAGTGTTTAGTCCTAATATCCTCCGAGTACAAACGTTGATGAGACGCTTATTTGGGCGACCAACACCAGTGGACGTAGTATGTTGAGAACACATCTGAGGCTCATGTTGAGTTGAATCTCGACTGAACGGGTGAAGGGACGAAATTGTTTTGGCTTTGTGTACAGAAGTAATTGCACCACCCCGACTTTCAATGCACCATTCTCAATCTTGCTGTTATATTATTCCAACCCAAAAATATTGCCATTGACGGTGAAAGTCTTGTTGGTGGTACTGTGCTCAATCGGCGTAGTCCTGCACTTTTCCATGTCCTGTCCTGAAGCTACGCTGCACTGTACTGGTTGCTACATGCGAGCGTTGATACTCAGCAACGCTACGATGCCTGGGCATAAAGCACTAAAGACCTGGAGGTGAAAAGTCACGACAGATTGTGAGATCTCGACTCGTGGGCATCAGATTGTTTTAAAATTTTTGTCAGCTTTAGAAAAGGCCTATTTAAGGTTGTAAACCAAATTAGAACAAAATTAGACATTCTCCAGAGGCCTTCAAAATTTATTGCATACTACGTAGTAAAAATCACATCGTCTAGGCCAGATTTTGTGCTACTAGATGGAGAAAAGTACTCTAACTTGGCAGGAAGGGCATTTTAGGAGAAAGTTGCATCACATAAATTTCTTCTAACTTTCGACTTTAAAGGAACGTTATGAAGTGATTTTTTTTGCTGCGATGCCTCCTACCAGTCGATCTTAAACTACACAAAATCTGGCCAAAAACTTGCTTTCACCTCTAGGTCTTTTGAGCGTCTTGGCTATCATCACAGACACGAGACTTTCACCATCTATCAGAGATTTGTTGGAGGCAAAGGCGGAGTCGGAGTTGCTGAACTTTGGCTGCATGGGGTTGACCAAGTGACGCCAACCGAGCAATGTTTTTGTTTAAAATGCTGCAGTAGCATGAGAGTTTGTGAGCACAATCAGCAATGCATTCTCTGTCACTAATAGTGACAGACCTAAACTCAGGGTAGTACAATATTATTTTACATCTATAAGTACTGAACTTTTACCACACCAAACGCAATCGCTGTGATCGTGTACACACGTCCGTACGTGCACGTACAAGGTCAGCGGGTGTCCCCGTGATTGCCTAGGATAGAAGTTCGCCATGCTACGCGACATCACCACTTGTGACGTCATCATTACCGTATGAGTTTCCACTCACGTAAGCTTAGGCAGTTCGGGCAGGGGTCTGGTCTGGATTCTCCCTCCACTTGATGTTGGGCTCTCTTCACTTGAAGACCGCTTTTGAAGGCTTTTCTCTTCCTCCTCGACCTCCTCGCTTGATGATTGATGTCTGTCTTCCATTGACTTGTTTTGAGCTGGATTGTTCTCATTCTGACTGTTTGCTGTCGGCGATTGATCACCTTGCGGCGGCTCGAGAGACTTTGGTGAACTGGCCGAGTCCACGGTTGAAGATCGCTGAGAAAGGTTGGAGAAGAGCCGCTGCGGCTTCGGCTGCGGCTTCAACTGCGGCTGAGGCCGTGGCCTCCGCTCTGTGTGAAAGCGTAGTGACCTTTGCTGTTTCACCATGAAGCCACTGGCAGAAGCGCTCTGGTCCGGCGGGCTCTAAGGGGAACAACGTAGTGCACGTGATAAGAGCAGAATTGGTAGCTGTGAAGTGAATTTATCTAACATTGTGGTGCTCTGCGAGGCTGTGGCTGGATTCCTCCCTCTTGACCTTGTCCAACGTGAGTGAGGGCAGACTGCTTCCCAGACTGGACTGCACAGATCTGAGGCTACCCACGCCAGTGATCTTTTCCAGCGCGGCCAAGATGTCTTCGCCGCCAGCGCCGCTGTCAGTCTTGCTGCAGCTCGCCGCCGCCTCCTCGGACGACGGTGAGTCCATGGACCCATGGCCCTGCAAAACAGAGAAGACATGATGCTGACTGCCCATATGCATGGGATGCTGTAGCACATATGCTGCTGTTGTACTAGACGAAAAAACAAGAAGCCTTGGACTGCTTGACCGGCCACCACTGACTGACCTGCGAGTCGAGATCAGGCTGCCTGCTTCTGGAGGCCACGGGCGGCTTCTTGAGGGTGTTCCGGGGTGTTGGCACTGGTTTGCGGCGGAGCGAGCGCCCGGTGTCCGGCGAAGACATGCTTGGTGTCTCACTGCCACTCTTATTTCAACGTCATATCCTCACCATGGCACATAGGACGTGTTCAGAGCTCGACCCAGCTAGTATGGCTCATTGAAACTACTGCTGCTGTTTCCTGTTTCCCCTCTTCTAGCCTCTTTTTTGTCTGCTTGTAGGGGGGAAATTGTGCAGCTAGAGCTGGCCCAACCCTCCTCTCTCTTACTCTCCCTCTCTCTCACACACATACACACACGCACGCACGCACGCGAGGAGGTAGCACAGCAGCATAGTCCAATGCAAGAAAGAAAGGAGGCCGAAGCAAGTAAGAGGCAGCTATTTTGGCAAAAAAGTATCATTTATATGCACAGTAGAGTGCCAATGTGGTCGACATATGGGTACTGCACAGACAACAACTATAACAACTTTGACTATGCTGGGTTGTCTGCTGCTGCCGGCTGCCACTGCCAAAGCATCTCAATCCTTTGTAACTGGCTGCTCATGGACATCTGCGTGGGCTGCCACTCCAGTGGTTGTACAGAGAGATGCCAAGCCCACTTTCTCGGAAATGTTCCGAATGCGGTCGCGAAACCTCTCAAGGCGTGGTCCACGGCTACTTACCGTTTGTGGTGTGCAGTACGTTTTCTAGTCTCGGTAAGTTGCCTCCTACGATGTACAATAGTGAGCTCCATTGAAGCTTACTGATGTTTTGTTGAACAATGAATATTTACACATGTACGCGTCGAAAGCATCAGTAGTGTTGGGTACTGAATTTGTCCTCCTCCCCCCCCCCCCTCCTCCTCCTCCCTGAGTCAAGACTTCTCCCTCTGAGGCGCGCATGCCCAACAAAGCTGGAGGCTTCTCTGTCTCAGTGTCGTGTTTGAGCGCTCGCCCTGGGACCGACAACTGACTGTGTGCATGGCTCTCGCTCACTACAGCAAATGTCAGCCTTTTTAATGGGAGAAAGCTGAAAAATCTCCGTGAGAAAAACAGCAGAAAGTGAAAAAAGCCAGTGAAAAGAGTGAAAAATTGCTGGTGCAGTCCTTGAAAGATCACGAGGTGCGGGCAAAAGTGCATTTGCAACGCTCTTGTGCAGCTCTGCTCTTGGCCGACGCATCTCGAAAGGGAGTCAGAGATGTTTACCATTCTGCTGTAAGTTCATCACTTCCTATCTCACCACAGACTTGCCTAAGGGCGTGGTGCTTTGCTGCATCCGCACTCGCGCCCTGACTTTGCATAACGCTATGCGCATATTATTACGAGTTCCCGGGCGTTTACATGTATATCATAGTTACGTTTCGTATTGATTCGCAGTACGTACGTGCTCTTGTGTGTACTGCATATCCTGTGAAAAGCCTTCTTTTCCTCCCCAAACAACAGCGGGAGGAGCATGAGTTCGTGCAAACCATGGTACAGCAGAGTTAGGGAGAAAGCCCTAATTTGTCATGCTCCTATACTTGGCTCTTGGCAGCCCACCTCGACAACCCAGTCCTATTTGGAAGGTCAGAAAGACTCGTTGGGTTATCAATAGTTCATTTGACTTGGCTTTATGACTTGCATCGTATTACACGAGTAACTGTGGTGCATAAAGTAAGACGTGGCTGTAAAAATGGCAGTTTCTTGGTCGTGAAACAGTCTCTTTCTTTCTTTCTCTTTCTCTCTCTTTCTTTCCTTCCTTCTCTTTCTCTCTGTGTGTCTGCGCAATTACGTTGATAAACTGTTATCCTGACAGCGCAGCAGAATTGGTATTGGCGAAAATAAAGATGAAGATCTCTGGAATAGGGGGTGGCGGCCACGAGAAAAGGATGGGTGGGTGGCATCGCTCTGGCTCGTTCGCTCACTCGTTCGTTCGCTCGCTCTAGTCCAATTTCTTTCGTCCAGATGAAGTCGATCGACCGACAATCCATCCAAAGAGAAGAGAAAGCTTTTAGCCTGATTATGGGAGGGAGCGATGGTTGCTTCAAAAAAAGAACAAAAAGCGGTCATCTAATGCGGACAAATGTTTGCGCATGCTGATGTTTCTTTTCTTCTGCTTCGTCAGAGTGCCGTGGTATCGCGGACAGTGCTGCACTGCATGCACGGCTCCTGGTGAAGCCGGAACTTGATCCAGATCCTGGCGGAGAAAGTGATGGCTACCGGCCATATTGAATAAAAATTGTGCTTCCCCTCTCTGTTTGCTTGTTTGTCAGTGGCCGCCACTGCCTCCTACCCTCAAGGATCTGGATCAAGTTTTGCGCATTCCAAACTTGCCTCGACGACCCCGGAGCAAGTAGGGTCTCCCGGGCAATGAAAATTATGCCCACCCTGCCCAACCAAGTTGTTCTGGGTGCTTTTCTGCAGGGTCGAGGCACTGTTGGCGTTTCGAGTACGAGCACAGTGTGCACATACACGTGTGCCAATCTATTCTCTACTGCACTACGGAGTTCATCTCCATGCATGTTTGGACAGACACCTACTAGGGTGTGCCATACTCGAGGCAATCTGAGCCAGGCTTTAGCATTCATTCGCTGATGCATCATGTCACTACTGTCTCGTTTTCAGCATCTTCATCGTCCTGAACATTCTGAAGCGTCAGACTTTTTCGCTAGAACCTTCAGCCTGCACAGGTGGCAGAGCGTCCTCCTGCTGCACGCTCTGCAGTAGCCCCTGATTTTCAAGCAGTCGTCGTCAGCGCTATCTTTAGAAGAATTTCCGCACCAGGGACGGTCGACGTATACGTTCTGCGTGGCCGAAGCTTTTTTTCTTTATTTCTCCATATATGGCTCACACTAGAGCGAGCAGTGAATGTCACGTGCAATAATAAGAGAAGAGAAAGAAAAGATCGAAATTTGCTTGAGTGACCAGTGATGGGTGACGATCCTATTTGGTGGACTACTCAGGCAATGATGACGTAATGCGTCAGATTTGGGCAGACCAATGATTCTCTCTCTGTTCTCGGAGCTTTTAGAGCGTCTGCCTATCTGTATAATTTTTTCAAGCCATGTTTTCATTAGCATGATGGGGTGGAGAAGAGGAGAAGTGTGCAATACCTGTATCAGGCATAGAGTAAGGATGATGGATATTGCCCCGAAGACAGATTTGCTCTAGCAATGAATCAAAATTTTTTGCAGCAATTTCCTGACGAGGGCAACGCCTCTTTTTCGCCGCATGATTACTCCGGCGATATCGAGGCTGTGAGCTTGCGTGCGTGTGTGTAAAGCGCGACGAGGTGGAGCAAACGCATCCCGCACACACTCATAAAGTCTTGTCCCACTGTGAGTGCGTAGACAGAAGCTACTGTTCGGGCACCTGCTTCACCGACAAGCTCAGCAAGACCCCCAAAGGCAGCGACGGCGACGGCGGCGACGGCAGCAGTGGCAGCGGCGGAGAGCCACATCTGTCAGTCTAATTCGGGTAGTTACAACGCCACTCAGGGCCAGTTCTTCGTCCGCCCACATTACAATATGTGTATTGTGATGGCACAATGGCGCAGACAGAGATAGAGTTCTGCCATACTGAGAAGGTATTGGTCCCTCTGACCTCATTCTCGACGCTTTTATCGTGACCGACATATCTTGGGATACCTCGCCAGCAGGTGCATGTCCGCCATTGGTGCTGGAATCTTTCCGAGAAGCATTGATGTGCACGAATAATCACAATGAACGACTCTCTCTTTTTTTTCTCTTTCCTGGCAAGGGGAGTGGCTCCAACATCCGTTCATTTGCCTTCTACTGTGCACAGACTCTTATTCGAGTATTGACTTTGTGAGCACGCGCGCACGTGCACGCGCGCACGCACGCACGCAAGCACGCACGCAAGCACGCACATACACCTCTGCTATACGAAATGTTGGGCAGCAAAGCGAGTGAGCGCACCTTTGCCCAAAAGGCGCAGCTGTGGCAGCAGCTCAACAGCATCGTCGCCACCACCGCGGCCGCTGCTTTTGCTCCTCAGTCTGTTGACACCTCTGGATCGAGCAAGACACCTGGGCGAAAAATATATATAATTTTAGTGTTTCTTCGCCCTTGGAGACTTCTACGACGGAGAAGTTGCCTGCAGAGGTGTCTGAGGAAGGCCTTATCAAGTCGGCAGTTTCCGTCTTCCTCGCGTTAGCTAAGCAATCGGCTTGTTCCACTCCCATATGCATATCTACAGCACATGTACTGCTGTACGTATGTATAGGACAGCATTTTGCTCGGCGCAGCAGAAGATAAGAAGAGCCGGAGCGGAGCTGCTTTGCCATCCGGAGAAGCAAAACAAGTGCTAGTGCCAGTCAACAGGCTCAACAGACATTGGGACACTTCAACGTACATGTACTCGAGGGCAAATGGTGAGTTTCCTTCGGCTGTGACCATGAGCGTGGCCGCCACCCAGTACGTGCGTGGCCACTCAAAGTGTCAGGAGAGGTCCACGTCCACTGTCGAGTAGTGAAGGCTGCGGCTGTTTGGAGGAGGCTGCGAAAGCCACGCACGGGGTAGGGGTGGGGGAATCCGGAACGCACAAACTTGATCCAGTTCGTCACGGAGAAAGTCCCACATTACTGCTCATTCCATCTGGTCCACGGTGGCTGCCTTATGCAATGGACATTTTCTTTGTCACTTCACTGAAGGATCTGGATCAATTACTGCGCATTTCCCATGCACCTCGCCCCACAACTGCTGATACATACTTACCACACGAACGTAGTATTACGTATGAAGGATACTAGGGAGGAAACGTTGCATATATGCAGGCACCAGGTATACCTGCCTTCTTCCAGGGACTGCTCGAACTGTCCATATCGCGCATGTTGATGCATAAATTCTGTCATGCCAGAAAGAATTTCTGCTGGACTCATCATCGTCTCGAAACAGGGCAACGACCCACTTTTTTCTCCTTGTTCTTCTCCTCCACGTCCACGAGAAGTGCTCATTGACTTCACACATGTTCAGTCAGTCGAGCCACGCAAACACTTGAAGCAATTCCTACTCATTTGTCTACACTGTTGGCCATTTTGTGTTCGGAAGACCCTGCTCAATTGCATTGCTGCTTCCTTCTCTGCTCGCTCGACCTTCGGCGGGGATCGCGGTGCCATTTTAAGGCGCCCAAACAGCCTCCCCACCTCCCCGTGACTTGAGCCTTGAGGAAGTGAATAAGGCAGAGACTCACGGGTAAAGGAGGGAGAGGAATGTCAGCCAGGCAACAATGGGAGCCTTGAGAAGCGAGCCAAAGTTAACCCATCGGCCAGACTGGATGGAACTTTAAATATGGCAAAGTGGGAGGAGGCCACATTTCTTACTGTGTTCAAACCCTAGATGTGCGAGAAAAGTAGAGGAGTCGATTCGATATCAAATTTCTTACGGTGTTCTGATTGGGGATGTACATACAGAGTAGACGAATTTATTTGGACTTACGTCACACTTTTTTCTGTGCTCGCACTGTGGATGTACGAGAGGAGAGGTAGAGAAGCTTCTTTTATACCAATATTTTACTGTGCTCCCATGGTAGATGTACGTAAAGAGTAGAGCAGTCAACTCGAAATCAATTTTCTTACATTGCTCCCACTGTGGATTTATGAAACGAAGAGAGGAGCCCATTTTATGTCACACTTCTCACTATGCTCCAACCGTGGCTGCACGTAGAGAGTAGAGAAGCCCATTTTATTTCAATTTTTTTCTGTGCTCCCCCTGTGGATGCACGAGAAGAAAGAGACGCATATTTTATATCACACTTCTTACTGTGCTCCCACTGTGGATGAGTAAAGGAGTCCATTTTATCGTGGGGGTTCCACATGAAATTGTACACTCAGACCAGGAATCGATACAGAAATCAGACCAAGTTGACGCCCCAAATAATAACAACTGATAATTCAAGGTTTCCACTTTCAATAGTAACACTTAAAATCATCCAAAGCCTCCTCAAAACTATGCAAGTTGGACTGAGAATACCCCTGCAGTGGACAACTTGATGTGGATCCCTTCTTATCGTGCCCCCCCCCCCCGGGTGAATGTGGGTGAAGGAGTCTCTGTTATATCACACTTCTAACTGTGCTCCCACTGTAGATGTACAGTACGAAGGCAGCTTCATACGTGCACAGGATACTTTGAACCTTGCACACCTACGCTCGAGTTACATGTACGCGCGCCAGCTGTATGGAACTCTGGATATTTTATATGGTTGGCAAAAATTGAATTGCCTGCTGTAAAATGTTGCACTTTTGTACACTGTGCCGTATGAGTGAGAGCTGCGCCTCTGCCTTCACGGCATGCGCACTTTTTATGTGTCAAAAGTTAACTTCTGAGAGGGGAAGAGAAAAAGGATGGTTAAAGTTTCGAGCATAGTCAACTTTGCAAGCTTTGCTCGCTCTTCGACAAGGCTAATGTATCTGCCATAGTCGGCCTTTGCCAGCTTTTCTCTGCGAACGCGCACGTGTCCTCGCTGCAGACCGACAGACAGAGCTAAAGATAAAAAACTGCTCGCACTTTTCAACCCTGCTTTATTTACCGTCGAACTCATGCGTTGCTTGTACGCACCTTTGGAGAGATGGGTAAGAAAAGAGCTCTAATTTTGTCGTCACTCACAGATGATCATTCTTAGCACGCACGTTTCTCTCATTCTGTTCGCTAGAGCAAAAGTGTGAGTTTGTAAGGCACAAAAGTGAGGCGGAAACGTTTCGTGCTTGTTTATTCAGCAGCCTCATCCCTCAGCTAGGAAAGCAACCTTCTCTATATAGAACTACTCGCCATATCTGCCTCCCCCCTCTTTCTCATCCCATGATTTGCCGCCTTCTCGTAAATACACGCTACGTCCTGTGCACTGCGCTGCACATACGTTCAGTACAGGGTGGAGCAAGAGTAGCGTCAACACGCTGACGCACTTTCTTCCTCTTCCTGTGGCAAAACAGCAACGATTGACATGAAACCATAGTCAACAATGGCTAAAGTCTGAATATTGGTTGTCTTTCAAACATTAGAGTAGTAGATGAGGAGGTGTGCACGGGAGGGTCCACATCAAATTGACCACTGGAGTGGCTTTTTTGGTCCACATTGCACGATTGTGAAGAGGATTTGGATGATTTCAGGTCGTTGCCATTCATAGTTAGAACCTTTAAATATCAACCGATACTACTGTTTTGCTACTTTTGGCGTACGATTTGTGTACCGATTCTTGGCCTGAGTGGACAATTCGATTTAGACATCATAAACGTCTACATGCTCAACATTCCCAGTTACTTGTAAAACATGAAGATATAGTTTACATCAGTCCCTCCGTACATGTAGGTATCTAGATAGAAAATAGCATCTGACTGACACACAAGTAGTCTACATGATATCTGTCTTATTAATTACTATTTTCCAGTTTATACATCCATACCAACATGTATGCAATCTGCACAATGGACATCTTATGCGAAGACATTGATAAAATCACTTAACACGGCAGATGTGTTACATACAAACCTATAAATCAAATGAGCAAAAGTTTACCAGCCGCCGGTGTTCAGATTTTATCCGATACTTACAGCTAACATCACAAGGCTCTGCTAATGCATTAGATAAGGAATTTAGAACAAAAGTGAGTTTTCATATTGTGTCGTACGAGCAGTCAAAGTTCCATGCCGACAGGGTCAGAAACTAGACGAGCATTCTTATCATTTTCGCTCCACCCTGTATGTACATTACTGTACTGGACAGTCAACGTTGTAGAGCAGCAACTTTCTTTGCGCAACCAAGCTATCTCCGAAAATCTGGCAGAAAGATATGTATTGTGCTCCCGGAAAACATGAAGGCAGAAGCGTGCTGAGCCTCGTCCGAGGGCCTGCAAAACCTATTGTTCTTACGCGCCGCCAACTTGCAGAGTCATCGCTAAAAACACAGGCGCTGTAACGTATGTACTACCTACTGAGGCAAAGGCCTGTAAATCGTGCAGAAAGGAAGGAAAGAGAGGAAGAAATGCGGCACCCGAACCCGATCCCCCCTCTCTATCCCCCCCCCCCTGTGAATAGGCATGTTCTCGTTTGCTT
>JAAUXU010153386.1_pt1 | contig 15368 bp, 28 predicted proteins | sample 7278151 | NCBI WGS metagenome assembly JAAUXU01 (sample SAMN14350113, study PRJNA611818) | marine sediment metagenome | isolation source: surface marine sediment (1.8m) | place: French Polynesia: Moorea | collected 2018-08 | reverse complement strand
GTCGCCGTCGCCGGAGCCGTTGCCGTAGCCGTCGCCGTCGCCGTCGCCGTAGCCGGAGCCGTAGCCGCAGCCGTCGCTATAAATGTCAGTTCTCACGCTTCGTAGCCGTCGTCGTAGCCATAGCCATAGCCATAGCCGGAGCCGTCGCCGTAACCGTAGCCGAAACCGGAGCCGTAGCCGTAGCCGTAGCCGTAGCCGGAGCCGTAGCCGTAGCCGTCGCCGTAACCGTAGCCGAAACCGGAGCCGTAGCCGTAGCCGTAGCCGTCGCCGTAGCCATAGCCGTCGCCGTAGCCGTCGCCATAGCCGTAGCCGTAGCCGTAGCCGTAGCCGTCGCCGGCGCCGTCGCCGGCGCCGTAATCGTTAGTTCTCACGCTTTCGTTTCTGTTAGAAACACAAGCGATGACAGCCATACAGGCTCATGGCATTTGTCTATTCTGTCATCCTCCAGAAATCCCTTTTCTGCCAGTTCTGGCAGTCCGCCGTCGCGTTTGCTCCAGTACCGGATATTTTTTGCATCCGTCAGGTACAAGTGAGTTCCTTCTTGTCCTAGCAGGCCAACATGCACGAACCCGTGCGTACTTACGGCAAGTACGCGCTTGCCACATAGTGGATGCCGTTCTGCACTCTTTTCGCCTTTAAAGATTTCCATCAATTCAGATAACGTGATTTCCATGCTGCTTTTCCTTTCGGTTAGTAGTGAGTGTCGCTCGTTTGCAGATACCCGCTCTGCTATACTAATGCACAATAGACGATAGTGCAGTTGGAGTCAATAGCAAATGAACATAAATATTGAAATCCATGACGAGCGGGAATTGATCCGTCTCGCTTCGTTTCTTTCCGGTGGGGTGAATGAGCTTTGCCGTAAGCTCAAAATCACTAAGGGGGCTTACTTCGGATGGGTAAATTCAGGGCAGGTGCCCGAGAAGAGGGTGAAGCCGCTGTGCAGGGCTACTGGAAATCGCATCCGTCCGTGGATGCTAAGGCCTGACAAGTTCAAAATGCCTAAGAAGTAGGAGGCAGCTACTTAGCTAGCCTATTTCTTATCGCTGCCTTTCTCCTTTCGGCACGGGGTCTGATTGTAAACCGGCATTACGCCGTAACCTTCTTCGTCGTCCCAATCGGGACGGGGCTGACCTTCCATGTAGGGGTCGCGTTCTTGCATGTCACTACTCCTGTTCTTCGCTAATTAACCGCTCAAGGCAGACTGCCAAATCTAATGCTTCCTCTTGTGCATGCCGCAGCCACTGTGCCCGTGTCAAATCAGCGCGGTCCATCGTGGCCTTGTATTTCAACCGACCAATATCGCGACGTTGTCGGAGTTTCTGTATTACCCTTTCTTCGGTCTCCATAGTTGCTCCTATTTCTCATCGCATTGCTCCTCTAGCACGTACCAATACCCGTCTACCATGATGCGCTTAGGCGGCGGCGATGTGTTGTTCGAATACACCACCTGATAGGTGCTGCACATGTGCTGCTGGCCGCCTGACACAATTTGCCCGCACTGGGAACACTGCCATTCACCTGTTCGACTATCGCTTATCACGCCTAAATACTCCGAAGTTTGGATGCTCGGCGCACCTGCCACCTAAGGTTCCCAGGTGTGTGGGTGACTGCTTAGCTGTAGCTGCGCTTTAGTAGTCGTAGTAATCTATGCCCCGGCCGTCCAGGTAGTTCACGCCTAGCCCGCCACTTTCCACTTCATAGCCCGAATACTGGCGCCCCTGGATCTCTAGGTCCTGGTACTGATAGCCCATGCCATAGTCAACTTCCAGGCCTTCCACATCCCCCACATAGACTTTTATGCCTCCAGACTCGGATTCGTACCAGTCCAAATCGGGGCCGTAGTAGTTATCGGCCATCACGGCCACCATTGCCAGACTCAAAAGGATTCCACTGGTTAGTTTGTTCATCATAAAAACCTCTGCTTACAGATAAGTCCTCCAATTAATGAACCAGATTCCAGGCACCAGTGTTGACAGTCAATGTCCATATCGCCCTCCTTCTATCAGTTCAGAACGATGAACTCTGTAAGGCTCCCAGGTTTGGGCTACAAAGCCGAAGATCGTTCCGCTTGTGTCTGTGTAATAGGGGTGTGCTTCATGCTCGCGAACAGCATAAACGCAACCGTTTGCATACCCCCATACGTGCCATGGGTTCCCATATACATCCCTGACAAGGCCAAGGCTCCATTCCCGTTTGTCAAGGTAGATGGTGCCCGCCAAGCCTTTTGCAGGAGTGCTGTAAGTTAGGCTGAACATCAGGCAGCTCTCTTGGTAGCTTTCCACTGAAGGCAGAATGCCGCCACAGGGCAGTAGTTCTCACACCTCCGATACTCGCCAGGGCGCTTCTCAATGTGTTCGCCTTTCCCTTGCTGAACCATCCACTGCTTAGCTTCCACTTCCGTATCCAGCACCCTCAAAGCTGATTTTCTTCCTTTTTTCATCACAGCATAGGACGTGCCTGAGTACCAGCGTTCCTCGTCAGTGCAGGGCCTTGGCGTTTCGGCAGTGTGGAGAGCAACCCGTTCTTCAAGGAAAGCCTCCGCCCTTCCCAGGCTCCAGAGCGGCACATCTATGGCAATCACCGGAGTCTTTGGGTAATCACCCGAAACACGAGATCTACTCCAATCACGTAGCTCGCACATCAGCTTCAGGTGCTCCACAAGTTTGTCCAAGGCCTCCAGTCCCAGCCTGTATAGATTGAGCTGTTGCTCCCAGTCTAGCTTGGCCCCTCTCAATACGCTCCAAGCGGACGTGCGCTTGTAGTCCCAAAGCGTTGCGGAGTCTTCAAGGTAAAGATCGTAGTGCCCCACTACCTTCGTCTTGCCAGTTTCCAACACGATCTCGCCCTCAGTCTCCAGGGCCATGCCGTGAGCTGCCGCTTCCAGCACGAGATGGGATAGGGCTCCGCCCATGGTCCACACTCGGTCGCTCACGTCTTCCTCGATTTCGTGCCAGTGCTTGCGCTCCAGGGCCACCATTTGAGGAGGGCGGATAAGCGTGGTGACTGAGATGATCCCCGACTTGGGATCTCTCGGCGGATTCAGCCTGTTGACGGCCTTTACAAAAGGCTCAGGCAACCCTAGCTTGTTTGTCAGTATCATGCCTTATTCCCTCCAGTATCATTTCTGAAATGTCATCTCGAAGCTTGCTTGCCAGATCATACACGGCAAACCCATAGCGCCGTTTCTCGCTGTCGTTTGTCTCTATGGCAATACCCACGGCCACGCCACTGTGGTAAAACAGCATGTTGCGGGCGTATTCCAGTTTCCAGCGTGCTCCGAGCTGAATTCCTGGATCGCTCCAGATCTTCAATACTGAGGCCCAAACGCCTTCAAGTGTCTGGTTATTCGTCATTGCTATCTCTCCTGTTTGCTAATCGGTTAGCACGTCAAAACGGAATATCGTCGTTCAGCTCTGCCTCCAGAACGCCTTGCTGTGGCTGCGGAGCAGGGTTCCCTTGGGTAGGTACTGGCGCGCCCTGATCGAAGCCTGACGGGGCACTGGAGGCCTTCTGGAGCCATATATGCCCTGCTGATGCCATCGCAGCCAGCATGGCGGGAGCTTTCTGTGGGTCCATGCCAGCTCGAAGCGCATTCCCAACAGCGGCTGCAGCGGCATTCAGGGCTACATGTGTATCAGGTTGGACTCGCGCTCCTCCGCCCCACCCGCCTTTAGCCGGAGGGTCAGTGGGCGGTTTCAGGGCCATCAGCCGCCAGGGCGTTTGATCCTGATCCACGTCCAGATCGTATTCCTGGCCCACTTGGGCGTTAGCCAGCACGTTCGGATCGACTATGAGCGTGGTGATCCCTCCGTCTTTTTTGGGGAACACGGCTACCGTGTTGCCGTTCTGATCGAACTGATGTCCCATCAGCTTTTTCTTTCTCCACGTCTTAATCGCCATGCTGGGTTTCCTCGTTTCGGATTGCCGTTAAAAGAGCCTGGGCCAAAGACTCTGCTTTGTCGTGGCTGATGTAAGAAGAGTCCAGCACCAGGCGGATAGAGCCAAAGCCACCTACCACAATGCCTTCGCAGCCATTAGTGGTCAGTGGTATGAAATAGGGTTCAGATGCTTTCATTTCATTCCCTCCGGTTGTTGTGTAGGGGAATCTTAGTAAACAAAAGTACAGGCTGTCAAGAAAAAATACCCCAGGGGTTAGCTGGGGTAATTCCCACGAAGTGGGGGAGGGATAGAATGGAGACCCTATGAAGGTCAAGGGAAGTTTAGCACAAATGGAAAGGCCCTTGCTGGACAAGGGCCTTTCCGGGTTGTAATCTTATGTTTGGGAACGCGATTACAGAACAAAGCATAAACCCTTTCCGTCCTGTAATCAAGTCCCCCTGACAGGAAACATGCGTCCGTGGTCCGATCCCACACACGCTCCGGCCTGTTTGGTAAGCGCTAGGAGCGGGGTTGCCCATACAGGCGCACTCAAGGCGAAGCTGGATGAGAGTGGGCAAAAAGACCAGCCGGTGACGTGTTCCATACGGATACCTCAGGAGCATAGAGCCGTGTCTAACCCTTTTAGCTAGGGGTTGGATCGGCTCGGCTCAATGAAGCCAGCCGTTTCCTAGGAGCATTAGATATATATATGCTATAGTGCATGAATGGAGGAAGCCATAAAGGCGCTGTTTCAAGCGCAAGAACAGGAAGACGAGAGCTATGATCAGCGGGTACGCTGTATCAACTGCGCTCATTTCTGCAGAATTTCATTTTATATCAAGAGGTTCTACACAAACGATGGGCTTGTCATGCCTATGAAAAGCCGTTACCTAGATTGCGAATTCAGGGCAGGCCATCCCACAGCACTTAGGAGGTGCGAGCATTATGTCAGAGACACCCAACCCGGCAGAGCACGACGAATCATGGCGAGACTCAATGGACTTTCAGAGGCCGAGCAGCGGCAACGGCTTTGGGTCGACACAGCTCGATATTCGAGGATACGGCACTGCGGAGACGGGTGAGCTGATCTTTCCTGATGCCCTCACGTATGAGGATTGGGACGAGATCGGCATTCAGTTGGCTCAAGAATACAAGGGCTTACAGCGGTCGGCTCTCTATCACGCTATGCACGTGGGACAGTGGATGGATCGCGGTCTGGAGCGATATGGGGAGATGGCCAGCCAGGCCAAGGCCATAGCGGACGCGGTCGAGGGTAGCGCGTGGAAGCTTTCGCCTAAAACCGTTCAGGAGTATTTGTATCTTTGGCGCAGGTTCGGTACTAACCCGTTAGTATTCGGGGGCACGCTCAGTATTCAGCATCTGAACGCGGTCAGGAAATGCGAGGATGAGGATGCGGCCGTGTATCTGGAGCAGGCTTCAGAGAGCCAAGAAAGCGCTGGGGACCTGAAAAAGCGGGTAAGGGAGGATCACCCAGCGGCAAAGAGAAAGCCTGTTGAGGCTGGCGATACCAACGTAGTTAGCCCTGCCTACAAGACCCTACTTGAAGACTTCTTAGCTGAAATCGAGGAAAGGGGTGCTCCCAAGTGGCTCCAGACGATGGTTGATCGCTACCGTGCCAGACTCGAAGAACTTTCAGAGGTTTAGTCGGTTAGCGTCATACGGATGCTGTGTTTGCAGGAACCAAGGGCACTATGGCAGTCCGGCAGAGATACACCATTTGTTGACCGGAAAAGGCATAGGCAAGCGCAATAGCGACGATTTAACCATACCCCTCTGCTACCACCACCACAGGGGGGAGCATGGAATTCACACGCTTGGAAAGCGAAGGTGGGAAGAGAAATACGGGTTAGAGCTTGATCTACTGGATTGCGTGAACCGTGGGATCAGATCTTGAGGAAGAGCTAGCATACCAGATCAAGGCGGCAAAGCTACCTGAGCCACGTAGGGAATTCAGGTTTACAGACCGCAGGTGGCGCTTTGACTTCGCCTGGTGGGATCAGAAGCTAGCCGTGGAAGTTGAAGGTTTAAGCCATTGGAAGAGTAGGCATACAACCAACAAAGGCTTTCAAGCGGACTGTGAGAAGTACAACACAGCTACTATGCTAGGCTGGCGTGTATTGAGATTTACGGGGAAGGAGATTAGGAAAGGGGAAGCCCTCTCTCTGATAGAGAGGGCTTTACAAGTGGACTAGTTATTGCTCATCAGGGCTTGCAGGCTTGCCATAAAGGCTTGATCGCCGTTCACCTTTGGTTTGACCTCAGACTCCTGCCAGGTATTACCAGAAGCAATGCTAGACCCATCAGCGATGGTCAATGCATACTGCTTGCCAGGTTCCGGCTTATCCTCGATAGGGCTTGGAGTTTTCACCGTTTTGGTGTTTTCCGCAGTTTTTTGTGCAACAGTGGGAGGGACACGTCGCGGCCACTCATCATGCCGGTTGTTTAGTAGCTCATGCACTCTGCAGAGGGTTTCCCCGTCCGTCTCGTAATGCTCGCATATGCCTGTTTCAGTGTTAAGGATAATGATCGCTTTCATGGTTCTATCTCTCCGGTTAGTGGGGGGCTTAGGCCCCCCGTTTGTGGTTACCTGATTGCTCTCAGCTCGTCAGCAATCCTTGCAGGCTCATCGTGGTGCCATTTCTGCACACAGTCGCGTAGAAGTCTGTCCATCATCTGTTGCTTGAGAGCTGCGCCTTGCCCAAATAGGGCATTATCGGCACGGTTCTCATTCGAGTGAGCGTGCATGTCGTGGTCCGTGTAGCGCGTGAAGGCATTCATCAGCCAGAATGCGTTAGGCTGGCCGTTGTTCAAGGCTTCAGCCTGTCCTTTGCCTTGGGTTGCCGTGCGGGAAAATTTCTCCAGTTTGCGTGGCGTCTTCTCTTTGCTCCCGTCCCAGTCCTTGGCCAGTAGGTTCTTGGCGAACTCTGCCCCTTGCTGGATCGTGACAGGCACTTCGTACAGGGCTTGCATGAGGTCGCCGTACAGTGAGAAGGCCTCGTGCTCTTGCGTAACCCACTTCTTCACGGCCTTCCAGTCCACTTTGGTCCGATGGGTGACGGCCATGGTTAGGCGCGAGCTAAGGGCCATTGCAAGCGTGTTTTCGCACACTGGACGGACGTTTGTGGGACTGATGCGCGTGGACATACCACCGCCGTTCTCAGTGCCACCCACGAGGTAGTTTTGCACGTCATGACCACCCACCTTAACGGACTGGTCATTAGTGGCGGTAACGAAGATCCGCTTATTACGCAGCATACCCGCAGCCTGGACCCGGAAGCCTGTCTCGTTCTCAAGTTCGGAATAGAATTTGAGGATCTCGTCAGGCTGAACAGCCTGAAATCCACTCCCAACGGCGCCAAACACCACTTTGGGATCATCGGACTTAAACAGGATTTTCCTGTCTTCATCCACAAGAGCTTGGTCGCCAGCCCTATAAAAGACAGGGCTTTCCTCGACTGTCCAGTCGAGTTTCGCTTCAGTGGCCCATCGATCCTGGGGTGTTTCAGCTAGTTTATGTCCCAGATAATGTGTCATGTTTCTATCCTTCCTGATTGTTTGCTGTGAGTACGGTTTCTATTATGGCGGTTCAAGTACCTATTTGCTCCTCCAACTCAGCCCCTCTGAGGTCAGCCCCTCTGAGGTCAACCCCTCTGAGGTCAGCCCCTCTGAAGTCAGCCCCTCTGAGGTTAGCCCCTCTGAAGTCAGCCCATCTGAGGTCAACCCTGCTGAGGTTAGCCCATCTGAGGTCAGCCCCGCTGAAGTCAGCCCCGCTGAGGTCAGCCCCGCTGAGGTTAGCCCCTCTGAAGTCAGCCCATCTGAGGTCAGCCCCGCTGAGGTCAGCATATGGTTCTATCTCATAACTTTTTACTTTCATGGTGTAGGTTCCTCTGTTGTATCTATTGGGCTGCCAGTCAGCCCATGCAGCCCGCTAGTAACCTAACGGGCTGCCGGGGCTGTCCTATCGGGTTAGGGTGTAAGTCGTGGTCTGGGTCTCCGTCTGTGGTACTCTATTCCTTAGTCTTTATACGTGTTGTCGAAATACTGGTTGAAGGCATCGACCGGGTTTTGATGAGGGTAGCTTTGCAAGCCCATATTCCACGCTTCCCACTCGCCTATTGAGGCGTTAGGGGGGCAGTCTTTATTCTCTGTTCCAGCAATGTATGCTGCCTTACAGCGGTCTTTGAATTCTTCTCTCCAGTCTTTTATGTGTCGGGTTTTCCGGGTTTTCATGGTTTGGTCTCCTAATTGCTCGGCCAGTCTTGGCCAGCTAGCCGACTCGTAGGAATCGGCTAGAGGGCTGGACTAGTCTTGAGTCACCTGCAGGGTGATGCCCAGCTGTGATCTCAGCTCAGCGGTCAGTGGTCGCAACTCTTGCCCATTCAGATCGATAGACACGATACCCGTGCCCGTGGCGTTAGGTTGGTATTCGTAGCCTTCTATCAGATCGGGCTCATGCTCGCCGATGTAACGCTTAGCGGCCACTTCGGCGTCGATCTTGGACGCGTAGCGCCCTAATACTCTGCGCCCTGGATATTCGTTGTTGAACCACTCGAAATAGCCGTCTTCAGTCTCAAACTCCGGGCAGAGATACCAGTCGCTGCGCCAGTCGATGATATAAAGGCCATAGGCTTCTATAACCTCGTCCTCTGCTACGCGATTCATGATCTCGTCCAGGCAAATTTCGTAGGCCTTGTGCCACGAGTTGGTGCGGACTATGCCGTAAAGGCCGCCGGCTTCGCGATACAGCCACACGTCCCCAAATCCATCATCGTAGACGGGTAACTGGTCGCCGTATTCCGTGGTTGCGCCGATTAGGGTTAAGTTGTCGTTCATGGTCTGAGTCTCCGTCTGTGTTGTGAGTACGGTTTCTATTATGGCGGTTCAAATACCTATTTGCTAGACCATAGTACACTTTGTTACCTGACTGTTACATAAGCACAGGTATGCCTTGTATATGGGTCTAGCGATCTGCTGGTGCCTATGGGATTAGGGCGGGAAGGTCATTAGAAGGCCCCTCAGGGCCTACAGCGGCCCGATCGCCCTGAGGTGGTAGGTAGGTAGCCACTAAGGGCGAAAGGCCCAGAAAAGCCCGTATATGCTGCTGTATAAACACATAGTGTAGTCAGTAGACCACTGCACAGGCTGTTGCGTAGTGCAGTGTGGTGTGTTGCTGCTCGCTACCATCTCAATTATCGACCTTTACCATGCTAACCAGTTAGTAAGGGGTAGGAAGCTAGAGAGCTTGAATAGCTTGTTATTAGGCTCAATATGCAAGTATTACAAGCACTTAGACAGTGTGCGTAGGTGTAGTGGTAGGGCAGGAATAGGGGTGTGTTTGTGGTGTTTTAATGCCCCCAGGGGGGGGGTGGGGTGGCACCCCGTGCGCCATGGGTATGGGTGTCATCACCTCTCCAAATTTGATCAATTCCTGAGATGGGGTTAATTTGACATGGGGTTAAAAGTGGGGTTAAATAGGGGTTAAACAATGGGGTTAAACTAATGAATGCCAGGTTGTGCAGGAACAAGGACTGTCGCTTGTATGGGCATTTCCATTTTGGTCAGCATGTCTGGAAGCCTGGATCCGACTCAGCTTACATGGAGGCAGACCCGCATAAATGGGATGACGAAGAAGAGGTTTTTGAGCCCACGCACAGGGAAAGTGAAGAAGACGCTCCTCAACCCAAAAAAGTGAAGGGCGGTAAAGATAAATGGGTTAAGAAAAACCCAGGGAAGTATCGGGAGTACATGCGCGAGTACATGAGGAACTACATGAGAAAGAGGAGGAACAGAGATGCGTGAAATGCTGATATCGGCGTTGGTTGGGGTTTTGGTGGTTGTTCTGCTTGCCCTGTTCACAGGGATCTGGAGATGAACCCAATTCTTAGTGCTTTGGACCAAGGCGCTCTCTACACGCACGAGATAATGGACCGCACTGGGGAGAACGAAGGCGAGACCCTGATAGCCCTGGTGAACCTGTGGAGCGAAGGCAGGGTAATGAGGAAGAAGAATGGGGCCTGGTGCTTCACGATTGCAGAGCTGAATAGGGTGAGGCACCGGAGGCACATGAAAGAGGTGAGGAAAGACAGTCCTGGGAACGTGCCTAATGCCACGAAAGACAATTCCCCCTTTCCTCCACCTCCTTATCCAACACCCAATGTGGGTTTCTTTTACTAATCGGTTAGCAAAGCTATGAGCAAAGAGCAGAGAACAATCCCTTGGCGGAACGAGGAGATGTGCAGGGTAGGGAAGGTGAGGTGCGGATACGTGGGTAAATGGGACAAGGATCCCTTGATCTATATCCACGGTCAGTCTGTCCCCTACACGAGAGCTGCCCTGGAAGCGGCTGGGTATAAGGTGAGAGCGCCGAGGAGACCTAGGTGACAAGAATGGTTGACGTGGAGTACACCTAACAGAGGGTTTTACGGATGAGCAAACTAACTATTATTGGATTGACATTGGTTGTGTCCGCAGCGTTTGCTGTATTTATGCTGTGGGCTGGATTTGAGGTCGCTATGCACCAGCACGGCAAGCGTGAAGCGTGGGAGCCAGAGTGGCCCGAAGTTTCGGTTATCGGTCATTACTACGGTAATGAGTATACAGAGAGTGAGCCTGCTTTTTTTGACGAATACGAAAACGCCTATGTCCGCGTCTGGCACTGTGGTTTTGATGAGCAGATAGCCGCCTTGGCCGACTATGCTTACAGATGCGCCATGCAAGTCGTACTCCATTCGGACGAAGGGCAGCTTGTATTGACCTCAAATGGCCCGGCTACATCATGGACGGCGGATGGGTATCGGGTTGGGGTGGATCAGTTTTTATATCCCGTGGATGGCGATCTTGATGAGTTGCTGACAGAGCCAGCGACGGGAGAGAAGTAGTGAAACCCTTTAGGGGGGGTGTTGAGGTGAGTCTACATGCTTACAGGGTCCACTGGAGTTACCAAGGTGAGGCGCACCGCGGGAATCGCGTAAGCTACGTACTGAGCGGGTCAGTGATCGACGCGGCGACTCTAGTTGAGGCGTATGCAGACAAGGCTGACGTTCAAGTCTGGCAAGTGGTTCACATCGGCCGCATAGACCTGGTTGATCACGGTGCCGTGGAAGCAATCGGCGAAATTCAAGCTCTGTAAGCTATACTGGTACTCAATATGGGATTACTGATTGGTAGACAGGCGATAGCCGAGTATTGTGGTGTTTGGCCCGGTACGGTAGATAATTGGCGAAAGCGCCATGGGTTTCCTTTCTGCCACATGCCCAATGGGCGTGTAGCCACCAGTGCCGATCTCATAGACAAGTGGATCCTGGAGCGTTTCAACCTTCAGGAGGAAGCCAGAGCCCGGTACAGAGCTGAGAAAGATGCCCTTCAAGAAGACCTACCAGATCCAGGGGAAACAGCTAAGGCAGCAGATTTGGGATCACCACCGTGATCCGTTCAAGGAGGTCTTAGTAGACCTTCTTCAGAACCGCCCCTCCGGCCTGGCACTGAAACGCCTGGCCAACGAGCCTGAATCCTGGGCTCGCACCGTCAACACCATTGGACAACTCTCCGGCTACCACCCAAAGGTGGAGCATGACGTGAAGGGGACCATCCACCACATTCACGCCATGAGCGACCTTGAGCTTCAGGCTGCTTACGAGGACATGCAGAGGGAGTTGGAGCAACTAAAGGCCATAGAAGGGGAGATCGTGGATGAGGACGACGAGGACGCTGCCTGAGAGTGCTATATATATAATGAGTAAGGAAGCTGTTTTGGACGACAGGGAACGGACAAAATGCGAGGTGTGGAGCCGGGTGATGGGCTATCACAGACCCACCACGGGCTGGAACCCCGGCAAGCAAAGTGAATTTCATGATCGACGCCTCTACAAAGAGGCGTTGTGTCATTTGGAGGAGCAATGATCTGTTCATGGTACATGTGCTGGATCCTCATGCCGGTTCCTGTCTGGCATCAGGACGCCTGTGCCGTGTGGAGGTGGGATGCACCGGTTAAGCAGGTAGAGTACAGGTTATGAATATCGGAAGGACGATGCTGAATATGTTTGGTCTTGGGCTTGCGGCAAACGATTTGGAGCAGGTAAAGGCCATCATCAAGGATCTGATAGATCAGAATGACGGTAGGCCGGAGAAGGCCGAAGAGGTGGAAGGTTGGCGCATTTTGCTGCAACGGATTGAGGAAAATGAGTGATGGAATGCTTGGTGTCTCTTTTAATGGCTTTAGCCGTGTTTGGCGCAGGCCTCTTCCTCACGTTCTTTGTGGCCATCCCTTTGATGTGGGGCTGGGAGCTTGTCGGGAAGCGAAAGAGTGAGTTTGGTGGACAAGTGGCTATGGGCAATCGGAGGCGGTCTCTTCACCCTCATCCTGTCTCTGATAGCCACGGTATGGTGGCAGCTTCAGAAACAGATCGCCATGCGCGACGAGTACCAGGCTCAGCGGGTCCAGGACTTGCGCGAAACCATCGATGAGCGCAGCCAGCTGATACGCGAGCAGTCCGACAAGCGACTCAACGGCATCGAGGACGAAATCAACGGCATGCGCAAGCGCCTTCATGATCTTGTAGACAGATTCTCCGCTGTGGAAACTGGCGTCAAATATGGGTTATTTAGAAAAGGCATTACCGACGAATGAACGCCAATCAAAAAGGCGCAATGACGCAAACGACGATTACCACGACGGTATCGACCGTAATGGCTGTATTGGCCGCTTTCGGTTTTGTTCACTTTCAGCAACCCGAAACCCTCATCAAGCGAGTTGACCCGAAGGTGCTACAGCAGATGGCGCGGCCTGACGCATTCACGCGCAGTGACTTCAACCGCGAGATAGCGCGGCGCGAGGCGGAATTCGAAGCCAGGCTGGAGACCCGCATGGAGAAGAAGTTGGCGCCTATGCAGGCTCAACTTTCAATCCTGCAGGAAGCGTTTGCCGAGTTCGCTCTGTTCGGCCCGAGGCAGGTTAACGAGAAGCTGGACACCATCATCGCAGAAGCTCGCGAACAGCGTGAGCAGGATCGCAAGCAGCACAATGAAATGCTGAGAGGCCAGCAGCGGCATTTCGATGAAACCAAAACACTGTTCAATCAACATCGAAGTCATCAAAGGCAGCAGATATGGCCAAGATACTAACCCTGTTCCTATTGTTCCCCTCGTTTGCGTGGGCTCAGTGCACCATTACCTGGCCGCCAAGGCCGGGAAGCGAGATGGTGACTCAGTACAATCTATACGCCGATTCGGTAGGCAATCCCAACGCTCAACCTGTCGCCCAGTTGACGACGACCGCTATTCGCATGTCGCTTATCCCTTTGGACGAGACCGTGCCTCATGAGCTTGAGGTCAGCGCCACCAACGTCAGCGGGGAGGGGCCTCGCAGCGCGCCCTTTCAATACACGCCACCTATTCCCGTCCCCGGCCAGGTCGGCGCCCCGACAGTGAGTGGATGCTGATGAAGAAGCTACTTCCTATCCTGTTGCTGGCACCCCTGCTGATGGGTGCGGTTTTCTTGAGCGTATTGGGGCCAACAGGACAAGTCACCGTCAGTTGGGATAGGCCAACTCAGTACACCGATAACAGCTTGCTTTACTTAAAAACATTCAAAGTCAAATACGGCGCGGCAGACGGCGGCCCCTACAATACTGTGATCGATATGGCCGACGACACTGACCCAGGAATGTTGTCTAGGGCCATCACCGGCTTGAACATTGGCCAGACATATTACGGCGTCGTGACCACAATTGACTCTGAAGGCAATGAGTCGGCAAATAGCTCGCAGTGGAGCGCTGCAGCCGCTGCGCCGATCGCGTTTACTAATCCCTCTCATGACTACACAATTGCACAAACCGATATACCAAAAACAATCACAGCAGGCGGCGTTTACAAGATTACGGAAAACCTGTCAGCAAATAGCGGGGTGGTTATCGATATTGATTTAACCACGCCAACAGACGACGTTACTATTTTCAGCACTGAAAATCACAAAATTACTTATGCCTCAACAGGCGTAGGTAACGCAATTCGTATAAGTGAGGGAAGTTCAAGTTCTGGAGACCCAACGGGCCTAACATTCCATGGTTTTGAAATTGTTTATGGAGGATATAGCTACGGAGCTGGCGAAAATATCCACGGCATATGGTTTAACCACGCATATACAGGAGGAGACCATTTCGATTGGGATATTCACGACATAACAGCAACAATTGGGCTGTCAAATCAAAACAACTCAACCGCCCCTTATTGGATAAGCGCAATTCAGATGGGGAATGTTACAGGAGGCATTTATAACAATACAGTAACAGTTAAAGGAGGAGGCTCCGGTTTAGTTAATCTCAATAATGATTTTGGCACGGTGGCCGGGTTGGACGTCTATAACAACGACTTTACTCAGCAGGATTCAAACATGAATCAAGACGCTAGGGGGCTTTTCGAGCCAAAAGGTGAAATTTACGGCAATACATTCACCTGCATCAACCATGATGGGGAGCGTGGGTGTACGCCAATATCTAATCCAATCGGCGCGTATATACATGGAAACACGTTTACGGACTCAGGGTCTGCGACTGGTAGACATATAGTGATCGAAAATACCAATTCAGACAATGTGGTGCTACATAATACTTGGAGTATTACCGACTCTGAGGCTTCTGGATCGCCGTGGCTTCTGAGGATTCGCGCATTAAATCCAGGAACTAAACCGATCAACAATTTAATTGGGTTCAATACCATAACTAGCGGGGTATTAGCTCACGGAGGCTCCGCCGGTTTTAGCTACGGCGGGGATGAAAGCGGGCAAATCCCGACTGATAACGCAACCTATTACAACGATTTCTCTGGATACCAAGGCGGCGCTGCTTTGCTCTTGTTTGATAAGTGGGGGCCCGACAATATTAGCTGGGGGAATGACTATAGAGGAGAAAGTTACGGGGTATGGGCAAGGGGTTACGATCAGGAACAAAACGATGAGAAGTTTCGCGGAGATACTATCCATGGCCGCAGCGGCAACGATGTTTATTTCGAATGCTATGACACGCCTCCATGTTGCAATGTGATTAATATAGATTTTTGCGACTCTTATGACAAAGATTCAAATGCCTTGAGTTTTACGACGGCGAGCGACTGTACTGAAGGGGTCGATTATGATGACCACGGCGCAACTAGTCCAGACACTAATTGTTTTGCGCTTCCCTCGGGGACGCCAAAGGCTCCGACAAATGTATCCGCATCAGGGGGGTAAAATGCCACTTATTTTGCAATTGCTTTTGTGGTTGCCATTGCTGGCGCTTGCAAATTCAGATGATTTTACAAACTCTAATGGCACTTCGTTAACCAACCACGACTCAACGTGGAAGGCAGTCTCCGGGTTTGACAGCACAGATAATATATATATCCAAAATAATCAACTGGAAACAGCTGCGTGGGGCACAACCGCGATTTATTTCGATAACGCTCAAGCCGATACGGTCACCAGCAAAATCACC